>Ga0209512_1002267_pt1 | contig 20977 bp, 22 predicted proteins | sample frozenSSSSmetaG_FD_184142 | JGI IMG/M metagenome (GOLD analysis project Ga0209512, IMG submission 184142) | Glacier valley bacterial and archeal communities from Borup Fiord, Nunavut, Canada, to study Microbial Dark Matter (Phase II) -... | ecosystem: Environmental > Aquatic > Freshwater > Ice >...
CTCGCGCTCCGCCGCCGCCACCTCGAGCATCGCGCCGTCGGCGGCGCCGCGCGCCCGCGCAAGCAGGATCCCCGACTCCTCGAAGCACTCGCGGATCGCGCCGAGCCGGTACGCCGGGCCGTCGACGTGGCGCGCCGGCGAGCTGGGCTGCGGGATCGCGCCGTCCTGCGAGGCGGAGAGGTTGCCGCCGGGGAAGACGTGGGCGGAGGGGAAGGAGGAGGAGGTCTTGACGCGGTGGAGGAGGAGGATCTGGTTGAGTGGGGAGATGAGGAGGATGCTGTTCGTGGCGCAGCGGGTTAGCGGGGAGGAGGGAGGGAAGGGGAGGCGGGGAGACGAACCTGGCGCTCGGTCGGGGCTCGGGGGTTGGCTTCCTCGCCTTGGGCTTCGCTGCTGCTGGAGAGGCCATCGTTGCCGTCGTCGTCGTCCTCTGCTCAGCTGTGGCCGTTTCAATCAAGGCGCTGTTCCGCACAGTGTTGCTCGATCGCCGAATCGCCGAGTATAACGGTCTCGCCGACTGTATCGCAATGATTCGTGTCGAAGTCGTCGAGCAAGCGGCAGATACTTGGGACAATCGCAATGGCAGGCCGAGGAGCATGGCCGCTTATGTACTGTACCTGCCACCTACCTATGTCCTATGTATATCCTCCTCCGCATTGTGGGCCTCGTGCTTTGAGTCGATAAGATACGAAGTCCGGGGTTTTGGCGCGCGGGGATGGCGGGTCCAGCTCGGGACACCGTCGGGATTAGCGAATCCGGGGTGCCATGCCGGGGGAGGAGCCGAGGTACGTTGCACGTGAGTTCCAAGTGAGTTGCACGTGACCTATAGATGTGATGATGGGCAGGTGCAGAGTAAGGTTATATTTATTTCAGGTATACGAGCTAGAAAGATATGCACTCTCGCATGTGCAGACTGCAACTCGGACTGCAGACTGCACACTCGCACAAAACACAACGAACAGGCCATGTCTAACAAGATGCAGAGCCCACAAACACCAAGCCCTTCGTGTATCATATCATATGTATAGCTCCCAATTCCGACGATGCAAAGCAAGAACCAGCGCAAGATGCAAGAGCGAAAGTGAGAGATCATTTACCCATCTCAGTTACGTCCAAACGCCGGTGTATCACACATCTATGCCATGCCATGCCCTGCCATGCCATGCCGTATATCAATCCAGAACTGCCCCGTATCATCCCCATCATCTTCCTTCATGCCATTTGACCGTCGCCGCCTCCCTCAAGTTACTCGCACCTGCGTTCTTCTGGCTTCTTCTGCCGAGCAGTGTTGCGCCGTCGAGGTTGAGCTCAAATGCACCCTTCCGATTCTTGACCTGCTGTCTCGCGGCAGCGGTGACCGCCGGCGAATGCTGGCCATATCCTCTCTCGGGTTTCGCCGCCACAGGCGGGTGGCGTGCATTGGCGGCTGCATTGAGGTTCGTGTTTCTCAAGCCCTGCTCGACGCTGTGGACATCCGCAGGCTTAGGAACTCTGGCACCCTCGCGTTCCGCGTCCGCGATCGGATCGAGAGCACCTCTGTAGCCTTCCTTGAAATTCTTCCGACGCTTAGCCTCTTCCTCCTGGCGATGCACAGCATAGCCGACATCGAAGACCTCGCGAAGGTTGACGGCACCAGGTGAACGGAAGTCCATACGGCGACCTGGCGACTCGAGTAGGTCGGTGTTGAATGCGCGCAGTGGGGCCTCTCCCAAGGGCCGTTCCCGCTCGGTGGCGGGAGTGGCCAACGGCGGTGCGTCAAAGGCGGCATATGTTGGCTCCTCGGTATTCTTGATCCACGGATGCGCCAAGAACTCCTTGATGGTATATCTCTTGTCCGGGTCGACGGTCAAAAGATGCGTGACGAGGTCTTGAGCCGACTTGGAAATGTTATCCCACCATGGCGATAAAAACGTATACTGTCCCCTTGCGACCTTCTCCGTCAACACCTGGATGCTCTCGTCGTAAAACGGTGGGAATCCGCAGAGCAGTGTATAGAGGACACAGCCCATCGCCCACATATCAACACTCTTTGAATACCTCTCGTCCTTGACAATCTCCGGAGCGGTATATCCAACCGTGCCGCAGGGCGTCATTGTCTGCATATCCCAGACAATCTTCGATAGGCCGAAGTCGGCAATCTTAATCTTACCAATTCCTCCTCCTCCAACACCCGGGATAAATTCGCCTTCATCGACCTTATCCTCATCGTCGGGAGCTCTTGGTTTCGGGGTCTTGCTTGGAACGAATGGGATAGGGCTGAATAATAGATTCTCTGGCTTGATGTCCCTGCAATGAGGTCAGTGAGCCCTCGATGGCAGAGCATCATTGCGACGACTCACCTATGGACGACTCCCTTCTCCGCATGAAGATACTCTAATGCCTTGGCCACCTGGGTGATAACATGTCTTGATAAGTCTTCGCTGAAATATGTGAGACGGACGATCTGGTGAAACAGCTCTCCTCCTGGAGCCAACTCTAAGATGATGTAATAGTATTGCTTCGATTCCAAGAAGTCGACCAGCCTGACGATGTTGGGATGATCCAACTGTCTCATAATCTGCACCTCCTTCAATATATTTGCTCTCTGGGGTCATGGTTAGTCTCTGATCGTCCTGGCTCGCAGGCACATTACATAACATCATGGGCATGGCAGACATGGCAGACGCGCAAACATGCGAACACTGAAAAGGGGGAGGGGAGGGGGAAATGATGCGCACCTCAACAACCTTCGGTTGCTTTTTGAAATTCGGATGAAGATGAGCATCACCCTATGACCGTGGTTGGCTACAGCCCCAAAAAGGGCATCACGAGAAGGAAACAGCAAGAATGTGCGCATGTCGGCCCCTACTTACCTGAGTCGAGTTCATCTCAAACTTGCGAACAACCTTGATCGCGACCTCTCCCGCCTTTCCCTCCAAGTCGACGGCCTTGTATACGTTGCTGAAGGCGCCGTCGCCCATCTTCTCCAGCAGCCGCCATCTCTCCAGTCCGGGGTATCGCGGCAGCTTTCCCTTCGCCTCGTTCTCCTCGGCCACGATGCGTGCTAAGGCCTCGGCGTCGACCTTTCCCTTCACGCCGGGGACCTTCTGGTTGGCGCCCGCGGCATGTGCAGCAGCATGACCAGCATGTGCCTCCCTCTTCTGCGCCGACGCATCGGGCTCCTTCTGTTGTTGACTTGCCACGGGGGGCTGGTTTAGCGGTTGTGGTTCATGGTCGGCGGGTTTCGCTGCGCGCTGTTGATGTGCGTTCACCGGCGAGACGTGGGTTGTGGGTTCACCCGGGTGCGAAGCTCTTGCCTGCTTGCCTAGAATGCCGTCAGTGAATGGATGGCAGCCAATTTTTTTTTGTTTATTTTTTCTTCTTCTTCAAACCTACCATGTTTTATGAAGGCCTTGAGGGTCTCCATTCCAGCAACCGTTTCGGGCTGGTTAGGAAGAGGCAGATGAGGCGAGTCTGCTCGCTGTGCGTATGCTGTATGTTGGAGGGGCCGTCGAATCGATTGATGTTCTCTGATGAAGATTGTGAGTGATGATTGTCGGTCCCCGTATGGGTGTCTGTGGAGGAGGGGGTCGGCGTAGAGAGCTGCTGTCTGCTGTGGAGGTGATGGTGGCGGTGGTATAGAGACCGGGTATGTATGTCGTTCTTGGAGATACCGTTGAGGGAGATGTATCTTACGTGTATAAGATGCAATATTCGTATCTTGGAATTGAAAGTATCATCGAGCGCGATGCCGATGCCGATGCCGATGACGATGCCGATGACTTCGTCGTTGCTCTGCTTCGGCGGGTGCGGGGTGATGGAATTTAACGCCAAGACATCCTTCATCCTTCCGAATGATGACGAAGCGACGACGCGGCAAAATGTCGAAAATGTCCTACGAAGTATCTGAGGCGATGGTTGTCCGTGACGTCATGGCTACGTCTCCGTAGAATGAGAAATTAGGAACGGCGATCAACACATTAAATTAAAATTAAATTAACATTTAATAACATTAGAGTAATATTAAATTAGCCTTTAACCAATATCAACATCAAATCAGATCAGATCAACATCATGGCTCCCTCACTCAATTTACGAGGGAATGGTCAAGAGCCTATAGGTTCACAGTTCACAGCCTTACAACTTCATCCGGGGTGATATGCGGAATAAGTTATCTTAGTACTTATTAGACTGATGAGAGATGAGACATGAGATAAGAGACTGCACGGTACCCCAGGCTGAAATGGAATATGTAAAAAAGGATATACTAAAGAGGAAATGATGAGGCTATCCACATTTTATACACATCTCCATGTCATAAAGCTTTTCTACTACAAGTCCCTTTTCACCCCTTCACCCCTTTCGTGATATGATAAACAAGATAAGGTAATGTCCATCTCCAGCCTTGGATCCTAGAGCAGTTAAAGCATGTTTCATGTTTCATGTTTCATTCTCATCCTTCATTCTTCATTCTTCATTCTTCATGCCATCGTCATCTACCCCTTTGCCGTGCAGTGGCTGGTGAGACTGTGGCCAGTAATGCTGTGGCTGTCGACGTCAATCCTTGAGCAAATGCTTCCAAGAACATATCTTCAACTCCATCATGCGGCGTGTCCTGCGCATGTCAATGAAGAAAAGATAAACAACGCCCTAGCAATGTTAAAAAAAAAAGGCCCCTCTGCGTCTCAATCCAGCCAGACCGCAAAGAACCCTCGTCATAGCGCAGCATAGCAGAGATCAGCACCATAACACGACAGCGATCAGCATCATAGGACCATGCATGCCACTGCTTTCGGGATCGGAGTCTCCGCCTTCTTAGATCTACGCCCATGGCCACGGTGCACAGCCGAACCTTGTTTCGCCACGATGCTCCCACAATCCTACTCGCTATGATGCTGCGGATTCTCCATCTCATCTCCATCTCCGTCGCGATCCAGATCCCCATCAGGGACGACGGACTTCCAATGTTGAAGCTGAATGGTCGAACAGCGAAGGTGAGGAGTGAAGAGAAGAGAAGAGCGAGGAGATAAATGAGAAATGAGAAATGAGAAATGACAAACTGACGTCATGATCCCTCTCTGATATGATAGGCCTACTCTGTTATCTCCACGTGATCCTCATATCCACTCTACAGCATAGATGATCACATGATCACCGATTCTGTAACTCGACTCAACGCTCGACTATTCGCTGCACTTGGATATGCGACGATGTTGAGATTGAAGTCATTTAACCTTGAAGCAGACTATTTTATAGAAAGAGAAGCATAAATTAAACATCACATTAAGACCACTTCGCAGACTATTATAGAAAGCCTTGACAAGCATAAACCATCACATCAAGTCGAAGACCACATTCGAGACGCGCAAAATCATATCGAGCCTGGTGTATCATCTCACAACAAACGCCCTCCCCAATATAGTAACACAGTGCCTAAAAAGACACCGAATCGACGACTAGATCAACCCAGCCCTCGCCGCCTCCCCGCCCCCGTCCGCCATCACCTCCTCCGCCCTCGCCTTCCCCCTCCCAATGCCCCCCTCACCCACCCCCATCCGTCTCGCCACATATCTCTGCGCCACAACACCCACCGCGAGTCCGATCGTCTCCTCCACCCACTCCGCCGCCCACTCCCTCGGGTCCACGCCGCCCGACTCGATGATCTCGGCGATCTCGTCCGGCACATTCGCGTTGTAGATCCTGTCCTCGGCCGTGCGGCCGAAGAAGCCCGACTTGTCCGTCGCCGGCGAGCTCGGTGACGCGGGCGTCATGGCCGAAGGCGCGTCGAGCCACGCGATCCATTTGGCAGGCATCGACTGCGAGACGGTCGAGAACGTGATGCGGTGGATGGGGTCGTGCAGGTAGATGGCGAAGGAGATGAGCTCGTCCGCCTTGTCCGCGTCGGCCACGGCCTCTTCCGATGCGTCCTTCGCGGGGCCCTGGAAGAGGTCGGCCCGTTCCTCGTGAGAGATGGCTTGCACGGCGAGGAAGATGTCGCTGCTGCGCACGGGATTGCTCTGGCTGAGCTCCTCCGTCGCGCGTCTCGCCGCCGCCTCGAGCCCCCCGTGCGAGTCGAGGTACTCGCGCGCGTACGCCTCGGCGCTGACGCGCACGAGCTTCGTGCCCTCCACGAGGCCCTTGACGGCGCCGAGGTCGCGATGCTCGTTGCCCTGGCGCCACCACGGCCCGTCGTTCCATCCCGCGCTACCGCCCGCGTACGCTGCTTCCGAGTTGCGTCGTGCGTGGGCTTCCTTGCCGCGTTGGATGACCAGCAGGTCGCCCCCTTCGACTTGTGCCATGACGCGCGAGAAGGTCGAGTAGATGAGAGGGTCGAGATTGGGGTATCCGACGAAGTCGTGTGTTATGTGGATCTGGAGACGCTCGTGCGACGAGATCGGTGGTGCGAGCGTATGGATGATGTTGGTAAATGTTGGAAGGGCTCGGGAGCTCAGCTCACCACCTGTGGACCGTTAGAGAAGGATTGCCATGATGAATGCGGAGATGGAACGCACCGAGCCCGCGCAATGCGCCAACATTGCCCTTGACCTGCTCCGCCCATCTCTTTGCCTCCTCATTCTGCTGGATCTCCTTCACCGCAGCCTCGGCGGTCTTGACTGCGGCACTTGCGGTCGCCAGAATGCCTCCCCACCATCCGCCGGCCGCCGTCGCAGGAGCTTGCTGCGCTGGCGCCGGTGGTTCGGCAAGGGGTGTCTTCCTCTCCGCCTCCGTCAGCTCACTGCTCGTCGCCGACGGAGTGAAGCTCGTGTGGAAGGATCGGGTGCTCTCGACCGACCTCCTCGGCGCCGACGGCTTCTCCTCGCTCGATCTCGTCGAGGTCAGTGGAGGCGTGCCGGCCGCGGCGCGTTTGGCCTGCGCGCTCTTCCCCCCCACGGGCGTCGCAACGCGCGGTGTCCTGGGTCGGGCGTCGGGCTGCGGTCTGCCGAGATTCTCGAGCTCGGCCAGCTCGGCCTCCATGTCCTCGGCGGTCTGGGTGCGCGTGAGCTTCTTGTTCGAAGCAGCGGGCTTGGATGCGGTCGCGGGCGGCTCCTCCTCTCCCAGTCCCTCGAGCAGACTATTGAGCTCGTCATCGGTGGGGACGGCCTTGGCCTTCTTCGTTGCCATTGTGGTGTGGCAGGTGGGTTGTTTAGTTGAAGTCTAGTATTGTTTATTGTTGTGAGAAATATTTTCTGTTTTCAATGCATAAGAGGAGGTAGAGTCGAGGAGAATAGATAGAGTAGAGTAGAGGAGAGTAGATAGAATAGATGGAGTAGAGACAGTAGAGCGCCGGGTTGCTTGCATGCAGTCAGAGGCCCAAGCCAAGCTAAGCCAAGCTCAGCCTAGACCAGACAATGAATAAAATGTTAACGGTGCCATGCTTAGTCATCCTCTCTCATGCAGACTCTCTCGTCTCTCATCTCATCTCATCTCAATATAAATCTTGAACCTCATAAACCTCAAGAATCCGACATATCACCACTTTGCAACATACTCACCTCAATGCACGCTTTGTCCGCCCCATTGTCGTTGTTCATCTCCTCTTTCCCTCCTCACTAGATAATCTGTGTTGCCTCCAGCGTTGTTTCTTCATTTTGCATTTGCATCCTACACGTTTTTGCCCCATCCACTCAGCATCACTGCAACCGCAGTACTGAGGTGATCACCACCAGAATTCTCAACACTCATCCATTCACCAGCCTCATTTAAGAAGATCAGTCTCTGAGGAAGAAACAAAGCACTCTGCAGATATTCACGACTCTGCACTCAACCGACCGTCTCCCTGGTACATTCAGGTCACGTTTCACTACCCTTCAAGGGAACACTCAAAGTCAAACCAGCACCTCCCTCAACAACATCTTTCCTCTTCTCAGATCCAACCACAAAGCATCCCATCATCCATCATCCCAGGAGTGTCTCTCTTCTCTCTTCTGTCGTGTCTCTCCTGCTCTCCTGTCTCACATCCTTCAAAGACATAACGGAAGAGGCCAGTGGACCATTTCCAACTCATCAACAGAGCAATCGGGACTGCATGCAGCTTGGTATATTATCAAGCCTCCTCGCAGGCATCAGATTCTCAGATTTATTCAGAACCTGGCATCACCAAGACTGCGTCACGCCATTATTTACTTCTTCAGTATCGACGAACAATTGCTAGAGGCACCACTTCTCATCATCTTCTGCGGAATCTCATTGGGACCACCTAAAACCCTTCTCCTCTGCTACGTTGCCTGAAGCATAGCAGCTGAATAGATTTCTCTCCAGCTGCACTGTACAGGAAGTCTCCAGCATCTTCAGGCCATTCTCATAAGCATCAAGATCAGACAGAATTCACAACAGAACTTTGACCTTTGATCCATCATGGCACGCACAAAGTCTCGTGCAATTCAGGTTCAACCTGACATTGAGCCTCCAACAAAGCAGGCCACTCCACCTCCACCAGCACCACAGGCCATGTCAGCTGTACAGCGAATCAGAAACACATTGAATCGTCCGTCTATATTTGAGAATATGGATTACACCTCTGACCGTACTGACGAGTCCGACCTTGAGGATTCCTCAACTCTAAAGAAGACTGGTTCTCGACTGGCCTCGCCAAGAAGCGGCCTTGCATCCAAGACTCATTATCGCAGGCATGAAAAGGGCGTCTTTGGCACTGTGGTCCATAATTCTATGACTTGTCCTAATTGCAATGCTGTCTATGATGCGGCAGACCTCCAGGTATGCTCTTTCTCTATTTCTTCATGAAAACATCAGCTGCATTTCCCGCCTTCAAACAAGTCATCCACCGACTGCTGAGCATACTCATGAGCTCTGCTAACCTCCGCAGCAATATCGTGACCATGTTGAGTCATGTGTCCGTCGTGGCTTGGTCGATAGTGACGACGAATCTGCAACCAGCCAGCTGAGCACCCCTCCAGCCTCAATTGCTGCCAGAGACTCTGCCCTCCCAACCGCCTACTCATCTACTGAGCTCGAAATCTATCCTGAGCGTAGGGAAGTCGACGACGATGAGGATGTGCTTCCTGAGATACGTCTGGCTAAGATCACTGACGTCGAGGAATTCGCCGAGAACCTTGCTGATTGCGAGAATCTTCCAATTAAAGAGATCTACAGGCGTATTCTCAATGCTCAGCAGGTGATGGTCGAGTGGCAGGATGAATGGATCGAGGTTGAGAAATCCGTCAAGACTTATCGCTTTCCCAATACTATCTCTATTGAGGAAGAGCAAGAGAGGGAGAAGGGAAAAGTTCGAGGCGCGCCGAAGGAGGGCGCAAAGCCTTTCCAGAAGGTTGTTAACCCTAGAGCGTTGCCGACGCGGAGTGACGATCCCGAAAAATGGTTCCCCACCGATGACTTTCAGTTGAGTCAAGATCGTCTCGAGGCAGCAGTCTACGGTTATCTCGTCAAGGAGGGTGCCAAAGACATCGGCCATCAGGATCCTCTCAGCCAACGCCCGAGACGACTAGGTCAAAATCAGCGAGATCTTCGAGCCCGCGTCCCAACACAGAAGGCTGTTCAGGGCGAAATGATCGAAGAATCTGGCGAGGAGAGTCGTGCTCTGGCTCAAGTCACTGATGCCCTTCTGATGGAAGGAGGTCGTGGCAAGCGCGAGAAAAAGCCGTCGACTCGCGTTGCTTCAGAGTCTCGAGCTTCTACGCCGATAGCAGCACCACGTGGTCGCCCACCTCGCAAGAATGCCCAGATACGCCTGCAGGAGCTAGAGGCGGGCCCGACTGCCGACGAGACTATGGATTCTACCGAGCAATGGGTTGAGAATGTTGGCGATGCCGACTCCAGACCTGGCACGTCTTCGAGCATTGTCACGGGCCCCTCATCAGCTTGGGATACCGATGATGAGAATGCGGAAGAGCGTGGCGTCAAGCGAAAGCGACAGGATACATCCGATTTTGAGGGAGTTAAAAAGGGCAAGAAGGCTAAAACGGCAGATGCTGATGCCTCGACTTTTATCAGCTTGGCCGATGCAGCAGCGCATGCGAGAGCCAAGACCAAGAGAAGTGAAGGCGCTAGAATGGGCTGGGCGAAGCGAAAGGCCGAGCAACAGCATAGAACTTCTACGGAAGCCACTTCTCAGGGTGTGGAGGAGGTCGAGGGCGAGGAAAACGCTGATGGACTCCCGAAGCCAGCCAAGGTCGAGGAGGGCGCAGAGGCCAGGACAACATCGAAAAAATATACCAAGAAAGGCAAGAAAGAGGTCGAAATGGTTGTCAGTGCGGATGGAACCCTTGTTCCAAAGAAATCTGCCGCCACAATCAATATGGAGAGACGCTGGGCCAAAAAGAGAGAAGCCGAGGCGCTGGGATTGGAGCCTCCAAAGATTGGTCGCTATAAGAAGTCGGAATTGGCAGCGATGAAAGCGGCGCAAGAAGGCCAAGGTGCTGAAACTGCTGCTGGTGATGCCTCTTCCGAGAAGAAGCCCGCTGGCAAGAAACGCAAGCAATCTACCAATAATGATGCTGATGAACAGGCCGTACCTCAGAATGAGGACGTGAAGAAAACAGGCAAGGGAGTCTATAAGCGACGCAAGAAGAACATCCATCAGCCCGAGGATGGAGCTCCTGATGCAATGGTTGATGATGCCGTGGAAGCTCAAGTCTCTGCTCAAAGTTCATCTAAAGGCGTCAAGTCAACCTCCGGACGCAAGTCGAAGAAGGCAACAGCTGATACGACTACGGATACGCCTGCAACTGGCCGTCATTTTCCGAGGGTCTATGATCCAGAATACTCGTTAGTCCCACCTCCCACTCTGGACAATGACGACGAGGAGGAGTTTGAGGATGCCCAAGAGTCCAAGACCCCTACATATTCGCAAAGAAAATCTACAGGTCGAAATAGTTCTGGCAAGGGCAAGAAAGGTATGAAGACCAGTTCTTTTGGGCAATTCGTGCCAGACGATGGCCCGCCTGCTTGTTTTCCACCCCTACCGAAGAAAACGAACAAACGCAAGCATGTTACTTTCCTTGACGATGTCGACATCGACGAGTTTGACGTCCCAATTGCCCCAAGTGGCGCGCAGACTGAGAATTCGGAGACAGACGGAGTTCTTTTTCCAGCCAAGGAGGGACGTCTCGCTCGTCGCAAAACGGGTCCAGAATCTACTGTGGAGGCTCAAGTGATTTTACCAACCATTGCAGCTCCTCTAGCGAAGGGTGGTGGTGGTGGCGGTGGCAAAAAGTCTCCTGTACTTGCTGTCGAACGGCAAATGTCAAGTTCTGTCACCATGGGACCTCCAGCAAAGAAAAGTGCCGCTCGTTCGAAAAAGGGTCCAGTGACCCCAGAATGCGAGTCACATGATTCAGTTGCTACGGGTATCAAGGAAGAGCAAGTTGATCCGTCAGATGAGGGTCCCAAAATCAAGAAAGGACGTTCTGGTCAGGCGAAGAAGAGTCCAGCGACTCTCCAGCAGCAGACGTCCGATCTTCGACTAGCCGCTCCTCCACCCAAGAAAGGCCGTAATGACCGAGCCAAGAAGAGTCTAGCGACTCCAGCCGAGCCAAAGCCTGATCCAACTGTCGTTGAGAATCCTCCAAATCCTCCCCAGGCTGATCAGTTCGCCGTTCCAGAAATCCCCCGGAGTTCAGCCCGCGGTCGACGACAGGTATCAAGCGCCTTATTCTCGCAAGACAATGACGCTTTGAAAACTCTAGCATCACCAGCTGAGGAGGAGCCGACTAAGCAAGAATCTGGATCGGGATCGTCTGAGAGGCCGAAAAGGAACAGGCATCCTCCAAACAAGTATCAAGGTTACTAAGCCTCTACCATATACCCATATACCCTTTTTGGAACAATGAGGAAAGATTCAAAGAAAGAATAAATACTGATATTCCGAAGTTGAACTCGAAGAGACGCCGTCCACAACACGACAGGGAGGCCGTAAATCCAGCATCCTTCACGAGTCTATCCTCAACGATGATATGCGAAACGCTTCTCTCACTACGGTCGAGACCCCTGGTGACTCGATTCAGCCAATGGCGACAAAAAAGAGCAGCCGTCGATCCAAAGTCGAACTGGAATCGCCAGTTGCCAGCATCGAAGATACAGAAGATACAGAGCCTAACGACCCCGAACTTACAGCAGCCGCGAAAGCAAAAGAGGCAGCCCGAGCAGCCAAGTCGGCGAAGATGAAAGCAATAACCAAAGGTAACTTCCAATACCAATCAGACCAATTTCCCACAGCTAACGATTTCATCACAGCGCGTTGGGCTAGTGGGGAAATGGAAGCCGTCATGGCCCGCAAGAAAGCCAATAACGCCGCCAAAAAGGCAGCGGAGGCAGCAAACCCTGGCTCAGTGAGCAAAAAAGTGAAGAAGCTGACCCTAAAAGCCAAATCGCCCAAGGCAGAGAAGCGTCGACAGACATTGGGCAATTCGGACAAGAAAGACAAGAAAGCTCACCCCCTCGCCAAGCCACCTTTCACAACCGGCCGCAAGATCTCCGAGTACGATCTCTACCAATCCCTCACCTCGCCTTCCGTCAGCGGCTCGCCATTGCCTCCTCGCGGTCGTCGCCCAGCAGCACTTCGCGCATCGCAGAGTTTCAGCCGCTACGACACGAATGACGACGAGGATGACAGCACACAAGCCGAGGAGCCCGAGGCGGCGTTCGAGGACGAGGTAGAGAAACAGATCAATCGCCAGTTTGCATCAGAGTATGACCATTACCAGGCACTGGCGAGCCCGGAAAGCACGATTGTGTTGGGGAAGAGAGTCAGGAAGCCGGTGATGAATCTGAAGGAAGCCATGGCTATTGAGGCTGCCGATGACGATGACGATTTTGACGAATGAGATTTTGCTATGATGAAGGGGGTGGGAGTGTTGTTTGATTAGGTGCATATTCTGGTTTCTCCCCTATTACCTGAGGAGGAACAGCATTTCATCAGCGTTCGAATTACAGAGACAGGAGCAGATGGAAATATTAGAACTTGTATATATGTATAGCTTCGGTCAAGGTGCCGCTGCTTTGGCTCACTCATGGACCAAGAAGCCTCACTCAGAGGTAGCGCGATCTCGACCTTGTCTTCATTATATATAGTTAAGCTCTCAATTCCGTTAATAATTACATTTCGAAAACCCGTGATGCCTTGAAAATTAGACTATATTCCGATTTCCGACCAGCGATCCTCATGATGCAACGCTACGCTATGCTCACACGCTCGCAAATGCTAAGTAAATATAGTACACCACAGCACACGTGGTCTCTCATTCGGGGACCTCGAAGACAGAGCTCAACTGCCTTCTTCCATCTCTCATCGACTGCGGACTCCTCTTCTTCCTCAGACTTCTCCTCTGACTCGACGACAAACTCGACGTATCACTCCCACTCCCACTCCCCACATCACTATGCCCAGCCTTCTCCGCCCTTGCATGGCCCTTGCCCTCCACCCACTCCCTCCTCTCCCTCGCCCTATCCCTCGGCGGCGCGGCCACACTCGGATTCAGATGCGCATAGAACGTCATGAGATACCAGACGAATCCAACAGCGACGGTGATGAGGTCCACCACATGCGTGGCCCACCAGACCCACGGGTGGCCGAGTCGGCAGTTTGCGAACTCGGCCTTCCACTCCCAACTCGCCTCGTCGAAGGACAGACTCAGCATCCCGACATTGCCCGAGAAATCACCCATCATGCTGCGCACCGTGGCTTCTCTCACTCCGGGTGTGTCGGCCGCGGAGGGGAGGCCGGATGATTGTGCAGAGGACCAGGGCGCGGCTTCCCACGCGGCTTCGGCGTCCGACGAGGATTGGTTGATGTAGTGCCACACATCACAGCCTTCGTGGTCGTGGCCAGTGAGGATAATTCCATTCCTCCCCTGGCCCTGGCCTGCAGCATCACGATTTGCGGATTTGCCGAAGATGCCCTCGAGCAGGCCCTTGGAGGCGGCGTCGGAGAGGTGGTTCTGCTCCTTGACGCCGTAGGGGAAGTCGTCCGGGTTGTCGTTCTCGTGGAAGGCGAAGAAGGTCGAGTCGACGCAGCCGCGCTCCTTGTGCAGGGGTATATGGGTGAGGAGGAGGGTGAAGATGCCCTTGCTTTCCACTGGACGAGAGGACGAAATCACGGCGTTTATGAAGTCGTAGGTCTCGGATTGTAGGTCGGGAGAGTAGGCGGGAGTGTCGAGATTCATATTGTTCAGCACCACGATGCGCAGATGTGGCTGCTGCTCGTCGTCTTCAGCGTCAGCGGTGCGGTTCAGCGGGAGGAAGAACTCCATCTCGTAGTTGACGCGGCCGAAGGCTCGCTCGAAGCGCGCGATGCGCTCCGGCGTCAGGTCTCCCGCGTATCCGATGTCGTGGTTGCCAGCTACGTTTATCAGGCGCTTCGACCATACCTCGTCGTCTTGGCCGATTTCGTGGACATTGAGAGCAGGCTCTCCGACAGGGGCCTGACCCTGACCGAGGGAAGTCTGGGGCCAGTGCTTGCTCACATCGTCCTCGATCTTCTGGTGCTCAGGGAACACGCGGTTCCAGAATCTCCAGGTCCGCCGGTCGAATTCGTCGTCATCGATCCACTGGCTGCCCAGAAGGTCGCCCAGGACGGTAACGTGTGTCGGACTGGTCCACCATCTCATCGTCCGGTAGGCATGGGCGAGGTAGTAGTCGTTGCCCCAGAGGTCCAACTGCTTCCTGCAGTTGCGCAAGAAACGTGGCAGGTCGTCGAGGCAGACGTCGATGGCATCGTGGAGGACGCCGCGGGTGCGTGGGAGGAGGGGCTTGTCGGACTTGAGGGTCTCGAGGAGGGAGCGGTAGTGTGGGAAGGAGGCGCCGGCGGGGTCGAGGGAGGAGGAGCCTTCGAGTTGAGGGTCGCCGATTGCGAGGAGGCGGAAGGGGGGGAGGGTCGAGGCGGAGGCGGAGGCGGAGATGTAGGAGGCCAAGGGAAAATGCGAGAGGAGGGTCGTTAGGTAGGCGTTCGTCGGGGTGGAGGACTCAGGGGTCGGCGTTGGAAAGGCGCAGAGGTGGAAGAGAGGGTAGAGATAGAGATAGGTAGTCGAGATCAGGGAGAGCGGAATGAGGAGGAAGAAGAGGGCATTTCGTAGGAGGGTAAGGAGGAACATGGGAGAGGGAGAGGGAGAAGTGGTGGAGGGAGGGCGGTGTTGGCATGTACTTGCACTGTACATGCCATGCTGCGAGACGGACGCTGTTGACGGAGGAAGCGGCGGCGGCGGCTTGACTTTGGCCCGGCCTTGCCTCGCCGAAATCCAAATCAGGACAGGGCGCGCCTGTGTCTATCTCGATCACGTGCAGACCTTAATTATTTTCACTTTCACTTTCACTTTTACTTTTATTTTCACTTTTTACCTTCACTTTTACCTTCTCTTTTACCTTCTCTTTTACCTTCTCTTTTACCTTCTCTTTCACAGACGGACATGTACTGTAAGTTAGCATGTCGACTGTAAAAATGAGGCATTGGCTTTCTTCTATGTAAGTGGTTTCTTGTTTGTTTAATGTTTATTTTGTTTTGCCAAGAGACACGCACGCATGGCTTCGCAAAGTACACTTTGTCGCATATAAAATATGATATTGCTTGTGTTATTAGTTAAGTTTTGTTCTCCCCTCCTATCTTCAGCATCAGAGTTTCAAAGTCAAACTCTTCTTCAATCTCTTGAACTCTATACATTCAGTGCATGCAGTACATAATTACATTCAATACATGCATAATAAGGTGCTGTACGAGGTCACTCTACTTAGCAGTTCTCGAGCTTGGGTGTCTGACAACGGTGCGGAGTAAGCTTTGGCCGTTTTCGACAGCTGCGCATTCTTGGAGGAGGAGGCGGAGGCTGCGCTTTCCAAATCATCACTCTTTCCAGCTTTCGCACTGCAAATCAAGGCTGTCTGGTCTGCCTTGCCATCAGCCATCAGCTTCTTATTTTTCCCCTGGGCCTCTGCCAGTTTTCCTTCTCCTTCTCCTTCTCCTTTTCCTTTTCCTCGGAGATTCGGCCATCTTACCAAGACAAGCCTGTGCACATCCCATCCATCCCATCCTATCCTAGCCGCCTCCTAAATTCATTTGTCCTTGATCATCTTCACATCCCGTCGCTCATATCGAACCACAGAGACACGAGGAATTCGTCGCATTGGTGCCATCGGCGCAGGTGTCATTCATATCCTGTTCCAGTGAGGCTGAGCAGAGCAGCTGCATATACTGCCACGCCCATACTATCCAACCCTGCTGCCGCATTCCATGCGTCTATCTGACCGTACAAGAAGCAAACACCACCCTACAATTATTCTCAAAATTTGATATTTCTTTTCGTTCATTTCACCATTATTCTGTTCCTCTTACATTGTCAAGATGGAGCGGAATTCCTTGTTCTCGCTCAAACCCAGATCACGGCAGACTGTCGGCAGCCGCCTCACCCAAAGGCTGTCGAGAAGCAATGCCCAGCCTTCCGCCCCGGCCATCAACGATCAGCCGCCTCCATCCTATACAGTCGCGGATGTCAATCCTAACAACCTCACCCAAGACCAGATGATAGAGATGGCTCGAAATGAGAAGGAAGCTGACGTCGTGATCGACTCCGATATCACGTGGGCCTTTTCTCAGCTCGACATCAAAGCAGACAAGGACGGCTTTCCCACTTCCGAGCATTGCCTGGCCCATCTTAAACTTCTTGAGGCCTTCTATGCACTGAAGGACGAGGTCGCGTATACCGACGGTGCCTTTAGCATCTTTGACTCCCGGGCCCCAGGCACCGAAGAATCGGTCGCGGGAAATGAACAAGCGACGAGAAAGAGACTAGAGGCCTTGGCTCAAATTAGGGAGAAGAGATGGGCTTTGTTCGTGGCGAGGGCGGTCGATCGATTCGAGGTCTGGTGGACCAAGATGCTTGCCCCGATGGACGAAGCAGCTTCTCGGGACCCAGGGATAGGTGCGGGTGTTCTGGGAAGACTGACGACAGCCGTCATGACCACACCTCAAGCGTTCGAGAATTTTGTTGACAGCTCGAAGTTTGGCATCCAGTCGAAGGAGTGGACATGGACTGCCGATATGCTTCCTCCACTTGGTGAGTGTCCGACCCACTATCGCAATCTCCTGCTTTTCGTTCGCAGTATTAATTGCTGCAGACGTTCTCATGGTCTGGCATGCCTTCATGCTCAATCCTCGCAATTATCTCGAGGATTGCATGCGCTGGGGTTTTCGAGATACTTGGTATGCTGGAATGCCATGGCGAGCGATCAACTCTTCGATCGACGACCATTTCCGCTATGAGATTTCCCAAACGGCTAAGGACCGCTGGGTATTTATGACGGAGAGAGCATGGGATAATCTGGATGGTCCCGCCATGAAAGTTATCAAATGCCCTCGCTGCGCTGCTCCCATAAGCATTCCGTGGACAACAGCCGCTCAGCCTGAAGAACCTCGACAGGATTGGAATATGAAATTTACCGGCAATGGTTATGGCGAAAGCGAGTTGTCTCACAACTGTGCAAGTTGTAATCTTACCATTACCCATGATCTCCTTCGCGTCGCAAAGTTTAAGAGGGACGCGGAGTGCCTCCTACGGGACGATTATCCTATGGGTGGCACGATAATTCCAGGAACAAAAGGTACTTGGAGAGGGGTTCGAAGTACTGAACCAACCAGATGCCCACATCAATTTCCAAATCGACTTATTAGAGATCATTTGAGATCGGAGGTACTTGAACTCTGCACAAGTCATGGTGGCGACGGTCACAGTACGAGTTCTAGCATGTTTGACATCCGCGGAATGGTCGAAAGATCTGTCAGCAATGCGGGCGTCATTGCCAAGGTGAACGGCTATAAGCTTGGTAGACGACTCTATGCAGACGAAAGATTGGCCGTGAGACACATGATGTCAAGATACTGGGATAACCATTCACTCTTCTCCCTGGAGCTCAGAGGAGCTGTCACGCGACAAGGGGTATTTGTTGATAAGATGCACAAGATCGACTGGCTGCACAGCCCAACAGCCCTTTCCACTATGCAACGTCTGCTTATCAAGTATGATCGCTTTTTCCGCATCATGGCATCCAATCCTGGAAAAATGGCAGTTCCAACCTTGGACGTCGACCTCGCATGGCACACGCATCAGCTCAGCCCACAGAAATACTATGCGTACTCCCTGAAGATGACGCTTGACCGTTTCATCGATCACGATGACAAGGTGGAGGAGGAAACGCTTTCCGGCGCCTTCGAATGGACGTCTAAGGAGTATGAGAAGGTGTATGGAGCCGTCTACTCGGAATGCACGTGCTGGTACTGCGAAGCCATTCGCGCCAAACACGCTCCCAGCGCGTCCAGCCTCTTTGGAAAGTCCTCTAGGCATGACAAGGTCGCTGATGAGTTCTACAAAAGCGGAGCAGCCGATCTCTGTCCACCTGATAACAGCGCTCATATCAGTGCACACAATGCTGTACCTGCTGTATATGACCCGATGACGAAGCTGATCCAGAATAGGTTGGCCGCGGCGCGGAGGAAGCAGCTGGATGAGGCGTACGAGAAGGCCTGCAAGAGGGCCATCAAGAGAGGGAGGCCAGCTCCCAAGAAGGATAAGTTTGTGGAGGATCATTATGGGGTTGGATATGCCAGTACTCATCCCTATACGATGCTTTACTTGTCGGTATGTGACCACTCTTTTCAGCCAGAGCTGAATAGTCGTGGGATGCTTACTAACCTGCGCCTAGCCCTTCATGTATCCTTACGGCTTATACTATATGCCGATGGGAACGGGAACGTATGGTGCTTGCGCCAATGGGACATGCGGCGGCACGGCCGGTGCTGGTGGCTGTTCGGGTTCTGGGGGCTGCGGTGGAGGTTGTGGATCGGGGTGTGCAGCCTGTTCTGCAGGGGGCGGCGGAGGCGGAGATGGTGGTGGTGGTAACGGCGGAGGAGGATGTGGTGGCGGCGGTGGATGTGGTGGTGGGTGTGGCGGTGGGTGTGGTGGGAGTTGAACTGAGCTGGCAGTGGGAAATGGCGTCGGGCATTTATTTTCTGGATTCATGTTGTGGAGGCGAATAGTCTTGGTAGCATCTCACTCCTGTTCTGGAACTGGGAGAAACACCGATAGTCTTAATATTGTCAGTGAAAGCTTTGACGATTTAGGAGAACTGGACAAAGTCTCAGACTGGCCAAATCCAATGGACGTGAAGAGGTTGAGGGGGAGTCAGGATACGTCTATCAGGATGGATAAATATCAGTTAACTAAATACTCACAATAGCATAGTTAAGTTGAGTCAGGACACTTTAACTTGGCTGTATGCTGTTAAAAATGAGACTGGCTCTCTTCAGGAATATTCAGATCTCTAGGAGGACATCATCTAGAAGATGTTCGGAAGCTGTTCGAGGAATAAAGAGAAGGAACTCAAGGAAGGCATGTCTTTCATATCCATCTTTTGTGCCTTCTAAATAAATTCCTATACAACTCCAGCAAGCATTGAGCGACTCCCCATTCCCATATTCATATATTTTCCAATTATCTACACAACATGCAACCTCCAGCACACCTACTCAAGCGGAGGGAACTTCCTCAAGAAGTGACTTGGACACTCGTACCCGTTCGGGTTGACATCCAGATATTTCTGATGATAGTCCTCTGCATCCCACCACTCTCCTGCCGGCAGGATCTGCGTGACAATCTTCCCCTTCCACCACTGCGCGTTCGCCTTCTCCGTCACCTCCTTCGCCGTCTTCTCCTGTTCCGCGTCGTGGTAGAAGACGGCGCTCCTGTACTGCGAACCCGTGTCTGGCCCCTGCGAGTTCACGGTCGTAGGATCGTGCATCTTGTAGAAGAATTCGACGAGTTCGCGATAGCTGAGCTTCTCGGGGTCGTAGAGGACCTGGAGCGCCTCCGCATCTAGGCGCAAGTTAGCATGCATCCTCTCGCCATCCATCGCGACGCAACGGAGAAGGGAGTGGGAACAAACGCACGTCCAGATGTCCCCGAGCACACGCTCCGGTAGCTCGGGCTGCTTGTGTCTCCGCCGATGTATCCGACGCGCGCATCGTACAATCCCTTGCCTGCGAACGCCTTGCGGTACATGTGCTCGACGCCCCAGAAGCAGCCGGCGGCGACGGTGGCTTTGGCTGCGTTTTCGGGCGCATTGGTGGCCCCGCTGGCGCTGGCGGGGCCGAGGCCGAGGCTGGTGCTCGAGCTGAAGGGCCGGAAGAGGCGTGAGATGAAGGAGGGCATGTTGGAGGCCATGAGGAGGAGGAGGGGGAGGACGAGGAGGAAGCTGAGTCGAGCTATAGCGAGAGGGGTGACGTCGACGACGATGCGATGCGATGCGATGCGATGCGATGCGATGCGACGGTGATATGTCGCGTGGTGTTGCTAGATCTTTCGCGGTCTCACCTCAGTTGTGCCTTGTGCTTAGGATCGAAGGATGAGAGAAGAAGTATATAGGTAGACAAAGAAGATGATTACTACTCTTAATGCACTAATTAAAGCTGAAATGACACTTGAAAAGCTGTTGCGGGAGCTTCGTTAGGTAGCTTTGAACCCCGCAATCCGTCGCAATCTTTGTCGCAATCTTTGTCGCGTCATAGATAAATTTAGCTATAGATGACAAATGAGGCTAGAGAGGTAAGACATACTGTCCAAGCCTTCATTCTAAATTCTAAATTCTAAAATTCAAACACTAGCCCTTTGTTATAAAATATATATGTATATACCTTATATATAGAGGCTATGGTTCTTATGACTTGTTGTAAGGCCTTTTATTAAGTATATAAGATGTAAATTATACATATTAGGATCTACTTCTATATAGGGTTAGAAAATTAATTATAATTATGATTTTTAACTTATAATCGTCGGACCCAAAACTGAGCTCCGCTCAGGGTCGGAGGAAGCAAAATGCGACGCTTCGCCAAAATGTAAGAATATGAAATTTATAGGTACGATAATAAAAAGATGTCACTTTACACTTAATTTACTATGAAAAAGGTACTAAATATAATTAAACTTTTAAAAATACAAATTGAAATCTGGTTCCCAATCTCTTATAGCTTCCTGTCTGTTGCTCTCGC
>Ga0209512_1002268_pt1 | contig 20939 bp, 22 predicted proteins | sample frozenSSSSmetaG_FD_184142 | JGI IMG/M metagenome (GOLD analysis project Ga0209512, IMG submission 184142) | Glacier valley bacterial and archeal communities from Borup Fiord, Nunavut, Canada, to study Microbial Dark Matter (Phase II) -... | ecosystem: Environmental > Aquatic > Freshwater > Ice >...
CCGATCTGCCCGCCACTGCCGACGCGCCCCCTCGGGCACATCGCTGGTCTTCTTGCTCCAGTCCGCCGTCGCCATCGTTGAACACCTCCGATATCAAAGAGTGTTGCGACGACCAGTTGAATCCGCCGTTCGAGCCGTGATCGGAGTGGTGGGTGAGTCCGGTGAGGTCGCCGTCGGCGTCGAACGCGGCCATGTCCAATGCCTGAAGCGGCAAGATATCGGCTTTCAACGTTGAGGCGACGTTCCATCCGACGATCCGGCGCGAGAACACGTCGGTGATGAACGCGACGTAAGCGAAGCCCTGCCACGTGCGCACGTAAGTGACGTCAACGACCCAGAGTCTGCGGGGTGCGTCGGCGCGGAAGCGGCGCTGCACGAGATCCGTGGGGCGAGTGCCCGCAGGATCTGACTTGGTGGTGAACACCCGTTTTGAGCGTCGAACCCCACGCAGGCCGAGCGAACGCATGATCCGCCCGGTCTGATCGCGGCCGATCTCCCAGCCCTGGCGCCCGAGCAGTCGATGCATTTTCCGGACTCCGTAGACGCCGTAGTTCTCCGCGTGCAGCCGAACAATCTCACCACCGATCAGCTGATCCGACAGGGTCCGGGCCGACGCGGGGCGGCTCTTCGCAGCCCGATATCCGCGCGCGGTGACGAATCCCACCTCAGCTGCCCGCATGGTGCGGCAGACGAGCTCGACCCCGAAACGATCCTTCATCACATCGATGAAGCGGATCATCTCGACGAGGGGCGGCCGAGCTCGGTGGCGAAAAACACGCTCGCTGACCGCAGAATCTCGTTCGCTTTCTCCAACTCGACGATCTGCTTCTTCAGCCGTCTGATCTCCAGCTGCGCCTCCGACGTCGTCCCCGGCTCACGACCAGCATCGATATCGGCACGCTTCTTCCACAACCGCAACGTCTCAGGATTCACCCCAAGCCGGCCGGCAACATGGCTGGCCGCAGCGAAATCGGACGGATGATCGGCACGAGCCTCAGCCAGCATCCGCAGCGCACGCTCACGAAACTCGGCCGGATAACGGTTTGACATAGTTCCATCCTCCAAAAGGATCAGACGGAACGAAACCTAGGGCGATTCATCTCTTCTGCGAAAGATGCGAGGAGCAAGGGAGAAAGAGCCGTCTCATCTACACAGAGGTGAACGGCAACGGCGGGAGCTACGAGTACTTCGTCTGCCGTTCCGGTTTGTGCGGTCTCGGCTCGCTGCCGCGCACGGAAGTCGAAGCAGCAGTTGCACGAGCTGTCGCGGAACTTGAACTACCCCGCGATTTCATCGAGACCATTCGAGCCGACATCCTCGGCGTTCTCGAAGAAACCCAAGAAGCCGACCTCCAGCTGCGATCGACCCTTCGCAAGCAGCTGGCAATCCTCGGCACACGAGAGGATAAGCTTCTTGACCTCGCTGCCGATGAAGAGCTCTCCACCGACAAGTTGAAAGAACGCATCCGCACGATAAAGCTCGAGCGTGCGAGCATCGAAGAGCGGCTGAGCCGCACTGACATCCAGATCTCCCGCGGCGCTCAGACACTCCTTACTCAGCTGGATCTACTCGCCGAGCCGGGCACCCTGTACCGGAACTCGACGGATAGCGTCCGCCGCCAACTGGTCGAGGCCTTCTTCTCAATGCTTTTGGGAAATGAGAGCGACGAGAGCATCGAGGTGCGAGGCGTTCAGCGCGGCCTGATATCCGAGCTTCGAGACGCCGCTAGCCCCTCGATCAAAAGCAGAAGCCCCCGTCTTTCGACGAGGGCTTCTGCATTGTCAACTTCTGCCGACTTACTCCTGAATCACTTTCGTGGTCCTGGTTTGAATAAGGCGGCTTTGGTCGGGCTGACAGGATTTGAACCTGCGACCCCCTGACCCCCAGTCAGGTGCGCTACCAAGCTGCGCTACAGCCCGTGACAACTCGAATAGCTTAGCGTGTTCGCGAGGGGCGAAAGGTCCGTCCGGCCTTCGAGCTAGAACGATGTCGGGGGAATACGACATGATGTTCACAACGTTTACTTCCGTGCGAGCCGGGTCGCTCGCATCCTCCACCAGCACTATCGACGGGATCTCCTGTGTCTGACAACGTTCTCTCCACCGCACCACCCTCCACCGGGTCTGTCGCGCCCGATCATGGCAAACGCAACAGCCTCGTCATCAACCTCATGCTCATTGCGACGTTCGTCGTGTTTCTCAACGAGACGATCATCGGTGTCGCGATCCCCCGCCTGATGGTCGACCTGCACATCGAGCCGAGCACGGCGCAGTGGCTGTCGACTGCTTTCATGCTCACGATGGCCGTCGTCATCCCGACCACCGGCTGGCTCATGCAGCGCCTCAACACGCGCACGGTCTTCATCCTCGCGATGAGCCTCTTCAGCCTCGGAACCCTCGTGGCCGCGGTGGCACCCGGATTCACCATGCTGCTCGTCGGCCGTGTCATCCAGGCCAGCGGCACGGCCATCATGCTGCCGCTGCTCATGACGACGGTCATGCAGCTCGTGCCGCCGCAGAGCCGTGGCAAGACCATGGGAAACATCTCGATCGTGATGTCCGTAGCCCCCGCCGCGGGTCCCGCGATCGCCGGCCTCATCCTCGCCGCGTTCGACTGGCGCTGGATCTTCATCTTCGTGCTGCCCGTCGCGATCCTCGCCCTCCTCCTGGGCGCTACCCGCGTGCAGAACGTGACCGAGACCCGCAAGGTGCCGCTCGACTCGCTCAGCGTCGTGCTCTCGGCATTCGCCTTCGGTGGGCTCATCTACGGTCTCAGCTCGCTGGGCGAGGCTGCGGCAGGCGACGTCATGGTCTCCCCGTGGATCCCCGTCGGCGTCGGTGTCGTGGCACTCGGGCTGTTCGTCCTGCGCCAGTTCATCCTGCAGCGCGGCGATCGCGCTTTCCTCGACCTGCGCACGTTCACGTCGCGGGGCTTCGCCGTCGGCATCATCCTGATGGCGATCATGATGGCCATGCTCTTCGGCACGGTCATCCTGCTGCCCATCTACACGCAGAACGTGCTCGGCCTCGACCCCCTGCCGAGCGGGCTGCTCCTCGTACCCGGCAGCCTGCTCATGGGTGTGGCCGGTCCGTTCGTCGGGCGCCTGTACGACCGCTTCGGTCCGCGGCCGCTTCTCGTTCCGGCCGCCGCCTGGGTGAGCCTCGTGCTGTGGAGCATGACGCTCTTCAACCAGAACACGCCGTGGTACCTGGTGCTCGTCACCCACATCGCCCTGAGCGTGGGTCTCGCGTTCATGTTCACACCGCTCTTCACGTCATCGCTGGGCGCGCTCAAACCGCACCTCTACTCGCACGGGTCGGCGACGATCGGCACGGTCCAGCAGCTCGCAGGGGCCGCGGGAACCGCGCTGTTCATCGCGCTGCTCACCGCCGGCCAGTTCGCGTACGGCAAGGATGGCCTCTCCAAGGTCGCGGCCGAAGCCGGAGGCATCCACTGGGCGTTCACCGCCGGGGCGATCATCTCGGTGGTCGCGTTCGCGGTGACGTTCTTCGTGCCGAAGCCCGACCCCGAGCTCGCGAACTCGGAGTGGAGCGGGCACTAGGGCCTTCAGGCCAGCTGAGCCCGCAACTCGGGCCAGCTGGCCGCGAATCCCGGATGCAACGGCAGGGCATCCACGTCGGCCACCGACACCCAGGCCAGGGCCTCGCTCTCGGCATCGCCGATGACGGGCGTGAACTCCTCGAGTGCCTCGGCCACGACTGTCGTGTACGTCCACACGTCGCGATCGAACACGCTCGTGGACATCACCAGCAACACATCGGCGGGCACACCGGCCTCTTCGTTGGCCTCGCGCAACGCGGCATCCACGGCGCTTTCGAACTCCTTGCGGGCGCCGCCGGGCAGACCCCACGTGCCGCCGTAGTGGCTCCACGCCACCCGGTGCTGTAGCAGGATGCCCAACTCGCGGTGCCAGACGAGCAGGCCGGCGGCACCATAGGTGCCCCAGTACCGCTCTCCCCCGGCGCCAAAGACCCACGCGTCGCCCTTGTCGTGCGGGCGCCGCGGAAGGTCGTTGGGCGGGGTCATCAGCGCTTGCGCTTCTCGCGTACGCGCATGTTCACGTTGATGGGGCTGCCCTCGAATCCGAAGATCTCGCGCAGTCGCCTCGTGATGAAGCGGCGGTACTGCGGGTCGAGGAAGCCGGTGGTGAAGAGCACGAATGTCGGCGGGCGAGACGCGGCCTGAGTGCCGAACAGGATGCGCGGCTGCTTGCCTCCGCGCACGGGGTGCGGATGCTCGGCGGTGAGTTCGGCGAGCAGGGCGTTGAACTTTCCGGTCGGAATGCGGGTGTCCCACGACTCGAGGGCGAGCTCGAGCGCGGGCACGAGCTTCTCGAGGTGGCGTCCGGTCTTCGCTGAGATGTTCACTCGCGGGGCCCAGGCGACGTGGCTGAGATCCTGTTCGATCTCGCGCTCGAGGTAGACGCGGCGTTCGTCGTCGAGCAGGTCCCACTTGTTGTAGGCGAGCACGAGGGCACGGCCCGACTCGAGCACGAGGTCGACGATCTTGAGGTCCTGCACGCTGATCGGCTGCGAGACGTCGAGCACGACGACGGCGACTTCGGCCTTCTCGAGCGCGGCCGAGGTGCGCAGTGTCGCGTAGAAGTCGGCCCCCTGAGCGAGATTGACACGGCGACGGATGCCCGCGGTGTCGACGAATCGCCAGAACTTGCCGCCCAGCTCAATCTGCTCGTCGACGGGGTCACGTGTGGTGCCCGCGAGCTCGTTGACGACAACACGCTCCTCGCCAGCGGTCTTGTTGAGCAGGCTCGACTTGCCGACATTGGGTCGACCGAGAATGGCGACGCGACGCGGTCCGCCGACCTCTTCCTTCGCGACTGCAGAGATGGTCGGCAACACGGTGAGCACGTGGTCGAGCAGGTCCGCGACGCCGCGGCCGTGCACTGCGGAGACCGGCCACGGGTTGCCGAGTCCGAGTGACCACAGCGCTGCGGCTTCGGGCTCCTGCCGCGCATCGTCGACCTTGTTGGCAACGAGCATGACCGGCTTCTTGGTGGCACGCAGCATCCGGACCACATGCTCGTCGGTAGCGGTGGCTCCCACTGTCGCGTCGACGACGAACAGCACGGCGTCGGCGAGATCGATGGCGACCTCGGCCTGGGCAGCGACCGACGCGTTGATGCCCTTGGCGTCGGGCTCCCAGCCGCCGGTGTCGACGATGGTGAACTTGCGATCCGCCCACTCGGCCTTGTAGTTGACGCGGTCTCGCGTGACACCGGGGGTGTCCTGTACGACGGCCTCGCGGCGGCCGATGATGCGGTTGACGAGCGCGGACTTGCCGACGTTCGGGCGACCGACGATCGCGAGCACGGGCAGGGCCGGCAGGTAGATGATCGCGTCTGGATCGTCGGTGACCGCCTCGAGGATGTCGAGGTCGTCATCTTCCAGCTCGTACTCGGAGAGTCCCTGGCGCAGGGCACTCGTGCGCTGCGCGGCCTCGTCGTCGTCGATCCCGCGGATGCGGTCGGCCAGCGTGGAGTCGATTTCCGGGAAGTCGTCGTTCTCGTCGTCAGCCATGAGGGTGTTTCCTTAAGTGTTTTGCGTGCGGCGCAGTTCAACCTGCACTGTGCACGAGACTCACGACAGCCTGTACGGTCTGATCGAAGTCGAGATCGGTGGAATCGATGGTGGTCACACCATCTGCGGCGTTCATGAAGTCAATGACACGCAAATCCTGCGCGTCGCGCTCTCTCAGAGCCGTATCGCTGAGGACCTTCGCCGTTGCCGACGCATCGACTCCGGCGAGTTCCGCTGAACGCCTCCCCATTCTAGCTTCTTCGGATGCCGTGAGCAGAATCCGCACGGGGGCATCCGGTGCAACGACCGTCGTGATGTCTCGCCCTTCGACGATGATCCCGGGCTTCGTCGACGCGGCGATGATGCTGCGGAACAGTTCGACCATGTGCTGGCGAACCTCGGGAACCCGCGCGACGGCGCTCACAATCGTGGTCACGCGGGGCTCACGGATGTCCTCGGTGATCACATCGGCGCCCACGCGCACGAAGTAGTTGTTGGGGTCGGTTCCGATCGTGTACTCGAAACGCGTCAGTTCGTCGGTGATGTCGCGCGGGTCGAGCGTGTCGACACCCACCTCGAGACAGTGCCACGCGAGCGCGCGGTACGCGGCGCCCGTGTCGAGGTACTCGAACTCCAGCGTGCGAGCAGACGCCCTCGAGACGCTGGACTTCCCGCTTCCGGCCGGTCCATCGATGGCAACAACTATGGTCATGCGAATGCCCCTACGATCTTCCATCCCCGGCCTTCGAGTTCATTCGCGAGGCGCTCTTCAACCTCGGGCAGCACGGAGATCTCCGCGAGTCCGATCTGGGCGCCTGGCGAATGCTCGAGCCTGAGGTCTTCCATGTTGACGCCGGCCTCACCGATCTCGGTGAGAAGGCGCGCAAGTTCGCCGGGCCTGTCATCGACCTTGACGACGATCTGGCTGAAGTGGCTGGCCTGGCCGTGTTTGCCCGGGATGCGGGCGACCCCGGCATTGCCGCCGGCGAGGGTCTCGGCGATCGTGCGGCGAGCTCCCGGTGCCGTCGGGTCGTCGAGCGCCACCAGCACGGCATCGAGATCGGATCGCAGCGCGCGCAGGATCTCGGCCACCGGCGCCGAGTTGGCGCCCAGGATCTGAACCCACAGCTCGGGATCGCTGGACGCGATCCGAGTGGTGTCGCGCAATCCCTGCCCCGCGAGAGACACCGCGGACTCGGTAGCCCCACCGAGGCGGCGTGCAAGCAGCGTCGAGACGAGTTGCGGCGCGTGCGACACGAGTGCGACGTTGCGGTCGTGCTCGGCGGCATCCATCTCGATCGGGAGCGCCCCGAGGTCGAGTGCGAGCTGTTCGACCGCGGCGGCCCGGCGGTAGCTGATCGCGTCGTGCCCCGCGATCACCCAGGGGCGACCGATGAAGAGGTCAGCGCGCGCGGAAATGGCGCCGCTGCGTTCGCGTCCGGCCATGGGATGTGAGCCGATGTAGCGCGAGAGGTCGGCACCGGCGACGCGGAGCTCCTCGAGCGGGGCGACCTTGACGCTCGCGACGTCGGTCACGAGGGCGCCGGGATGCGCGGCGAGTTCGGTCGCCACCACTCGCGCCGTGACATCCGGGGGCACGCAGACAACCACGAGCTCGGGTTCATCGCCCGGTAGGGAGCGACGGCCTGCGCCGTAGTCGATAGCGAGGTCGAGGCTTGAGGGCGAGCTGTCGTCGAGGATGACGTCGACGCCGTGCTGGCGGAGGGCGAGACCGATGCTCGTGCCGAGTAGGCCGGCGCCGACGATGCGTACGGGCCCCGCGAGGCGTCGTTCAGGCACCCGTTTCCTCGTCTTCCTCGTCAGTCTCGTCAGTCTCGTCAGCGTCGCCCGTCTCGCCTCCGTTGCGGGAGATCGTGAGCAATTCGCCGAGTTCAACCTTAGTGAGATCGCGGGTCTGCCCCACCTGCAGGGTTCCGAGGTGCAGCGGCCCGAACTGGCGCCGCACGAGCTCGAGCACGGGGTGACCTACGGCATCGAGCATGCGGCGCACGATGTGATTGCGACCCGAGTGCAGAGTGATCTCGACCATGGATGCCCCGCCCGACGCCGCACCGAGCATGCGCGCCTTGTCGGCGATGATGAAGCCGTCCTCGAGGTCGAACCCCTTGGTGAGCTTGCCGATCGTCTGCGCCGTGACGGACCCCGACACCTTCGCGATGTAGGTCTTCGAGACGCCGAACGAGGGGTGCGCCAGCACGTGCGCGAGCTCCCCGTCGTTCGTGAGCACCAGCAGGCCGGACGTGTTCGCGTCGAGGCGGCCCACGTTGAAGAGTCGTTCCTCGTACTCGCGTGTGAACTCGCGCAGGTCGGGTTTGCCGTTCTCGTCGGCCATCGAACTCACGACGCCCACGGGCTTGTTGAGCATGATGTAGCGCTTGCTCGTGTCAGTCTGGATGGCCGTACCGTCGACGGTGATGAGGTCGGTCGGCAGCACGCGCCGACCGGGTTCATCGACGATGAGGCCGTTGACCGTGACGCGGCCTTGGGCGATCAGGTCTTCCGAGACACGGCGGGAGGCGACGCCAGAGGCCGCCATGACCTTCTGTAGCCGTTCGCCCTCGGGGTTGAGTTCGCTGGAAGCACTATCGTCGTTCATCAAAACCTTCCGCGCCGTCTTCGAGGAGCGGCGAGATGTGGGGCAGTTCGTCGATCGAGTTGATCCCGAGCTGCGTCAGTAGCAGATCAGTTGTCTCGTAGTGGATCGCGCCCGTTTCATTGTCGGTGAACGCTTCGGTGATGAGCCCGCGCCCGAGCAGGGTGCGTACGACGGAGTCGACGTTGACAGCGCGGATCGACGCGATCGCGCCGCGACTGATGGGCTGTTTGTACGCGATCACGGCGAGGGTCTCTAGTGCCGCCTGACTCAGACGCGTCGGATTCTGGGTGAGCACGAAGTCTCGCACCACGTCGTCGTGCTCCGGACGCACGTAAATGCGCCAGCCGCCGCCCACCTCACGCAGCTCGAAGCCGCGGCGCACGGTGCCGTCGACCCCGTCATAGTCGGCGACGAGTCGCTCGATGGTCTGGCGCACGGCCGGCACGGGAGCATTGACCGCCGTGGCCAGCGAGACGATGCTCTGTGGTTCGTCGGCGACCATGAACACAGCCTCGAGCGCGCGCTCGAGATCGGTGACGGTACGGACGGGTGCTTCTTCAGTTTCCATAGTCTGTTCCCAGGTTGGCGAGACTGTCATCCGACCAGTGCTCGGCTGACCAGTGGATGGTGAGCTCTCCGAGCGGTTCGAGCTGTTCGAACCCCACGAAGGCTCCGCGATAGAGCTCGAGCACGGCCAGGAAGCGCGCGATGACCACGCCCTTCTGGTCAGCGCCGGCGATGAGCTGGCGGAACGTCATGGGTTCCCCGCGCCGCAGCAGGGCGACGACGTGGGCTGCCTGCTCGCGGATCGAGACGAGGGGCGCGTGCAGGTGATCCAGACCGACTGACGGAATCTCGCGCGGCGCGAAGGCGAGGGCAGCGATCGCGGCGAAGTCGTCGGCGGTGAGGGTCCACACGAGCTCTGGCGTCTGCTTGCGGTACTTCTCTTCGAGGCGAACAGCACGGAAGTGGCGAGTGGATTCGGCTTCGAGGTGAGAGGAGAACCAGGTCGCCGCCTCCTTGAACGCGCGGTATTGCAGGAGCCTCGCGAACAGGAGATCACGTGCCTCGAGCAGTGCGACATCCTCGGCGTCGACGAGTTCACCCTGGGGTAGGAGCCCCGCGACTTTGAGGTCGAGCAGGGTAGCCGCAACCACGAGAAACTCGCTCGCCTGGTCGAGCTCTTCATCGGAATCGAGGCCGCGCAGGTAGGTGATGAACTCGTCGGTGATCTTCGAGAGCGACACCTCGGTGATGTCGAGTTCGTGCTTGGTGATGAGCGAGAGCAGCAGGTCGAACGGGCCGTCGAAGTTGGACAGCGATACGGAGAAGCCTGTGGCTTCCGCCTCCAGTTCCCCGCTTCTGTCGAGCGCCGCGTCGCTAGGCGACGGCGCCACGATGAATCAGTTCTCGGGCCAACTGGCGATAGGCATCGGCTGCGCTGTGGTCGGGAGCGAAACTCGTGATCGGTGCACCCGCGACGCTCGCGTCGGGGAACTTCACAGTGCGGCCGATCACCGTCTCGAGCACGTCGTCACCGAAGGTCTCGACCACACGCTCGAGCACCTCGCGCGAGTGCAGCGTGCGCGCGTCGTACATCGTGGCGAGGATGCCGTCGAGTTCGATCGCGGGGTTCAGGCGATCCCTGACCTTCTCGATGGTCTCGACCAGCAGCGCGACACCACGCAGGGCGAAGAACTCGCATTCGAGCGGGATGAGCACGCCGTGCGCGGCGGTGAGGGCGTTGACGGTGAGCAGGCCGAGCGAGGGCTGGCAGTCGATGAGGATCACGTCGTACTGGTCGCTCACCTTGCGCAGCACTCGCGCGAGAATCGTCTCGCGCGCTACCTCGTTGACCAGGTGCACCTCTGCGGCAGAGAGGTCGATGTTCGCGGGGATGACGTCGAGGTTGGGGTAGTCCGTGTGCACGATCGCTTCGGCGGGGTTCTTGATGGTGCCGAGCAGGAGGTCGTAGATCGTGGGAACGTCGTGCGTGGGAACCCCGAGTCCCGCGGAAAGTGCACCCTGCGGGTCGAAGTCCACAGCGAGCACGCGTCGACCGTACTCGGCGAGCGCAGCGCCCAGGTTGATGGTGCTCGTGGTCTTGCCGACGCCACCCTTCTGGTTGCTCAGCGAGATGATGCGGGCGGGGCCGTGGCCTTTGAGCGGAGGCGGATCCGGGAAGATCGTCTGCCTGCGGCCTGTCGGCCCCATCGCGGGTGCCTCGAGACCGGGCAGTACCGCCGCGTCATCTCTCTGGGCCGTCATAAATCGAGTGTACGGCGGGAGATTTGAACCCCCGACCTCCGACGCGTGTTCGCGGCCGGGTTCGCCTCGACCAGAGGTTGAAGGTTGGGCACCGTAACCCGTGGACATGAGCACCACCTCCAGCTCCCCCATCGGCGTCGTCGTGCGCTATGGCCTGCTGATCGGCCCGCTGTTGAGCATGATCGCCTCGAGCATCGTCAACGTCGCCGTGCCCGACATCGCGACGGAACTCGAGGCGCAGCTCGACGACGCGCAGTGGGTGGTGCCCGGGAAACGGTCACGGCGTCAGATGCGGACGCGGGGTTAACACGCTCACCGAATGTAGGACGCTCCCGCCCGTGCCTCAGATGTCCTACATTCGGTGAGCGCGAGACGACCCGCACACGGCCTCGCCGCCGACTTTCCCGACGACCCAGAACAGCCGAGTGGTGCGCCGCGCCGTCTCAGCGCGCCCGCGGGTGCGCAGTCGTGTACATGTCGCGCAGGGTGTCTGCAGTCACCATCGTGTAGATCTGCGTGGTCGCGACCGAGGAGTGACCGAGCAACTCCTGCACGACGCGCACGTCGGCGCCGCCCGCGAGCAGGTGGGTCGCGAACGAGTGCCGGAACGTGTGCGGCGAGATCTCCACACCGAGCTTTGCCTTCTCGGCCGCCGCTTTGATGATGAGCCACGCGTTCTGGCGCGACACGCGCTGGCCGCGCGCGCCCAGGAATAGGGCGGGAGTCGCCGTGCCGCGCACCGAGAACGTCGGCCTCGCGCGCACGAGGTAGGCGTCGATCGCGGCGCGCGCGAAACTGCCGACCGGAACTATGCGCTGCTTGCTGCCCTTGCCGAACAGGCGCACGATGTCGCCGTCCACGAGATCGTCGACGTTGAGCGCGACGGCCTCGGAGACGCGGGCGCCCGTCGCGTAGAGCAGTTCGAGCAGTGCCCGATCCCGCAACGACTGCAGGTCGTCGCCGCCCGCCGCATCGAGTATAGAGGCCATCTGTTCGATCGAGATCGCCTTCGGCAGGCGCATCGCGAGTTTGGGCGGCTTCGTGTCCGCTGCGGCATCGACTGTCACGAGCGACTCATCGACGAGAAACCGATGGAACCCGCGCACTGTCGACAGCATGCGGGCCATCGATGAGGCGGCGAGCGGTCGGTCGGGGCGCGTGCGCAGGTCGCGGGCGAATGCCGCGACATCCTCGGGCCTCACGCCCTCGGGCGTCAGGATGCCGCGTGCCGACAGCGCCACGGCGTAAGAGTCCAGATCGTGCCGATACGCCTGCAGCGTGTTGCTGGAGAGCCCGCGCTCGATCGAGACATGGCGAAGGAACCGGTCGATCGCGACCGCGAGAGAGACGGGCTCCGTCATTGCCGTTCGAGCGGATGCCGCGGCCACGGGGCGTTCGGATCCCCGAGCGTCGACCATCCCCGGCCCCGCCCGGCCGAGGCGCTCAGCGCCGCGATCGCGAGGATCGAGTTCTGCAGGTTGCGCGAGAGTACGCCGTCGACGACGTCGTCGAGGGGCGCCCAGCGGATCTCGATGCCGGCCTCCTCCTCGGTGCGGCCGAACACCTCGGGAGTGGGGCTCACTCCGCGCGCGAGATAGATGCGGAGCACCTCGTTGCTGCCGCCCGGGCTCGTCATGAACTCGGCGAGCAGATCCCAGGTCTCGGCGACGAGGTCTGCTTCTTCGGCGAGTTCGCGCTGTGCGGCGACGAGCGGCGACTCACCGCGGAGGTCGAGGAGACCGGCGGGGAGTTCCCAGTCGCGCATCCGGACCGGGTGGCGGTACTGCTTGATCAGCAGCACACGATCCCGTTCGTCGAGGGCGAGCACGGCGACCGCACCCGTGTGGTCTACATACTCCCTCGTGATCTCGTCACCCTCGAGCACGAACCGGTCGCGGCGAATGTCCCACACCCGACCGTCGAAGACGATGTCGCTCTCGAGGATCACAGGAGAGAGAAAGTCGTCCGCCAGCTCAGGCATCAGCCGACTCGGCCACCTCGAACAGGCGGGTAGCGTTCTGGCGATCGAGAGCGGCGGCGATCAGCCCGCGGAACAGCGGGTGCGCGTGGTTGGGCCGCGACCGCAGCTCGGGGTGTGCCTGTGTGCCGACGTAGTACGGGTGCACCTCGCGAGGAAGCTCGACGAACTCCACGAGCGTGCGGTCGGGCGAGATGCCCGAGAAGATCATGCCGGCATCGGCGATCTGCGACCGGTACGCGTTGTTGACCTCGTAGCGGTGGCGGTGACGCTCGGAGATGCGCGTGCTGCCGTACAGCTCGGCGACGATCGAGCCGGGCTCGAGCGCTGCCTCGTACAGGCCGAGGCGCATGGTGCCGCCCAGGTCTCCGCCCGCGATGATGTCGACCTGCTCGGCCATGGTCGCGATGACGGGGTACTGCGTGTCCGGGTCGAACTCGGAGGAGGATGCGCCGCTGAGGCCCGCAACATCCCTCGCGTATTCGATGACCATGCACTGCAGGCCGAGGCACAGGCCGAGGGTCGGGATGCCGTTCTCGCGCGCGAACTTGAGCGCGCCGAGCTTGCCCTCGATGCCACGAACGCCGAAACCGCCGGGGATCACGATGCCCTCGAGGTCCGACAGCTTGCGCGCGGCTCCCTCGGGCGTCTCGCACTCATCAGAGGGCACCCAGCGAATGTTGACCTTCGTCTGGTTCGCGAACCCGCCGGCCTTGAGCGCTTCGGTCACCGAGAGGTACGCGTCCGGGAGGTCGATGTACTTGCCGACGAGACCGATCGTCACGGTGTGCTTCGGGTCGTGCACAGTGTCGAGCAGGGTCTGCCAGCCATCCCAGTTGACCTCGGATGCCTCGAGCCCGAGCTGCTCGATGATGTACGCGTCGAGGCCCTGGTCGTGCAGCATCGTGGGGATGTCGTAGATGCTCGGAACGTCGACCGCGTTGACGACCGCAGCCTCGTCGACGTCGCACATGAGCGCGATCTTGCGCTTGTTGCTCTCGGAGACTGGGCGGTCGCTGCGCAGCACGAGCGCGTCAGGCTGGATACCGATCGAGCGCAGCGCGGCCACCGAATGCTGCGTGGGCTTGGTCTTCTGCTCGCCTGAAGCATTCATATAGGGAACGAGCGAGACGTGCACGAAGAACACGTTCTTGCGGCCGAGCTCGTGGCGCACCTGGCGCGCTGACTCGATGAACGGCTGGCTCTCGATGTCGCCGACGGTGCCACCGATCTCGGTGATGATCACATCGGGGGCGGGCTCGCCGTTGGCTCCGGGCTGCGCCTGAAGCCGCATGCGGCGCTTGATCTCGTCGGTGATGTGCGGGATGACCTGCACGGTGTCGCCGAGGTACTCGCCGCGGCGCTCGCGCGCGATCACTGTCGAGTAGATCTGGCCGGTCGTGACGTTGGCAGCCTGATCGAGGTTGATGTCGAGGAACCGCTCGTAGTGGCCGATGTCGAGGTCGGTCTCTGCACCGTCGTCCGTGACGAAGACTTCGCCGTGCTGGAACGGGTTCATCGTTCCCGGGTCGACGTTCAGGTACGGGTCGAGCTTCTGCATGACTACTCGCAGGCCTCGCGCGGTGAGCAGATTGCCCAGACTGGCGGCGGTGAGGCCCTTACCGAGGGACGAGACGACTCCACCCGTAACGAAAATATGCTTGGTAACGTGCCGCTCAGATTTATCCACCACGGGATTTCATCCTATGCCCTCAACGTGCACAACCCACCCGACTCGCTGTGCGCTTGAGGCGAACGGTTCGCTACAGTACGCCTATGAGGCATCCCCAGGCGCTCCTGCTCGCTCTCGTCGTACCTCTCCTTCTCGCAGGCTGCAGCACGCCGGCCTCGATCGCGAGCAGCACGTACCCCGACGTTCCCGACGGCTACGCCGAGACGGTCAACCTGTTCAGCGCCGAACCGATCGCGGTGTGGGTGCACGGCAAGACCCTGCTCGCGATCGTCACGGTCGGCAGCGGTTCGTGCCCGCCGGTTCCGACCTCGATTTCTGCCCCGGATGCCACCACCATCGACGTCACGTTCGTGAAGTCACCCAACTCGCCGTGCAGCGCCGACCTCGGGCCGACCACCCACGAGTTCACGATTCCCGAGGGCGTGAACCCGACAGACGCGGTGACCGTCAACCTGCACTTTGACTTCGACACCGACCAGGACTACGAACTCACGGTCAAGTAGTGGTCAGTTGTCCAGACCGCGAGCCACCTCGATCAATTCGCGCGCGTGGGCGAGACCGCTCTCGGAGTCCGGCAGGCCCGAGAGTAGGCGCGCCATCTCCACGATGCGCTGCTCCCCGTGCAGCTGCTCGACACTGCTCGCGGTGACATAGCCGTTGTCGTCCTTGAGCACGCGCAGATGGTTGGTGGCGAACGCTGCGACCTGCGCGAGGTGCGTGACGACGATCACCTGCGCGGTTCGGCTCAGTTGCGCGAGCCGTCGACCGATCTCGATGGCACTCGCACCGCCGACGCCAGCGTCCACCTCGTCGAAAATGAATGTGGGCACGGGATCGTTCGCGGCGATGACCACCTCGATGGCGAGCATGACGCGCGACAGCTCTCCGCCCGATCCGCCCTTGGCAAGGGGAAGGGGTTCCGAACCTGGATGCGGCTGCAGCAGGATCGAAACCTGGTCCTTGCCATTCAGCGAGTACTCGGGCCGGTCTTCCACATCGACGATGAGCCGGGCGTTCGCCATAGCGAGAGCCGCGAGTTCGGCTGTGACGCCGGCGCCGAGGCGCTCGGCGGCAGCCCGGCGGACCCTGCTGAGCTCCTCGGCCAGGGCGACGACCCGGTCTCGAGCGGCAGTGACCTGCGCGCTGAGAGCTGCAATGCGATCCGCGTCGTTGTCGAGCTCGAGAAGGCGGTCGCTGCCGCTCTCGAGGTAGTCGATGACCTCGCCGAGGTCAGTGCCGTACTTGCGGACGAGCTGGGCGACCTGGGACCGACGATCCTGCACGATTTCGAGTTCGCGGCCACCGTCGGTGTCGAGGTCGCCCAGATAGCTCGAAAGCTGCCCGGAGATGTCCGTCGCCAGGATCACGGCGTTCTGCAACCCCTCGACGATCGGTGCGAGCAAGGTGTCGTGAGCTGCGACCTTCTCGAGGGACCGGCGGGCGGCATCGAGGAGGGTGAGCACGTCAGCGCCATTTTCGGAGGACTGCGCCGAGATGAGCTCGTGGGCCTGGCTTGCCGCAACCCGCAGATCTTCAAGGTTGGTGAGTCGATCCGCCCGCTCCGTGAGTTCCACGTCCTCCCCGCGTTGCGGCGCGACCTGTTCGATCTCGGCCATCGCGGCCCGCAGCTCTTCAGCTTCGTGGGTACGGCGATCCTGCTCGGCGACGAGCACGTCGAGTTCTCCCTGCTGCGACTGCCACCCTCGGTAGGTGTCCTGATAGTCGGCAAGCACTCGCGCGAGCTCCGGGCCAGCGAACCTGTCGAGGGCCTCTCGTTGTGCTGATGCGGATCGCAACCGGACCTGATCGGACTGTCCGTGCACGACGACCAGTTGCTGGCCGAGTTCGTTGAGCACTCCCACTGGCGTGGTGCGGCCTCCGATGATGGCGCGACTACGGCCCTCGGTGGAGACGGAGCGAGCCAGGATCAGCTCAGCGCCGTCGAGGTCTCCCCCGGCATCCCGCGCCCGCTCAGCTACTGCACCGTTCGGATCGACGATCCAGCGGCCCTCCACAACAGCCTGGCTGCTTCCCGAGCGGATGACCGAGGCATCCGCTCGCTCACCGAGCAGGAGGCTCAGCGCGGTCACAACCATGGTCTTTCCCGCACCGGTCTCGCCGGTGATCGCGGTGAAGCCGGGGCCCAGCGGGAGGCGGGCGTCACCGATCACACCGAGAGAACGGATCCAGATCTCTTCGATCACGTGCGCGGGCTCTCTTCCCCGATCGGACCACGCCAGCCGTGCACGGGAAGGTTGAACTTGTTGACGAGCCGGTCGGTGAACGGGCCCTGGCTGAGGCGCGCGAGGCGCACGGGAACTGGCGACCTGCGCACGACGACGCGCGCGCCGCGCGGGAGCTCGTGCGTACGACGCCCGTCGCACCACAGCACGCCGGTGCCCTGGGTGCGATCGAGCACCTCGACCGCCATTGCGGAGTCGGGTCCGACGACGAGCGGCCGCGCGAACAGTGCGTGCGGGCTCAACGGCACGAGCAGCATCGCGTCGAGGCTCGGCCAGACGACTGGTCCGCCGGCGGAGAACGAATAGGCCGTCGAACCGGTCGGCGTGCTCATGACGACACCATCGCAGCCGAAGGAGGAGAGCGGGCGTCCGTCGATCTCGATGACGACCTCGAGCATGCGCTCCCGGCTCGCCTTCTCGACAGTCGCCTCGTTGAGCGCCCACGTCTCGTACACGACCTCGGCGTCGACCTTGACGCGCACGTTGAGCGTCATGCGCTCCTCGACGAGGTAATCCTGGGCGAGGGCCCGGGCGACGGTCTCGGTGAGCGCCTCGCGCTCGCTCTCGGCGAGGAAGCCGACGTGCCCAAGATTTACCCCGAGCAGCGGAGCGCTGCACCCGCGCGCGAGTTCGGCCGCACGCAGGATGGTGCCGTCGCCGCCGAGCACGATCACGAGCTCGAGGTCGCCGATGTCTACGGCGTCCCCGAGCAGAGCGATCGGCTGGAGGTCGTGGGCAGCCGCCATGATGTGCGCGTACTCGTCTTCAGAGAGCACGGGCGTGAGCCCCGCCGCGATGAGCTGACGGCAGACCGAGATGGCGGCCTCGAGCGAATCTTGCCTGCCAGTGTGCGCAACGACAAGAATGTGCCGGTCGGATGTCACGGGCACACCTCTTTCGTCGTCACGCAATAGCGGATACCCGCGTCGTCCATTCTGTCGGATTCCCACCGACACGTGCGCTCAACCAGATCAGATACTCGCGGTTTCCCGAGTTTCCCGCGATCGGGGAGGGCAGGACGCCCGCCGTCGGCAGCCCCAGATCCCAGGCGGCCCACAGCACACCCATGACCGCGTCATCCCGCAGCCCGGCCTCGCGCACGATGCCCTCGCGGATTCCCGTGCGCCCCACCTCGAACTGCGGCTTGACCAGCAGCACGAAATCGGCATCGAGCCCGACCGTGGCAACGAGCGCCGGCAGCACGGTCGTGAGCGAGATGAAGGAGAGGTCGGCGACCACAAGCGTCGGCACCTCATCGATGCCGCTCTCCTCGGCGAGGGTCGCGAGGGTCAGGTAGCGCGCGTTCGAGCCCTCAACTACCGTGACTCGAGCGTCGGCCCGGATGCTCGGCGCGAGCTGCGCGTGCCCCACATCGGTCGCGATCACCCGGCGCGCTCCGCGCTCGATCAGCACCTGCGTGAATCCGCCGGTGGACGCCCCCACGTCGAGCACGAGCCGATCGGCCGGATCCACGTCGAACCCGTCGAGCGCCGCGACGAGCTTGTGGGCCGCACGACTCACGTAGTGGTCGAAAGGCGCGACCTCGATGACGTGTTGCTCCCCCACCGCAGCGGACGCCTTCACGACCGGCACGCCGTCGACAGTCACGAGCCCGTCGGCGATGAGCTTCGCGGCGTGGGTTCGTGACCGAGCCAACCCGCGCTGGGCGAGGGCTGCGTCGAGCCGGGTGGGCTGCGAAGCCGAGTCAGACAGTGTCCCCGCCCTCCAGGCGGTGCTGCAGCTCGTCGTGTAGCTGCGTGAACGCGGCGGCCCTCGACTCGAGCGGCTGATCCTCGATCACAAGGAGGCGCGAGAGGAGGGCATCCGTCTCGGTCGTCGGTTCTGTCGGGGACGTATCGCTCATGCTCACGAATATAGTTCGGCGGGCACGTCGAGCGCGTAGATGGCTGCGCCCGAGTTCCAGATTGCGGCCGCGCCGGCGCGCAGCAGGTCGATACCCTCGCCCGATTCGACTGTGAGCACTGCACCTTCGCGCCGCACGGTCGCGCCCCCGACTGTCGTGCGCGTGACGCCGGGCGCCTCGGTCACGACCGTCTCCGGGTACGGCTCGTGCAGCTGGCGCAGGTCATCGATGATGTAGGTCGGCCGCTCATCGGGAACCGCGCCGAGCACCTGTTTGGCCTGGTCGATTCCGGTGAGAACGAGAAGCGACGGGATGCCCGCCCGGTTCGCTCCCAGAATGTCGGTGTCGAGGCGATCGCCGATCATGAGCGCAGCATCCGTACCGAATCGTGTCATTGCCTCGCGGAAGATCGCGACCTCGGGCTTGCCCGCGACGATCGGCAACCGACCGATCGCGGTATGGACTGCAGACACGAGCGTGCCGTTGCCCGGCGCCGTGCCACGGGCCTGCGGAATCGTCCAGTCGGTGTTCGTCGCGACCCACGGCAGGTCGCCCGTCGTCCCCTCGCCGTTGAGCGCGAATGCGGCCTCGGCGAGGTGCAGCCAACCGACCTCGGGCGCAAAGCCCTGGATGACGGCTGCCGGACTGTCGAGCGCCGAGCGCGTGACGGTGAAGCCAGCCTTGATGAGCTCGTCGACGAGCCCGTCGCCGCCCACTACCAGGATCGTGGAACCCTCCGGCACGAGACCCTTGAGCAGGGTGACCGCCGCCTGGGGCGAGGTCACGACGTCTTCCGGAGACACGTGCAGGCCCAGTTCGGTGAGATGGTTTGCTACCGAGGCATCCGTGCGCGAAGCATTGTTGGTGATGTAGGCAACACGCACCGAATCGTCGATCGCGTTTATGCTCTCAACGGCATATGGAATGGCTCCCGCGCCCTTGTAGACCACACCATCGAGGTCAGCGAGCACGAGGGACACCCCGTCGAGCGGCGTCCTACCGCTCATCGGGCAGTTCCGCGTCGTCGGAATCCTCGTCAGACTCCTCACCGAACTCGACAGCCTGGTCGCCGGGTTCGAGCTCCTCCTCGACCACCTCGATGACCTCGTCGTCATCCTCGTCTTCGTCGAGTGCGTCGGCAGCCACCTCGGCGCGGGCATACCACTCCTCGGCTTCGTCGTTGCGGCCGAGCTCTTCGAGCACCGCGGCGTACGCGTCGAACAGCCCCGGGCTGTACGAGAACGCGGTCGCGGGATCGAGCTGGGGAATCTGCAGTTCGTTGAGCGCGGCCTCGGCGTTGCCCAGGTCGAGGCGGGCGCCAGACATCGCGATCGCGAGCTCGACCTGCACGGGAACGGAGAGCGACGCACGCGACACGGAACGGCCGAGCTCGAGTGCCTTCTCCGGGCGGCCGAGCCCCCGTTCGCTGTCGACCATCATGGGCAGTTGGTCGTCACGGCCGGTGATGCGGCGGTACGTGCGTAGTTCGCGGAGCGCAAGCGCGTAGTCCTCGATCGCGTAGGCGGTGATCGCGAGCGTCTCGCGCACGACGCCGATGCGGCCGGCTCGACGCGCGGCCGAGATGGCGTGCTGGTGAGCGAGGTGGGGGTCGGACTCGATGAGGCGGGCCGCCATCACGAGGTGCTTGGCGACACCTTCGGCGTTCTCCTTGCTCAGGGTCTTGAGTTCGTTGAGCGCCACGCGGTCAAGCTGCTTGGGCGTGACGTCTTCCGGAACCTCGGGCGCCTCGTGGTAGGCGCGCACCGAACGGATCCCGAACGGATCGCGATCCTCGGGCGTCTCCCGCTCCCGCGCGGAGGTATCTCCGCGGGCGGGAGCGCCACTCTTGGTCCAGAGCCGCTTCTCGTCGGGCTTGTCCTTCTTCCAGGCCGGCTTCGACCCTGACTCCCTGGGCTTGCCGTCGGCTCCGCGCGCAGGCTTCCCGTCAGCCGGCTTGCCGCGGAACGGCCGCCCCTCTGCGGGCTTGCCGCGCGCGGGCCCGCCGTCGCCGGGCTTGCCCGATCCCGGGCGTCCACCAGTGGGCCTGCGGCCCTCGTTCCTCGGGGTGTCGCTCACGGTGCCTCCTGGTCGTCGAAGTTGCTTGTCGCGTCTGAAATAGGCGCTGTGGACTTAACGCAAAATAGCCACCCCACGTTGTCTTTCAACAACGGGGGTGGCCACTTTACAAAGAAGTCCGGCGGTGTCCTACTCTCCCACAAGGTCTCCCTTGCAGTACCATCGGCGCAGAGAGTCTTAGCTTCCGGGTTCGGAATGTAACCGGGCGTTTCCCTCTCGCTATGGCCGCCGAAACACTATTGATTTATGTATCGAAATTGGCCAGTTTCAGTCGAAGTTGAGCCCTAAGGGGCACAGCTTCTTCCTAAGCTGGACGCAGTTCCCGACCGTAAATCGGGAACCACAAAGTGGACGCGAATCATCTTCTCATTAACCCCTCCGTTGTCGAAACAACGCTGGGTTGAAGTGTTATCAATTTATCGGCTTATTAGTACAGGTCAGCTCCATGCGTCTTTAGTCCGCACTTCCACATCCTGCCTATCAACCCAGTAGTCTAGCTGGGAGCCTCTCGACCGAAGTCATGGAAATCTCATCTTGAAGCCGGCTTCCCGCTTAGATGCTTTCAGCGGTTATCCGTTCCGAACGTAGCTAATCAGCGGTGCTCCTGGCGGAACAACTGACACACCAGAGGTTCGTCCATCC
>Ga0209512_1002270_pt1 | contig 20935 bp, 24 predicted proteins | sample frozenSSSSmetaG_FD_184142 | JGI IMG/M metagenome (GOLD analysis project Ga0209512, IMG submission 184142) | Glacier valley bacterial and archeal communities from Borup Fiord, Nunavut, Canada, to study Microbial Dark Matter (Phase II) -... | ecosystem: Environmental > Aquatic > Freshwater > Ice >...
TATCACGTAGTTAAGATTGTAGAAAATACTTCCCATCTTTTTACCTTTTTGTACTTAAAAATTTTTGGCATAGTTATTTACTATTAATTTTTGGTTTTTCATAGGATATTGGACAAAAACGAAGCTGTATTTCTATTCGGGCTTCCCATTTTAAAATAAACTATTTAAATTCAAAGTTCAAGGTATTTAATAATAAAATCTATTTGCGATGAGTGCTAAAAGAAATTTATTGATTGGTGTTGGCATTGGTGCAGTTTTAGGAATATTATTTGCTCCACACAAAGGATCAAAAACAAGAAAGAACATTGCTAAAACAGGTGCTGATTTACGGGAGGGTTGGAATAACCTGAAAGAAACCGCAAGTGAAACTTTTGATAAAAGCAGTGATTATTTAGAAGAAGGCATTCAATCAATAGGTTATACCAATTCTAAAGTAGAAGACAATTGGAAAGATTAAATTTCCTTAACTATTGCTCTAATTCTCCTCATACAAATCTCCCTGAGAAGAAAGGATTTCTCTATATTTATTAAACAGTTTTGTCTTGGAAATAAAGCCAATAAATTTTTTCTCTTTGTTTAATACCGGAAGGTACCAACTTTGAGTAACATCAAATTTTTTCATTACACTGTGCATATCCTGGTCTGCATACAAAATTGCAGGAGGTTTTTTCATTATAGATTTAATGGAAGTTTTCTCAAATAATTCAGGTTGAAAAATTTTTTGCTTTATATCATTCAACTCAATAATTCCGGTAAATCTTTCCTTATTATCTACTACAGCAAAAATATTTTTTTCGCTCTTTTTTATCAATTCAATTAGGTCTTTTAATTTTTTATCAATTTGAATACTTTCATAAGAATCCTGCAACATATCTTCCAGCACAATAGAAGTTAAAATATTTTTCTCCTTTTTTTGTGTAAATATCTGTCCTTCCAATGCAAGTTTTTTTGTTTCCATTGAGAAAGGTTCATAACTCTTTACAATAAAAAAAGAAAGAGAAGAAACAATCATCAACGGAATAAACAATTCATACCCATTGGTAATTTCGGCAATTAAAAAAATAGCCGTTAACGGGCAATACATTACTCCACTTAATACGCCAGCCATACCTACCAAACTAAAATTTCCTTCTGGTATTTTTACCAGGGGAGTATTGTTGACTAACTTAGAAAAAAAGAAACCAAGATATGCACCCGTAAATAAAGATGGTGCAAAATTACCGCCATTACCGCCGCCACCGATTGTAATGGCCGCTGCAATGGGTTTCATCAAAACAATAAAAGCAGTAAAAGCAACCAATCCCCAGTTTTCATTTAAAAGGGAAAAAAGGGTAGTATTATCTGTAAAATGAATTAGCCCGCCATTGGCGACAAGCTTTACACTTTTATAGCCTTCGCCAAAGAGCGGCGGAAACAAGAAGTAAATGCCCATCAGCATTGCCCCGCTTACAAGTGCTTTTACATACCTGTTCATTTTATTATCATGCAGTTTCTTCTCAACAGTTTTAAATGTTTTGGCATAATACAATGAAACAAAGCCGGCTAAAACACCCAGTAAAATATAGAAGGGAACATTGGCGTAATTAAATGTTTGCTTTAATACAAAATTAAAAAGAGAGGCTTCCTGCAAAATTATTTTTGAGCACAATGCTCCCACTACAGATGAAATGATCAACGGAATAAAATAGCTAACTACAGTTTCTGCCAGCAATACTTCAATGGCAAAAATTACCCCGGCAATGGGGGCATTAAAAACGGCTGAAATGCCCGCTGCTGCACCACAGGCAATCAACAATGTACGTTCCTGGTAATTTAATTCTGTAATACGGGCAAGGTTGGAACCGACGGCAGACCCTGTTGCAACAATTGGTGCTTCCAGACCCACAGAACCTCCAAGTCCTACAGTGATTGAACTGGTAATAATGTGCAGGTAACTGTGATTTAAAGGAATGAAAGAAGATTTACGGGCAATGGCTTTTAATACCATGGCAATTCCTTTTTCAATATGACCTCCAAAAAAATGCCGTACAATAAACACAGTGATCAGCAAACCAATAGCGGGGAATAATAAATAGGCAAAGCGGGTAACCGGTATATTTTCTATCCAGTGCTGGATAATGTGCACCAGCGTTTTTAACAATACAGCTACCATGCCTGAAGCAAATCCCACGAGGGTAGCAATGACCATTATAAACTGTATCCTGCTGATTTTTGTGCGCAGGTAATTGATAATGGTTTGATAAAAAAACTTGATGGGGGCCAATTAATATCTTTTTTGTAAAAAATAGCTGCCTGCAAAGATAGGGAGTGGGTAATTGATAATTATTTAGAGGATAATTGATAATGAACCAAGGCTTGTCTTTTTACATTAATTGTCGTTTCAAATCAAACATTATGGATTCAAAAAAGATAATAGTTGCAGTCGGTCTCATGTTTCCATGCATCTGATCCGACATTCCATACTGACCAGGTATTACCATCCTAAAAACAACATACCTGCCCCACAAATAAAAATAGTTAGCCCTCCCAAGGCATGCACATAACGTTCCAGCTTTTCTGTTTTTACAAAGGCAATTCCAAAATATCCCAATACCACCATGGTTACCATGGTTAATAAAGTAACTACCGTATAGATAGTTATGAGGATAAACATACCGCCCCAACTATTTTTGGCAGCAGGAAAATACAGCAATGGGATCATGGGTTCGCAGGGACCCAAAATAAAAATGATGAACATTACCCAAGGCGTTACTTTATGTCTGTCTTGCGGCGCAACGGCTGCACCATTCTGGTGTTCATACACATAAATGGCACCGTCTTCCTGCAGCTCAAAATGTTTGTGTTGATTATTTTTGTAAGCCCTGTACAGCCCCCAGATTCCATAAACAAATCCAAAAGCCAGCATTACCCATCCTGCAACGCCGCCCCGTACGTTTTCCGTCCAGCTTATTTTTGACAAGCTCCAGCCAATTGCTGCTCCGCCCAATCCCAGTAATACCGAACTCCACACATGACCACACCCGCAAACAATTGTCCAGCCTACTGTTTTTGCAAATGACCAGCCCCTGGATTTTGATAAAGCGATAAAAGGCAAATAGTGATCAGGCCCTGTAACTGTGTGCAGGCAGGCGATAGAGATGGCCGCAACAATCAGTACTTCCATTTCAGATTGCATACACTGTTGGTTTTAACTGGTTGTGTTGAGGCAGGTAACCGGCAATCATTTTGAGGCAATCAAATAGTTGTTCTGCTTTTTGGCCGAGTAACCGAACGATGATTCCGTTTGCGGGTGCAGCAGTAATACCCATGCTAATATCATTTTGAAATAACATTAATTCCTTCACCCCGGCGATTAAGAATTTTATATCGGCTTTTTCATCCAGGTAAATAAAGCTAGCCTGGTGTGTATAGCCCTGCAACTGACCAATGGCATTTAAATCGATTGTGGCAGGTTTCATCAATAAATTTTCTTTTATAATAAGGTGGTTGTTAATAAAAATTTCAGTGACGGTATGGTGTTTTGAAAACAAAAAAACTTCGCCATTTAATTTTCTCCCGCAGGTTAATATTTCACCAAAAATCAAGCTGCAGTTATCCGATAAAAATATTTTATTTCTTGCTGTAAAATTAGATTGTTCATGTGGTACTGCCGGATGGGGGATAAAACAAAATGAACATCCTTTTGCAAGAGTCACTTCCATTTGCTGCGTTGCCTGTTGTTTCATGTTGAACAGGCGCTGGTAAGATTGTGTGTGCAATTGCAATGAAGCGTTTTCTTCGAGCTCTATTTTCAGCCGGTACTCATCGCCATCTAAAATACCAGGGGATGAACTCATCAGCATCAACCTCAGGGTGGGATCTTTCTTATCTTCCGTAATATTGGCTACTTTAAAAGGAGTAGTACAATAACATTTTTTAAGATAAGTTACCTCCTTTACATGGGCAGTTTGTATGTGTAAGTCAGCCATCATCGCCACAAAACAGGTTCGTCTGTAATTTCCAGTAAAGCGTATTTCTTTATCCAGCCAATCACACCATCCAATCCTTGCAGGTTCATTAAATTAGTAAAAATAAAAGGATTTCCATTGCGCATTTTACGGGCATCTCTTTCCATTATTGCGAGGTCAGCATTTACATAAGGTGCCAGGTCTATTTTGTTTATCACCAGCAAATCGCTTCTTGTAATACCGGGGCCGCCTTTGCGTGGAATTTTATCACCTTCTGCCACATCAATTACAAAAATGGTAACATCCGCAAGGTCCGGACTAAAAGTGGCCGATAAATTATCACCGCCGCTTTCGATAAAAATAATCTGTACATCCGGAATACGGGTTGCCATTTCTTCTACCGCTTCAAGGTTCATGCTGGCATCTTCCCTGATGGCGGTGTGGGGACAACCACCCGTTTCTACACCAATAATTCTTTCGGCAGGTAACAAACTGTTTTGTGTTAAAAACTCAGCATCTTCTTTGGTGTAAATATCATTGGTAATCACGGCCAGGCTGTAATGCTTGTTCATGGCTCTGCTCAGCCGTTCTATTAACGCCGTTTTACCGGAACCAACAGGACCAGCTACGCCAATTTTTATATAATTTCTTTCCATTTGTTTAGCATCCCTGCCCTCCAAAGGAGGGTTCTCAGCATTTAATAATTTGTTAGAACCTTCCAATCAGGAAGTATAAAAAATAAGCTTCAAAATTAGAGTTATGTATTAATAATCTGCTCTATACCAAAAATATATAAGATACAAATTTTAAGTTGCTCAGTTTAATGACATTAGCGACAACAATCTACAAAAGAATTCAGATTGTTATTCTCCAGGAACCCTCCTTTGGAGGGAAGGGAGGCTTTCCTTCGACAGGGAGGGGTTAAGACATATACAACCTCGAATACAATTCTTCATGCTGCATGCATGCAATATCAAATCCTGCACAACATAATCCAATCATATCTGTATCAGGCTGCATCGTATTTTCTGCCAATTGTTGTATCAATGGTTGCAGCGAAAACAACAACTCCTGTCCATCCTGCTGGCCTAATGGAATTAACTTAACACTATTGGTTACAAAACCAACGGCAGCATTGTAATAAAAACCAGTCAGCGCATCTTTTTTGTCAATCCCAAGGGCCACTGCATACAGGCCAAAAACAATACAGTAATGGCCTGCAGCTTTTTTTAATTGAATGGCTCTTCTGTATTGATCGGCTGTTTGATTTGTACAAACAGGTTGAAATATTTTTATCAGGCGAATCCCCAGTTTCTGGCTTGCCTGCCGCATTTCGAAAGGTAGTTTTACAGCACTGCATTCAATATCCAGTGCTATTATTTTTGTGAAATCCTGCTGTTGTGCGGCATCATAAGCCACGGATACAAAAGCAGCATCCGTATATTGTAAATTACGGCTAAGCATTTCTGTTACAAAATTTTTTGCAGTGCTGGCGTTATTTACAGTGCCTTGCTGAACATACGTTTCCAGCCCGGATGAATGAGCATAACCACCAATTGGTAAAGTAGGGTCAGTCAACTGTAATAAACTCAGCAGGGCAGTATTCATACAGGATCAATTGTAAGTTTCATGATCTTTGAAAACAAGGTATTGCTGTTTCCATGGGGAGTTACGGTGGTTTTTAGCGGCCTGGTTAATTTTTTCTTTTGCTGTGTTATAGCAAAGCCGCATGCACTCAGCAATTTAAATAACGGAGCTTCATAGGCCACTAAAATTTCCTCATCCTGGTAAAACAGGGGTAAATGTTTATTGCCAATTTCATAACAAACGGACGCCATTTCGTACATGGACCTTGGCCGGATGACAATCGCTTCACATTCTTTTATATCAACCGCAACCAAACCAAAATCATCTTCATAAATGATATCACCTACGCCGAGTTGTGGATTTTCATTTAGAAATTTCATGCTTATTTCCCTGCCCAGTAAAGTCTTTTTATGAAGGATGCGTTTATTTGTTTCATACCAATCCAGCAACACGTAGTCGATATTCCTGTTATTGACAGCAAATAATTCGAGATTTCCTATTTTTTCTTTTACCAGCATTGTATATTGTTACGCTATTTTTCTTTACTGATATTATCCCTTATTTCCATCAAAATAAAAAATACCGTTGTGTCAATGGAAGCTCTGTCAATGGTTCACAGGTGATGGCTTCTCCATCCACTTTCACTTCATAGTTTTCCGGGTTCACTTCAATCAATGGGGTGGCATCGTTGTGTATCAGATCTTTTTTAGAAATGGTACGACAGTTTTTTACCGGCAACACCATCTTCTGCAACCCATATCCCTGAACAACATTTTTCTCCAGAGAAAGTTTGGATACAAATGTGGCACATGTTGCATGCAATGCTTTTCCATAAGCGCCAAACATGTGCCTGTAAATTACAGGCTGCGGTGTTGGTATGGAAGCATTTGGATCACCCATTCTTGCTGCTATAATCATTCCACCTTTAATGATCATCTCAGGCTTGGCGCCAAACAAAGCCGGTTTCCATAAAACAATATCCGCCAGTTTACCGGATTCTATCGAACCAACATAGGCTGAAATACCATGCGTAATGGCAGGGTTAATGGTGTACTTGGCAATAAATCTTTTTACCCTGAAATTGTCATTGTCATTTTTTTTATCTTCAGCCAAAGCACCCCTTTGTACTTTCATTTTGTGTGCCGTTTGCCAGGTACGGGTAATTACTTCGGCCACCCTCCCCATTGCCTGGCTGTCACTGCTCATCATACTGAATACACCCATATCATGCAATATGTCTTCTGCCGCAATTGTTTCAGGCCTTATGCGGCTGTCTGCAAAAGCAACATCTTCCGGTACATTTTTATCCAGGTGATGACAAACCATCAGCATATCCAGGTGCTCATCAATGGTATTAATGGTATAAGGACGTGTTGGGTTTGTTGAAGAAGGCAATACATTCGGGTACATCGCTGCTTTGATGATATCGGGGGCATGGCCACCACCGGCACCTTCTGTGTGAAAAGTATGTATCACCCGGCCGTTAATGGCATTGATGGTATCTTCTAAAAAGCCGCCTTCATTTAAAGTATCGGTATGGATGGCAACCTGTACATCATGCTTGTCTGCAATCTGCAGGGAAGCATTGATAACTGCTGTAGTACTTCCCCAGTCTTCATGAATTTTTAACCCCAATGCACCAGCTTCAATCTGTTCTTCCAATGGTGCCAGAGAGGCACAGTTTCCCTTACCAAAAAAGCCAAGATTCATTGGGAAAGCCTCTGCTGATTCGAGCATTTTCTGAATGTTCCAGGCTCCGGGAGTTACCGTAGTAGCATTCGTTCCATCTGCCGGGCCGGTACCACCACCGATCATGGTAGTAATGCCGCTAAACAAAGCATGATCAATTTGCTGCGGACAAATAAAATGAATATGTGTATCAATGCCGCCTGCGGTGGCTATTAACCCTGCACCGCCATGTACTTCGGTGCTTGCACCAATAATCATATTGGGTGTAATGCCATCCATAGTATCGGGATTACCAGCCTTGCCTACGCCAACTATTTTTCCATCTTTAATACCAATATCAGCTTTTACAATTCCCCAATGGTCAATGATCATCACGCTGGTAATTACAAAATCTAGTACGCCTTCATTGCGGGTAGCTGTTGCCGATTGCGCCATACCGTCTCGGATGGTTTTGCCGCCACCAAACTTTGCTTCATCACCATATACGGTATAATCTTTTTCAATTTCTATCAATAACGCAGTATCGCCCAACCTTACTTTATCGCCGGTGGTGGGGCCATACATATTGGCATATTTTCTCCTGCTAATGTGTAAACTCATGCGTTGGTATTTTTAAAATGATGAGCTGTTACTTTTTGAAGGGCATTTATTTTGCTTGCTGCGGAAGCCGTTTCTCCATCAACGAGGTTATTAAAACCTACAATTTTTTTGATGCCGCCAAAGGTTACCAGTTCCACTTCTTTTTCTTCTCCGGGTTCAAACCTAACTGCTGTACCTGCAGCGATGTTTAGCCGCATATCAAATGCTTTTTCCCGGTTAAATTCCATTTGTTTGTTTACTTCAAAAAAATGAAAATGAGAACCAACCTGTACGGGTCTGTCGCCAGTATTTACCACTACAATTTTAATGGTGCTTCTGCCCACATTACATTCAATATCCCCTTTGGCTAAAATGTATTCTCCTGGTATCATATATTATTTTTGAAAGAAAGAAAATTGATTATATAATTTTAAGAGGCTGTCTTAGGGATCTTCTTTAGAGATTCCGGGCCTGATAGGATCATGCACCGTTACCAACTTTGTACCATCGGGAAAAGTAGCTTCTATCTGTATTTCATGAATCATTTCCGGGATGCCTTCCATTACATCATCAGTAGATAAAATGGAGCAGCCGTATTGCATCAGTTCTGCCACCGTTTTGCCATCACGGGCGGCTTCCTGTAAATGACTGCTGATAAGCGCAATGGCTTCCGGATAGTTTAGTTTTAATCCCCTGGCTTTTCTTTTTTCGGCTAATTCCCCTGCCAAAAAAAGTAATAGTTTCTCGGATTCTCTAGGTGATAAGTGCATGAATAAAAATAATTATATAGTTACCCTAAACAGGCATGCAATCGTAGTAATCGTTATGAACGACTGTTAAGATAAGAAAAAACAAAATAGCATCTGTTTCATTTTTTTATTGTACTTACAATAAAGTTTTTATTTTAACGATTTATATATTGCAACCAAGCAATCAATTGATTGTTAACCTGAAAAACCACAGACTATTGAAACCTCTATTGTATGCAGCCTCCTTAATGGAGAGCTTATCCGTTACCGATATAAATCCCTCAACTTTTGATTTAAGGCATTTAACATTATTATGATGAAAATCCATTTGTTTTCTGGGGATTGAAATACAAATGTTTGATGCAAATAATTGTAAGAAGTAATTAAAAATAACAAAGCATTGTTATAATTAAAATACCTGTAGCTTCTTTATTGTACAACTCAAAATATTAAATTAAAATTCTTGATAACTAAGGTGTAAAAAATCTACAGTTTACCTTTTATTGTTAGGCACGACAGAAGAAAGATGGCCCCAATATTGGACGGGGCCTCTTCATTTTTATAACTGAATGGAAGCACCTATTAACTGGCAAATAAAACCAATTAGCAATCCACTATAAATATCTTTTGGAGTATGATCGCTTACAATCAACCGGGAAGTGCAAACCAGCCCGGCAATTAATAACGCAGCACTTAAAGGCCAGGTCATCAACATAGTATTTTGTTGCATTATTATAAAAAATATTCCTGTTAAACCACCCATACCAATGGCGTGCATAGATATCTTAAAATAAATATTTGCAATGAGTGCTGCTGCGGAAGAAATAAAAACACCAAACATAAAGGCTACCAGTATTCTTGGTATTTCCGGTTGTTCTCTTAAAGCGTATTGTGCCCAAAAGAAGAAGGTCATGGATGCTATGTAAGGAATAATACGATCTCTTTGTGTACGAAGAAAAAAAGAATCAATAAATCCAAGGGCTTTTAGTAAAACCACTGTTATAAATGGAAACGCAATAGCGTTTATTGTAACCATAACAAGCACTCTTTTTTTACCTGCATCACTAAACCCTGAAAAATAAGATGGGTGTATAAATTCGATAAACCAACTTATATAGAAAGGAATAAACAACGGATGAAAAACGTAAGAAAAAAAATGAGCAAAAAAAAGTACTATCGCAGGCTGCCGGTTCGTAATAACTGGATTCATATTTCCTTCAACCGATAATTCGCTATTGAACATTTGTTGTTTTTTATTTCTTTTATAAAAAAGGGACGGTTATAATTCTTTTCTTAATCTTGCCACAGGTACATTTAACTGTTCTCTATATTTGGCAACAGTTCTTCTGGCAATATTATACCCTTTATCCTGTAACAGTTCTGTTAAACGTTCATCACTGAGCGGGCGTTTTTTGCTTTCACCTTCTATTAAATTACTAAGAATTTTTTTCACTTCTCTTGTACTTACTTCTTCACCACTATCTGTCTGTAAACTTTCACTAAAGAAGAACTTTAAGCGGTAGGTACCAAATTCTGTCTGTACAAATTTACTATTGGCAACACGGCTGATGGTACTGATGTCAAGATTTGTTTTTTCGGCAATATCTTTCAATATCATCGGCCTCAATTCTGTCTCATCTCCGGTTACAAAAAACTCATACTGGTAATTCATAATGGATTCCATCGAACTCAACAAAGTATGTTGGCGTTGCTTAATGGCATCGATAAACCATTTGGCAGAATCAATTTTTTGTTTAATAAAAAGAACTGCTTCTTTTTGTCTTTTATCTTTTTTGGTACCCTTATCATAATCTTTTAACATATCCCGATAACCTTCGCTAATCCGCAAGTCCGGTGCGTTTCTGCTGTTGAGGGTAAGCTCTAATTTACCTGCATTGTTTATTATAAAAAAATCCGGTATCACATATGCTTCACCTTTACTGTTTTCACCCACACTGCCACCCGGCTTAGGGTTCAATTTTATAATCTGATTAATGATTTCTCTTAACTGGTCGTCAGTAATATTTAATCCACGTTGAATTTTTTCGTAATGCTTTTTCGTAAACTCTTCAAAGTATTTATCCAATACTTTAATTGCCATTTCAATATGCTTGCCCTGGTGCACATTTCTTTCAAGTTGTATCAGCAGGCATTCCTGTAGGTTTCTTGCGCAAACCCCTGGTGGGTCAAACTGTTGAATCTGTAAAACCAGTTGACTGATTTCTTCTTCATCTGTAATAATGTTTTGTCTAAAGGCAAGGTCATCAACAATGGCACTTATATCTCTTCGTAAATAGCCATCATCATCAAGGTTGCCAATAATTTGCTCTGCCACACTTTGCCTGTGTTCATCCAAACTAAGTTGTCCAAGCTGCTCCAGCATTAATTCATTAAAACCTGTTTCTACTTTATGTGGAATTACTTTACTGTCATCCTGCTCAGGATAATTTTCGTCCCGCATTTTATAATCAGCAATATCATCGTCTCCATCCTGTACGTAGTCACTTATGTCGATACTTTCATATTCATCCTGACTGCCATCGGGTTCAAAATCATCAGCCGGAGTTTCAAATTCTTCGGTAACATCGTTCTCAAATTCTTCTGCTTCCTCTTCTTCACCTGTTTCCAAGGCAGGATTTTCTTCCAGTTCTTCTTTAATGCGTTCTTCGAGCAATGCTGTTGGTACCTGCAACAATTTCATTAACTGAATTTGCTGAGGGGATAATTTTTGTAATTGCCTTTGGTATAATCCCTGACTTAATGCCATATTTATTTTTTCAATCTCTTAAAGTGATTGATTTTTTTTGTAAATAATCATGTTATTACCAGCAGTTGCTTCACATGGTTAAATCTTTGTTGCATGTCCGCCGTGGCGATTCACTCTTTTATACTTTTCTACCAGGTGGAACTTTAATTGAAGTTAATTGCTGGTAAAAGGTGGCTAACCACCAGGTAAACATTTAAACAAAGAAACTGCTAGTGCAATAAAGTCGTAAATTTACATATATTGAAACTCGAAAAGTGTATAAAAAAGCTAAAATTTTATTTTTCTGCATGATTTTTGTTGGGCTAAAAATGTTTTCGCAAGATTTGCCTCAACAAAAGGGCGCTTTGATTCTTTTGCAGGTATCCGTAAAGCCAATGCCAGCAAAGTTTTTAATAATTAAAACTGTTGCAACACCTGTTAACACACAACCATTTTTATGGGCCAATTATTACTCAACCCAATTAGGTTTTTTTTGTAAACAGGAAATAAAATTTGAAAAAATTGCTAAAATTTCTTTTAAGTTCAGAATGGGGAGTGTTGAAGATTGCGACCGGTTAGAAGGAAAGCGCCGAAGTAACTAAATTAAAAAAGGCATCTATATTGCTACAAATGCCGTTATCTGCTATTTCTAATTTTATCAGGCGGTTACCTGCTGTGCCTTTAATACTTTACTAATCACGTTTACCATTTGTTCTCCTTTCGTCTTTATCTGTTCCGGGGTCCATAATAAACTAACGGCAGTTGAAATACAACGTCCCATCACTGCATCGCTGGCACTAAAATCTTTATTTGCATGATGCATAACAGCAGTTTTTAAATCAGGATGTAAATGGTTAAGGGTAACTGCATTTTTAAGATGATCCCATTTACTGATGTAATGCCAGTTATTTACAAACCAGTAAAAATTACCGGCTAATATTCCCTGTGCTTTTAATTCTGCTACTACCGCTTTTGTAATGGCTTCAGTAGGTAAAAACCAGCTTAAAAAACTACAACTGTCGCCGGCTTCATCGGGTACTCTTCTGAAAGAAATTTCTGGAATGACAGCTAAAATTTGCCGGAGCATTTTATTATTATTCCTTTGGAGGGTTAAAAAATTATCTAACTTTTTTATTTGAGCCAGACCCACTGCAGCATGTAATTCGCTGATGCGGGAATTATATCCAATAAACGGATGAAGGTCTGCACCACGGTCTAAGCCACCTTTATGGTCATGTCCATGATCACTGTATCCATCAGTATTAATATATACATCTTCTCTATTGCTCATTACTACACCACCCTCTGCGCAGGTAATCATTTTTACAAAATCAAAACTAAAAGTACCTGCATCTCCAATGGTACCTAGTTTTTTCCCTTTATAAGTGCCACCAATACTTTGACAGGCATCTTCCAGCAAAATCAGGTTGTGTTCTTTACAGATAGCAACAAGCGCATCCATATCTGCCATACCGCCGCACATGTGTACGGGCATAACACATTTTGTTTTGGAGGTGATGGCATTTCGAACTGCAGCCGGGTTTAAGGTTAAAGTATCATCTACATCAACCAAAACGGGGATGGCTCCAATTGAAAGAACGGCTTCAAAACTTGCTACAAATGTAAATGCGGGTAAAATTATTTCATCACCATAACCAATACCCAAAGCGCTCATTGCTGCTGTTAAAGCGGCAGTGCCACTGCTTACCAATTGGGCGTGTTTGCAACCAAATGTTTCGCAAATGGCTTCTTCTAATTCCTTTGCTTTCCAGATGCCTTTGCGGGGGCCATCAAACCCATACCGCATAAGAATTCCTGTTTCCAATACATCATTTACTTCTTTGCGTTCTTCTGCTCCAAAAAATTCAAAACCGGGCATATGATAAATTTAATGTTAATAATAAATAGGTCTGCAATACAAAGGTAGAGAAAATAGGGATGTACAATTATTGAAAATAAGGCTGAACGTATTAAAAAATATAAAACCCATTAAGGTTTATTTTAGTATGCACTGTCACAATAAAGGCATAACTAAAAGGCAAAAATTATTTTAACCGTTCCATTGCAGGCAATGTTGCCGGGTCTTTAAAATAATGTAATCGTAGACTGTCACTCCAGCCATTTGGATTGTTTTCAAAGTTTTTGCTGCTAAAAAAAATCATCCCTTGTATATTTGGTTTGCTCCGCAAAGCATCAATTTGTCTGGTTAGCTGTGTTGGGTCTCTCCATGCTTTATTGGTATTTGCTTTATAAATACCCAGTCCAATATAACATTGCCTGCCGAATGTATGATTGTTCCACCAGTCTAATAAAACATTGTAAGGGGCAGTGCGGTGACTAAACTCCCAATATAGCTGTGGTGCTACATAATCTATCCAGCCATTTTTTAACCATAATAAAATATCAGCATACAAGTCATCATAATCACTTGCGCCTCCATTGGTGTTACTTCCGTTTATTGGGTCACGCTCTTTACTGCGCCAGATTCCAAAGGGACTGATTCCAAACTGGCAGGTTTTATTTGCAGCCTTAATAACCCTGCTAAGTAAAGCAATAATGGAATCGGTATTACTTCTTCTCCAGTTATCTTTTTTTAACCCATTACCAAACTGCTCGTAGGTAATATTATCCGGAAATTCTTTGCCTGCAATGCGGTATGGATAAAAATAATCATCAAAATGTATGGCATCTACGGGATACCTGCTTACCACATCTTTAACCACATTGGCAACATATTGCTGTACCGCCTTATTTCCGGGGTCGAAATATTTTTTTTCTCCGTAATTTAAAAACCACTCCGGATGAAGCTTTGTAATATGGGTGGGTGATATAGAAGATACCCCAATGTTAAACTCAGCTCTGTAAGGATTCATCCAGGCATGAAAGGCCATTCCACGTTTGTGCGTTTCGGTTATCATAAATTCAAGTGGATCGTAGTAAGGATAAGGGGGCTCCCCCTGTTTACCGGTAAGCCATTCACTCCAAGGTTCAAATTGCGAGGGATAAAAAGCATCAGCTGCAGGACGCACCTGGACAATTAAGGCATTAAACCCATTGCGCTGGTGCATGTCGAGTAGTTTTAGAAACTCAACTTTTTGGGAATCGCTGTTAAAATTTCCGGCTGAAGGCCAGTCAATATTATCTACAGTGGCTACCCATACCCCCCGAAATTCAGGGTTGGTTTGAGCGTTTCCATTAGAGGTAAAAAAAATACTTCCTATAATTAAAAAAAATAAATATTTGTACTGCATTATTTCTATTAATTGGAATGACGGATTTTATCTAATAATTTATTAAACGTGATGGCTTCTTCTTCTGTAAGTGACCTTAAAATATTTTCCATTTTCTCTTCATGTAAATCCAGTTTATTTAATACTTTTAATCCGGCAGTGGTAATGCTTACATCAACAAGTCGTTTATCTGATTTGCAGGTTATCTTTTTTACGTGTCCTTTCAAAATCAGCCGGTCTACTATGCGGCTTGTATCGCTCATTTTATCCAGCATACGCTCCCTAATTTGCAGGGTTGATAAAGGGATTTCGCTACCTCTTAAAATTCGCAATATATTAAATTGCTGCATGGTTAGGTCTTCCCCTTCAAATAAATGTTTCAATTGTTCGGTTGTCCAATGGTAAGTAAAAATTAAATTAACCATGGCTCTTTGATACTCACTTTTAAAACTACCTTGTTTAATGTCTTTATCTATACTCATGTTAGTGAATCTTTATTATTTTCTGTAGTGGTAAACTCGTTGATATAAATTTTTATCAGGATAATAAAATAGCTAATAAGCAAAGGGCCAAATATTAATCCCATAAACCCAAATAGTTTAAGGCCAGCTATTACTCCCAGTACGGTTACCATGGGGTGCACATTCCCCATCTTTTTTAATAAACCCAATCTGGTAATATAATCAACATTTCCTGTGATGATAATGCTGTAAAATGTAAGCCAGGTTGCAGTAAAGTTTTGTCCGGTTGAGTAAAGGTAAATTACCAAAGGTACCCAAATAATCATGGTGCCTACCAGCGGAAAAAATGCAAATACGCCTGTTACAAATCCCCACATGGCCCACTCCTTAACTCCAAAAATTAAATAACCTATTGCTGCAATTGTACCTTGCACAATACATATAATGGGAATGCCAATGGCATTGGCCCTGATCATTAAAATAGTTTCGCTGGCAAGTTTGTCTACATTTTCAGGCTCTAATGGAATGATATGGTTTAAATATTTTTCGATGGCAGTTCCGTTGGTCAATAAATAATATAACAAAAAAAACATCATAAGCAGATTGGTTAACAGATTGACTGTGCCATTTAGTAACCCCGGAATAAAAGAAGATATTTTGATTGAGATAGATTTGGTATTTTCATCCGTAAATAATTTTAACCCGAAAGAAGACTCAATTTTATCTGAAAAAATTTTAAGCCCCTGCATTACCTCATGCTGGCTATTCATTAATGAATTAATTTTTGGCGTTACCATTCTGATGGAAAAATATACAGGAATAGAGATGATTATCAAGGATCCAAGAATGAATAAAAATGCTGTTAACCCTTTATGCCATTTTTTTTGCTGGGTTAGTTTTTGATACTCTTTACGGGTAAGAATATACAAAGTAATCCCACCCAATAAGCCGGGTAAAAAAATACTTAATTGAAGCACAAATAGTATTGTGAGAAAAATTATTATACCAATTAAAATGATTTGGCGTAACCGGTTGTTAAACGTAATGTTTGGCATATTATAAACTAAGCAAAATATAAGCCATTACAGTTTATGATAAAACGTAATGAAATAAGTAATTTGATATATTTTAATAAAGTTGTCAAAAAAATTAATCTTTCCAAACAGAAGCACCTTCACTACAATTAGCACAAATATCAATATTTTTCCGGCTGTTCATTAATTGGCTCCTAAACTGTCTGTAATTATCATTGTTCCATACTTCTTTAAAAGATTGATTTTTTAAATTGCCTAATTGGTGCATCGCATCTTTATCAAAGCAACACGGCACTACCAGTCCATCCCAGGTTATTACATTGGCATGTTGCATTTTCCAGCAACGGTTGGCTAATTTATTTTTTGGAGTATACCCGCCATCCTTATTTTTTTTATACCGGCTAAATTTATCAATAGTGGGGATCAGTTTATTGGGATCTGTTTCGTAATCATACACCTGCGCAGTTTTAAACCGAACTTCATCTACTCCAATTTCTTTTGCCAGTTTTTTAATTTCTTCAATCTGGTGTTCATTTGGCTTAACTACTAAGAACTGAAAAAATACAAAAGGCGTTTTGCTGTTAAGTTCCTTTTTCCACTTTACAATATTTTTTGCTCCTTCAATTACTTTATCAATATTACCTCCAACCCTGTATTGTTGGTACACATCTTGAGTGGTGCCGTCGATAGAAATGATCAGCCTGTCTAAACCGCTTTCAATGGTTCTTTTTGCAATATTGTCTGTTAGGTAATGGGCATTGGTAGATGTTGCGGTATAAATTCCCTTGCTTGCGGCATATTTTACCATGTCTAAAAAATCGGGGTTTAAATAAGGCTCGCCCTGAAAGTAGAAGATAAGATACAATAATTCCCGGTGAATTTCATCAATGGTTCGGGTAAAAAAATCTTTTTGCAACATACCGGTTGGCCTTGTAAAAGCCCTTAACCCACTGGGACATTCCGGGCACCGAAGATTACAACTTGTGGTTGGTTCAAAAGAAATTGATACGGGGTAGCCCCATTGCACGGACTTATGCAACAACCTGCTTGCATAAAAACTACCAAGCACTTTTATCCCATTCCAAAATCGGCGGAAAGTAATTTTGCTTGCCAGGTTAAACGTGTCATTCCAATTAATTTGGGGCATGTAGCGAAGTTAGTTCATCAGGCGTTTATTAAATAAAAAAAACCGGCAGCTTAATACCGGTTTTTTAATTAAAATATTTACATCATGCCTATCAAAACTGATATGCTATATCACTTAATTATTCGCTATTGCTTTGCCCAAATTTTTTTTGGTATCAAAGTTTTTACCAACAACAATTACTATTAATAAAACACGTAGTGTTACTACTTTTATGCACTTTTGCACAGCATATAAAAAATCGTGGCAAAAAGAAGAAAGAAAAATCCGGCAAAAAGAACAATTATCATCTCCATTGCACTACTCGCAATTGCAGCTGCAACTTATTACAGCCTCCTTTTTCTAAATAAGCCAAAGTTTGTACGTTACCCAGGTTTTGGAATTGATATGCCTGTAAATTATACGATACACGGCATTGATGTAAGCCGACATCAATCTACTATTGATTGGGAGGATGTGAAAGCCATGCAGATTAAAAATATAAAAATTGGGTTTGGATTTATAAAAGCTACAGAGGGTATACAAAATGTAGATGATCAGTTTAAGAAAAACTGGGCCGCAGCAAAGAAGGCAGACATACCCAGGGGAGCATACCATTTTTTTATCCCATCTAAAAGTGGTAAAGCGCAGGCAGAAAATTTTATAGAAACAGTAAACCTTGACAGCGGAGATTTGCCACCGGTGTTAGACATAGAGCATGTAAATGGAACAAGTATACCTAAATTACAATTGGGGATATTGGAATGGCTGCTATTGGTTGAATCGCATTACCATGTAAAACCCATTATTTACACCAACGCTTTTTTTTATAAAAATTTTCTGGGAGATAAGTTTGATGACTACCCTTTGTGGGTAGCACATTATTTGGTAAAAGATAAACCGCACATAGAACGCAACTGGATTTTTTGGCAGCACAACGAAACAGGGCAAGTAAATGGTATTAATGCTTATGTTGATTTCAACGTATTTAACGGCGATAGTGCAGCATTCAAAAAATTACTCATTAAATAGTTATACAAATCTCTTTAATCACAAAGTAAAGCACGAACTTTATTAATCAGTATTTTTTAAAAATATGGAGCCGGACGTAAGAGATTTTTTAGTACGCATATTACAAACCATTTCCATGACTATGGTTTGGTTACTGGTTAATATGAGCTTTGGTATTTATTTTGACTTTGCTTTTTTTGAACACAAGCCTTCTTTTGGAAATATAATTTTTTACAGTTGGTTCCTCGCAAGTTTTGTAGCCCTTATCTATTATTTTAAAAAGAAGTGGAAGGGTTGGAAAGAAATTGGTGAATAAAAATGATACCAATTAATTAGTCGGATTATCTCCATACATCTATTGTTTTTGAATTTATTTTACATCGTCTGACTCCTTATTTTAAAGATAATGTTGCATGTCTTGGTATTGGCTGTATTTATTAAAAAAAATAGCAGATGCGGCCTATGCAAATATTATTGTGGAAAGCGATCCTGGTAAGGGGAGTAAATTTCTTATTTACCTGAAAGTAAAATTACCAGCATCATAACTTGTTTATATATTTTACCATACTTTATTGTGATGGTTTACTGATTAATATATTAACTGCTGTGATCGGTTACAATAACCCATTGGTTTTTTATTTTACGAAACAGCAGCGTATATGCACCGCCAATATTGCCAATACTTCTTGTTAAATGCCATTTACCAACTACAAAAAAATAATCTTTAGATAAACGTTTTACTGTAACTAATTCAAAATTTAATTTACCCATTGCGGCAGTATCTGGATACCCCTTTTTGTAATTGTCCAATGTATTTTTCCAGCCATAAGTAATGCCGCTTTTGCCAATAAACGTCAATGAATCACTCTCCCAATAACCTTTCATAAAAGACTCCAGGTTTCCCTTATTCCATTCGCTTGTTTGTGTTGCTAAAATAGTACGTATGCTCAGCTCATCTTTTGATTGTGCATTTACAACCTGCGTTGATAAACATAAAATAAACACTATTATAAGGAACCTTTGCATAATAAAAAATTTAGGGTATAAAATTAGCTGATATGGCACAATTACACAAAGCACCCTTTTAGAGAGCATTAATGTTGATGGTGTGGTGAAGAACATTTGCTTTGATGGCACAATCGATAATTGTAATAATGTGCCGAAATAATTAACATAACAGCAATTGTCAAAAACAGGTATTCGTACTGAGGGAAGAACTGTTTTAAAACAAGAAAAATAAAACCAACAGAAAAAATAATAACAGGAATAAAAGAACGATGATGCTTGATATATCCATGAAACAGCGAATAAAAACCTAAAGTAAATGCCAATGCTATCATTCCCCATTCAAAAAATAAATTGTGAATAATATTGATACCCAAAATAGGCAAAGAACTAAGCATAATTGGTAATACAGCACAATGAATAGCGCACGCTACAGATGTACCAATCCCCATCGCATCCCAGTTTATTTTTATATTCATCATTGAAATGTTTAAAGATAGTATATTTGCAATAACGTTGCAAGTTTTAATAGTTGTTAAATGCGGTAAACAGTCCAATGTTCGCAATTTGTTTGGCTGTAGCTTTGTAAAAAATTACAAGATGAATAAAAATTGGCTTTGGTATGTAGGATTCTTTATTTTGCTTTTTGGCGGATATTTTATTTATGTATTTAGTCAAACGGATATTTCCCGGTCCAGCCTGCCCATAATCAATAATAATGTACAGCCCTTTTCATTTACCAATCAAAATAGTAAAACAATTACTGAAAAAGATGTAGATGGTAAAGTGTATGTTGCTGAGTTCTTCTTTACCACCTGTAAAGGTATTTGCCCAAAGATGAATGCTAATATGCGCAGGGTATATGATGCTTATAAAACTGATAGCAACTTTATGATTATTTCGCATACCTGTATGCCTGAAACAGATTCGGTACCACTTTTAAAAAAATATGAAGCCAAAATGCTGAACGGTAAATTGGAAAAGAATGTGGACGGTTCTTTTAAAATTAATTACGATACAGCAACAGGCAGTAAAAAAGTACCTGGCAATCCTAATTGGCTTTTTGTTACCGGTAGTAAAACTGCCTTGTACGATATAGCACGTAATGGCTATTTAATCGACAACAACAAACCAGATTCATCTCAAAATATTGCAGACCAATTTATACATACTCAATTATTTGCCCTGGTTGATAAACAGACCAATGTGAGGGGAATTTATGATGGTTTGAAGGAAGATGAAATGGAAAAATTATTAAAAGATATAGAAGGACTGTTAAAAGAAAAGCACCAAAACAGGGCATTAAAGGGATATTGATGGTTGTTAATGACGCTGGAAAATCAGCCTGAAAAAGTAAAACTTAAAATACAATGGAAGCACTACTCGACATTTTAAAAAAGAATCAGCTTAGTGTAACCGACCGACGTAAAAAAATATTAGAACTTTTTTTGCATAGTAATGGAGCCCTTGCACATGCTGATATTGAAAAAAATACGGGCGAAAATTTCGATCGTGTAACGGTGTACCGAACGCTTCAAACCTTTGTTGATAAAGGAATTATTCATGTTATTCCTACCACAGATAACTCTATTTTATACGCCCTTTGTAAAGACAATTGCGAAGCCGGCCATCATCACGATGACCATGTACATTTTGTTTGCGAACATTGCAATAAAACCATTTGCCTGGATGAAGTAACTGTGCCAATTGTAAAATTACCAAAAGGGTTCAAACCAAAAAATGCTGCAATGGTGGTAAATGGCATTTGCGACGA
>Ga0209512_1002276_pt1 | contig 20872 bp, 15 predicted proteins | sample frozenSSSSmetaG_FD_184142 | JGI IMG/M metagenome (GOLD analysis project Ga0209512, IMG submission 184142) | Glacier valley bacterial and archeal communities from Borup Fiord, Nunavut, Canada, to study Microbial Dark Matter (Phase II) -... | ecosystem: Environmental > Aquatic > Freshwater > Ice >...
ACTTTGGATTTGCAAGAGCGTTATATCTTTCTTTCGTCTGGCATTCTCGTGAATGTGAGCGACTCGATTGAAGAGTTTGTGTCACAACTGAGTGAGATTGCGTCCGATCAACTAGCATTGTTCAAATGGGATGGCAGCAGTGACTTGATGACTGAATATCAAATCATCCGAGTGTTGCCGGGATATCAGATTGAACGTTCTTTAGTGAAGTTCAATATTGTCCTAGGCAATGGTTCACTGATTCAAGTGGAGGAATTGCACGACAAAACCACCATTCAACTATAAAAAGTCCGGGAGTCGTTGATTATCTCTTTTAGGAGCGGCTCCCTGATTGCAGTTTGGCGAGTGTGAGTGACACCTGCCTGTAGTGACCGTCGTGGATGAACAACCCAATTGAAGGCAGTGCATTGCCATTGGTGCAAGACTTTAACTTCAATAGAAGCAGCAAAGCCTTTAGCAACCCTAACTTCCGCTTGAACGAAAGTCACGATCGCTTGAACAGAAGTCACAACTGCTTCAGCAAAACTAACCTCCGCTTGAATGAAAGTCACGATCGCTCTTAGGTTGGCAACTGTACTTTATAGCAGCGCCACAGCAGAGGATAGAAGTTGTAGAATTCGCTAGACCTATCGGGATTAAGCTCGTGCAAAGACATTAGCAAGCGTATCTAAAGCTTAAGGTTGGCGACTGGTTTTGACGAGGCTTTGCCATGTCTGTGCAAAAAATCCCACCTGATTTAATCCACGTCTCTTCAGATTGTTCGAGTGTTGTCGGGATATCAAGTTGAACGATCGTTCGTGAAGTTCAATATTGTCCTGGGCACTGGTTCACTCATTCAACTGGAGGAGTTGCACGACAAAACCACCATTCAACTCTAAGACGTTAGGGAGTCGAGGATTACCTGGGTGACGTTCTTAACCTGGCTGGTTCATACGATTCCCTAATGCCGAATAGGAAGGTCGATCGCGGCTGAGAAAGGCGCTGGAGTTCTGTAGCAATAGGTTAGTCAGTTAGCATTTGTAAGTCGATCGCTGAGCGAATCGGTCGATCGCATTACCGTCATTCCCGCCTCTGCAAATCGCTGAAATGCTTCGTCCGCCTGTTCTGTAAAGTCAATTACACCGGGAACGACTACCGGAGAGGTGCAATCTTCGAGCAGATAAATCTTCTTCGCCAATTTAGGATCTTTATCCAGAATCTCGGTTAACAGGTCGTCGATCGTCCAGGCGACACAGTGACTTTTTGCTTGACCTGCAATGATCACCGCATCAAAATCGAGCAGTTTTTGAATTAAGGGACTGTTCTTTTGGGCGATCGCCGATCCATCCATTCCATCCATGACTTCAGGGCGCAGAACCGAATAGTTTTCTGTTAACGGGTTATCGCCTTTGATTTGAAAGTTGGTTTGACTGCTGCGTGCAATGCAGTGAAAAAACATAGCTTCCTCAACGGCTGACACAAGGGCGTGTCCGATGCCGCCCAACATTGAGTGATATGCCCAAACCGTGAGCGGATATTTGCCATTCTCGGTCAGTGTGCGAGTGTAGTGCAGGGCGTGAGATTGCAGCGTTTTATAATCTCCATTGCTCACGCTATAAGCAACCGCCGGGTTGACCTTCCACACGCCAGTTTGTACATCTTCTAACCGAATCATCGTCGCAGTCGGAATCGGATGCTCACCCCGTTCATTCACCCAAAAAATCGGATGGAAAATCTGCATTGCCGTGTGCGTGTCCATTGTCGGCGCAATTTCGGTAATCAGTCCCAAATTGCGGTAGATAAACTCGCAGAGACGCTGGTTATCGTCGATCGCGCCCTTACCCGATCGTCCTCCCACAAATAACTCAAAGTCCGGGATGCAAAACGTGTTTTGAACGTCGATCGCTAATAGGCAAACCCGCACCCGATCGTCAGACGCAGGACGAATGCTCTGCTGCTTTGCCCAGGCTTCAGCGTCGATCGCTCTCTGCTGATAAGGAACCCGCCACACGTCGCCCACTCGATCGGGGTCAAAAAAAGACGGAATCGGCAGTTGTGACACGACTGGAATATTCATTATGTGGCTTGTTTGATTAAAAGGACTGCCTAATCGTCTAACTCTGGATCAGCCTCAAAGCGAGTGATATCGTCTTCTCCTAAATACTCCCCGTTCTGAATCTCGATCATCACCAAAGGAATCACCCCCGGATTTTCAACCCGATGAGGCGTACAGGTCGGCACGTAGGTAGACTGCTTTTGCACCAGCGTTTTTTCTTCACCATCACACAGCACTTTTGCAGTTCCTGAAACCACCACCCAATGTTCACTGCGGTGATAGTGCATTTGAGTGCTGATGTGATGTCCGGGCTTTAGCTCAATGCGGTTAATGCGATAGCGTTTGCCTTCTTCGAGTAGGGTCACGGTGCCCCAATAGCGAGTGCGCGTGATTTCGGCATCTGAAGGCAACGACTGAAGCGCGATCGATTCGTTCACGTCCTGGCTCATCGATTTTCTCTTAAAGAACTCCTATCTCTATCATGCAAGATGTTGAGAGAACATCCGAAATAACTGCTAGAAATCAAAGTAAATATATTTTGAACCGCCTTCAGGAGCTAACACCCAAACTGCATAGAGACAGAGCGGAATTAGAAATAGCTTGATGTGCCAGGTCAGTTGAAGTTTTAAGCCCCGATTGAGCAGATAAGCGAATCCCATTCCTACGAAAATTGCGCCGAGCAGTAGAGAAATCTGGAGCGGATAAAGCCCGATCGCTTCTCCATAAATTTTTTGAGAAAACTGAGCATCGGCTGATTGTCCGATCAGTCTTTGGACGACGACTAGGGAATCTCTAAAGTTCGGTAGCCGGAAGAATATCCACGCCGTAAAGACCATAAGCTGAGTGGCAAACCAGGCAGTCACGATTCCTGGAATGGTTTGCCAAAACTGTTCGAGTTGAGGAGACTGGCGCGATCGTAGATCGACCCATCGATGCACCGCTAAGGCGACTCCGTGCAGTCCGCCCCAGACCACAAATCCCCACGCTGACCCGTGCCAAACGCCTGCGATTAGCATCACGATAATCAGATTCACATACGTCCGAGTTTGCCCTTTGCGAGAGCCGCCCAACGGAAAGTAGAGATAGTTTCGCAGCCAGTCGCCCAGGGTGATGTGCCAGCGTCGCCAAAAATCAGCAATGCTGGTGCTGAAATAAGGAAAGTCAAAGTTTTGAGGCAGATTGATTCCTAACAAAAGGGCACTGCCTCGCGCCACATCGACATAGCCGCTGAAGTCGAGATAAAGCTGTAGTCCGTAGGCAATAATCGCCAGCCACAAATTGCCGCTTCCGGCACGTTGGGCGTTATCAAAACTGAGTTTGACGAGAATATCTAAGCGATCGGCAATCAGTCCTTTTTTAACAGCACCGCAGGCAATCAGCCACAGCCCTTCTGTAATTTGGTCGATCGCCGGAAATTTGAGCGATTGCAATTGTCCGGCAAAGGCGTGATAGCGAACGATCGGACCCGAAATCAGCTTGGCAAAAAACAACTTGTAAGCCGCGAACTTCAGAAATTCTTGTGCCGCAGGTGCGCCCCGATAAACATCCACTAAATAAGCAATGCACTCAAAACAGAAAAAACTCAGCCCCCACGGGACGATGACGTGTTGAGTCGTCCAGTCTGCACTTTGTTGAGCGATTGACCACCCTAACCCCGGCGCGATCGACGACAAAATGAACGGTAGATATTTAAAACTCAGCAGTAGTAAAACATTCGTCACGACTCCAAAGGTCAATAGCTTGATGCGTCGGCGATTCCAATCTTGTTGGGCAAACTGCCAGTCTTCAATCCGCCAATCAGGAGGTGCCCCGATCGCTTGCCCCAAACTAAAGTTAATCCACGTTGCCGCTAATAATAGAGGAATGTATTGAGCTTGCAGCGAGGCATAAAAAATTAGACTTGCGATAAACAGCAGCCACGATCGCAGCCACGACTGCTGCACCGACCAATAAATCCCGATCACACTAAGCAGAAATAAGCCGTAAAGCGGAGAGAGAAACGTCATGATTAGCGTTCTAAAGAACAGCGTCCTAGCGGCATAGTCTACTGTTAAATCGATCGCCTGAAACTTTTTTCTCAAACGATTGTAAAACGCTGCCTTAACGCTGATGAGTCTCAAACACGGGTCGGACCTTTTCGGGGGTCAATAGCACGTAGCAAAGAGAGCGATGCGACCAAATTGCTTCAATTTGCAATCAAGAAATGCCTAATGCTCCTTACCAATGGACACTCTCTCAACCGTCCCAAATCATTGCCCCATTCATTAAGATCTTGAGCAATAATGTCGTCAAGCGTTTAACTGTCCTTATGCCCACGACCAGACTTGGTTGTGGGCAGTTTTATTTTGAAGGGAACGATCGAGCCACGTTAAGCACGATTGCCAATGGCTTCGGTCAAAGTCGAGCCGTTGAGCGCATACACTCTAGAAGTTGCCAAACATTGAGCACACCCACAGCTTGTATACGCTGCCACTTGGCTGCTCTGAGGCGTGAGTGCTGGGGTGACTACCGGGGCGACGCTCGGAAGTGAATACGCTTGAGCTACCCCAAAATTGAGATTCCAGCCCAGATCTCTGAGAGAAGCCAGCGTCATTTGGCTGAGCGGAGTGGCGATTCCTGGATTTTCTGCATAGGGGGTCATCAATTCTGGGTCAAAGCGAGTTTCATCCCAGTGAGAAAATGCACCCGCCTCGATCGGGACTGCTGCCTGGGTAGAACTGCCCATCAATTCTCCATACGCCCACCCTGCGTAGGTATTGGCGTTATAAGTCGCGTTGGTGCGGTTGATCAGATTCTTGCCAAAGTTAAAAATCTGCCTCGTCGAATCCATAAATTGGACAGGCTCCCATAAGGTGCCAAAGCCCAAAACATGGGCAAACTCATGAATCATGATGTCGCGTAAATAGGTCGGATTGGCATTAAACTCAGCAAACCGACGCGCATTGAGGGTGCTGGCTCCACTGCTGATGATCAAATTAGGACCGTCTAGAGCAAATTGCGGTCCAGAGAGCGCCAGCGTTCCAGTGTCAGCATTGCCATTGCTGTAGACCAGGCTTTTGCCCGTGATCGTGACGGCTAATTGATTCGATCGAGTGATCGCACTGCGGCTCGTGATTGCGTTTTCCCAAAATTTTGCTGCTTCGCCGATCGCCGCTCTTGCCACGTCGGTCAACCCCGTCAACCCCTGAGTTAAATCAAGCTTAAACTCAAATTTTTGATCATCGCTGACCGCTGGGGTGAAATTAGTTGTGAGCGAGTAGTTTGCCGTCTGACCGCCGTAGCTCATCACTTGAGCATAATAGTTGCCTGCGGTCAAAAATCGTCGAATCGACTCGCTAACGGTGCCTCGCTCCCACTGCCACGCCAACACTTCACCTGCATCGATCGCCCCATTCTGGTTGACATCTTGAATCAGCCGCACATCTGCATCGCCCGTCAACCCCGTCAAACTGGCGTTAAAGACTCCAGATTGAGCGATCGTAAACTGATAGAAATCACTGGGACGGTTCGCGCTCACCTGAGCACCCCTTGAAAACGCTGCTGACGGTCCAGCGATCGCCGTTGCTAGAGTTCCTGATGCTGTGAGCGCCGATAAGCTAGCTAGAGGCGCAGCGACCACGCCCACGGATGGAAGCCCTTCGATCGGGTGGCGCAAAACGCCCATGATTTTCCAATTCACATCAGGAACCGTGATCAGCGCCACTGTATCCACGACTTCAACGCCATTCATCAACCAAAGGCTGTTGGCACCCGTGCTAGAGTTACGCCACACCAAGTCGGCTTTGCCATCGCGATTAAAATCGCCAACGGTTGCGATCTGCCAATTCAGGTCTACGACAGGCGGCAAAACACGCTTTTCAGCGATCGTTGTTCCGTTGGTCACCCACCAGAAATTTTCCCCAGTAGCGGAGTTTCGCCAAAGTACATCGACCTGCCCATCTTGGTTAAAGTCGCCTGTGCCTACGATGTTGAGGTTGGCATCTTTGAGGGTTGGTAAGTATGGAGTATTGCCGATCGAAGTTCCATTCATCACCCACCAGGCAACCGAACCATCGGACTTATTCCGCCAGAGCAAATCGACTTGTCCATCCTGGTTAAAGTCACCCGTTCCAACGATTTGCCAGGTGAGGTCTTTGACTGCCGGAGTGGTTAAGTAAATACCTCGGACGATCGCGGCACCATCCATGATCCACCAGGCAAGTCTGCCATCAGAGTTTCGCCAGAGAATGTCGTCTTGTCCGTCTCGGTTAAAGTCACCTGTTGCGGTCAATTGCCAATTTGGGTCTTTTACGGAAGTCAGATCACGATTTTTGACATATCGGGTTCCGTCCATCGACCAGCTTGTGTTTGTCCCTCCGACTGAGTTTCGCCAGAGAATGTCTGTTTGAACGCTGCTCTGAGCAGAGGCGACTCGCAGACCATCAGTGCTGAGAGGTGGACGGTCAGAATTGAGCAATGGCGAAACGGTAAGCAGGTCATTAGTGATGTCCATGACAACTGCTCCAAAATCGCTCAACCACAAAACTGACAGACCCAGACGCACACACGACTGGCTGATCTAAACTAACAAAAGTTTTACACCTATTCACATTGACTCCCAATGTTACCGATACTAGAAGTGCTGCACTGAAAGCCTCTGTGAACTTTCAGGGCTTTCAGGCTCTACCTAGAGGATTTTGCATGGTAAATGGTAGATGCTTAAGGTAGTTAATCTCACCTAAAAGAAGTCCGTGATGCCCTGATAATTACTCTACATCTTACAGAGGAAAGACCGCAAATTTTCGGGGTAGTTGTTAAGTTCTGATGAAGTTAGACCAATCGCCAAATGAATGGATAACGGTAGGGTCGACCGGAGTCTCCTAACACTGATACGATCGCCAAAATCGGCATCACAAAACTGGCAGCAACTAGAGCAACGCCCAACACAATCGCGATCGGGAGACCAATCACTGTAATTGCTAGCACTCCTGCAAGGGCGGCATAAAGGTAAAGATTGATGTGAAAATTGATTGCTTCTCTGGCGTTTCCTTTGACGATCTCGTCCTCAGAGATCAATAAAATGGCGACTGGGATGCCGATCGAGACCAGCAAAGAACTCAAGAAGATTGACCCGTGACATAGAGCAGATAACAGCTTGCGTTGATCAGAGTTTTGCATAATCGTCAGCTTCCAAGGTTGAAATTCTTTTGAGATTTTTCTGTGAGGATGTCTGGAGTCAGACGTGAGTAATTCACGTACCTTTCACCTCTTACCCCTGACTCCATTTCTCGTTATCTTTAAGGTATTGTAAAACTTCTGGCTCCCTCAGAATTTATCCTTTGGATCTAAGCATGTCCACTGAACTTCAGGCTGAATTGCAGACAGCAGTTGAGCGTCGCCGCAACTTTGCGATTATTTCTCACCCCGATGCGGGCAAAACGACCCTGACTGAAAAGCTGCTGCTCTATGGAGGCGCAATTCACGAAGCAGGAGCCGTCAAAGCGCGTCGTTCTCAACGTCATGCTACGTCGGACTGGATGGCAATGGAGCAACAGCGTGGCATCTCAATCACCTCGACAGTGCTGCAATTTGAGTATCAAAACTGTCAGATTAACCTGCTCGACACCCCCGGACACCAAGACTTTAGTGAAGACACCTACCGGACGTTAGCCGCTGCCGACAACGCGGTGATGCTGATCGATGCTGCCAAAGGCTTAGAGCCGCAGACTCGCAAACTCTTTGAAGTGTGCAAACTACGATCGCTACCCATTTTCACCTTTGTGAATAAGCTCGATCGTCCCGGTCGCACGCCGCTAGAGCTATTGGACGAAATCGAGCAAGAACTCGGCTTACAAACCTATGCGGTCAATTGGCCGATCGGCATGGGCGACCTTTTTCAAGGAGTCTACGATCGTCGTAGTCAGCAGATTCACCTATTTGAGCGCAGTGAACACGGCAAGAAAGAAGCGATCGATACGGTGATTGATCTGGGTGATCCGCGCATTGAGTCATTGTTAGAGCAAGGGCTTTATCACCAGTTCAAAGACGAGTTAGAACTGATTGAGGGCGTTGGACCCGAACTCGATTTAGAAGCGGTTCATCAAGGCAAAATGACTCCCGTTTTCTTTGGGAGTGCGATGACTAACTTTGGGGTTGAGCTATTTCTAGATGCGTTTCTCGACTATGCACTGAAGCCCGGAAATCACGACAGTAATCAAGGTGAGATTGCGCCAACCTACCCAGAATTTTCGGGATTTGTGTTTAAGCTTCAGGCAAACATGGACCCCAAACATCGCGATCGGGTCGCCTTTGTGCGAGTCTGTTCGGGCAAGTTTGAGAAAGATATGACCGTCAGCCACGCTCGAACTGGAAAAACGGTGCGCTTGTCTCGTCCTCAAAAGCTATTTGCTCAAGATCGAGAAGTGATCGAAGAAGCCTACCCCGGCGATGTGATTGGGTTGAACAATCCGGGCGTGTTTGCGATCGGAGACACGATCTACAGCGGGCAAAAGCTGGAATATGAAGGCATTCCTTGCTTTTCGCCAGAGTTGTTTGCCTATTTGAGAAACCCCAATCCGTCTAAGTTCAAACAGTTCCGCAAGGGCGTGTCTGAGCTGCGAGAAGAAGGTGCCGTTCAAATTATGTATTCTGCCGACGAAGCCAAACGTGACCCCATTCTGGCAGCCGTCGGACAGTTGCAGTTTGAAGTGGTGCAGTTTCGGTTACAAAATGAATATGGAGTCGAGACGACGGTAGAGTGGCTTCCTTACACGGTGGCTCGATGGGTCGAGGGCGGCTGGGAAGCGCTGCAAAAAGTAGGGCGAATCTTCAACACCTTGACAGTTAAAGATAGTTGGGAGCGTCCCGTTTTGCTGTTTCGCAACGAGTGGAACTGTCAGCAGCTTCAATCTGACCACCCTGAGTTGAAATTGAACTCGATCGCTCCCGTAGTTTCTGGGAAAGAGCCAACCGCACTCTAAGGTATCCTAAAAGCGCTGTGCGTTTAGGCAATCTATGACTTCTTCCCCCGATTCAGCTTCGGGCACCAATCTTGAAGCAGGTCTGGCAGCGATTAAGCAAGGCAACTACCCTCTAGCGATTCAACAGTTAGAGCGATATCTCGTCTCTCAAGCGGGTGCTTTAGAGCAGCCCGACTCGATCAAGGCGCGAATGTGGCTGGCAACGGTCTATGTGCGAAGTGGGCAACCTAAAAAAGCGATCGCCGTCTGCCAACAGTTGCGTGACAGCCCAAACGCCAAGCTCAGAGAGTGGGCAAGTCAGACCTTAGAGGAGATTGAGCAGCGCTATCCGACGTTGGGCAAGGGGACGAATTCTGATGCTGAAGCTGCTGACTTAGCCGGGTTTGTTCCCTTGCAGTCTGAGGCTAGTGGAACGCGATCGGTCTTCATTCCCCCCACCAAATCAGCGGCAGCAGATCAGCCATCTGTCGAGAATTCAGAGTCTCCGTCACCCATCCATCCCCCATCCATCGTTAAAAAATCATCCGCCACTACTCCGCCTCAAGCCCCTTCAATCTGGCGTAGTGCAGGACGATCGCAGCGTTGGCAACCGTTAAATAAACTCAATCCGGCTCGATTGCAGTGGGCAGAAATGGCAACTCCGATCGGGCTTTTTCTGCTGATCGCCAGCGTGTTTGCAGTTTTGAACGGAGTTGGTCTTCTCTGGTTCAGATTCATCACCAGTGTTTTGCGCTGGAGCAGTCCTATTCCATCACTAGAGATTCCAGTCGTACAGATTCTAGTGATTTTGGGCGGGTTGTTTGTCGTCTCTCCTTGGCTACTCGACGCACTGCTGAAAGGGCTATATAACCTGCATCCTCTTTCAGCTAACACGTTAGGAGGATATAGCCCAGAAAGTTATCGAGTCATTCAGCGCTTTTGTCAGCAGCACAAAATGCCGTTGCCTCGCCTGGGAGTGGTGCCGTCTCAAGCTCCTCTGGCGTTTACCTACGGGTCGTTGCGGCGATTTTCTCGAATCGTGGTGAGTCAAGGGTTGCTCGACCAACTGGCGGATGACGAAATCGCTGCCATTTATGCAGGTGAACTCGGTCATATTCTGCACTGGGACTTTAGTCTGATGTCTTGGGTGACACTCATCACTCAAATTCCCTACGCGCTTTATGGGCAGGCAGCAGAGGCAGGAGACTTGCTGCGAGCCAGAAGTGCGCTCCGAAAGCGGGAAAGTAAGCTTATGGCGGTGTTGCTCGGCATCGGAGCAGATTTGCTGGCGATCGGGTCTGCTCTCAGCTACAGTTCTTATTGGCTGCTGCGCTGGTCGGGGCTGTGGCTCTCAAAACAGCGAGTGATTTACAGCGATCGGGCTGCCTGCAATTTAACCGGAAACCCAAACGGGCTGATTCGGGCGTTGGTGAAAAGCGCGATCGCAACGGCTCAAACCATCCAGCGAGACGCCAAAACGGATTATCTGCTAGAAAGTTTTGATCTCCTCACGCCTGTAGGATGTCGCAGTGCCCTAAGTTCAGGCAGTGTCTATCCGTATACATCTCTAGAGTCCCTGCTGGCTTGGGATTTGGTGAACCCCGATCGAGGTTGGCTGGTGTTGAATAACTCGCACCCGTTGATGGGCGATCGTCTGCAACGCCTCACTCACTACGCTCTTCACTGGCAGCTAGAGCCAGAGATAGACCTTCCATCAGCGCCGTCTCATCGCAACCCGCGATCGATTCTCTTGCAGGGTGCGCCATTTTTTGGACTCGCGGCGGGATACCTCGTCGCTCAGATTCTCTGGTTTGCGGCTCAGATCGCCTATCGATTTGGAGTGCAGCAAATTTCCTGGCTAGCGAGTGATTACAGCCTTTTTGCAGGCTTCATGATGATTGGGTTAGGCATCGGAATTTTTCTTCGCTTCAATGCCTTTTTTCCAGAACTCAAAAATCTGGAGCTGAGTCGATCGTCTTCACAAGATGAATCAGACTCGCCATCTCTTGTAGACTTGCTGACAAACCCCAATGCGCTGCCGATCGACCGTCAACCCATTCGCCTCGAAGGAACGCTGCTAGGACGGGCGGGCATCGCCAACTGGTTAGGGCAAGATTTACTTCTACAAACTTCAAAAGGATTGATTAAACTGCATTACCTGTCGCAGTTGGGCGCGATCGGAAATCTGCTTCCTCAAGCCACCCGTCCCGCTGATCTAGTCGGGCAGTCTGTGCGGGTGACAGGCTGGTTTCGTCGCGGGGCAACGCCCTGGATTGATATGGACACAGTTCGTTCAGGGGCACAAATCAGCCGGAGTGGGCACCAAGTTTGGTCTACGCTACTCGCAGGCACCGCCATTCTCTTCGGACTGTTCTTAATCGTTTAAGAGACCCCAGTTTGTAAAGATTAGTTGCACCCACTGCGCTAGAGTGTTACATTTCTTTACAGGAGTTTGATGCCCCCAGACGTGGTTCAGTCCTGTATCTCGCGATTAATGTGGCTAAAGTGTCTCGGTCTCGTTATTTCTCCTCCCAACACAGCAAGCTTAACCAGCCGATCGAGTTTCGATGGCTGGTTTTTATATCTGCCTTTAGGTAGGAAAAAAGGAGGGGTAAGTTCAGTTTATGAAGCGGGGATCACGCTAGAGACGGAAATCTGCTGTTGGCGAAGTTCAGCGTGAGTCAGCATGGTACTTTAAGAATGGCGTGAACATTCTGGGGAAACAGTTGAAAGTTAATGTTTAGCCTGAGTCCTCCAGCAGTGACCAAAAACTTAAGGAAGATTGTTCTCAATTCATCTGGGGGCAGTCGTCAGCCGATCGCTGAACGTCTAAAGTTTGACGAATTACCTGAGTTGTTGCGGTTGGCGAGGGGAGGATGGCAGTTTCTCATCGGTCTATCTAGCCCATCCTTAGCCAACATCAGGTGGACGCTCTCAAAGTAAGTGTACTAGGATTCAAAGTCTGGAGGTTCTCACAATGTCTATTCGTTTATATGTTGGCAATTTGCCAGAAGACCTGACGCGGCAAGAACTCGAAGCCGTGTTTGCAGAAGAAGGAGACGGGGTTTCAGCCAAGCTGATTACCGATCGTAAAACGGGCAAGTGTCGTGGTTTTGGGTTTGTCACCGTTAAAACCGATGAGTTAGCCGATCAGTTGATCGAAAAATTTAACGGTCTTCAAGTTAAAGACAACGCCATCAAAATCGAAAAGGCTCTGCCTCGCACCAAGGAGACAGAAGACCAACCCGAAGGAAGTGCACCCGCTCCGGTTAGTGCGCCTTCGTCTGGCGGTGCTCGTCGCAAGGGTGGCACTAACAACGCCAATACTAAGACCCGCAGCACGACCACCACGGCATCGGCTAATCCTGACTCGATTCAACCTGACCCACGCTGGGCGCAAGATCTTGAGAAACTCAAGCAACTCTTGGCGACTCAAACCACCAACTCTTAAGAGTTTCAGCATCCTTGACAGAGGCTCGATTCTTGAGAGTTTTTCAAACTACCACAGGCGGTTTAGCCTGATTGTGCTGACGCTTATTGAATTGGGAGCAGCGTTATAGCTACTTTGCTTCTGCTTCGGTGAGCGTCAACTCCTAAAGTATTTCACGTCGATCGCTGCCAGACTTGATCTTTAATTTAGCAGGTCACATTTGAGAAAAAGACGCTCGATCGAGTGTCCTTTTCCAATGTTCAGGATTCTTGGGGCATCTTATAGAAGAGGAGCCGTTTCGAGTTTCACGCTATGCCTCATTCGAGTGATCAAGCCCTATTTCCTTGGGGAGCGCTCAAATCTTCTACGATCGCTCTCATTGCCCTGGCTGGTGGCGTTTGGATGCTTAATTTGCCCTTTGCTCCGCTTCGATGGGCAGTGGCTAAATCGGCACCTGTTTTACTGATTCCCAGTTTTATCAGCATGGATCAGAACTATCGACAGGCGATCGTCAACATCGAGCAAGCCGATCAGTTAGTCAATCAAGCCACGTCTCCAGCCGATTTTGAGTTAGGCAAAACCAAAGCAAATGCTGCTCAAAAAAACCTGGATGCTCTGCCTGTCTGGTTTGTGGGCTACTATCCGAGTCAATATTGCAGCTTATTTCACTGTGGCTGGAACTTTACGATCGATGAGTTTCGCTCTGCCCGTGAAACGGTTGCCCGTATGGATGCCACACTATTTCAGGAAGACAACGCCCGCACTCAGATAGAGCAGGCAGATCAGGCGATCGCGGAAGCCCAACAAGCCTACCGTCAGACAACCGATCTGCCCGGACAGAGTAAAGCGATCGCGCAATGGCAGGCAGCGATCGACACCCTGCAAGAGATTCCGTCAAAAACGCTGGCAGGTCGCATGGCGCAAGGTAAGCTCAGCGCTTATGAGCGAGATTTTCAACAAGTCGTTGGGTTCACCAAAGACAACACTCGCACGGGAAGCCTGATCACTGTCGCCAAGCAGTTTGCCGAAGAAGCCACCCAGTTGGCAAAAAATCCGCCCCATTCTCTAGCAGAACTAGAGGAGATTCAAAAATTCTGGAAGACCGCGATTGATCGTTTGAGCAACATTACAGACAAAGATCCCGACTACGTTGCAGCCCAACGGCAACTCGTCGGCTATCAGAAGTCGTTAAGTGGAGTCCAAGTGCAAATGAAAGCCGAACAGGAGTCCGTGCAGGCATTTGACGAAGCTCAACGGCTGAAGAAAAACCTGCTGGCTGTGACAACAAACGACCCGCAAGGCATCGATCGAGGTCGCGTCGCTAGCGAACTGCAAGCTATTATTGACGAGCTAGCTAAAGTGAAGCCCGGCACGACTCAATACTCAGACGCGCAAAAACTAATGAAATCTGCCCAAAATCGGCTGAAATAGCGTCACTTAACTCTTTAGAATACTAGGTAACGTAATTTCGAGGTGGGCGATGGCAATCAAGAAAGGTGACTTGGTTCGCGCGGTGCGGGAAAAGCTAGAGAATAGCCTGGAAGCCAAAGCCAGTGATTCTCGGTTTCCGAGCTATATTTTTGATACAAAAGGCGAAGTGATCGATCTAAAAGGTGACTTTGCCTTCATCAAATTTGGCATTGTTCCGACTCCTAATGTCTGGCTGCGAGTCGATCAGCTAGAGCCGTTTGCGTAGGAAATTGAGCGTTGCTGAATCGATGGATGAAGCACGGATTTTACCCTCACCCTAGCCCTTTCCCTAATGGAGAGGAGACAAGAGTTCTGGCTTTTTTCTCCTTGGGGAGTAAGGGTTGGGAATGAGGGCATTTCATATCTGCGTTTAGCAACGCCGGAAATTGCAGTCTCATCGAGTCTCGATCGACTGAACTTCGCTCATTCCATAGCGCTGAATTAGTGGGTTGAGCGAAGTCGAAACCTACAGCCAACTGCACAGAGGATTTTATTTCTACGCAAGCCCTAAGCCGATCGAGCACTTGATTTGCAAAACATCTCACGAAACGTCCCTACATGCCTTAGAAGTGTCTGATAATCGCGTCTGCAAACTCAGAGCACTTCAGTGGTTCGACCGGAGGCTCCATCATGCGCGCTAAATCGTAGGTGACTTCGCCGTTGGCGATCGCGGCGCTCAATCCTTTCTTGATTAAATCCGCCGCTTCTTGCCAGCCCATAAACTCCAGCATCATCACGCCAGACAAAATCAAAGAACCGGGATTGACGCGATCGAGTCCGGCGTGTTTAGGAGCCGTGCCGTGAGTCGCTTCAAAAATGGCAGAAGAATCGCCAATATTGGCACCAGGACCCATTCCCAAACCGCCCACGATCGCCGCCGCTGCATCGGATAGATAATCGCCGTTCAGATTCATTGTCGCTAAAATTGAATATTCGTCAGGGCGCGTCTGAATCTGCTGAAAAATGCTGTCAGCGATGCGATCGTTGACCATCACTTTCTCCTTCCACTGTCCGTTTCCATGGGTGTCCCAAATCGCATCCAAGACCGATTTAACCTCCTCACAAATGGCGGCTTGCTTCTCAGAAGTCAGGGAATCATAACCGGGATCGATTTGACGGGCGTTATCTTCGAGCGACAGATTTGGATTCTTTTCTTTGTTGCCAAGAATCCACGACTCGCGCTCAGTCACACACTCGGCTCGAAACTCGTCGATCGCCAACTCATAGCCCCAATCGCGAAACGCCCCTTCGGTGTATTTCATGATGTTGCCCTTGTGAACCAGCGTCACCATTTGCTTATTTTTGGGCAAACGTAGCGCGTGCTGCATTGCTCGACGAACGAGACGCTGCGACCCTTTTTTGCTAATCGGTTTAATGCCGATTCCCGAATCTAAAGGAATCTGCTTTTTACCGTGTTCGGGCGTGTTGGGAATCAGGTCTTCGTTGAGAAATTTGATTAAACGATCGCCCATCTCACTGCCCTGTTTCCACTCGATCCCCAGATAAATATCTTCGGTGTTCTCGCGATAGATAATCACATCCAGCTTTTCGGGTGTTTTGTGAGGCGACGGAGTGCCGTTGTAATATTTGCAGGGACGAACACAGGCGTAGAGGTCAAAAATTTGACGAAGGGCGACGTTTAGCGATCGAATGCCACCCCCGATCGGAGTCGTCAACGGACCCTTGATCGCTACCCCAAACTCTCGAATTGCGGCTAGCGTGTCTTCGGGTAAATACTGATAGGTGCCGTATTGCTCACACGCTTCGTCACCTGCGTAAACCTTAAACCAGGTGATTTTACGCTGATCCCCGTAGGCAGCTTTGACAGCAGCATCAAACACCTTTTCAGACGCGGACCACAAGTCGATCCCTGTGCCGTCACCGCGAATAAACGGGATAATTGGATAGTCGGGCACGATCGGTTCACCCTCTTTAAAGGTGATGGCTGAACCTGTAGCGGGAGGGGTAATTTTTTCGTACATAATTCTAGGAGAGAGTCAATTACAAACGTGAGGATCGCTGCTGTTTTGGTAGGCTACCAGAATTTTGTGAAGCCTGATAGACCCCGTATTACCTATTTCTTCATCAATTCTTGATACTAAATTCAGTAGAACTCAGCAATATCAAAGAATTCTAAAATACGATGAGGTGGCAAGAACTATTTTTGTCGAGAGTTTAGCTCGTCTCGTCCAATCATTTTGTGTGTATTCCTGCTAACGATTGTCGAAAGCCAGTTATGGGCGACTTAATTGACCGCTTGGAGACGTGAATGAAGAAAATTCTTGTAGTCGATGACGATACAACTTTGCGGACCGCGCTGACCCGATATTTAGAAAAGCGAGGATACCAGGTTCAAGATGCCGCATCGGGGCTAGAAGCCTTTAAGACTTTTGAAAAAGACCCCGCCGATCTGATTGTCTCCGACGTGCTGATGCCCGAAATGGACGGATACGAGTTCTGTCGTCGGCTTAGAGCCATACGATCGGGTCAATTAGTGCCGTTCATCTTCTTATCCAGCAAAAGCGACGTAGACGACCGCGTTCAAGGACACTCGATCGGAGCAGATGACTATCTGATCAAACCGTTTGAGCCAAAAGAACTGCTGGCAAAAATCGAGGCACAGCTAGAACGATCACGCCGGACGCACTCCGAAATCGTCCGCCTGATGCAGCAATCTAAAGGCGTTCCTGCCCCTGCTCCAACTCCGCTCCCGTTAACCCCTGCCGAAGAAAAAGTTTTTTGGGAAGTCATTCAGGGTTACACCAATAAACAAATTGGCGATCACTTGTTTGTTAGCCCCCGCACGGTGCAAACTCATCTCAGCAACATTCTCAGCAAACTTCAGTTAGAGAATCGATCTCAGCTAGTCCGGTTTGCGTTTGAGCAAGGATATCGGCTCCCTGGCAACGAACATTCTTCTCAACCGGAAGTCGCTGAGAACTAAACTGTTGAGATGGAGAATGTTTCTGGTATTTATAGTCTGAGTGAGCTAGAACAGGCGATCGCGGCTGATCCCCAAATTTGGCGACCTCTCGTGTTCACCAATGGCTGTTTTGATTTGCTGCACGCGGGGCACGTCCGATATTTGCAGGCTGCAAAATTGTTGGGACGATCGCTGGTCGTGGGGCTAAACAGCGATCGCTCGGTGCAAACTATCAAACCTCAGCCAGTTGGGGCACCCGCCAGACCGATCGTGCCCCAACTGCAACGCGCCGAAGTGTTAGCTGCTCTCAGATCAGTGGATGGAGTCATCCTATTTTCTGAGCCAACGGCGGCTCAATTAGTTGAAGCGCTTCAGCCAGAGATCTATGCTAAGGGAGGAGACTACAAAATTGAGACGCTGCCCGAAGCGTCGATCGTTCACTCTTATGGCGGTCGCGTCGAACTGATTCAAATTGAAGTTCCCAGCTCGACCAGTGCCATCATTCACCGCATCCTAAATCCTTAAAATTGTGGATTAAATAACTCCGAGAATTGCATATTCTCGGATAACCCTCATTCCCAACCCTTCTCCCTAGGGAGAAGGGAGCTAAAATCTTGTTCCCTCTCCCAAGGAGAGGGTGAGGGCAAATTCGGGTCTTATTTAATCCCCAATCCCTAGCCTTTCCCTGCTGCAATCTGGAATAAATCGTTTCATGACTAACTCAGATACCGCTTCGGTCAACATTCCCGCCAGCGTCGCTACCCTGCAATACAAGCTGCGATCGGAGCCAGAGAAAGTTCAGCTACAGATCATTGACGAGTTGATTGCCGAAGGAGACGCAGGCTTGGCAGTCTTGATGGAGTTTTTGCGAGAGCGTCAGCCTGACTTAGAGCAGGAACGATCGAGCAAAACTCCGGTTAAAGTCGTCGAGGCAAAAGTTTATCAAGCGCTGTTTAACACCCACGCCTCTCAGGTGGTCGATTTTCTTCAGCAGCACTTTCCGACCGGGACGGTGCCCTTACGATCGCAGCACAACCTTGACTATCTCCCGCTCCAGCAGCTTTTGGCAAAGCAGGAGTTTGAAGCAGCCGACAAGTTAACGATTCAAAAACTGTGTGAGCTTGCAGGGTCTGCGGCAGTGCAGCGTAAGTGGATCTACTTCACCGAGATTGAAAGCCTGTCGTCGATCGATTTGCAGACTATTAACGCCCTTTGGCTTGCCCACTCAGGCGGTCGGTTTGGTTTCTCGGTGCAGCGTGAAAGCTGGCTCGGTGTGGGCAAGAACTGGGACAAACTTTGGTCAAAGATTGGCTGGAAGTCTGGCAATAACTGGACTCGCTACCCCAATGGGTTTACCTGGAGTCTCGACGCTCCGAGAGGGCATCTGCCGCTGTCTAATCAACTGCGCGGCGTGCGGGTGATTGCAGCTCTGTTGGAGCATCCTGCCTGGTTTGAGTGACGCTCTATTCATTCTTAAGTAAAAATGTTGAAGATTTAGGAGAGTTTTCGATCGCCTCAGTCGTCTAGTTCGCAAACTTCAGTAATCTCCCTTGCCTACAACCGTTCACATGGCAGAGGGTGAGGGCAGTCTTGAAATAGATGAAGACTATTCTACAAAGAAGTCTCTTCAATTACAGGATCTCACGGACTTATCGATAGGGGTTGGGGTTGGAATGGGAATCCCTGAAAGCAGACTTTTTTGTCGCTTAGATGGTTTAACGGTTGCAATGCGTGAGCATCAGCGTCTGTCACGACTGACAGCGTTGGGCTTGCTAGAAACAGACAGCGTTCCAATTTTTGAGGAGGCGACTCAGACCGCCGCTCACTTTTTAGAGTCTCCTATCTGCATCCTGAGCTTGATGGATCAAGACCGCCAGTGGTTTAAGTCGGCGGTTGGGCTGTCTCGATTGGGCTTGATGAACGGTCTGGCAATATCGCGCGAAATGCCTCGCGATGAGTCGTTCTGCGCTCATGTCGTAGACAGTCATCAAGTGTTGACGATCGCAGACACCCTCGATCATCGAGCCTTCAGCAATAGCACTCTCACACAACAGTATGGAATTCGTGCCTATATGGGTGCTCCTCTGTTGACTTCGAGCGGTGAGTGCATCGGTTCGCTAGCAGTGATGGATCTGATGCCACGACTCTTCACGGCGAAAGACATCGAATTTTTGGCGCTCACTGCTCGTCTGGCTATGAGCGAGTATGAGCGCACTCACCTTGCGAAAATTCACGGAAAACAAGCCTTTACGATCGCCCTTCAGTCCCCTAGCCTCGCACCTAAGCCTGTCAAGTGTGAGCTACTCGCTCAACTCACTCAAGAGTTGCGAACTCCTCTCACTTCAGTAATGGGGATGGCAAGCGTCTTAAATCGAGAAATCTATGGACCTCTGACCCCCAAACAGAAAGAATACCTAGACATCATTCATCAAAGTGGGCAATATTTGCTGTCTTTAGTGAAAGAGATTTTAGAACTGTCACAAATGGATGACAGCGCCCGATCGCTGAATCTTTCTTCTGTTGAGGTCGCGATGCTGTGTGAGCAAGCCATCAGCAGCTCAGAGCAAGCCGCCTACCGTCGAGAGCAAACGATTCGGCTTTCGGTCGAGCCTGGAAACCGCGTCTGGATGCTAGACAAAGATAAGATTCGGCAGATGCTTTATCACCTACTGTTTAGTGTGATTCAAGTGTCTAACGCCGGAAGTCTAATCCGCCTCCACGTCTCGCACAAGGGAGGCGGGTTGAGGCTAACTGTTTGGTCATCTCACCCGTGCTTTGGCGACGAGATGGGCTACTCAGAGATCTACACGCCTACCGGGTCTGCTGCTCTAATGAGCCTCGACTATGACGGTTACACCAATAGCAATGGCTTATCAGAGTATAACCAGATGACTACCGCGATCGCCGAGTATGAAGCCGTGCCAGCTACGATCGAGGCAGACGTTCCTCGCCGAGACTTAGGATTGCTGTTGAGCCATCAACTGGCAGAAATGCACGGCGGACAAATTCTCATTCAAGGTGGCTCAGAGCCGGGATATCGATATGTGGTTACTCTTCCCCGGTTAAGCGCGCCTAGCTGATTGGGTGACACCCCTTGCCAACGATCCGTTTTTGAGGATAATTGACCATAGCCTAAATGCGGCTTGGCTATTATTCTCTGAGGCTTTGGGGATCGCGTATGAATTCGGTTTGGCAACAGGTCACACTCTCTGCGATGCCGCTCTATCGGTGGCGCGGCGCTAGCTATTTGCATCGATTAGTCGGACCGTTGCAAGCGTGGCGTAAGCGCAGTGTCCTGATGCAGTGGGCAGACCCGATCGGAGCGGCACTTCTGAGCACGGTTTTTGGGTTGACTCCCTTTGTGTCGAGTGATTTGACGGGGGTGCTGCTGTTCGCGTGCGGCTGTTATTGGGCACTGCTGACAATTTCAGACGATCGGGGCTTTGACTCAGAGCAAAAAGCGGCTTTAGGATCAGGGTTAACGCCCATTCATTTAATGGTGTCGCTGTTTTGGGGAGTCGCCACGATCTCTGCCGCGATGTCTCCGGTCAAGAAATTGGCGTTTACAGGATGGAGTAAGCTAACCCTTTATATCGTGCTGTTTGCGCTGGCGGCGCGGGTGTTGAGATCACCTCGCCTGCGATCGTGGCTAATCACGCTCTTTTTACACGTCGCGCTGCTGATGAGCGTTTATGGCATTCATCAACAGTTTTTTGGGGCAGAGGCGCTGGCGACGTGGGTTGATCCAGAATCTCCAAACGCTGATGCCGTGAGAGTTTATAGCTTTTTAGGAAACCCAAATCTGCTGGCGGGTTATTTGCTGCCTGCGATCGCCCTCAGTGTTGCCGCAATATTCGCCTGGAGGGGCTGGGTTGCAAAACTTTTGGCGGTGACGATGACGGTGGCGAACTTCATGTGTCTCTACTACACGGGGAGTCGGGGCGGCTGGATTGGCTTAGTGGTGTTGATGCTCACCTTGCTGGTGCTGCTGTTGTATTGGTGGAGTGTATCAATGCCGCGCTTTTGGAGAATTTGGGCACTGCCGATCGCGATCGGCACCGTTGCTGGATTGTTTG
>Ga0209512_1002278_pt1 | contig 20870 bp, 21 predicted proteins | sample frozenSSSSmetaG_FD_184142 | JGI IMG/M metagenome (GOLD analysis project Ga0209512, IMG submission 184142) | Glacier valley bacterial and archeal communities from Borup Fiord, Nunavut, Canada, to study Microbial Dark Matter (Phase II) -... | ecosystem: Environmental > Aquatic > Freshwater > Ice >...
GGAATGATGGGGAGGGTGAGGGTGAGGCGGGGTGGGAGGAGGTAGGTGATGGAATGGGGACAAGGGGGGGGAGCGAGGCGGAATAGGAAGGATAGGGAATGGAGAGATAGCGTTGGGTGGAGTGAAGTGAGGAGCGGAGGGAGGCAGGTTGGCCGTTGACGATAATATGATATTCTGAGGCAGATGTACTCGTACAACAAATTGGACAACCAAACGCGGCGCACGACGAAACAGGAGGCAATCATAATAAACAGCAAATGGTTCAGCATCCAAGGTATCAGGCTAATAAACATCAATAACCACCCCGTCTCCCACGCGCTAATTCCCGCCGCTCCAGCCGCCCTCGTCCGCGTCCTCGTTCCGCCCACCAACTCACCCCTCCTCAAACTTGGCCCTGATCACCTCCGCCCCGACCATCCTGCCCGTCATGTTATAGAAGCCCGCCTGCACGTGCATCCACTTCAGCCGGCGATACTGCTGCTCGAGGTCCGCCAGCACCTCGAGGTCGGCGACGGTCCAGACGGCGTCGGGACGCAGGGACTTGTGTGCGGCGTCGTCTTCGAGGGCTGCGAGGTCGACGCGGACGGCGGCGTCGTTTGCGTGTGGTTGCTGGGAAGGCTGCGGATTGGAGGGGGAATTGCGATGGTGGTGGTGGTGGTGGTGGTGCCCGCCCTTGGGAGTCGAAGCAGCAGCACCCTTGTCCCCCGCGGGGCCGTCGTCAAACATCGCCGCCACCCCCGCGAGGTCGTCGTCCCTCGCCGCCTCGCACAGCTCCTTCCAGCGCGCCACGACGTCCCGCTTCGCCGCGCCGACGGCCTGCGCGATCATCCTCCACGAGTCGCCGCGTTGCCGCATGGAGTTGATGGTCTCGTCTTGGGCGGGCGTCCAGGACGAGGTGGAGGGCGCGGGCGGTTGCGGGGCTGGCTGTGGCTGGGGCGTGTTAGGGTCCTGGATTTGAATTTTGGCAGGGAATGGATGGGGGACGCACATCTTCCTTCCTCCCAGCCTCGTCCTTCTTCCCCGCCTCTTCTTTCCCCTTGCTCGCCTCTTTCTCCTCCTCCTTCTCCCTCCCGTGTCGATGTCTGCGCCGATGTCGACGTTCGCGTTCGTGCTCGGTTTTCTTCCCCGCATCCGTCGCGGGCGCCGGGGCCGGAGCCGGAGCCGGTTCTGACGCTTTGGCGGCCTGCAGGGCCGGTGCCGCGCCGCGAGGCCGCGTGCGCGGCGTCACCACGAGGTCGCCGCCCAGCAACCAGTTGGAGAAGGAGACGCGGGGCGGTGGGGGGGCGCGCGTCATGCTGGGCGAGGGGAGGAGGGTCGGGTTGGTGGTGGCGGAGGGGTTGGTTGGGGTGGATGGGCGTGCTGTGCGTTGTTTGGGGGGTTGGAGATGCGCTTGATGGGGAGGGAGGGCCTGGATCGACTGGCGTTGAAGCTCGGGAGGATGGAGAGAGGGGTTGTCTCGGGGCTTCGGGATCGCGCTCGAGAGTGAGATTGGGTGGTGGAGGGTTGTGGGGGGAGAATAATTTCGGGATGGATAGAGGTGTAAGGGTGAGGATGTGATGAAGTTGAGGGCTTGCTTGGACTGCAGGGTGAATTTGAGATGAGTTGCTATGAGAAATGTTCACGGACAGAGTAGGTTGGCGGGGGAATTGAAGGGAGATATTATTTTGTGGACAAGGACGTGTTGGATGGATTATTCGGACACGGTTCTCGGGAATTTGGCAGGAGAGTGACGGACACTGGCAGAGGAAATGGATTTAACTTTATAGTCTTCGAAGCTACAAAAACCGCGAGTGTACTCTTTAGAGAAGAGTTAGTCATGGATTTAATTCAGTGAGAAACGGAAGTTTAGAAAAGTACTAAATAATGAAATTCATAGGTAATTACCACAACGTATAACGAGCTGAAAAAATACACGTATGATGTAAATAATATAAACAAGTATCTAATATGAAATATGCTAACAAGTAGTATAATGTATAGTCAGTAGACTGTAGTGTTTATGTTCACAAGTTTTTAGAGCAATGTTATTATATTATAGAAATGATATGGATTATACGAGGTTAGAAGAGTAGAAAATACAACCTGCAAATATCCATGCTGACTTAATAATTTTTAAGGGATTTTTAGTTTTTATAACCATACTGACGTTATAGGAATGGGATAGATGGGTAGAAGAAATGATTATGTTAATTTCTTTGCAAATTCTTAGAAATGGAATGAATGAGACTAGAACTGGAAGATGGGATGTAGTGGTGGTGGTGGTGGCGGTGGTCGTCGTCGTCAAAGCTACACCACGTGACCACCTGTCACCTGCCAGCGAACCCGTGACCTGAACAATTGGCGCCAAGCGCCTAAAACCCTGAGCCGAGCACGTCCCCCCACATTGAAATATTTCGAAATCGCATCAGCCTCTCCTCTTCAACTAACCACAGCACAAATCCTCACCAATAGATCCCCTATTGGAAGACTTGCGATCATGGCCTCTAAGATCTCAGTCGGTATGTTATACTATCTTATGCCCCCTCGTCCATGTGCAAAATGCAAAATGCAAAATGCGCGCGATCGAGAGCGGCGCAATAAATGAAGCACGATGCTGATTCAATTTTCGTGCAGCCGGAGTGCGCTCCAACGTCCAGGAGCTCCTGAACTACTCCCTCGAGACCAAGAAGCGCAACTTCCTCGAGACCGTCGAGTTGCAAATCGGCCTCAAGAACTACGATCCTCAACGTGACAAGCGTTTCTCTGGAACCATCCGTCTCCCCCAGGTTCCCCGCCCAAACATGAGCATCTGGTATGTCACCCAGCACCTCGAAAGCCGTGGAATCTCGATGGATGATGTGATGTGCGATATGGAATCTGACGGATACATAGCATTCTTGGTGACCAGCACGATATCGATCGTGCCAAGCACGGTGGTGTTGACGCCATGTCCGCCGATGACTTGAAGAAGCTCAACAAGAACAAGAAGCTGATCAAGAAGCTCGCTCGCAAGTACGATGCTTTCATCGCTTCCGACACCCTGATCAAGCAGATCCCACGTCTCTTGGGTCCAGGTCTCTCCAAGGGTATGCCTCCCGCGCAGTCCCCCACGCAAGCTCCAGATCCATACTGACAAATATCCGCAGCTGGCAAGTTCCCAACCCCAGTCTCCCACAACGAGGATCTCCAGGGCAAGATCACCGAGGTCAAGTCCACCATCAAGTTCCAGCTTAAGAAGGTTCTCTGCATGGGTGTCGCCGTCGGCAACGTCGGCATGACCGAGGATCAGCTGATCTCCAACATCATGTTGGCCATCAACTACCTCGTCTCCCTCCTCAAGAAGGGCTGGCAGAACGTTGGTAGCTTGACCATCAAGGCTACCATGTCCCCACCAAAGCGCCTGTATTAGACGTATGTCTAAGGACTGTTGGTCGCTCTTCACTGAGTGCACTGGCAAGGTTCATAGCTTATAGATAGCGCTTGCAATTCGAAAGCTTTGACCTAATACTTATGGATTCTGATGCTGTGATGACCGTGATCTTTCTCGCGAATCATGAGATAGCATGTAAATCGGAGGATGCTCTGAAAAGATAAGGCCGGCAGTGCATGTTCTCAACACCAGCAATAAGCAATCACATGATCGTTATACGCGAAGTGGTGAATTTGGCAAGATCGGAAGTCCTCTGGACGTAAATAAAACATGCAATTCAAGATGGAGGTATTCTACATACAAACCATTCAGACATTTTCATTCACCACTGACTGCGAGTTATTTCGGGAATTCATGGACCCAGCGTACTCAGGTGAGAAATCAAGTCATTCGAATTGGGCGGTCCATCAATTCTTGTGCTGTCAAACAAAGAACTTTCTTTCCGCTTCCTTTTCTGAATTAGATCAATGCCTCATCATCGAGGAAACATGCTTTGTTTCAATCGAGAGCTTCGACGATGCCGCAAACGGTGATGAGAGCTCAATGCGTTGTTCCTTTCTTTATGCTTTACAAGCAGTCATGTTGCAAAGCTATGTCCCATTGTCTACATGGAGAATTCTCTTTCTTCAAGGACGTCTCAACTCGAGCATATACGCCCAGTTTTCATCTTACCTTTTCTCATTCCTATTCTTCACTGTTAATCAAATAATTGGCCTCATCTGTAACACCATCAATCATATTTCTACCTTACTACGAACTGCCATACATCCTCAAACATGGTCAAAAGAAAGAAGGACGAAGAGCCGACGCGCAAACAGCCCGTGCGAGGGGTAAAATCCCCGCCGACGACCCTCGGGGCAGTCACCGGCGCCTCGAGGGTCGCCGGCGGGCGCATAACGAAAGCGAAACCAACAATCAAGTCACCTAGAAAACCTCGAGCAGCCGCGACCGCGGCCGCCAAAGCCCTCAAAGACGCCGCGGCCGCCGCGGCCGCAGAAGAAGACGATGACATCGAGGAGGAGGAAACCACGTTTGAACCGGAAAGTGAGCCGGGGGACTACGAATCGACACCCGCGAACAAGAAGCAGATGGGCCCGGGCAAGAAGCCGGTGGCAGCTGGAATTTCGAAGAAGCCGGCACCCGCTGGCAAGGGCAAGGGCAAGGAGCCGATAAATGCGGGCATTGGACCGTCGTCATCGCCGTGGGTAGCCGCGGGCGCGAAGGACGATGCCGAGGACCAGCCCGACATGGATGAGGCAGCGAATCCGTACAAGGATACTGAGACGCAGGATTGTACGTCTTCCCAGCACGTGTAGGGCGAGCGAAGCAGGACTAACGCATTACAGATGCCCTGAAGCCGGTGGATATTAAACGCGGCACCATCATCAGCATGGGCATGCATGACCAGTACAGCCGAGCCCTAGGCTATGATCCCGAGTACGAGAAGCGTTGTGTGCGCCATGCCGGCGACAACTGCGGGTTGGTGAGCTCGAAGTACCGGAAGTTCGTCATCATCGGTGTGCACGATGAGCATTTTGTAACGCTGTGCGTAGCCTCTCTTAAAATCTCCCTCCCCCCTCCCTTTTCCCCCCACCCACACCTACCGATCCTCCGCTAACACCGCTCCAGGCCGATCTACACCTCCTACATCGGCTCCAAAACGCGCCGGAACCACGACCGCATCCACGACAGCAACCGGCACGAGCACGCCGACATCATCGACGAGAGCCTGCGCAAGCGCCGGCCGCCCGTGGACGGCCGCGGCCAGCCGACGGGGCGCGGCCGCGTGCACGGCAGCAACGGCTACCTGTGGAGCAAGGAGGCGGCCGTCAACGTGGCGGTGACGAACTGGCGCCGCATGGACGACAGCGCGACGGTGATGCTGAGCCGGCCCGTGTGCTTCAACAAGTGGGCCAAGTGCAAGGTGTTGAGCGCCCTCGACGCGCCGAGTCTGGCGAATGTGTTGAGGTGGGCGAAGGAGAATTTTGAGATTGGCTTGTTGGGGAAGTCGTTGTGAGTGAGGGAGGTGGGGCAAGGGGTTGTGCGGTTGGCGTGGTTCGTTCTTGCGTCTTTGGAGTTTGGGTTTGGATACCATCTGAGTTAGAATATTCTGCGTGCTCTATTTTGCTGTATAATCGGATATAGTCTGTACTGTCTGCTACAAGAGTTAGTTATTCCACTGCTGTCATATTTTGCCGCTATTCTACCCCCCTTACTACTATGCCACTGTCATCTGTCTAAATACTTACACAGATCAAAATTCGATGCATTAAATCTATTATACTACTAAATAAAGTATAGCCCGCTCGTTAAGCATAGCTATATTAGAGGACTATAACATGCTAAGCTCTTTAGTATCTCTGTTTTACAACGCTATTTATTTATTATAATGTAGTAAGTTCTTACTTTTATGCTTTACTCTTACCTTTCGCTATGATACTATTTACTAATGATCTCTTAAGCTTCTCTCTATAAGTCAACTAACTCATAAGGCTGTAAGCTCATAAAATGGTAGAATGCAGGATACAGCTATAATAACATTGCTTTATATCTGTGGCTGTAGATGAGTGGACTTTGCAGAGACGAGGAAACTACGGATAAGTTTACTGAGACGTAAACCAATAACTTCAAGGCTAGAACCGAGCGAGAAATTGATGCGAGATCTTGGAGTCTAAATCATGTATTAATTAAAGCCACCTGTCTATGTCTATCCTGTAATGCAATCTCTCGCGTATTATAAATCCCATCCTCCACCATCTATCCAAGTCCATAAAATGCAGAATGAACGCCCTGTCTACGCCTCGTTTTTTGAACGCCTCGTATGCGGCTCCCGGCCCTCTCCTGCCCCCAGCACCCTCTCCCCAACGTCGACGAAGAACCCCTATCGACGAAGAACCCCTAAGCCTTCGGCACCACCCCGCCATACAAAGCGCTCATCTCCCTATTGGCCCAATACTCCTGCGTCCCCTTATTCACCGCCCTCCTCACCCTCTCCACCGACTTCCTCTCCGTCTTCCCTGCCTTCTTGTCCTCCACAGCCGCAACACCTGCTTTCCTCGCCTGCTCAACAGACGCCCTCGGCGTGTACAGCGGGCTCGGCGCCGCCCAGTACTCCTCGGTCATGTGGTCGACCGCCTTGCGGATGGACTCCATAGGCGAGCTCTTGGATTTGGGGACCGCGGAGTCGAGGCCCGGGTGCGCGTACAGAGTGGTGGGAGAGGTCCAGTAGGACTCGGCGGTGGAGAGGCGTGACTGTGTGGTGGCGCGGGATTGTTGGGTGGAGGTGGAAGGGCGAGGGAGCTCGGAGGAGAAGCGGATGTTTGTGTAAACCATTTTGATGATGGAGATGCTTGATGGTGGTGGTGGTGTTATAGTAGTTTAACGTGAGGCGGAAAGGTGAAGCTTGAGCTGGAGCTTAAGTGTGCGAGGTATGAGGCGGAAAGTTAAGGCTTAAGCTTGAGTGTGGGAATATGAGATGCGAGGTGATATATTGGTTGACAGAGCGAAACCTTAAATCTTTGAAGTTTTGAAGATCTGAGGAATTGATTGAATGCGAAGCTGATGATTGAAGCTGATGATGGTGATGATTGATGAAAAGAACGACCTTACCATCCTACTTACCCTCTCCTTATATACATCTCCAAGCCATCTCGACCACGCCTTGTACGTTACAAGCAGAGTCACACCTTTGTCCATCTCCATAATTACTAAGAAAAAAACACAGTCACGACACAGCTATGACACCCCCCCTGCACAGAGACTTCTCTCACGCGTCCCCAAAATCTTTAATTTTTTTCCTCTTTTCTCAGCCTTCCCTGTCGCACGCAGTGCTATGCCTATTTTCGTCCGTCACTATCAAACTTTGGAGTGGGAAAACTGGAGCTGGCCGATGGTATCCGTGGGCGATTGAGTAAGAATATCTAGGGTACCTACCTAAGCTCGGTGGAGTTTTTTAGGGGGGCTTCTATCGTCATCGGGGACATCCCTATACTGTCAGAAAGATGGGGCACGCCGCTTGGCAGGTGGTGATGACAGCGGCGCCTTATTTGCGGATTGCGTGTGCTTGGAATATGTTGCGTGCCTTTGCAGTGCTTGGGGCTTCGTGGAGACGGAGATGGAAAGTGAGAAGATGCTGGATACGAAGAGAATTAATTCATTATTGCTCAGCGGCGAGACGACAATCGAGAGAGGTGAGGTGATTGGGTGGCGCTGAGAATTCTCAAGAATGCCAAGACCATTCATTGTTGGAAATCAAAGCTTTTGCTCAAAGCTTTTCAACGACGAATCATGTGACGAGATGAGATTTGTAATCAACAGCAACAGCAACAGCAACAGCAACAGCAACAGCAACAGAAAGCAACAGAACGAGGATGCATATAGAAGGCGAGAGTGGCTGGGCGCATTTTGCAGTGAGTGGCTAGACAAGACAAACTGCATCAAGGAGAGAGGCTGATATGATATGCATTATGCATGGTGTTTGGAAGGGCGAGCAGGAGCATGGCATCATTGGCATGGCATTGTTGATTTGTAAGGAGGAAAACGGGGTTGGAAAAAAGGGAAAACAACGTACTCACACACAGTCTGGGGATGAGCAGAGTGTCCTCTACAGGGCAGTATGACAAGATGTCTGATATCCGATATTGCAAAGAAGGAGAAGAAGAAGGAGAACAAGAAGGAGAATAATGACAATTGGTAGTAAGAGATCTTGGATGGGATCTGCGCTTGGGTCATGGAGAGACAGGAGACGAGGCAATTTGAGAAGGACGACACATATGCAGAAGAGGAGGATACACCAGGAATGGTGCTTGGTGTCGATGTCGCAGAGAAGTTCAGGTACTCTGTGGCTAGAGGCGAGATCTGACAAGAGATGATGTGAGGAATGAGGAGAGTGCCATGCTTGGAAAGTGGAAAGCTTCTCACAACGACAAGTCACATGTGTTCGAAAAGGCAGTATCACGTGAGCAAGGACTTTGCCATTTCTGCTTTAACATGAGCTCCAAAACAGTGTCAGACTCTATATTTCCTACATAACATACATCTTACTCTTTTACATCTTTTACATTATCACAGGGGTGAGTGCCCTTTGGTTGCCTTTGATATTCTTAGCTAACCATTGCTGCATCTTAGAAGTTCTGTGTTATCTAGAAGTTAGATGAGCATTAGCCAGCCATCCATTGACATCTAGACGACCATCCATTGACATTCATACATAGCTCTTGCTATTCTTTTCATACTATTCTTCTTATTAATTACTGCAAGCAATTAGCGATATACTCCAACAGTGCGTTGTCAGCACTAGTTTTCAATTCCTTTGTGATGATGTTTTGGATTGTATCATGTTAGACTTCTTTTCTTCTTCTTTAATCAATATCATGCCACATGCCTTCTTATCCTCTTTCCTTTGATTTTGATTCTTACACTCTTTTCATTATCCTTTTCATTTCAAGGAGATGGGTCACGTGTACTCCTTTCCTCGCTTTCTCCTTATGTCCCAGCACTCCATCTCCGATACAAACCGAATATCTTGCTTCGGTTCCTCAACTTCAAAATGCCATATTCGGCGATTCGGCATATCCAACCTCCACGCAATGGCCTGAATAAGGCGTCCACGCTACTGCAGATGGAGGCACACATAATTGTTATTGACCTTGGATATTCTATCCTCCTTCCAACTCAGCATCATCGCAGACCTGCCAACTCACCATCATCGCAGAGCTGCCCTTGAGGTATCTCTGCATCTTCTTGTGCACTTCATCTGAAAGGCAAAGGTATGTTGTCAGATATATGTTTCATGTTATAAAGAGATCTTTCTTACTCACTCACTTCTTTGTTTAGCTTTTGATTTAAGACCAGCGATCTACAGCCAAGAAGCTCCAGACTCCCTCACAGAGCCATCTGCCAAACACCATTGTCCTCATCACAGCAAGTACTACCCTTCATTCTTTGTGCTACTGTGCACAATATGAGAACACAAAACCTAGTTATATAAGTGTCATGTGCAGCAAATATGGTAACATTTTACTGACTATACCTTACAGATGGCTCCTAACAACATCAATGTCCCAGCATGGGCCATACCAAAGCCTCGTCACCCAATATTTGGCAAGGGCATGCTCATGGATGGCATTCTTCGTTACAGGCCCATTGGAAAGTCAAGAATTATCTTCTGCCTTGACCCTAACTTTGATAAGACCGACTTCCGTGTTTTTGGCGACAATGGCCTTGAGGTCGGTAAATGCTGGTTTGGGTATTACGATATGCTGCGTGATGGAGCTCATGGTAGGTCGCATGTTTTACTTCCATATTCCCTGCTGGCATGTTGCGTAATACATTCTCACATCCCCTAGGCGCAACCGAAGGTGGAATTAGCGGCACCGCAACCAATGGCTGCTACTCAATCGTCATCAACGGTGGAGGCGGCAAGCTTGTCCAGGACAACATCGACACCATTTTCTACTGCGATGCCGGCGCCCCCATGAATGAGGACCCGAACAAGCTCAGAGAGACCCCTGGCTACAAAGCCCTTGCCGCCGCTGCAAGAACAAAGAATCCAGTCCGCGTGATCCGTGGCCCTGATGGTCCAAATAATGAGCGCAATTTCAAGCCAATGAGATACTTCCGATACGACGGTCTGTACCAGGTTGTCGGCTCGGTGACCAGAACTAATCGTCGAGGCGGCATGTATGAGCGCTTTAAACTCGAGCGTTTGGATGGACAGGCTGATATCAACAGGTCTGCTCCCAGCGAGGCCCTCTGCGAGAAGTTCGACAGGGTGAAGCAAGGCTATTGGATGGATAGACCTCGTGATCGTCCTGCTGCTCCTGCTGCAGCTCCTACTGCAGCTTTCTATGCTCCTTAAGCTTGCTGAGTGAAATTCCGCGAGCTTCATTGTCTGCTGGAGTCGCACAGCGGTTCTCTTCGCGCTCTTTGCTGTCAGCAGATCAGCACATTTGCGGCACTGACCTGTCTTTTCTTGTGTATTCCCAGCATCTGGGGGTATGCGAATTCTAGGCTTTCTCTCCGCAGCAGAGCGAACTTCGAGTTCCTCCCGCTTGCAAACCTGAGTCTGGCTGCTTTCCTTTTCTTCTTCCTGCGACTTCTTAATCTGGCGCTAAGCGAACTTGGACTCTGTCCAGCTTGATTGCGGGTGGAAGTTCCTGCGCTGCCTTTCTTCTACGACAATTCTGCATCCGAAGCTGAGCAGACGTGGAATCTCTTTGTCTTGCCTGCAATCTGCGTCTTTCTCCGCCTTTCTCGTCTGCAAAGTCACTAGAGCGGCTTTAGCCGCCAGCAGGTCCTGTTAGTCTTCTGCGTGAGTTTGCAGAGCAGATGGGCATCTGCACAGCAGGAGACACTACATAGGCAATCAAACACCTTTGTTCTTGTTCCCGTCTCTCTGCGTGATTGTGACTGCACCAGTGATAAGCGCTGATGCCAAAAGCGGTTGTTTAACAAAGAAAATGAGTCGCTGCTGTGTTCCGCTCCACCATTTACTGCGCTTAAAGCGCATATGGACATGCATAGCTAGCTATGCACATCGCAATGGCATCCCTTGTCATTGCAGGTTGCAGCAAGGCTGCATGAGAGTGGGAGTTTGTGTAGATGTGATAAATCTTGAATGTAGATTCAGTAGCGGTAGACATCACAATAGACTAATTCAAAGATATTCAAAATGCATAATATTCAATTCTAGCTACTCTACTATGTTGATAACCTAAGCAGCGTGTACACAGTATGATGTAGTTCGTATGGTCGATGGTGTATGGCTTGTGACCTGAGACATGGTAACGCTGTATACAGTAACACATATTCATTGTCCATCGATGCAATGACATACTGTGCAACGTACATATTAGATATATATCGGACTAAATCAGCCCTCATTTTAAACCTAGTTATTCCCACAGTCACATCTCCCCCAAATATTGACATTCAAAGTTCCCGACGCCGTCAGCAATGGTGTAGGTGGCCGGCTTCTAACATGCAGGTTAGACGAATTCTACACCGCATGCTCACACCTGCCGCTGACTGATCGATGACAGATTCCCACGGCCGTACCACGTGGCCGCAGATTGCTTTTGTTTTTGTTGTTGTGGTGTGGATTGGGGTAGGTCGATGGTGGTGATGGTGGAGGAGGAGGAGGAGGACGAGGAAGGCAGAAGAGAAGTTGAGAGAAGCTTTTTTCCCCTGTGATGGTAGCCACCCTTGGGATCTTTGTCGTGGTTGATGCGACTGGCAACGAGACTGCCGTTAGAAATATCGCCGGGTTCTGTTGTGAATTAGTTCTTAGATATCTTTCATGAGATACATAGGACGCCTCATCTCACCGATGGGATGCAGAATCAGATCACAGTCAGTCATGAAACCATGGAGATAGAGAGATACAGCGGTGGGATATCACGTATATCAACATATCATATCATACGACGCGTTTGCTGAGATGAGAGGAAGCCGCTTCATGCGGGCAATCATACTACGCTGATATTCTGCCTGCAGCAAAGTCGCATGATACTTAAGATGAGAATATCAAATATCCTACATGTAGAAATATTCATTTTGAAAATCCATCCATGCATTCGGATTTCCAAGTGTCCGTGTTTCTGCGGATCCTCACATCTCACATCCATCCTCCAACCCGCCTCTTATCGGAAGAGCGTCCTTATCGCCAACCCCTCATCGGAATTGCGACGCGATTCCCTTGCGTACCTCATGGACCTCACCTACCTCGTCGCGTTCTCGCCGACGACGCCGATTACCCAATTGGATGTTCTCGCGTCGTCCGTCGTTGATAGGGACTTCATATCCATGACGTCGAAGTGGTTTTATGTCAATATCAAGCCTGGGCGACGATAAGGTACTAACCAGCAATCCGGCTGGTGCAGGTTGATAACTTCGGAAGCTGATCTTTCGTCTCTTCTTTCCTTCGCATCTAAAGTTTTTATCGCATACTCTTCTCTCATATCAATTGAACTTTGCTTGATACACTTTTCAAATCCTCAGATTTCAAACCTCTTTCACAATGGGCAAGAAGCGCGTCCTCTGCAGCTACGGCGTCGACATCGACGCCGTCGCAGGCTGGCTCGGTTCCTATGGCGGCGAAGACTCCACGAACGACATCTCCCGCGGTACAATCCCCAAGCTCCCCTCTTCCTTCTCATCTAACAGCCCGCAGGCATGTTCGCGGGCACTGTCGGTGTGCCGCGCCTGCTCAAGCTCTTCGAAAAGAACAACATCAAAGCCACCTGGTTCATCCCAGGGCACTCCCTGGAGACCTTCCCGGAGGAGTGCGCGCTGATCCGCGACACGGGCCACGAGATCGGGCTGCATGGGTATTCGCACGAGAATCCGGCGGACATGACGCTTGCGCAGCAGCGCGACGTGCTCGACAAGACGTTCCGGCTGCTCACGGAGTTCTGCGGGAAGCCGCCGCGCGGCAGCGTCGCACCATGGTGGGAGCAGAGCAGAGAAGGCGCCGAGCTGCTCCTCAGTTATGGCATTGAGTACGATCATAGTATGAGCCATCATGATTGCCAGATGTATTGGCTGCGCATCGGCGATTCCTGGACCAAGATCGATTATAAGAAGGAGGCCAAGGAGTGGATGAAGCCGCTGATCAAGGGCGTGCCGACCGGTCTCGTCGAGATCCCGGGGAACTGGTACATCGATGGCAAGCGACCCACGCCATTCCGCAGAACTCACGCTAACATCCCCCAGACCTGCCGCCCATGATGTTCGTCAAGAACTCCTCCTTCTCCGGCGGCTGGACGAACCCGCGCGACATCGAGGACATCTGGAAGGACCACTTCGACTACTTCTATGCCAACTACGACGAGTTTATCTTCCCCATGACCATCCACCCGGACGTTTCGGGTCGCCCACACGTCCTGCTCATGCACCAGCGCATCATCGACCACATCAACAGCCACGAGGGCGTCGAGTGGGTCACCATGGAGCAGATGTGCGATGATTTCAAGGCGAAGAATAAGCCGGAGGAAGGCGCTGTTATGCCGGCGCCGGTGGGCGAGATTTTGAAGAAGGAGCCGTTGAATCCGTAGGGGGCTGCGTCGGAAGGAGGGAGTGTGTGTTGCTATATAGGAGCAATTGAAGTTATGCCCGAGCATGACGCTCCTTCTGTGTGCTCAATGGAGATGATGTGACGGAATTATGCACTGTTGCGCAGGGCTTTCTGTTGAATAGATGGTTGATACCTGGAGGTACCGGAGGATTCTCAAGAATATGAGAATCTAGGAGAATCTTCACATTATGCATGGATAGTTCCAAGTTTCTATTAGCGCTTTAAGCCTTTGTCACTGCTATCTATATTAAGGAATAGATGGCCTATAGCATAGTTAATTAATCAATTACTTTCATTGCATTTTTCTACTACGTCTACTCTTCTGCTTTTGACAATTACTTGATACTAATCTCTTAACTGGGTCATGCGGGAAACCTTAGAAGTCGGCGCATACTTGTCCAGTTGATGCTCATGTTGATCCACGTGGAGAAGACTATCTAGGAGAGCTTGAGGGAGGCACTGTAAAACTCTTATGCAGAATATTAAGACAAGCCACTCTGCTTGAAAGGGGAGACACCAGCTGATTAATGTACCTGTTCCCTTGAGGGTAAACATCAAGGGAGCTGAAATGCAATTTACTGGATCACTATATTGGGATTTGGGACTACACTACGACTCCTGTAGATGAGGCCTACATTTTACCAATCGTAGATTATGCTGATGGCTTGATGTTAAAGCCTACAGCAGTGAAAAGGGGGCAATACCAAAGAGTTGGGCCATTCAAAGTAATTGCCTCGAACGCCCGTGAACCCCAATGAACTCGCCCCCATCCCACGTACGGAAGACCTAGGTGCTTCAACTAACTCTCAACTTAACAAATCAGGTTGCTCATTTGAAGTTTACAAATTTCAGATGCTTTACGCAAGTGGCCGCAAGCATCGCAGGCTTCTATTGAAGTGAATCATTTGAGTAAAAGTGATTGATTGTAACTACCTAATCAGGACTAGGGATCTCATACTATAGAGAGCCTCAAACAAGGGCTCAAAGGCTGGTGTGTCATGCATGGAAAATTCCATACATGCACATGAAAATTCTCATGAATTCTCTAAACAAAGAATCCCTAGGTGTCTACAGGCACCAAACCTAAATCCTCTATTCAACAGTTTCCACGTAACGTGTCATAATCCGCGTTGGCATAATAGTCTTGAGGAATAACCCAGATCCTCGAGCCAACTCTGATGAGAAACTGCTCACTCTGATTTCGACGCCTTCTCAATCGACTTCCACTCCATCCCGCTAGCAGCGACTAAAGCCACAGCTGCAAGCCCAACGCCACAATAGAATGTCCTCGTCAAAGCAAAATTGTACACCTCTACCACGCTATCCAAGAATTGCACTCCAACCGCACCCCTCAAATCCGTCGAGCCCGTCTTCAGCACGATCTTAGGATCCAAACCCGGCACAGCATCAACAACACCTCTAAGCAACTGACCCGTAAGCACATTCTGTGCTATAGACAACCAGACCGTGCCGCCAAGGATCTGCGCAAAGATCATAATCACAGCTCCGGTTGGCACGTCAGTGGCAGCAAGGACTGTCTGCGCCGCTGTGTGAGCCTGCTGGATACCGAGGCCCGCCCCAGCGCTAAAAATGATCTGATAGCCTATCCATTGCACAGAAGGCGACGCGATTTGCCATGTTGCCATGAGGCAGGCGCCAACGATGGAGAGAGAGGCGCCAAGGATCATGAAAGGGGTGTAGTAGCCTGTTTTTGAGACGCCAATCCCAGCAATGAGGGCAAAGACTACAGTGCCAAGGGTTGTAGGGAGGATTCGGATTCCAGAATCAAAGGCACTAACGCCTTGAATGGCTTGGAACCAGATAGGGAGCTGTGTATTTTGAGATTTATTTAGCTTAGCATAATGGTAAGAGGAAATATAATGAGGAGTACTAACATAGTATTGGAAGACATTAAGAGCGCCTCCTGCATGGAAGACGTAGCAGGCACTGCATGCCACACTTCGCTGCTTAATGATTCGAGGTGGCACTGTGGCATTATCCTTCTTCCAGATCTGGATAGAGATAAACACCACTGCAGCAATAGCTGAAATAACTAGCAAGACGATTATTAGAGAGCTACTCCACTTGTATACAGAGCCAGCCCACTGAAGTGCGAGTAAGAGACAGACGACTCCTGGTATTAGAATTGCAGTACCGAGAAGATCCATCTGGCTAATCTTCTCCTGCCACGTGCTCGCCAGCGTCCTTGCATTAGGCGTAGGATGAAAAAATAATGCTATGGACAGTAAAGCACTTCCGCCAATGGGTAAGTTGATATAAAAACACCAACGCCAAGTTAATTTAGTCGTGAAAATGCCACCAAGAAGAGGTGCTACCACAGAGGCGACACCATACATGCCACTGTATGAGCTAACGAAGATAGGCCTCCTGGCCAGAGGTAGAGAGTTTGCAAGGATACTAGCCTTTAATAAGTGGATATCCTTGCAATTAGAAAAGTATGACCTTACATTATGAAGCCAGCATTAATGCCAGCACTACCCAGTCCTGCGATAGCGCGACCTGTAATGAAGGCGCTTGACGTAGGAGACGTGGCACAGATTAATGAGCCGACTTCGAAAATGAGAATTGAGACTAAAAACACATTTTTGATAGAGTAGAAAGAAAACAGCTTCCCATATACGAGTTGGAAAGCTGCGAATGTCATGAAGCTAGAAGAAGTGAGTCTCTCAACTGAGCACTCAAGTCTCTAACGGTTTAGGGGGATTTTGAGGGCAAGGACAACTTACTACGCTGATCCATACCAACCTATATCATTGATTGAGTTGAAGTCATCGGTAATTCGGGGGATGGCGGTTGTGATAATCGTTTCGTCCTGCCAGAACAAATAAGCCGTTCGTCAACTTCCTCAAGAAGAAAACAATCTTATGACTATCGATCTCTTATCTTACTAAGGCTACCAAGAAGACTGACACAGCCAGAGGGGCGATGATGATAGCGAGCTTGATGCCGTGCGGGTAGATCTGTTCAGCGCCGTCTGATTTGAAGCCGACGACTTCTCCAGAGTCGACGTCTTTCGTTCCATTCTTCTCGTGCTTATTATCTACAATCTTTGTTGTTTCCTGGTCGCTGCTGTATATATTCTCGGCGTTCTTATAGACTGTCTTCGATGCTTCTGAAGTCATTTCGGTGAATCAGGTACGATAGTGCAACCACGGGGAGTGAACCAACCTGCAAATTTACACTTGCCAGTTGCGACCTTCGAGGAGTGCTCCTTTATTTATGGTTCGCAAATGTACCGAACGGCGAAATACGCTAAACGGGGTTTACAGTGGCCAGTACTAGCGTTACTCCTTGCTATCCCAGCCACCTTCCTTATTTGTTATCCTTTGATTCCTGACCCCTGCTTTTTCAACCTTGTTCCATTACTGGTTGAGGACATCACCGTACATATTTTCAGGTATTGCGAAGAGCTTAATGTCATTTATTCGCAGTTAGCAGTGAAGAAGAATGGGCTCGTACGTCGTCGTGAGGTGAGTTGCAAAATGTTTAATTTGTTATGGACGCAGAGTGGCTTATAGCTAAACAAACCAGGACTGAATCCGTGCCATTTCATCTCGTTACAGTCAGCTCGAAAGCAAGTCATAACTATGTGGTACTCTCTCATGTAAGTTATTTAAGTGATATATATGAAATAAAAGAAAATATAACAACAGTACGTTCTCTGCTCAGCTGATTTCCGCTGCTCAAACTCGTGAGGCTTATTCATTATTCTCGCCATCCAGCTTGCTTATCACAATTGACCTCGTTTCCATACTCTTTCGAGGCGGAGAGTCTGTTGGGGCGCGTTCGTTCATAAACGAGATATGTGGACAGTCTGTTTCTGCTGTAAGTATTGCAGTGAAGAACAGTAGACCTAAGAATGCTTACACCTCGCATCAGTTCCAGGATGAGTGTCATACATTGTCATCACAAGGAGCTAATCATGATAATTAACGATAACTCAAGAAATTCCAATGATATTTTGAGTTTTGTTTTCAACGGATGGCAAGATGAGCAAAGCTTTGGAAGTGACATACATCTGACGGAGTCTGAATCTTCCGTCTAGCACCTAATGATGGTCAGTTCGTATCGGAAGACGCAGACGTAGATTCACTTCGTACCGCTGCTGATTCTTGTTGTATCCTTGATAGTAGATTTCTCCAACAAAATGCGGGTACACGCTCTGCGGCTATCATATTGGGGTCGATGGAGCTTGCATCGCAAAATGCAAGAGGATTATCTTTGCAGACAGGGTGGAGAGGGCGCCAAGTGCTGTGCTGCATCAACCTCGTCGACTAATGAGCCACGAATGGAAAGATAATATTCACTTCACGATCCGAACTCTATGTCATGGCCTCAGGTAATCCTCCTAACCTTCGATAGAATGATTGAAGAAAATATCGGGGCCGATCTCAACGTAACATCTGTCGCAAGCAGAAGGTGATAACTCTTGTGGGCACGGAAGAGAAGAGTGAGAAAGCATATCATATAAATCTATCTAGAGTAGGAAATGGGCTTCTCTCATATAGAGAGCCTCAAATAAAGAAGTGAAGACTATCAAACAGTGTTCTATGCATGAAGGCTTCCGTGCATGAACACAAACAGTGGCCGTCAGCTATTGGCCGTGAATGCCCATATGATTCATGTCTAACAACATCTAACACCATTAAGTCTGGTACCAACCAACGGCAGTATAACACAAGTTCTTGGCTCCACAGTCAACGGCCTTCAATATGTCAAGTTTGGTTCTCGGCGTCTCATCATTCAATCTGGTTCTCAAATCATGCGTGTTGACGAAGACAGCATCAAGCTTCTCTTTCAGCCACTCGGCGATTTCCCCGCGGCGTCGATAGGCTGTATCAATGATGCTCACGTCCAACATGGTTTCGCTCTCCTGCCTGAAGATTTGGAACTCGTTCTTTGGCAGTGTATAAGCGGGGTTGTTACCCACATCGATGACTTTGCATCGGTGCTCCGTGAATTCAATGTTGTCGAGTCGATGGCCTTTGGCGAAATATTCGCTGCCGTTGCCCAGAAGAGCTCTATGCAGCTTTTCGGTCTTGTAAAGAGGAAGATTAGCCAAGTGCTGGATTTGGCAAAGATATCAGGCGTTTTGACGATGATTGAAGATTAGGATCTTCACTATTTGAACGTTGAATTGAGTAGATCAAGGTAAGTGTCTGACGACGTGGCCCTCATATACTACAATCTCAAGGAAAATCAGGGTTCTTAACTCGAGTTAACTCATGAGTTTTATATGAACTCAAACTCATTAAGTTAGGTCATACCCCTAACTTAAACTCAAACTTAAAACTCATGAGTTACTTAAGTAATAAGTTAATAATAGTAGTAATAGTGTTAATAATTAAGGGTTATATAGTTAGGATAGATTCACCTAAGTATGTAATTGATTTACACGTTCTATTTTTTCATAAGATGTTCTAGTTATAATATTTTTATTTACTACTCTATCTACTCCTAACCATGCAATCTAGGTTTATGCGCTCGCTACGCGAGCGCCGCTCATCTCGTTGCTAACACTGTATAGAGCAGAATATTCTGAATATATAACCCCAAGTGACACGCTACGACATTAGTTAATTGCTAGCTCTCCTGCAGAAGCCCTTAGTAGTGTAAAATAGCTAAGGATGATAAGAGCGCTTTGTTGAGGCTAGGGAGCCAAGGAGCTGGGGAGCCGTGTTACGCAGGAACCCCGTCACAGAATGAGAAGTCAGGTGATGGATATATAGATATATGGGATATGAGAATATATCAAGTATATCCCGTATATCCTTGGGCACCGAAACTCTATATAAATCAATAAACATTCCTTAAATAGAAACTTCATACTCAACTCAATACAATATCTCAACCATACTAATAACATACATACTTAAAAATAGCCTTCGTGACAGTTATCATATCTGAACCCGTGACTCCGCCAACCAAACCCAGCTCTCAAGACCGCTTCCACCATAGAGCAGTCTACGGAGGTTACAAGCCGCTACAAATGGACCTGCACCAAAATTAATTACATATAAAATTGATTGGATCAATAAGCCTGTTTCAAAATGGCAAATCACAGCTGAGCATTTCTTAGTGCTGACGTTATGTTACGATGGCTCCGGAACCAGAGGTTCCGTGTGTGATCTTCGGGTTAGGGGTATTAGGCTTCACGATACACGCTTGGATCCTACGATCCAGAGACGTTAGACCAAGATCCAAGATTCACGAAGTTCTCTAAAAGTTCGTAGTTACTTCCTTATATAGAAGTTTTATGCTCAACTTTGTTGCAAGGAATTGGGATTCCGTGTTGGTGGCGGCGATCTCCGTGAAATGTGAGAATTTCACGGAGACGATGGCTCAATGCATGAGAGTTCTTAAACCCTCATACAAACGTCGTATCAACTATAAATGCGATTTCATAGTTCAGATAGTTTAATTCAATCAATTCATTCTGTTGCATTCATTTTTTGACGCTGTGCTATCTACTTCGTGACTGGTTTCTACAAACTTAATACAGCACCTTACACATACTGTAAGGTGCATACTTGAGAATAATTTTTGTGATACCTGAACTTTCTGCCTCGAACCAACCTCTCAAGACCGCCTCTACCTTGGAAAAAAATCCACGGATGTTACACATTATTCATAACACCTGCAAATTTACTTACTTGGCATCTCTTGGTGCTGACCTGAAAATGCCTTACAAGTACTACCCGGGGGCTGGCACCCCCAGGTATTTGTACATACAAGATATAGCACTAGTTCTCTGTTTAATTACTTTAAGTACTGGTGATCTTGGCATTCCGCTAAGATCGCAGCGATTTTATATATAACTATTTAGCAGTTTCCAGTTACGTGCAAGCGTTGAGTACTTGGGATTCCATCTCAGCTCCAAGCTCCCTCGAGCCATGACATTAGCCTTCCCCGCTTGTCAACGATGACAGGGACTGGATCCCCCTGAGATCTCAGTAGATTACTTTGAAACTTCGATGTTTAAAACTTTATAAAAGCTGCAATTTTTCCCTGTTGGGACCGATTGAAGCATTCCATTTTTTTCTCTCTTTAGCACATCGAATGGAAGCTCCAGCTCTTGTCATTCCTTCATCTTTTTCGTTCAAGATGTACGGATTCAAGCACTTCGCTGCAATTGCTCTGGCTCTAATAGCCAATACCCAAGCCGACCGCCTCGCCGTTATCAAAACGGTCGCGCAAATTGAGACCGGTTCGGCTGGTATGGGATCCAAGTGGTGTTACGAACGTGGTAGCTTGTTGAACACAGTATCGATGAACTGTGTGCACGGAAGCAAAAGTGTGATAAAGCATGTAGAATAAATCTATCTAAACTACGGAATGGGCATCTCTCATATAGAGAGCCTCAAA
>Ga0209512_1002280_pt1 | contig 20850 bp, 21 predicted proteins | sample frozenSSSSmetaG_FD_184142 | JGI IMG/M metagenome (GOLD analysis project Ga0209512, IMG submission 184142) | Glacier valley bacterial and archeal communities from Borup Fiord, Nunavut, Canada, to study Microbial Dark Matter (Phase II) -... | ecosystem: Environmental > Aquatic > Freshwater > Ice >...
TTCCTGTCCGCCGATCGCATTCGCGACGAACTTGCCGCAGCCGGCATCCAGATCGAAGACACCCCGTCGGGGTCGCATTGGAGTCTTGACTAATGAAGAGCAGTGGAGCCAACAAGCCGCGCGCGGGAGCTGTGCGCAAGAGCAGCACCGGCAAACAGGTCGGCTCCGGCGGCCAGGGACGGCAGGCGCTCGAGGGCAAGAAGCCCACTCCGAAGGCCGTCGACCGTCCGTATCATCCAGCGGGCAAGCGCAAGGCGGCCAGCGATCGCTTCGCCGCCGCCGGGGGCGTGAAGAAGCCGTCGAGCACCGGTGCGCCCCAGCGGGCCGCCGGACCCCAGAGAGCACAGCGGCCGAAGCAGACAGATGAGTTCGAGGTCGTGACCGGTCGCAACTCCGTGCTCGAGGCCCTGCGCGCCAAGATCCCGGTGACCGCTCTCTATATCGCGACCCGCATCGAATACGACGACCGTGTCAAGGAGGTCATGCAGATCGCGACGAAGCGCGCCCTGCCGATCCTCGAGGTCATGCGCCCAGAGCTCGACCGTCTCGCCGGTTTCGACTCGGTGCACCAGGGACTCGCACTCAAAGTGCCGCCCTACGAGTACGCGCATCCCACCGACCTGCTCGACAAGATCGTGGCCAGCGGACGGGTTCCGCTGCTGGTCGCGCTCGACGGGGTGACCGATCCGCGCAACCTCGGGGCGATCATCCGCTCGGTCGCCGCCTTCGGCGGTCACGGAGTGATCGTGCCGCAGCGCCGATCGGTCGGCCTCACCGCCGCCGCGTGGAAGACCTCGGCCGGCGCGGCCGCCCGCACGCCCGTCGCGATGGCCTCGAACCTCACCCAGACTTTGAAGGCGTTCAAGGAGCGCGGCGTGTTCGTGCTCGGTCTCGCCGGCGACGGCGACACCCCGCTGCCCGAGCTGTCCTGGGCGAAGGAACCGCTGGTGGTCGTCGTCGGCAGCGAGGGCAAGGGGCTCTCCCGCCTCGTCACCGAGACCTGCGACGCGGTGATCTCGATCCCGATCAGCTCCTCGACCGAGTCGCTCAACGCCGGTATCGCCGCCAGCGTCACCCTCTACGAGATTTCGAAGCAGCGCGCAAAGAAGAAATAGCCTCCGTTCCGTCAGTTGTGGCGGGTTTGTATCCTCGTGGCGGGAGTTACGACACCCTCCGCGAGGATGCGGCGCCGCCGCGACAGGAAGTAACCCCCGCCACCACAGCACGATGCCGGTGTCCGCGCCCAGCCCTGGTCTGGCCGCGGGCGGGATACTCAGACCTTTGAGCGCCAGTCGTCCTCGGCGATGCTGTCCTCCGGCAGGAAGATCGTTCCAGTCGCCGGCGCGATGACCGTAGCCTCGTCTCGACGATGGCGCAGCACCGTGTCGATATAGGAACTGACGGCCTCGGCGAGGGGCACGTCTCGGTTCTCGTTCTGCGAGAGGTACCACCGGTGGTCGAGCAGCTGGTGGAACATCTCGGCCGGTTCGAGTCGTCCCTTGAGTTCGCGGGGGATGGCGCGGGTCACGGGCTCGAACACCTTGGCGAGCCACTCGTGGGCCACCATCTCTTCGTCATCACCCTGTTTGTTGAAGGTGGCCGTGTACGAGTCGAGGTCGTTGAGCAGACGACGGGCCTGGTTCTCCTGGGCATCGAGCCCGGTGAGGCGCAGCAGGCGGCGCTGGTGATGACCGGCATCCACGACCTTGGGCTGAATGCGCACCTGTGAGCCGGTGTCATCCGTCTTGATGGCCAACTCCTCGATGTCGAATCCAAGCTCGTTGAGTCGCTCGACCCGCTCGTTGATGCGCCACCGTTCGGAAGAGGAGAAGGATTCGGATCCGGTGAGCTCAATCCACAGGCTCCGATAGGAGGCGACGATACCGTTCGACACCTCCACGGGATCCAGGCCCTCCTCGAGGCGCCCGCCCGCGGCGAGGTCGAGCAACTCGCCCGCGATGTTCACGCGCGCGATCTCGAGGTCGTTCTCCCGCTGGCCGTTCGACAGGCCGTTGTAGAGCTGGCCGGTCTCGGCGTCCACGAGGTAGGCAGCGAAGGCGCCGGCGTCCCGGCGGAAGAGTGTGTTGGAGAGCGACACGTCGCCCCAGAAGAAGCCGATGATGTGCAGTCGCACGAGCAGGACGGCTAGCGCGTCGACGGTCCGGGTGGCGGTCTCGGGGCGCAGCGTCTGCGAATACAGCGCCCGATACGGCAGCGAGAACTTGAGATGGCGGGTGACGAGCACCGAGTCGAGTTCACTGCCCTCGTCATCCGTGCGGTTGGTGATCACGGCAACCGGATCCACGCAGGGCACATCGAGCTTCTGCAGGGTCCGCAGCATCTCGTACTCACGGCGAGCGAGTTCAGACGAGGTCTCTTTGATCGCGATCACGTACCCGCTGAGATGCACGAACCGCACGAGGTGGCGCGAGATGCCCTTGGGGAGGGCTGCGATCACGCTGTCCGGCCACGTGTCGAGCGGCAGGTTCCAGGGCAGGTCGAGGAGTGCGGGGTCGACCGTCGCCGAGGTGATGTTGAGGGAACCGCTCATGAGTGCTGCCTAACGGTGATGTGATTCTGACAAAGAAGTGCGGGCGACGATCGTGATCGCCGCCCGCACCACAGGGCCCGCACTGAGGGGCCTGGAGCAGGTCAGTCGACCACGGCCTTGCTCAGGCGGTGGCCCGACTCGATGTCGAACGCGTGGACGTGTGCAGGCTCCGGAAGGATGTACACGGTGTCACCAGCGTTCGGGTGCGAACGGCCGTCGACACGGGCGACGATGTCGACGCGCGAGCCATCGATGTCGGTGTGACCGTAGAGGTAGCCGTCCGCACCGAGCTCTTCGACGAGGTCGACCGCGACCTGGAGGCCTTCTCCCGAGGTGGAGACGCGCACGTCTTCGGGGCGCACGCCGATGGTGACCTTGGTGTTGTCGGTCTTGCCCATGGTGGCGCGGTCGAGGGCGGCAACAGAGGTGCCGAACTTGAGGCCGCCGTCGACGAGGTCCGCCGTAAAGAGGTTCATCGCGGGAGAGCCGATGAAGCCGGCCACGAATACATTCTTCGGGTTTGCGTAGAGGTCACGGGGCGTTCCGACCTGCTGCAGCACGCCATCCTTCAGCACGGCGATGCGGTCACCCATGGTGAGCGCCTCGGTCTGGTCGTGGGTGACATAGACGGTGGTGACGCCGAGTCGGCGCTGGAGGGATGCGATCTGGGTGCGGGTCTGAACGCGCAGCTTGGCGTCGAGGTTCGACAGGGGTTCGTCCATGAGGAATACCTGCGGCTGGCGCACGATCGCACGACCCATGGCGACACGTTGGCGCTGGCCACCCGAGAGCGCCTTCGGCTTGCGGCCGAGGTAGGGCTCGAGGTCGAGGAGCTTGGCGGCTTCGAGCACTCGGGTGGCGCGCTCATCCTTGTTGACCCCCGCGATCTTGAGCGCGAAGCCCATGTTCTCGGCGACCGTCATGTGCGGGTAGAGCGCGTAATTCTGGAACACCATCGCGATGTCACGATCTTTCGGCGGCACGTCGGTGACGTTGCGGTCTCCGATGAGGATATTGCCGTCGTTGACCTCTTCGAGGCCGGCGAGCATGCGAAGTGACGTGGACTTTCCACAGCCGGAGGGTCCGACGAGAACGAGGAACTCGCCGTCTGAGACGTGCAGGTCGAGCGCGTCGACCGCCGGCTTCGTCGAGCCAGGGTAGAGACGGGTAGCTTTGTCAAAGGTGACAGATGCCATGGCTGTACAGCTCCTTCACCGGCAGGTACGTGCCGGACGATCCGTAGTGAATGGATGGTTGTGCAGGGCCATTATGCCACTGGAATAGGGCACACGGGGAGCGCAATTCCGCAGCAACGGTTTGAATTGACGCTATTTTGGCTTTCTCCCAGACATCGTGTCTAGTGTGTTCAGGGCTCCGCTTACCGCAAACTGCAGTGGCTGATGGCCACAGTATTAATGGATAGCGAGTGAGGTTTGATGAGCTACGACGGTTCGAGTGACAGCGGTCTCAGCAAGAACGAGAGGCGAGAGGCCGCCCGCGACAAGGCCCGAGTGCTTCGCGACCAGCAGAAGAAGAAGGATCGCCGCAGCCGGGTAATTCTGCAGGGCAGCCTGGCAGTGCTGGTGCTCGCCATCGTCGCGGTGGTCGGTCTCGTGATCGTGAACAGTGTGCGACCGCCCTCGCCAGGGCCAGCCAACATGCTGAGCGACGGCGTCAAGATCGGCGAGGGCTTCAAGGCCGTGCCGACCGCGGCGCTCCAGCCGGATGCCTCCCCCGTGCCGTCGAAGGCCAACGCCGCCAATGTGATCGACCTGCGTATCTACATCGACTATCAATGCCCGTATTGCGGTGACTTCGAAGCGACGAACGCAGCGCAGATCAAGAAGTGGGTGTCGATCGGCGCCGCCACGCTCGAGATCCACCCCCTCGCCATCCTGGACCAGTACTCCCTGGGCAAGAAGTACTCCACGCGGTCAGCCAACGCGGCCGCGTGCGTGGCTAACTTCTCCCCGAACCAGTTCTTCGACTTCAGCGCGCTGCTGTTCACCAACCAGCCGAAGGAGAACACCGAGGGGTTGACGGATGATCGGATCATCTCGCTGACGAAACAGGCGAAGGTGGGCAAAGCCGATTCGATCGCGACCTGCATCACTGACCAGAGGTTCAAGTCGTGGACGAATGCTGCGACGGCCCGGGCGACGACCGATGCGCTGGCCGGTACAAACGTGAACAAACTCGCAAGTACTCCCACCGTCATCATCAACGGCAAAAAGTACGACGGGGCCATCGACAATGCCCTCGACTTTGCGGCAGCGGTAAACAAAGCGGCCGGAGATAGCTTCAGCGAAGGTTCGTCGGCGACGCCGAGCCCGAGTCCGTCGCCGTCGGTCGGCGACGGCAACTAGCGCCCAGAACGAGGGGACGGACCGCGAGGTCCGGCCCCTCGTCGTTCTGGCTAGTCTTCGTTTCGGTCAGTCTCGCAGGGCCGCTGCGGGCACCGGAGCCGAAACGATGATTTTGCCCGGGTTGAAGGTGTTCGTGGGGTCGGCCGAGTCGAACAGTCCCTGCATCACCGCGACCCCACTGGTGGAGATGTCCTGTTCGAGCCACGGGGCATGCTCGAGCCCCACGCCGTGGTGGTGCGATACCGTTCCGCCCGAGTCGATGAAGGCTTGCTGGATCGCGCTCTTGACCACGTCGTACTGGTCGAGCGAGTCGCCGCTCGGCAGGTAGGCGAAGGTGAAGTAGAGGCAGGCGCCAGAGTGGTACGAGTGCGACAGGTGGGCCATGATCCAGCCCTTGACCCCGATCTCGTCGAAGGCTCTGTTCGCGGCGAGCATGACATTGTCGTATAGGCCGGGGAGCTTCGACCAGGGGGCGGAGGTCTCCGAGACATCCGCTGAGCCGCCGAGGTCCAGCAGGAAGTCGCGAATGTACGGGGTGTCGAACTTCTTCTGGTCGTAGAGAGCGCCGGGCCCCTTGCCCACTCCGATGCCGCCGTGCTTCTTGACGATGCGACCGACGAGTTTCTCGTTGCGAGCGACGTGCTCCTCACTGCCCTCATAGCCGATGAACGACAGGCACATCTTGTCGGTGTCCCAGCCCTTCGACTTGAGGAAGATACCGAGTCCCTTGGTCACGAGGCTCGAGATGCCCTTGCTCTCTTTGCTGGTAGCGAAGGAGAACACCGTCTCGCGCCCGTCGGAGACCCGGGTGACCGAGGGGGTTGCATCGCTCTCGGAGATCTCCTTCATCGCCGCGAGGCCGTCGGCCCAGGTGGGGTAGAGGTAGGCCTGGATCTCGCGCTTGGCCGGAATGCGATGCACCTGCACGGTCACCTCGGTGATCACGCCGAGACGGCCCTCGCTGCCGAGGATCATCTCGCGCACGCTCGGTCCGGTCGAAGCGCTCGGAACGGCGCGGATCACCAGCACGGCCCCCGGACGCACGACACGTAAGCCCTTGGCGATGTCGGCGATGTCGCCGTATTTGTCTGACTGCATGCCGGAGGAGCGGGTGGCGACCCAGCCGCCGACGGTGGAGTGCGTGAAGCTGTCAGGGAAGTGGCCGATGGTCCAGCCACGCTTCTCGAGCTGCGCCTCGAGGTCAGGGCCCTGCGCCCCGGCTTCGATGCGGGCGAGGCCGGACCCCTCATCGATGTCGATCACTCGATTCAGGCGACCGAGGTCGAGTGAGATAACGGTGCGCGTCTCTTCGGCGAGCGGCTCCAGGCTGCCCACGATGTTGCTTCCGCCGCCGAACGGAATTATCACCGCGTCCGCGGCGACCGCGGCATCCACAACCTGCTGGATCTCGAATTCATCTGCCGGGTAGATCACGACGTCGGGGGTGCGGGCCAGCGACCCGGCGCGAACGCGGATCAGGTCGCGGATGCTCTTACCGAAGGTGTGCACGACGCGGCTGAGGTCGTCCGTTGTCACGTGGTCCTCGCCGGCGATGGCGGTGAGCTCTGCAAGAAAGTGGGCACTCGCCCGGCTGGCAGGAACGTCGAGATCGTCGAACGTCGGAGGCGCGACAGTGGCCGCTCCCGGCTCGAGCCCGAGGGCGAAAGTGAGGAAGGGAGCGAAACCGGGCTTGTCGTCGTGATGGAACGCGACGCCATCCCGCCCCCAGCCCCACCACTTCATGTGCTTGACATCGGTCACTTCTGTGCTCCTCCTGTTGTGGGTCCCGCGGTCATTTCCGCCGGGGCAGTGCGTGGCGGCCAAGAATTTCGGCCGAATGCAGGTCTCTCAGTCGCACGATCTCCAGGCGGGTGCGCTCGGCGAATTCTCCCTTGGATTCGCCTTCGGCGACGCGAAGCGGGTCTCCGAAGACCACGCCGACGGGAAATCTGCCGCGTCTCGGCCAGTTGCTGCCGCGGGGATGCGCGATGTGTGCTCCGATGACGGCCACCGGTATGCACGGCACGTCGCAGGCGGCGGCCAGGGCGGCGGCACCCGGCTTGAACCGGCCGAGTTCTCCGTCTGTGGACCTGGTGCCCTCCGGGAATATCAGCACCGGGATACCCCGCATCAGCAGCGACCGTGCGCTGGTGGACGAGGTCTCCGGCCCGGATCTACGCACCGGGAAGGCGTTGAAGAACAGTGCGGTGAGGCCGCGGCGCCACCAGACGTTGAAGAAATAGTCCGCGGCGGCCCCCGCGGCGAGATAGCGGGCCAGCGGGCGGGGGAGCGAACCGACGATCAGAGGGGTGTCGAGGTGGCTGGAGTGGTTCGCCACCACGACGAATCCGCCTTTTACCTCGGCGAGCTTCTCGCTGCGGATCACGGTGACGCGGGTGAGCGACCAGATCAGCGGCTTGAGCAGCGCACGCTGGGCAAGAAAACGGGCTACCGCCTGATAGGGCGAATTGAACCGATCGTGGAGCCGCTTGGCTGCAGAACGCCGCCCTGAGAGGCGAGAACCGAGAGGCATCCGCACCGTCACCGCGCCACAGGCTTCCGCCGCGACGACGAGATCGCGCCGGAGAACGAACGGATGGCGCGCTTCGGAGCAAGACCGGCCAAGCCGATCAGCGCCCGGTAGCGAAGAGTAGGTATGGAAATCACTTTGCCTCGATCAGCGTCGCGCAGGGCTGCGCTCACCAGTTGTTCGGTGTCGAGCCACATAAAGTTTGGGATGCTACTGACACGGATGCCGGCTCGCTCGTGAAATTCCGTTCGAACCCAACCTGGGCAGAGAGCCATGACGCTCACGCCGGTGCCCCGCAGCTCCACCGCGAGACCCTCGGTGTACGAGGTGACCCAGGCTTTGATGGACGAATAGGTGCCCATCGTGAGAAACCCGGCCGTGCTCGAAACATTGATGATGATGCCGGAGCCGCGCTCTACCATCCCACGGGCCGCGGCACCGCTCAGTACGAACACCGAGCGGCACATGACCTCGGATGCCCGGTCGAATTCGGAGACGTCGGGGTCGAGGGGAGACGCGTGCATGCCGAACCCGGCATTGTTCACCAGCAGGTCGATCGGACGCTCGGGATCGGTCAGCCGCACAGCCACCCGAGCAACGGCTTCGCGATCCGCAAGGTCGGCGGGAAACAGTTCGACGGAGCGGCCCACGGCTCTCAGTTCGGTGGCCATCTCCTCGAGTCGATCGGTCGACCGAGCGACGAGCACGAGGTCATACCCACGCGCCGCAAGGAGACGGGCGAACGCGGCACCAATGCCAGACGTCCCGCCGGTGACGAGAGCTACACCCATGCCGTTAGGTTACGCTGTCCGAGGGCTGTCAGCCGCCTAAACTGGGGCTCCGATGGCAGCAAGGGCGTGAAATTATGACATTCGCGAACGGCGATCCAACCACTCACTCCCCGGCGGATTCGTCCGGCGCTACTCCCGGTAATTCGGCACCCGCTCCCCGAACGAGATTTGACGTGCGCGGCTTCGCCCGCACAGCCCAGGGTAGTCACCGTGAAACGCTTCGCCGTGCGGAGTTCGCTTCGGAACCGCTCTCTGCCGACAGCATCCGCTCCGTGCGCTATCTCGCTCGCCTCGAAAGCGGCACGATGGAACAGTTGCGCAATCTCCTGGTGACGGCGACCCATAAGGATGCGCGCATTACCGCCTTTCTCGTGACCTGGGCCTTCGAGAAGTTCTGGATCGCGGATGCCCTCGATGCGGTGCTCGAAGCGAACGGCCAATCGAAGTCGCACGACGCCGCCGAAGGGTCGGCCAGGCGGTCCCACAGCGAGTCCGTCGAGCGCCGCGGACCCATCCGCCGGGCCATCGCCGGGCTCATCCAGGGCGTACCGATCATCGGCGTGCACGTGACCACGGGACTGGTGGACGAGTGGGTGACCCGTGCGGCCTACGACCGGCTTGATGCCGCGAGCGCGAGCCCCGCCCTCTCATCGACTATCGCAACGATCATCGCCGTGAAGCAGCGCCACGTTGCCTTCTTCGACGACGAGGCCCGACGACGATTGGCGGATGACCCGCGAGCGGTCTCCCTCACGCGCACGTCACTGGAGCGCCAGGCCTGGCCACTCGGCGCCGTCGACCGTGCGGGCGACGACCGATCGTTCTTCGAGACCTCCGTGTTCGGCGACGGTGACGGCCGCGCGCGTGCCGCTGGCATTGGGCACCGCGTCGCGGAGCTGCCGGGCATGGACTCCCGCATCGGTGACGCCATCACCAGGAAGCTCTGCGCATGAGCCCCGCCGAAAAGTCCTCGAAGAAGGGTCCCGTACGCATGGCCCGGGTGAGCCGTGAGGGCATTACTGCGCTCGCATCGGGCCTCGGTTCCTCCCACATCTTCCTCACCGGCGGCACCGGGTTCGTCGGCCAGGCGATCCTGGAGCGACTCCTGTCGTCCCATCCGGACACCACCATCTCCCTTCTCATCCGATCCAGGGGCAGCACCAGTGCCACCGATCGCCTGCGTACCCTGCTGCGGAAACCGGTATTCCGCCTGTGGCGCGAGCGGGTCGGCGACGACGAGGTGGAACGCGCCGTACGCGACCGACTGCGAGTGGTGGAGGGCGACCTCGGCTCGATACCCGTGCTTGCCGCGGACCTCGATGTCGTGATCCACAGCGCCTCGTCGGTGTCATTCGATCCGCCCATCGACCAGGCCTTCGAGACGAACCTCGGGGGAGCGGTCGCCCTGTACACCGCGCTTCTCGAGAGCGGCGCCGACCCGCACGTCATTCACGTGTCGACGGCCTACGTCGGCGGCATCCGCAAGGGAATCGTGCCTGAGGCGCGCCTTACCCACTCCGTGGACTGGCAGAGCGAATTCGAGGCTGCCCGCGACGCTCGCGTGCGCGTGGAGATGGCTTCACGCCAGCCAGAGACGCTTCGTCGCCTGCTGGGGGAGGCGCGGGCCGAGCACGGCAAGGAGGGTCCGCAGGCGGTCGCGAAGGCCTCGGAGGCCGCGAGAGTGGAGTGGGTGCGTTCCCGTCTCGTCGACTACGGCCGCACCCGCGCAGAGAGCCTCGGCTGGACCGACGTCTACACGCTCACCAAAGCCTTCGCCGAACGGGCCGCGGAAGAGATGTGGGGGGATGGCGGACACCGACTGTCCGTCGTGCGCCCGGCGATCATCGAGAGCGCCCTGAAGCATCCGTTCCCCGGCTGGATCGACGGCTTCAAGGTGGCAGACCCGCTGATCCTTGCCTACGGTCGTGGGCTGCTGCCCGAGTTCCCGGGACTTCCGGACAGCGTGCTCGATGTGATTCCGGTGGACTTCGTGGTCAATGCGATCCTGGCGATCGCCGCGCGCCCGGCGCCGGTCGCCCAAGCGCCGGTCGCCCAGTATGTGCACGTGAGCTCGGGCGCGAGCAACCCGCTGCCGATCCACCGCATGTTGCAGAACATGAAAGAGTTTTTCACGGCCAACCCGATGCCGCACGCCAGCGAGGGCCATGTGCGGGTGCCCACCTGGAGCTTTCCCGGTGACCGCAAGGTGGAGCGCGCCCTGCGCTACCAGGAGCGCTGGAACGACCGCCGCGAGCAGCTGCTCGAACGGTTCCCGTCCACTGAACGCACCCGTGCCCAGATTGCGAAGGTCACGACCAGGCGCAGTGATCTCGAATCGCTGCGTAACTTCGCCGAGCTCTACCGCGCCTACGTGCAGACGGAGATCATCTTCGATGATCGGCAGCTGCGCGCTCTCGGCGACTCCCTCAGCCTGGCTCCGGGGGACGACACCGGTCTCGACGTCACCACTATCGACTGGGAGGACTACCTTCAGCGCGTGCACTTCCCGGCCATCACCACCCTCACCCGCGCGTTCGCGGTGCGACCGGCGGCGTCGGAGAAGGTGCAGAAGGCACTACCGCTGAGAACGGATGTCTTGGCCGTCTTCGATCTCGAAGGCACCGTCGTCGATTCGAACATCGTCGAGCAGTACCTCTGGGTGCGTTCGGCGGGCTTCCGCAAGGCGGCCTGGCCCGGCGAAGTAGTCAGCCTGCTCGGCTCGTTGCCCGGCTACCTGAGCGCCGAGCGTCGGGACCGCGGCGAGTTCATCCGGGTGTTCCTGCGTCGCTACAGCGGCATGCCAGTCGCGCGGTTGGAGAACGTCGTCTCCGGTGGCTATCGCGAGACCCTGCTTCGCCACACCATGCCCGCGGCTATCGCGCGCATCAAGGAACACCGCGCTGCCGGCCATCGCACCGTGCTCGTCACCGGATCGATCGGTACACTCGTAACTCCGCTGGCCGATCTCTTCGATGAGGTGATCGCCGGGTCCATGCACGAGCGCGACGGCGTGCTCACCGGATATCTCGCCCAGCCGCCGCTGGTGGATGAGGCGCGCGCCGCGTGGCTTCTCCGCTACGCCGAGACCAACGGTTTCGATCTCTCCCAGAGCTACGGCTACGGGGACAGTCATGCGGACCTCGTCTGGCTCGAACTGCTGGGTAACCCCAGTGCGGTCAACCCCGACACCAATCTGTCGCGCGAAGCACAACGAAGAAGGTGGAGCATCCATAACTGGAAGCGCGGATCCCACCCCACGTATTCAGCCGGCCCGAAAGGAGCGGGAGAGTAGCCGCACGGCCTCTCCTCACAGCACATGGCATTCGATGTAGACAAGTACACCGCGACCTCGGTCAACGTGAATTGGGACGATCTCGACCTCGAGCGCTTTCGCGAGCATCCGCTACCCGAAGGTTCGCTACGCACCCTGCGATATATGGCAGATGTGGAATATCACACCGTCTGCTACACCCGTGACCTGCTCACCACACCCTCCCATAAGGAGGCGGACATGAGTGCGTTCATGACGATGTGGAACCGCGAGGAGTTCTGGCACGGCGAGGCCCTCGCGACCGTACTGGGCATCCATGGGATCGTCGTGGACTTCGATGAGGTCAAGGCGGATCGGCTGAAGCTGGGGTGGAAGGACAAGCTCGACCCGATCAAGCAGTCCATCGCCGGAAAACTCGTCGGCTCGGACTTCGTGGCGGTGCACATGGCGTGGGGCGCCGCAAACGAGTGGTCGGCGATCACCGCCTACAACCGGATGGCCGACCTGGAGCAAGACCCGGTGCTCGCCGAACTGCTGAAGCGGATCGCGAAGCAGGAGGCCCGCCATGTTGCCTTCTACACCTCCCAGGCCCGCGATCGCCTCGCCACGAGCCGCAAAGCCCAGGTGCTCGCCCGCTTCGCGCTCAAAAACTTCTGGGCTCCCGTAGGCTCCAGCATCATGGAGCGCACCGAGGTCGCTCACGTGATGGGTCACCTCATGGGTGGTCCCGAGGGCCGAAAAGGTGCGCGCAAGATCGATGCTGCGATCGCGGGCCTTCCGGGCATGGAAGGCCTCACGATCGTGGAGGACTCGCTGAATAAGCTGGGCGTCGCAGCCTGAGGTCGCAACAACCGGGTGCCCGCAGCATCCACCTCCCATTTTTGCGACCACCCGCCTGTGCAGACCCGCGGGTAGTCGCAAAAATGGAAGGTGGATGCACGAGTTGTGGAGCCCCCTGTCGGATTCGAACCGACGACCCCCGCTTTACAAGAGCGGTGCTCTGGCCAACTGAGCTAAGGGGGCGAACGGGTATTCATATTACTTGGCGTGCGCCGGATGGGATGCCGCGGCCGATAACGTTGGACCAATGACGACCGAAGCCGTGCACTCCCGGCCGGCCGTGGCAATCGGCGTAGCGGGCGCCGTGATGGTGGGCGTGTTCACGGCGATCCAGTCGCGGGTGAATGGCGAGCTCGGCCGCGCGCTCGCAGACGGCTACCTCGCCGCGGTGATCTCCTTCGGCTCGGGCCTCCTGATCTTGGCAGTGGCGCTCGCCGTGTGGACTCCTGGGCGGCGAGGGCTGCGGGCGGCATTCGGATCCGTGCGCGAGGGCGCCACCCCGTGGTGGTACCTGTGCGGGGGAGCGGGCGGCGCCCTGTTCGTGCTCTCGCAAGGCATCACCGGCGCGGTCCTGGGGGTCGCGCTGTTCACCGTCGCGGTGGTCTGCGGCCAGACCATCAGTGGTCTCGCGATCGATCGCAACGGCATCGGCCACACCCCGCCGGCGGCGATCACGGTCACCCGCCTGGTCGGCTCTGCGCTGGCGCTCGTGGCGGTCGGCGTGGCCGTCTCGGCGGGCTTCGACGGCGACATCCCGGCCTGGATGCTCGTGCTGCCGTTTGCGTCAGGGCTTGCGGTAGCCGTGCAGCAGGCCGTGAACGGCCAGGTGCGCCGCGTCGCCGGATCCGCGCTCACGGCGACCTTCATGAACTTCCTCGTGGGTACAACCGTGCTGCTCATAGCCTGCCTGGTGCACGAGGCCATCGTCGGGCTCCCCGAGCGGATGCCGACCAACCCACTGCTCTACCTTGGCGGCCTCATCGGCGCGATCTTCATCGGCGGAGCTGTCATCGTGGTGCGCGTCACCGGGGTTCTGCTGCTGGGTCTCGGGTCGGTTGCCGGCCAGCTCGTGATGTCGCTTGTACTCGACCTCGTTCTGCCAGCGGCGGGCCGGGTGGTCGTGGCCTCCACGGTCGTCGGCACAGTGCTCACGCTGGTGGCCGTCGTGATCGCTGCGATCCCGTCACGAAAACTCAGAGCACGCTGAGGTACTGCTCCGCGGGAAGCGCCTTGCGCTGTCCCGGCTTCTCGCGGTGCGGTCGTCCACCGACGTAGAGCCAACCGAGCAGCTGTTCGTTATCGGCGAGTCCGTGCATCACCCGCACGGGCAGCGACCGGGTGTGGTGGCCGGAGCGCCACATCACCCCCCAGCCCGCGTTATCCAGCAACAGGCTGAGTGTGTGAGCGACGCCGGATGCCCCGGCTTCCTGCTCCCAGTCGGCGACTTTGAGACTGGGTTGGAACGACACGACCACCGCGATGAGTAGCGGTGCCCGCATCGGCTTGGCAGCGATCCTGGCGGTATCTGCGGCATCCGCTCCGCTCGCCTCCGCGATTGCAGCACCGAGCCGGGCGCGAGCGTCTCCGCGTAGTTCGATCAGGCGCCAGGGCCGCAGCGAACCGTGGTCGGCGGCGCAGGCCGCGGCCGATACAAGGGGCAGCAGTTCGTCGTGACTGGGTGCCTCCGCCGTCACATTCGGTTCCGAGCGGCGGCGGGTGACGGCATCCAGTAGCGACATCGAGGGCTTAGTCCTCCTGCTTGAAGTCCAAGGAGAGCGAGTTCATGCAGTACCGGTCGCCGGTGGGTGTCTGGTGCGCGTCGTCGAAGAGGTGCCCGAGATGCGAACCGCAGTTCGCGCACAGCACTTCGGTGCGGGTCATGAACAGGCTCTTATCGGTCTTGAGGATCACGGCGTCGGGGTTGACCGACTCGTAGAAGCTGGGCCAGCCCGATCCGGAGTCGAACTTCGTGTTGCTGGCGAAGAGCTCGGCGTGACAAGCGCCACAGGTGTAGACCCCTGCGCGCTTTTCGTCGAGCAGCGCGCCCGACCAGGGGCGCTCGGTGGCGGCCTCGCGCAGGATCGAGAAGCGCGTGGGATCGAGTTCGACGCGCCATTCCGAGTCGCTCTTGGCGATCGGATACTGGGTCGTATCAGTGTTCTTGCTCATGGGATTGGTCCTTTCGCAATCTCGGAAGTGTTACTCCTCATTAAACTCGGCACTATGCCGGAATGTTCCATCGTCCACAAATCGTGGGGCCAACTCACAACCCTCGAGCTCTATTCGCTGCTCAAACTGCGCACCGACGTGTTCTTTGTCGAGCAGCGGATCGACGAGGAGGAACTCGACAACCGCGACCAGGAACCGACCACCGAGCACCTCTGGGTCGCGGATGCCACGGGCGTAGCAGCCTACCTGCGCGTGCTGGTCGACGCCGAGGCGTCCCATCTCGACGCCCGCCATTGCTTCGGCCGGGTAGTCGTGCGATCGGATCGTCGCGGCGAAGGCCTCGCGCAGGTGCTCGTCGCGCGTGTGATGGAGCACTACGGCCACGAGTCGATGCTGTTGCACTCCCAGGAGTACATCGCGCCGCTGTACGCGAAGTTCGGCTTCGAGTCCTTCGGTGAGAGCTACATCGAGGCGGGTATCCCGCACATCTCGATGTACCGCGCCGGTCGCTGAGTGGACACCTCCACCTGGTACCGCGACTTCGGCGGGCTCGAGGCGCGCGGACAATCGGCCATCTACGAGGAGTGGGCACTCGGTGTGGCGGGTGACCCCGCCCTGATCGCTCTCATCGATGAGCTTCCCCTGCAGAAGCGGCAGCCCAATCTCATCTTCGCCTGCGCGCGCCTGCTCGGGGCGCCGGAAGCGGACTACCCGAGCTTCCGGCGGTGGCTCGTGCAGCACTGGTCCACGGTCGTGCCAGAGGCTCTTGCCCGCAGCACGCAGACTAATGAAGCCCGGCGCTGCGCGACGCTGCTGCCTGCGCTGGCGCTCATCCCGGGTCCCCTGGCCCTGCTCGAGGTTGGTGCCAGCGCGGGCCTCTGCCTCTTCCCTGACCGGTACAGCTACTACTACGACTCGGATTCCCCCGACTCAGATTTCCTCGACTCAGATTCGACCGGCTCACAGGCGCGCATCGATCCCGTTACCGGGCCGAGCGATGTGCTCCTTCAGTGCACGACGACGGACCGCATGCCCCGCCCCGTCACGGTGCCGCAGGTCGCCTGGCGGGCGGGTCTCGATCTCCGTCCCCTCGATGTGCGGGACGCAGACGATATGCGCTGGCTCGAAACGCTGGTCTGGCCGGAGCAGCACGAGCGTCGTGCGCGGTTGCGCGCCGCCATCCGCATCGCTGCCGAAGATCCGCCACTCATTGTGCGCGGGGATGCCTCAGAGCTGGCATCTCTCGCCGCAGAGGCTCCGGATGAGGCGACACTCGTTGTCATCACGAGTGCGGTGCTGGTCTATCTCCCGTTCGCCGAGCGCATGCGGTTCGTCGAGTCGGTGCGCGCCCTCGATGCCCGCTGGGTCTCGCTCGAAGGGGTGCGCGGTCTGCCTGCAGTGCGCGCGGCGCTGCCCGACGACGGGGGGTCCGACGGGAGGTTCGTGCTCGCGCTCGACGAAGTGCCCCTCGCCTTCACCGGACCGCACGGCCAGTCGCTCGACTGGATCGCTGCTCGATAGGGACCCGCGGTGTGACCGGGAACGCGCGACACTTCATTTTCGCGGCGTGCGCGGCGCCCTCCGACTGCGCACAGCGAGCCAGCCCTAGTATTGCGGCAGAGCGGAGGGAGGAGCGGTGCCAGCCTCAGGTGAGCGGCCCGACACGTCGTCGGCGACCCCGGCGACCTCTCCTCTTCCGCAGCGCGAGCAGCGCATCCTGGTGTTCGAACGCCAGTGGTGGGCGCACGCCGGAGCGAAGGAGGCGGCCATCCGCGCGGAGTTCGACCTTCCGGCGGCCCGGTACTATCAGGTGCTGAACGCGGCGCTCGACCTGCCGGAAGCAATTCTCTTCGATCCGATGCTGGTGAGACGGCTGCAGCGGCTGCGGGATGCCCGCATCGACGCGCGATCCGCCCGCGTTCTCGGCACCTCGACTTCACACACCAGCAACCCAATCAACGAAAAGAACTGATGGCGACCAACGCCCCCGACCGCTTCGACCACGTGCCCGACGATCTCCTGCGCACCGGCTCCCACCGCGCTGCGCCGAAGAGCGGGCGTGGCTGGATCGCCTTCGCCTGGGCGGCGCTCGCCACCGGCGTGCTGGTGGCCGCCGGGCTGTTCGGACTCGCCGTGATCCGTGGAACTATCGACCTTCCGTTCGCCGCACCGAGTGCGACAGCCAAGCCGGCGCTGTCGCCCACCCCCACGCCCACGCCCACCATCGAGGCGAAGATCGATCCGGCACTGCCGATCGCCGTGCTGAACGGCACGCCAACCAAGGGTCTCGCAACCAAGGCCGGCAATGACCTGGTGAAGCAGGGGTGGGCTGGAGCGTCGGAGAAGATCGGGTCGCGCACGAACGCCGGCTCGACAACCATCACCAAGACCGTCGTCTACTACGGTGATGCCGCAAATGCGCCGGCTGCACGCGCCATGGTGCTGTCGCTCAAGATCGGGGAAATCCGCCTCTCGCCGGCCTATCCCGGATCTCCTATCACCGTGCTGCTCGGCAGTGACTACGTGCTTCCTGCGGGCTGATCTGCGGCGGCATGTGGTGTGCCGATGTGTATTTCGTTCCGATTCGCAACGGTGGCCATTACTATCTGGCATTGGGCGCTGACAGCGGCGGCCCGCGGCGAAACACAGGGAGTATTCGATGGCGAACGGAACCGTCAAGTGGTTCAACGCTGAAAAGGGCTACGGCTTCATCACGGAGGAGGGCGGTGGACAGGATGTCTTCGTGCACCACTCCGCGATCGACATGGGGGGCTACAAGGTGCTCGAAGAGGGCCAGAAGGTAGTGTTCGAGGTCGGCACCGGCAATAAGGGCCCACAGGCCGAATCGGTGCGACTGGCGCAATAGTGTCGTGTCCCGCCCTCCCGGCGCGAGGTCGACGTTAGTCTGTGGCCGTGGGGCACTCTTCGGCACGGTTTTCGGCACGGGTATCGGGAGCGTCTCGCACACGCACTCGTGGGCTGCTCTCGCTGGCCCTCGTCATCGGGCTCAGTCTCAGCACCGCGGGGTGTGTGCCGGAGAAGGCCACGCCTTCGCCGCGTTCTAGCCCGATCCCCAGGTCCAGCCCGATCCCCACGTCCAGCCCAAGCACGCCGCCCACCTCGATCGCTCCGCTGCGCGGAACGACGGTGCCGGCCGGTTCCCTCGGCCATGCATCGATCGCGGCCAAGATCGACAACCTGCCCGCAGCGCGGCCGCAGGTCGGCCTCGAGAGCACCGACCTCGTCTACCAGGAGCTGGTGGAAGGGGGCCTCACCCGTTATGTCGCGGTGTGGCAGTCCACTATTCCCCCTCTGCTCGGCCCCGTGCGCTCCATCCGCCCGATGGACCCGGACATCGTCTCGCCACTCGGCGGCATCATCTGTTATTCCGGCGGCCAGCAGCGCTTCGTTGATCTCATGCGCAGAGCGCCCGTATACAACGCCGTGCACGGCCAAGCGGACACTGCAAAAACATTCTTCCGCACGCCGAACAGGACGGCGCCGCACAACGTGCTCGTGAAGGCGGAGGAACTGCTCGCCCAGCACGCGAGCATCACCGCCCCGGCGCAACAGTTCGAGTACTCTGCTGACCCGTCATCATCCACCGCGGCGACGGCAGGCACCCCGACCGCAGCGGTCAACTATGCGTTCTCCCGTGCCACCACCGGCAGTTGGACCTGGGATGCGTCCCGGTCGGTGTTTCTGCGCTCGCAAGGGACCGGGCCCGACCTGGACGGCGCGGGTGCGCAACTCTCCGCAACAAATGTCATCGTGATGCGCGTCACCGTCACCATCGACCAGGGTGTGCCCAAGACCAACCTGATCGGCTCGGGCGAGGGCTGGATCTCGTCCGGCGGTCGCACTGTCCACGCCACCTGGTCGAAGGCGACGGCGACGGATGCGATCCACCTCGCGGATGACGCGGGTGCCGCAGTGCGCCTCGCTGCTGGCAACACCTGGATCGAGCTCGTTCCCTCGGCCGGATCCGTCTCCGTAGTCGCCCCCGGTTAGCCCTTCGCGAGCCGGAAGCTCACTTGCACTCTCAGGGGGAGAGTGCCAGAATCATCTAGCACTCCCTTATTGAGAGTGCCAATAGCTGTTGCTTACATGACGTCCCGGAAGGACGAAAAACACACATGGCAAAGATCATTGCTTTCAACGAGGAGGCCCGTCGCGGCCTCGAGCGCGGCCTCAACATCCTGGCCGACGCCGTCAAGGTGACCCTCGGCCCGCGCGGTCGCAACGTCGTACTCGAGAAGAAGTGGGGCGCCCCCACCATCACGAACGACGGTGTCTCCATCGCCAAAGAGATCGAACTGGATGACCCCTACGAGAAGATCGGTGCGGAGCTCGTCAAAGAGGTAGCCAAGAAGACGGATGACGTCGCCGGCGACGGCACGACGACCTCCGTCGTTCTCGCCCAGGCCCTCGTGCGCGAAGGACTGCGCAACGTCGCGGCCGGCGCCGACCCGATCAGCCTCAAGCGCGGCATCGACAAGGCTGTAACGGCTGTCATCGCCGCCCTGGTCGCCGGTGCCAAGGAGATCGAGACCAAGGAAGAGATTGCGGCCACCGCATCCATCTCTGCCGGTGACCCCGAGATCGGCGCACTCATCGCGGAAGCGATCGACAAGGTCGGCAAGGAGGGTGTTGTCACCGTCGAGGAGTCGAACACCTTCGGTACCGAGCTCGAGCTCACCGAGGGCATGCGCTTCGACAAGGGATACCTGTCGGCATACTTCGTCACGGACCCCGAGCGCCAGGAAGCGGTCTTCGAAGACCCCTACATCCTGATCGTCAACTCGAAGGTCTCCAACATCAAGGACCTCCTGCCCGTCGTCGACAAGGTGATCCAGTCGGGCAAGCAGCTCCTCATCATCGCCGAGGATGTGGATGGCGAGGCTCTCGCTACCCTCGTCGTCAACAAGATCCGCGGCATCTTCAAGTCCGTCGCAGTCAAGGCCCCGGGCTTCGGTGACCGTCGCAAGGCGCAACTGCAGGACATCGCGATCCTCACCGGTGGACAGGTCATCTCCGAGGAGGTCGGACTCAAGCTCGAGAACGCCACCCTCGACCTGCTTGGCCGCGCCCGCAAGGTCGTTGTCACCAAGGACGAGACCACGATCATCGAGGGATCCGGCGACGCCGAAGCCATCGCCGGTCGTGTCAAGCAGATCCGTGCCGAGATCGAGAACACCGACTCCGACTACGACCGTGAGAAGCTCCAGGAGCGTCTTGCGAAGCTCGCTGGTGGCGTTGCGGTCATCAAGGCCGGAGCCGCGACCGAGGTCGAGCTCAAGGAGCGCAAGCACCGCATCGAGGACGCCGTTCGCAACGCGAAGGCCGCCGTAGAAGAGGGCATCGTCGCCGGTGGTGGCGTCGCCCTTATCCAGGCTGGTGCTGTTGCATTCGCTACCGAGGCGCTTCTCGCGCTGACCGGTGACGAGGCCACGGGAGCCAACATCGTCAAGGTGGCCGTGGACGCGCCGCTCAAGCAGATCGCCACAAACGCCGGACTCGAGTCCGGCGTTGTAGCCGAGAAGGTGCGCAACCTTCCTTCGGGTCACGGGCTCAATGCCGCGACCGGCGAGTACGTGGACATGCTCGCCGCTGGAATCAACGATCCGGTGAAGGTCACCCGTTCGGCCCTGCTCAACGCAGCGTCGATCGCCGGACTGTTCCTCACCACCGAGGTCGTCGTCGCTGACAAGCCGGAGAAGGCTGCAGCCTCGATGGGCGACCCGTCAGGTGGCATGGACTTCTAAGTCCGTACCAGAACAGCCAGCACTGCCAGAAAGCAGGGCGTCACCCTCGGGAGGCGCCCTGCTTTCATGTTTCATCCTCGCGGGTGATCGTTTCATCCTCGCGGGCGACCGGCGGCGGGCCGTCCCCGACCGGCGGACCGCGCCGGTGACTGGTGTCCAGCGGTCGACGCCCGCCCGTCAGCCCGGCCGAACGTCAGCCCGGCCGAACGTCAGCCCGGCCGAACGTCAGCCCGGCCGAACGTCAGCCCGGCCGAACGTCAGAAAATGCTCGCATGGCCAACGCGGACAGCACGTTGTGACGGATGCGCGGCCGGATGCCCGGCCGGATGCACGGCCAGATGGCGCGGTCGGATGCGCGGCTAGATGCACGGACGGAAGGCCGGGCTGACAGATAGCCGGGCGATCTGGCTGACCGGGTCAGTGCGCGAAGAGCCGGGTGTTCGCCGCCTCGATCTCGGCATACTGTTGCCCGGCGTGGCCGAGGGCGGTGCCCATCGCGGCGAGCGCCTCCTCGACGCGCTGTTCCAGGCTCTTCCACTCGATCACCGAGCCTTGGAAAGCCGTGGC
>Ga0209512_1002283_pt1 | contig 20832 bp, 16 predicted proteins | sample frozenSSSSmetaG_FD_184142 | JGI IMG/M metagenome (GOLD analysis project Ga0209512, IMG submission 184142) | Glacier valley bacterial and archeal communities from Borup Fiord, Nunavut, Canada, to study Microbial Dark Matter (Phase II) -... | ecosystem: Environmental > Aquatic > Freshwater > Ice >...
GCCTTCTCAGTTGTATAGGTATTGGTAGTTGGCGTTTTTAACATCTCTACCAGTTTCGAACGCGAAGGTTCAGGATGGCAGTCGAGCAGGTTTGTTCCCATCAGATCGGCCCCACCATATTTCATAAATACACGCTTTGACGCATCGTTCATATAGGTGATGATTCCTTCCCGATCACAAATAGTAATGGCGCCCTCGAATTCTTCGGACCAGATATTCATTTAAAATGTAATTTGATTATTTCTTTTTTAAACATCTTACCCAATCAATTTCGAAATGGTGCGGCAACGACTCTCCGTTAACCGGTTGGTGAAGACTTCCTATAAAATTAATAAACAGTTCGCCCATGTTTTTTGAAACCTGTTCGCGGTGAACTTCATAATTATTGATTTTCCAAATCGCAAGATTTCCGAAAATTTCGAACCTGAAAATATGAAAATTGTTATAGTTCAATCCTTTGATCTGAACTAATTTTTTGACACTTCCTTTGCCGGGCTGATCAATAATTCCAAGACCAACACTGTTATTTCCACTTCTGAATACATCAATTTGTGGAAAAGGTTGATTGCCTGTGAGTGAAAATGCACTTGTGAAGGCTTTGTTTGCTCGGAATTTGACTTTTGCTTCTACGACACCCTCTTTGAATCTGAAACTATTACCTGTATTTAAAATTCCAGAGCTGAACTCAAACTTTTTGGGAAGAAGTCCGATCATTGGATCCCAAACCTTTCCTTCCGATTTTTCTGCTTTGGTAACAATCGAAAGTACCTTATTTCGTATCACTACATTCTTAATTCCATTGTACGACTGAAGTTCGTTCGCCTGCGAGAAACTAAATCCTGCCAACTTTGAGCCCCAGTAATTTTCAGGTTCCCAAAGTTTTGTAGCAAGTTGGTGTTCGGCGAAATTATCTTCCATTACAATTTCCCACTGATCGAAAAATGCAAGTTCGGGTCGCTTCTTAAGTTGAAAATAGGTGTTAATAAACTTGCTGTTTTCTAATTTATTGAACTCTTTCTCTGTTGCATGTTCCGGGGTTGTGTTGTATCTTTTTTTATTCTTGAGAAAGGCAACGCGTTGTTTAAATTCCGGGTTTTCGACTTCTGTTCTTAATACAAGAAGACGGGCTAACTCTTTCGAATCGACCATCTGCTGATGATTGATATAAATTGAAGATTTAATGCACTTCAGGTAAAATATGATTTCGCTGTTTTTCGAAAGACGTGCAAACTCATTAAATGGTGCGAAATCGGGTGTTGTTTCGAAGCGTGCTGCGTTTTTAAGATAAGCTTCACGTTCGAGAAACGACTTCGTATTGGTTTCTTGTTTTAGCTGTTCCAACTTTGCAGGCAATCCAAGTTCTTCGACTGTTTTAATGTTTTTATAGGCGCTTGAATTCAGATATTTGCGATATATTTTTAGTTTCGGATCCCTCTTTTTTGTGTGATCATCCAATTTCCCTTTTTCAGTTACTTCAAGTTCGAGAAATAAGCGATATTGGTCTGACGATAGTGCGGTGTAATAACGTTTGATTCGTGCACTTTTTTGTAATGTATTAAAATCGTTCCTCTTATGAAATTCAGGTGAATCTTTGTAACGAAGTGATTCAATCTCTTTTTTACGGAGAATAAAATCGGTTGACTCAACTATTTTCTTTAATTCGAAATAACGTGCAAGGTCTGCGCTTCCGGTTATTTTATTTAGCCTGTTAAAATCGGGTGATTGTATGAATTTGAAATAATCTTTAATTGGTTTTGAATGCTCAAGGTTTGCCCGTTCGGTAAGCAATTTATTCTCAGCGCTTGCGATGAGGCTCAGGTTGACGATATCATTCTTTTTAGCCTGAAAATCATTCGATTGGATCAAATCGTTCAATTCATTGTATCGGGCGAACTCTTTGGAGGTTTCAATCAGATGCAACTCATCCCGCATTTTAAAAAGTTCAGCCCATGCTGAATCTATCTTTTGTGCCGTGGGAATTAGTCCCAGAAAATAGCGTAAACGAAATGAAAATGACATATTAATAGTTTTAAATCAGCGATGTACGAAAAAATGGATGTCGGTGAGACAATAATGTAAAGCTACAGAATTATTAAGATATTAATGCAGATTATTTTAAATAGACATTGTTTTTTTTGCAAGGATCCGGAAAACGAATGAAAAAGGCTAATTTTGAAACGTAAAGGCTTAAAATACAAAAATGATTTTACCTGAAATATTCGTCCAACGGATGACGACCATGTTGGATAACGAATTCGATGAATTCAAACAATCGTTTGATAATGATGTAGTAACAACGATCCGGATAAATCCTGCAAAATATGCCGGACAACCTGCGTTAACACCTGTCGGCCATTGCTCCACAGGTTATGTAATCCCGCAGCGGCCCTTATTTACGATCGACCCGTTTATTCATGCGGGTGTTTACTATGTGCAGGAATCGAGTTCGATGTTTTTGGAACAGGCCATAAAACAGACGGTTAAAAAATCGGATCTGAAAGTGCTTGATTTATGTGCAGCTCCGGGAGGAAAGTCAACTCATCTTGCTTCGTTGCTTTCGAAAGACAGCTTGCTTGTCAGCAATGATGTAATCAGGGCGCGCGGACAAATTCTATCCGAAAATTTAAAGAAGTGGGGAAAACCGAATGTAGTTGTCACCAATAATGATCCGCATGATTTCCAACGGTTGCCTGGGTTTTTCGATCTTTTGGTGATTGATGCGCCATGTTCGGGTGAGGGGCTTTTCAGACGTGATGAAAATGCAGTTCATGAGTGGTCGCCCGACAATGCACAGCTCTGCGCCCAGCGTCAGCAACGTATCCTGGCCGATGTATGGCCAACCTTAAGGGAAGGTGGTATTTTGATTTACAGCACTTGCACGTTTAATCCTGCCGAGGATGAAGAGAATATAAAGTGGCTGAACGAATTTGCCGATATTGAACCTGTTAGTCTGGAAATTGATGATCAGTGGGGCGTAACAATTACAGATGTCGGTGGTTTTCCTTGTTACCGCTTTTATCCGCATAAAGTCGCAGGTGAGGGTTTCTTTATGGCAGTTGTCAGGAAAGCCGGTGGCAATGGTTTGTCGCAGCAGAAGAAGATCAAAGATAACACGTTGGTTGCGTCTAAGGCTGAGAAAGAGATCGGGCGTGCCTTCATATTGGATGAGAGCCTTGATATATTGCGTTTTGAAGATTCATTGCTTGCTTTTCCATCCATTCATTTGGCTGATTTATTACAGATCAAGAATAACCTTCGGATCATTCATGCTGGTGTGAAGATAGGGGAAATGAAACAAAAGGATTTGATTCCTGCGCATGAATTGGCTTTGTCGACTATCCTGAATCGTTCGGTTTTTCCGGAGATTGATTTGTCGATTGAAGAGGCGATTACCTTTCTGAAACGAGATGATATTTTACCGCAATCGACCGTAAAAGGTTGGAACCTGATCACCTACCGAAATATTCCCCTGGGCTGGGTTAAAAATTTGGGTAACCGGTTTAACAGTGCCTATCCCAAAGAGTGGAGAATACGGATGTCTGTTACCGAATTTCGGGATGAGCGGCTTAAAGCTGAGATTGCTAAATTCCCGCTTTAGACTCTTTCAGTCTCTCCTTCGCGATTCTGTTTCATCCTATCAAGCGTAAGTTGTCCCATACCAATGATTACCACTCCAATCATTGCAATAACTCCTCCCGCAATCTGGTGTGGTAATGGTAAGGTTCCGAAGTAAAAGAAGGCCACCGGAATAATCATGAGCCCCTTTGTAGATTGAATAATAGTACCACGCGAAGCTTCGATGTATTGGTAAGCCTTGTATACAAGCAATATAGCAAGAACGGGATCGAGTATTGCGGCAATTACTGTATTTGACAATGCTCTGGATGAAATCGCAATCGGTGTATGTGTGATAATTACCCAAGTGGAGAAGAATACCAGCAACCAAAAGGTGCGGTTAAAACTGAGAATTTCGGGTGTGAGATTATTGACCTTAGCCCGTACAATCACTGTAGCTGTGGCAGCTCCCAGACAATTAAGCACGACCAATCCGACACCTGGAATGAAAAAGTCCTTCCAACTGAGGTTACCTGAATAGCTTGTGAGCAATGCTCCGGAAAAAACGATAAAAACACCGAGTGTTTCAATGGGAGTGAAGCGCTCTTTTAAAAATATAATTCCGAGCATCGTGGTGAAAAGGGGGAAGAGATTGCCGAGAAATCCGGTTACTGCTGGTTCCGAAATGGCATTCACGGAGGCATAAAATGTGGAAACGGTGAAAATTTCGATGCAGCCAAGGGTCGGAAATATCCACCACATCTTACGGGGAACAGCTGATAGTTTTGTAAAGCCACCTTTTATCCAAAGAATGACCAGGTTGATTGCAAATCCAACTGAAACCATTAAAAATAAAAACAGCGGCAGAGAAACCTCATTTAGAGCAGCTTTACTGAAAACGTACACATTACTAAAAGCCAGGGTTGCCAGAATGGTGTAGAAATATCCTTTAATGATTTCCTTTCGCACAAGTGAAATATTTAGCTAAAATATTGAAAAACAGTAAAATTAATGATTGAGTTTTTCTAAAATTCAATGTGGCTAAATTACGAATCATTCGTGTTTATTCAATAATTCAGGGAACGCGTTTTTGATGTCATTCCCTGAATTATTTTATTTTATTTTATCTGATTCATATTCAGCTTCAAATCTTGACGGATCATATCTTCTCAAAAGTCGGCCAAATTGTTTTGTCCTGATCGCTATTTTTAGTTTTTCATGCGTAATCTTTCGTCCCGAAGTCGGATTCTGAATAGTAAGGTAAACGAAATGCTTTAAAGCGGTTTCATTATCCATTGTTTTACTGTATAAATTATTCAGATAAGTCTCAAATTCATAACGGCTTGGTTCTCTTTTAATCTTAGTCTTTACCGGCATTGACATTTCAATAATATCCAGGTCGTCTTCTTTTGACAAAAGCATTTGGCTGTTATCATTAAAAAAGAATAGCAGCTTTCCGATGTGTTCATTCAGCACTCTGTCCGAAGGTCTTATTTCTTTAATTTCAGAAATACTTTTAAATTTTCTTTGTCCCGGGAACTTAAAATCCTGCCCTACTTTTAATTCACTTGCTTTCATTATTATCTGTTTTTAGTTCATTATTATTTCTTTTTTTTGTTCAACTTTCAATCATAAAAAACCTGATACTATCAAAAAGAACTTGGCTTTATAGCTTTTTTAAATAGTTATTATCCTCTTAATAATAACTGGTTGTAAAAAAGCTTTGCCCAAGTTTTTTGCAAAAACAGCAAAAATTGACAGAATGGTAACTTTGTAACTAATCGATTCTACGTATTATATTAATAAAGTTACAGGTTGCAACTGAAAATTGAGCGTTTTTGCAGAAAAACAGGAAAAAGAAGCAACCTGCTGGGCATATGTCCATCTTTCATTTTGTTGACCTTTCTGAAGCGGATTTTTTCAGGACGAGACAATCCACAGAAAAACCATCCGGTAAATGGCGGGGTGGGGCTTTATAATAATTAAATTCAGCAACAGGGAAATACAAAAATACAAGGTTGTTAATTCCGAATACTTGGAATTAACAACCTTATTTTCAGCGGAGAGAGTGGCTCTTTCTCTTGAACCCTCTTCAAATATCACAAAAGTTCAAACTGCTATAAATAAGATAATTAAGCCATTTATATTTAAATAAAATATCTCGAAATATCTTTATATTTATTCAAAATTGGGTGTATATTTGGGTGTGAAAACAAATATGCCCCAACATGAATATCAAACGCAATATCATTTTTACCCATGAAAGAAGAAAAAAGAACAATGTGTTGGTCACCGACAATGTTCCTATTCGGATGAGGGTTATTTATGTAGGCAACCGGATAGATTTCAGCACCGGATACCGAATAGATGAATCTAAATGGGAGTCAGACAAGCAACGGGTAAAGAACGGATGTACAAACAAACTTAAACAAAGTTCTTCTGAAATCAATGGTGATCTATTAAAGTATTACACTGATATTCAGGATATATTTAAAGCGTTTGAAGTCGCAGATACAACCCCGACAGCGGAACAACTTAAAAGCGCGTTTAATAAGAAATGCGGAAAAGACATTTCCGATGAAACAGAATCTGAACTATCGAAAGCTTCTTTTATGAATATTTTCGATGAATTTGTGAAGGAATGTGGGACGAAAAATAACTGGACCGATTCTACCTACGAAAAATTTGCGGCGGCAAAAACTCATTTAACCAATTTCAATTCCAGCCTCACATTTGAGGTGTTGGATGAATCCTGTTTAAGTGAATATGTAATTTATCTTCGGGATAAAAAGGATTTAAGAAACAGTACAATCGGCAAACAAATCGGCTTCCTTAAATGGTTTCTTCGTTGGGCTTTTAAAAAAGGCCATCACAACAATAGTGCTTTTGAATTATTCAAACCCAAATTGAAAAACACTAAAAAGAAAGTTATTATCCTGACCTGGGAAGAGTTGAACAAATTGCGCGAATATAAGATTCCTCCAACAAAACAATATTTGGAACGGGTTCGGGATGTGTTTTTATTTACTTGCTTCACGGGTCTAAGGTATTCTGATGTGTATAACCTGAAAACGAGTGATATTAAAGATAATCACATAGAAATAACAACAGTCAAAACGGCTGATAGCCTGATTATTGAGTTGAATAACCACAGTAAATCCATATTAGAAAAGTACAAAGAGGTTCATTTTGAAAATAATAAAGTTCTACCGGTAATTACCAATCAGAAAATGAACGAATACCTTAAAGAGTTGGCCGAGTTAGCCGAAATAAATGAGCCAGTAGGCGAAACTTATTATAAAGGAAATCAGCGGATAGATGAAGTAACTCCAAAGCATGCACTTCTGGGTACTCATGCCGGACGAAGGACGTTTATTTGTAATGCTTTGTCTTTGGGTATTCCGCCACAGGTGGTCATGAAATGGACCGGCCACAGCGACTACAAAGCAATGAAGCCATATATTGATATTGCCGATGAAATAAAAGCAAGTGCAATGGAGAAGTTCAATCAGTTATGATGTATTCTAATTTATATTTGTAATAAGAATTTTAAATAAAGTGCAAGCCCAAGAATTATGGATAATCCGGACAAAAATATAGAGCGAAAAGATTTTGATGAATTTATTCGTGCAATTGGATTGGAGATCGAGCAAGCTCAGGTAAAACTAATCTCTGCCGCCAATATCCAAATGTTGTTGCATTATTGGAAAATTGGCAGTTTCATCCTTTATAGCCAAAAAAGATTGGGTTGGGGAAGTAAGGTAATTGATAAAATATCGAAAGCCATCCGGGAAAAATATCCTGAAAAGAAGGGCTATTCTCCAAGAAACCTTAAATATATGTGTCAGTTTGCCAGATTATATCCCTTAGAGATCTTGGAAAGGCTTCTTTTTGCTGACAAAGAATTGGAAGTCCCTACCATTGAAAAAGTTATATCTGTTACAAAAGCCTTAGATGAATATAAAATTGGGCAGGAGCCTCCTGCCCAAATACAAGTGGCTAATTTAGAGGATGATGTAATTGCGCAGGAGGTTCCTGCGCAAACTAATGATATAACAGAAATGTTGACTTTGGTCACCCATCAGGCTGTCACTCAAATCGAGACAGATTTTATTTGTTCTCCTGTTTCTAAAATTAACTGGGCAAGCCATATGGTTCTGCTTGATAGTAAATTGTCTTTAGGTGTCAGATATTGGTACATGAAACAATGTGTTGAATTTGGCTGGAGTAGCAATGTCCTTAAAATGCAGACAGAGAATAATTTATTCCAGCGGCAAATAGAAAGCCAAAAGGTAAATAATTTTGCGGCTACACTTCCCAAGCCTCAAAGTGATCTGGCAAATTATCTTTTGAAAGACCCATATATATTTGACTTAGCTGGAGCCAAAGAGCACGCCGATGAACGGGATATTGAAGAACAACTGGTGACCCATATTACCAAATACCTTTTGGAAATGGGAACAGGTTTTGCATTTGTTGCCCGACAAAAGCATTTTCAAATTGGTAAAAGTGATTTTTATGCTGATTTGATTCTTTACAATATTAAACTTCATGCATATGTAGTTATAGAGTTAAAAGCAACTCCATTCAAGCCTGAGTATGCCGGACAACTCAATTTTTACATCAATGTAGTAGATGATAAAATGCGGGGAGACCAAGATCATAAAACCATAGGCTTGTTACTTTGCAAGGGAAAAGACGAGGTAATGGCCCAATATGCATTATCCGGGTATAATCAGCCTATCGGCGTAAGTGATTATCAACTAAGTAAAGCTATCCCCGAAGATTTGAAATCGGCATTACCTACTGTAGAAGAGGTGGAGGAAGCGTTATCGCATCTTCTTGGTGACAAGACTGACACAGGCAAGAGTGAATAAAATGGAAACACGTGATATACATACTTTTATTATAGAACTGTCAAGTCTGTATGATAATTTGAACAAATGCTGGCAGGAAGATAACTGTTCTAGTGATTTATACCGCGTCTTCCGCCAGCAGGAATACCAGGATGCATACGGGAAACTGAAAAATGCAGATATTGAAAGTCTCATTCTGGGAATATTGGCAAACTCTTTAAACGAAAAGATATTAACCAGATTACGGATTCTTATCGATGACAATATTCAAATTTACCAAACCAGACGGAAAGATTTTGACAATATAGATTTCTACAAGGTTTATTCGCTATAAGAAGAATACCTGTTCAGTAATAAGTTTACAGAATTGCTTAAAGATAAAGAGGATATTAAGAACTTTTCCTATCCTACAAATCTGGAAAAGGAAATGCTCCTAAAAGAAAACCAACAGGAATCAAATCAGCTTAAAAGCCAAAAAGCTGAGTATTTTATTACCGGAGCATGGATCAGGGAAAATTACTATTCCAAAATCAACAAGTTAAGCTGCTATTTTTTTTCCATAATAAACAGTACTTTTCCTGTTGAAAAAGAAAAAAAAGAGGTTCCCAGGAATAATCCAATTTTGAAAGAAACAGAGTTCATATCGGAAATATTACCAGAAATTGAACCAGGTATGATTTTCAGAACAAGAATGTTTGAAAAATTCCTGGCATTGGAAAGAAAACTGGTCACGGATACATATTTGAAGCAAGAAAATCTGAACAAAGAATTGAATTGGATTTCAACCCACGAAAACAGGAAACCGGACATAAAAAGGTTAGTTATTTTTTTGACCGGATTGATCAGCAACAACTATTTTCTCCCTAACAAAGACCCGAAAATAAAAACATTCTTTGAATCTCGCTACCATATCACCATCGGGCAAAATTTCGAAAGAAAAAGACGTGAACTGCTATTGATGGAATACAAAGTAGTATTTCATGACTATCCATTTTAATAATCCCGTTACGGTCGTAATACGAAATTGAATCAGTAAGCATTCCTGTATATCATTCACTATCAGGAGGAATAATTTTCTCAATCTACGATTCTCAAACATCCCGAAAATCACCAATTAATTTTACGACATGAATGATAGACAGGCTGGCTATCTTATTGTGTCACATAAAATTAATTTGCTATGAATGTTAAAGAATTGAAGGAAAAGCCAATTTGGCAAATGACTGGCGAGGAATTTTTATTCCTGCAGCAGAACTCTGAATCCAAACCGGTACAACACGTTACTGTACCTGAAACTCAAAAGAAGTATGTATACGGAATTGGCGGGATTGCCCGGTTATTCGGGTGCAGTATTCCGACAGCCAACCGTATCAAGAAAAGCGGGAAGATCGATAAAGCAATTACCCAGATAGGCCGAAAAATCATTGTCGAGGCCGAACTGGCATTGGAACTTGCCGGACGCAAATTGGGCGGTAGAAAATAAAGCAATGGTGAAGGAGCGAAAATCCCAATCATCGGGGCATGCCACATTATCAGAGGGTAAGCAATCCAAAAATGAAATTATTGAGGCGTATTTAAAACGGAATTATGCCTTCAGGTACAACACGATAAAGTGTAAACCCGAATATAAATTGATGGATTGTTGCAGGCCTTTTATTCCCGTGTCCCGATTTATTCTCAACTCCTTTAAACGGGAATTGGATAAAAACCTGGGATTAAGCACATCTGCTGAAAACATCAGGGGAATATTGGAAAGTGATTTTTCTCCAAAAATAAATCCGGTACGGGAATATTTCGAAAATCTGCCTCGCATGAATCCTGTGATTAACCGTTTCATAGAAACATTGGCCGAAACGGCACAGGTAACGAATCCTGAAAAATGGTTGTTGTATCTGACTAAATGGCTTGTTGGCGTAGTTGCAAATGCTCTGAATGATTTTGGTTGTCAAAATCATTTGTGCTTAGTACTTACCGGAGAACAAGGACGGTTCAAAACGACCTGGTTAGATAATATTTGTCCCTTGATCCTGAGAAGTTATTTGTTTACCGGGAAGATTGATCCTCAAAGTAAAGACGTACTTACACTGATTGCTGAGTATCTTTTTATCAACATTGACGACCAGTTGAAAGCGCTGAACAAGCGGGATGAAAATGAGTTGAAGAATCTAATCACCACCCCGGCCGTAAAATATCGCCGCCCTTATGATGTATATATTGAAGAATATCCACACCTGGCAAGTTTTATGGCTTCGGTAAACGGAAATGATTTTTTAACCGATCCTACCGGATCCCGCAGGTTCTTACCTTTTGAAGTGGTGAAAATGGACTTGAAAGGAGCTCAGGAAATTAACATGGACAATGTGTTTTCAGAAGTACTATTCATTTATGAGAGCGGCTTCCGATATTGGTTTGATGACGCAGAAATTGAGGAATTGCACCGACACAGCAGTGAGTTCCATATTCAAACAGCGGAATACGAAATGCTGGTACAGGGATTCGAGAAGCCGCCTAAAGATGTAACGGACTTTATGACGACAACACAAATTCTGACCTATCTGAGAGCCTATTGCTCGCTCAATTTATCGGAGAAAAGAATGGGTGAAGCACTCAGAAAAGCAGGATTTGAAAGAAGGTCAAAACGAATAGGTAATAATCCGGTATATGCATGGACTGTAAAGAAGATTACACCCAACCCTTTTATTTCTTATAATTTGTAATTACTACACTACTACAGAGTATTACAATCTACTGAAAGAAAAAAAATCACAATGTAGCAGGATGCGCTTAGTACATCTTACTTCACTTTACTACAACTACTACAAAAAATAATGTAGTAGTTACTACAAAGTTCAATAACTACAAATCTTAGCCATTGATAACTTGATATTTAAAGCGGAAATGGGTTGTAGTAAGTAAAATCATTAAAAAGTAAAAAAGATGAAATCGATAGAAGCAAATGCCATCAGCATCAAACAATATCTGTCTGAAAAAGGGATTCAACCGGTAAAAGACAGGGGATATTACGGAATGTATTACAGCCCTTTCCGTGAAGATCATAATGCCAGTTTAAAAGTGGATTACAATCAAAATGTATGGCACGACTTCGGAACCTGTGAAGGCGGAGCACTTATTGATCTGGTAATGAAAATACAAAATTTTACTTTTCATGAAGCGATTACCACGCTTGAAAAAGAGCAGGAAAAGTTCAGTTCTTTTTCTTTTCACGGGAATCAGAATCATTTTCCTGCCGGAACCTTAAAATCTGAACCTGCGATTAGCATTCAGAAAATGCTGCCAATTAACAATCCGGCATTAATTGACTATCTGAAGGAGCGCAGGATCAATGTTGACATTGGCAGAACTCATTGTTCCGAGATCTATTATTCGGTGAATGATAAGACCTATTTTGCTGTCGGATTTCAAAATGACATGGGAGGATATGAACTGCGTAACAAATATTTTAAAGGATGTACTTCAAAAGACATTACATCAATAAAGCGAAATAACAACCATTGCCTGCTGTTCGAAGGTTTTATGGATTACCTGACATTTCTAACAATGAAGAATATACAATATTCTCCTGTGGATGTAATCGTTCTGAATTCGTTGGCAAACCTGCCTAAAGTGAAAAACACTCTTGTGTCATATAATAGTATTTCGGCATTTCTCGATAATGACAAGACCGGCAAAAAAGCTGTTCAGGAATTGGAATCAATCTGTAAAGATGTCATTGACCAGTCATTTTTCTATTCCAAAAACAAAGACTTAAACGAGTACCTGTGTCATAAGCAACCTTTACAATCTCAGGATAAAAAGAAAAGATCAGGATTAAAGCCATAGACCGGTAAATATGGGATGCTAAGTTTTTTTCAGCGTAGCAAGTTTATGTTTTGGTCATACCAAAACTACCCTTGCATCCCGTTGGTCTAACTTAAAAACGAGCAAAAGATGAAAACTCAAGGCAAAGGTGGTCGGCCCATTAAGGGCAACAGTCAGAAGAAAGGCTATCGGGCAAATGCAAAGATGGCCACAGAGGAGTACTACACACTCAAAGCAAAAGCGCGGGATGCAGGAATGACAATCAGTGAGTGCATCCGAATGAGCATCATGAATTCGGTTATTCAGCAACGGCTCACTCCCGAGATACATGACCATATCCGTAAACTGTGCGGCATGGCAAACAACCTGAATCAAATTGCCCATAAAGCCAATGCCCAGGGTTATGTGAATGCCAGACTTGAATACCTTCATCTGGCCGGCAGAATTGATAAACTTTTAGATGAACTCCGAAATGATAGCTAAAATCGTAATAGGGCAGGGATTCAAAGGTGTGGTAAATTATATCCTGGATAAATCCAAAGGAACGGAGTTACTGCACAGCGAAGGTGTAAGACTTAAAAGTCCTGAAACTATTATTCAAAGTTTCGTTTCCCAGGCAGAAATGAATCACCGGTTAAAGAACCCGGTAGACCATATATCATTAAACTTTTCTGCGCAGGATTGTGACAAAATCAGCAATGAATTAATGGTGAAGATATCCAGGGAATACATGAAACAAATGGGAATTTCCGATACTCAATATATAATTGGGCGTCATCACGACAAGGAACATCCGCATCTTCACATAGTCTACAACCGGGTGGACAATAACGGGCATACCATTTCTGACAGAAACGATCGTTTCCGAAGTGAAAAGATTTGTAAAGAACTGACGCAAAAATATAATCTATACTTTGCTCTGGGTAAAGAGAATGTGAAGGAACACCGGTTGCGGGAACCGGATAAAACAAAATACGAGATCTGCCATTCGCTGAAAACAATCATCCCACAATGTCGTAACTGGGATCAAATCATAGAAGATCTGAAAAGCCAGAATATTGGTGTGACTTTCAAATTCAAAGGAAAAACCAAAGAGATACAGGGTGTCATTTTTACCAAGAAAGGCTACTCTTTCAATGGATCAAAGATCGACCGGCAATTCAGTTTTTCAAAAATTAACTATCAGCTTAAAATCAATAACGATCAGCTTCAAAGAGAAGGGCAACAAAATAAGCCTAGCAGAAATGTGCAACCGAATACAGTGAATGTGCTTGGTGATTTTTTATACAAAGTTGAAAAATACGATGACTATAATAAAAAGAAGGAAGAAATGACCAATGTCCCACAAATTAAAAGGAGAAAAGGTTTCAGAATGTAATAATTTAAAAACGATAAATCATGAATAATAATTCGATGATCAGTATGATGTTCGAGGAGATAAAAAGCCTGATTACATCCATAGACAAAAAAATTGATGATAAAATTGGTAACCAGGGAAACTGTGTATTTAATACGCCACTCCAAAATCCCGATGAAGAACGAGAACTTTCACCATTGGAAAAATCTATCGAGCAAATACCATTCTATTTATCAGGGATCCAAAAGAGACTAAATCAGATGTCTGAAACAGATATAGAATCCGGAATACAAGTTCTTTCCCATCTGGAAGAACTTAAACGAAGAATCGACAATTCAAAAAAAGACACATCTATACGTCATTACTATGTTGTTGACCTAAAGTCATCAAAGGTGATGGTTACTTTTATTGTCCTTTTTTTCGTCCTATTAGGATCTTTAACCGGAAATATTTATCAAATACAGAGGATTAACCAAATGAAGGATAATGACATCAAGTATCGTTATATCAAAACAACAAATGGGATAACCCCGTAAAATCTCTACAAACTTGAAAATATCTTTAATTACAACAGGGATGAGGAGAAGATCAAAGTAATACGCAAAGAGGTGGAGGACTATGAAAGAAAAATCTGGGAAACGGCCGAAAAGATAGAACGCGAGCGTTTAAAGGAAGGCAAAACAAAATGGTGAACAGATAAATATAGGAAAATTGTCATGAAATAATAAATTTAAGACATCAGATTATACTTAAAATACTGAGGAAATTTAAAGTGAACCATTAATTCAGGTTCATATTCTACTATACTTTCAAGACGAAATTAACGGTTTTTTGTCGGAAGTCCATAATCAAGAAGAAGCAGGAAAGACTCTTTCATTTCCTTTATAATATTCTTACAAATGCCAACTTTGGATCCCGAGCTATCCTCTAAATGTTCTATACTAATGGCTCTCATATTTAGTGAATTTATTTTTATTCAACCACTTCGAATTTGATTTTTTGGTTATTCACAATCACTTAATAATCACCCGTTTCAAGAAAACGTTTGCCATCAGCATTGGTATAGCTTAAATCACGCATAGGTTCAATTTCGAAACGATATGTTACTTTTTTAGCCGAAAATATTTCCTTTTTTTCAAAATATTTTAATTCTTTCATCGGTCGTGAAATAGTACAAGCGGGATCGGAAATATACCAGAGCACAGTTTCTGCACCTTTCATTTTGCCAGTGTTTTCAACCTCAATTTCGGCAATTAACTTTTCCCCCATTGTTATTTTAGTTGATGAGATTTTTAATTTTCCATAGTTGTAGGATGTATAACTTAATCCATGCCCAAACCAGTAGAGTGGATCGCTGGAAATATTCTGATACTTACCCATTACTCCATAAGGTCTGGCACTTTGGCGTGAATTGTAATAAATTGGAATTTGTCCGGTAGTCAACGGAAAAGTCATTGTCAATTTCCCGGATGGATTAATCCTGCCTGAAAGTATTCCTGCTAAAGCCGAACCACCAGCAATTCCGGGTTGCCAGATTTCGATAATGGCATCTAACAGAGGCTCAATACGAATTAATTCCAGAGGGCGACCATTGGAAAGTATCAATACGATAGGTTTACCCAATGTTTTCAATTCCTGAACCAACTTTTCCTGAATTGTCGATAGCGAAATGGATGACCGTGAAGCATTTTCACCACTCCATGCTTTCTTTTCACCCAGACAGAGAAGAATGATTTCTGACTTCTTTGCAGATTCAATAGCCATAGCAAAACCACTTTCATCAGCTCCGTCGAACTCGCAACCTTTGGCATAATTGATTGTTGCTGTTTTGCCAAATTCTTTAAAAACTCCCTCACTGATTGACTCTACATCAGCATCTTTTCCATTATACGACCATGCGCCGAGCAAATTAGTTTTATCGGCAGCCATTGGGCCAATCAATGCTATTTGTTTAACCGATTGAGTAATTGGTAAAGTATTATTGTTATTCTTCAGTAAGACCATTGACTCAGAAGCCAATTGGGCAGCCACTTTGAGGCTTTCGGCATTCAGGTAACGATCGTTTTCTGAAACAACCGGTGTATATGGATTTTCAAATAAACCCAAACGAAATTTAATGCGAAGAACCCGACTTACTGCATCATCAATTTTCGTTATTGGAATTTTCTTCTCTTCGACCAACTTAGCAAGATTCTCTTTGTAAATACTGTCGGTCATATCCATTTCAACACCAGCCATAAATGCTTTATAACCTGCCTCTTTACAATCTGTTGCTACTCCCTGTGGAATTAGCTGATTGATGGCATCCCAGTCTGAGACAACAAATCCATCGTGTTTCCAACGATCTTTTAAGACTTCGGTCAAAGTATAATGGTTTGCTGTTGCAGGCACACCACTAATATCGTTAAATGCACTCATCAAAGTGGCAGCTCCCGCTTTCACACAGGCCTCATAAGGTGGCAAGTACGTTTCCCAAAGCGATTGCATTGAGACATCAGAATAGTGATAATCGCGACCTCCTTCTGACTCGCTGTAACCAACATAGTGTTTCAAACAGGCTGCAATCGAATACTGGTCTGAAAGGCTTTTACCTTGATAACCTTTCACACAGGCAACTCCAAATACTGCATAGGTGTAGGGGTCTTCTCCATATCCTTCGGAAACGCTGCCCCAACGCGGATCGCGTGCAACATCAATCATAGGCGAAAAGGTCCAGTCTATACCTGATAGTTTTGCTTCTTTTGCAGCGTTTGCACATGCTTGGGATACCAGAGAAGGATTCCAGGAACATGCTGCACCCAAAGAAATGGGATATACTGTACGGAATCCGTGAATGACATCAAATCCAAAAAGAATGGGAATACCAAGTCGCGATTTCCCGATGGCTTTCTTCTGAATTTCATTACGGTAAACTGGATCTGTTCCAAAATAAATGAGCGATCCAATACCACTGGGAATATGCTTAATGGCCTCACCTATATTATTTGCATTAGTATTAAGCCCAGCTGTAAATTGATTCAATTGAAGGATCTTTTCATCGAGAGTCATTCTCGGAACCAAATCCTTAATCCGATCTTCAATGGGAGCATTTTTATTTTTGTAACCGGGTTTATCCTGAGCTGAAAGTTTAATGGACAGCGAAAATGCCAAAAGAATTAATAGATACTTGTTCATTACGATTGCTTAATATGTTAGTGATTAGCGATATATGGACGGATTTTAAAATTGAAGTTGATATTCTTTGGCACAACACGGTATTGGTTTAATACTGAAATTGAAGTACATCCTACACCGCTTGTTGCATAATTGAAATTAAAAGTGATTCCATTCGAAGCATCTAATTGATAAGGATACTTTGCCCTAGTCAACTGATCAGTATCGAAGGACTGCGCACTGAAATCAAACCATTTTTCTCCTTTGAACTCTAGCCCATAGCCCTCATTACTTTCCAAGCGAACCCACCGGTTTTCAGTACGAAGTCCGTAATCCTGTGGTAGTATATACGACTCTTCCATTTCTTTTACGGTTGACTTATAAATGCCTGTCTTTGCTCCTGATTTACGATCCGGGTAATTCTCAAATGGTCCACGACCGTACCATGTAACCTGAATCAAACTCTCGCTTAATGTCCACTGATTACCAATACACTGAATCCAGGAAGGTAAAAATCCCTGTGGTAAAATATTGTGATTAACACTGATTTCACCATTACCTGAGATAAGGTACGAATACTCTTCTTCAAATATCGTTTTATAATTTATCCCCTCCGAGTGACAGTTTACAACAACAAGAACCTCATTATTACTTTTCTGAGTAAAAGAAAACTGATCTAATTTATAGCTAAGATTATCTAAACCGAGTGACCTCCATGCATTGGCAACATCGTTGCCCATTCCAGGCTTGTAGACTAAATTTGCTCCGGTTTTTCCCCAACCATCCAATTCGTTCGCTAAAGGTGCTCGCCAGATATTTAATTTTGGCCCCTCACCAATCATCTCTTTATCCATATATTTCAAAGAAACTAATTTTCCGGAACGCTTATTAAAAATGTATTCAAAGTTTTTACCTAAAACCAAAAGTGAATCATTCCTTTCTAAACTTTTTACTACTGAATTTTCGATTGTTAACTGTTCGATTGAATTTGATTTGTAAGGCATTGTAAATTCATCCCAAGCCACTTCAAAATCTTTTTTTGCCCATGGTTTATCCTCTTTAAGTCTGAAACTAATGACCAAACGATATTCGACACCCGGCATTATATCCGGTTTTTGAAAAGGTATCGTTGTTTGGATCGTTTTCATAGGCTCAACCGATAAATCGAGATTACCTTGTTGAAGAGTTTTGTCGTCAGCAATCAACTGCCAAACCGCAACAAACTCATTCAGGTTGAGAAAGCGGTGTCTGTTGGTTATTTCAACCAAGTCTTTATCGGCATCAATCATTTTGGTATGCACGGGTTGAGCCGATTTTTTCACTTGGTACAATTCCGGTTGTGGATTTCTGTCCGGCCAAATCAATCCATACGAACGCGCATCATTGTGGCCTAACCCAAAAAATTCACCCTTTTCTTCGATACCATTAAAGTCAAGCCATAAGGCAGCATCTTTTTTCAACTCTTCATCAGGGTCCAATAACTGGTCTATTGATAAAGCTTTATTAAAAATATGTACTTGATCAATAATAGCATTACTATTTCGTCCAGTGTAAAACTCACCAGTAACTTCAACATCGCGCCCTATATTGACAGGAAATGGTCTGTTTAAAATCCTTCCTTCATGAGATTTACTGCTGACAAGCTTACTGTCAATATAAATTTCAAGAACTTTTCCATCATAAATTCCAACCAATTGATGCCAATTACTATACCAATTTTCAGGTGTTTTGACTGTTACTATTCCATCTTTAGAAGTTGCAAGATCAAGAATTGTCTGACCCGGCATAATTGCAGTAGCGGAATTTGACGGGATTTTAGCAGTTCCGACATAGAATTGAACTGAATCTTTATCTTTTTGAATTAGTCCATATTGGTTGCTTCCCTTAGCTAATAAAATTCCGTTTCCATTCCATTTTGTTGGTTTAACAAGCAATGAAAGTGTCAACTTATCACTGGCAATATCAAGCGCAGGATGGCGATACACATCCACCCATTGGTCAAAGCCATTCAGCTGAATAGCTGAACCTTGCTTACCCTGTATTAATTTAGCACGTCCATTTATGGACGTCACAATTTTATTCGGTGAGGCATCTTTCAGTAATCTCACTTTTTCTCTTAAACCGGGGCTAACCCAATCCCAGATAGCACCTCCAATACAGCGGGGAGCATCCCAAATTATATCCCAATACTCATCAAGTCCGCCCACTCCGTTACCTGTGGCAGCAGCGTATTCATCCATGAATGAAGGACGAGGATCTTGTATTTCCGGAACGTTTGCTATCCGATATTTTAATTCAGCAGGTGTGGGATAACGTGGACCAATAATCTCTTCGCAAGAAACTTCGTTTGCCCAGGCAGGATCATCCGTATTCCCACCATACATCCAGAGGTGAGTCGGATCGAGTGCTTTGCCCGCTTTTATCACCTCGCAAATGTTTTTCCCAAAGCCACTTTCATTGCCGTCACTCCAAAAAATAATGCAAGGATGTGATCTGTCACGCAATACCATTCGCTCAACCCGGTTCACATAAGCTGTAGTCCACTCATCCCTTTCGGAGAGAAACTCGGTAGCATGCGATTCATCACCGGTTTCATCCACAATATACATTCCCAACTCATCAGCCAGATCAAGATATTCCTTATTGGGTGGATAATGCGACGTACGTACACAGTTGATATTGAACTGTTTCATTAAGATCAAGTCTTTGCGCATAGTCTCAATATCCATGGTATGACCAAGATCCGGATGTTGCATGTGGCTGTTTACTCCATTGAGTTTGACGGGAGCACCGTTTACAAGTAAAGCCTGATGTTTTAGCTCTATTTCCCTGAATCCGATTTTATTGCTAACTACTTCAGTAATATTCCCTGAAGCATCTATTAATTTCAAAATCAAGGTATATAAATTGGGGGTTTCTGCTGTCCATTTCGAAGGATTGGCAACGTCTGATTCCACTTTTATGGTTTGAATTTCATTTCCTAAAACATCAAATTTTGGAGAATAGACTGACTTCAAAACAGTTTTTTGTTGATTGTCAATCAACGAGGCTTCAACCTGATAATTAACACCGATAGAACATTCCTGATTTTTTATTGCGACACCTATTGAGAGCTTCGCATCCTTATAATCTGCATCTAAATCAGTTATAACAGAGAAATCCTGAATATGCACAGTGGGCGTTGCGATTAAATACACTTCACGGAAGATCCCTGATAACCGCCACATGTCCTGATCTTCGAGATAAGTTCCGGCTGAATATTTAAAAACCTGTATGGAGATATTATTTTTCCCTGACTTTAGATATTTCGTAAGCTTGTATTCTGAGGGTTCAAATGCACCAGCATTATATCCTACTTCCTGACCATTTACCCAAACAAATGAAACAGAACTGGCAGCTTCAACCCTTAAGAAAATTTCTTTTCCTTTCCAATTTGCAGGCAAGTTAAATTCTTTCCGATACAAGCCAATAGGATTATAATCTTTGGGTACAAAAGGTGGCTTGCATTCAAACGGTTGTTGAATATTCCGAAACATAGGATCTCCATAGCCTTGCATTTCCCAATTTCCGGGAACTTGGATTGTACCCCATTTTTTGTCATTAAAACCTACAGAGTAAAAATTCCTAATGGATTTATCGATGTTTTCTGACCAACTAAATTTCCATTCGCCATTTAATGAAAAAAACAAATTTGATTGTTTATTTTCACCCTGAAGCGCATCTGAAACAGTGAGAAAAGGAACAAACGGATTTCGTCCAGGTTCTTGATTTATCTGTGTGATAGCCGGATTTTCGATAAATGTGTAGAAGTCATCGGGAAATAATTTCTGAGAAAATCCATTCAACGAAAACCAGATGATAAATATTGGCAAAATAGTGCAATGTTTCATAGATACAATTTTGAAACTTAATCTTTTATAATTCATTTGATTACCAAGAGAACTTCAACAAGGAAACCCCTTGGTGTGGCAACTCAATTTTCTTAACTGTTTTATCTTGATTTGCTTTTATCCATTCGGGTGAAGAAAAAAGTTTGAGTTGTCCTGATTTTTCGAGTTCTGCGATTTGCTCCTGACTGGGATTTTGCAGTGA
>Ga0209512_1002284_pt1 | contig 20827 bp, 18 predicted proteins | sample frozenSSSSmetaG_FD_184142 | JGI IMG/M metagenome (GOLD analysis project Ga0209512, IMG submission 184142) | Glacier valley bacterial and archeal communities from Borup Fiord, Nunavut, Canada, to study Microbial Dark Matter (Phase II) -... | ecosystem: Environmental > Aquatic > Freshwater > Ice >...
AATATTCTATAATCATCTGATTTTGCAAGCCATCAATACCATTTGGGTCGATATTGTACGTACTTCCATTGTAAATATTTACATTCGTCCCATTTCATTGATCTCTGGCAGCCTGATCATTGCAGCTCTTTCAATGGGTTCGGTTTATTTTATTTTGAACCGGTTCCTGAAAAATGAAGTGATCGCATTGCAACAGAAGTCTGCTTCTGAAAATGGGAAAAGTGGCCGTTGGTCGCTGGTAACCGGACTTTCATTCATTGGACTTTCCATTTTGATTTTGTTTCTGAAAGGGTTCCATAGTGGCGAGATTAATCCTGAATTCTTTTTCATCAGCGGTTTCGGATTGCTTCCAGGGCTCATTTTCCTGTTCAATTTCTTATTACGAAAATTATCTGTTTATGAAAGCAGAACTACTTTTTCGATTCGCTCGCTTATCCTGAAACGATTGGCAGGCGAACGCAGACGGACGGTTTTGATCGTCAGTTTTTTATCAGTTGGTGTATTTATGGTGGTGTCAACCGGATTGAACCGCAAAGATTTGACTTCCCATGCTGATCTACCTTCATCAGGAACGGGAGGATATGACTATTATATTGAAACCACCATACCCGTGCTTATTGATGCTAACAGTGAACTGGGCAGAGAAGATCTGGACTTACCTTTAGAATCACAAATAGTTCAGTTTCAGGCCCAGCAGGGTGACGATGCCAGTTGCCTTAACCTAAACAGGATTGCGCGACCACGACTGATTGCCTGCAACATGGCTCAATTCAACGAGCGTTCTGCCTTTACATTTATTACCCGAACAAATGATCTGGATGATCAACATCCTTGGCTCTCGCTCAATAAAACACTTGCTGATGGCGTCATTCCTGCCATTGCTGATCAAACCGTTATTCAGTGGGGACTTGGCAAAAAAATAGGCGATACCCTTATCTATAAAACGGAGGAAGGAAAAGATTTAAAACTGAAATTGATTGGTGGCTTGGCAAATTCCATATTTCAGGGCAATGTGATCATAGCTGAGCCTCATTTTGTTCAGGCATTTCCATCGGTCAGCGGTTCCAATTTATTCTTGATTGATGCACCCGATCCCGAGTACTCGGGACTAAATATTACAGATTTGCAAACCAGTTGGCGCAATTACGGTCCCCAAATCAGCAGTACCACCGATCGCTTGCTGGCTTTTTATCAGATCGAAAATACCTACCTAAACATATTTTTGATGCTTGGAGCTTTGGGACTATTAATTGGAACGCTAGGCCTCGGGATATTGATCTTCCGAATTACTTTTGAGCAGATTCCCGAATATGCTTTACTCCTGTCTCTTGGATTCAAGAAATCTGTCATCCTTCGGTTGGTCATGACCGAGAAGCTCTTCCTGATGATCGTTTCAGTCCTGATCGGCCTGATACCGGCAGTATTGAGCGCTCTGCCTTCATTGATTTCATCGATTTACTCCAACCTATGGATATGGCTTCCTGCTATTTCAATACTTGTTATTTTAAGTGGGGCAATCTTTAGCTTTGTGGCTATACAATTGGCATTCAGGCAGAATTTGGTGCAGGGCTTGAGGAATGAGTGAAGATCGATGACTTAAAGGCATGGATTTATTTTTCTCAACTAATTCTTTTCTTAGTTCTACTGATGACATCAGTGACTGTCTTGTCCTGAAATAGGTTTACAGTAGATGGAAACAAAATTCAGGACGAGTCAGGAGCATTTCATTTCGGAGGAAGGGTAATGATTATTGAAACACAAGCTGCCCTCAAACTCATCAATAAATATTTTCAAGCTAAATAAAATGAAGACTAAAAAAATAGAATTAGACGTTGACTTTATTGGGGGACAAGGTCCCTTGACGGAAGAATAAGAAAAGGCACTTAGCGAATTTTTTAAACAAAGAAAAAATACAAATAATAAGACTGTCCCTAAAAGACCCAAAACAGTTAAACGTTCCAATGTGAATGCTGAATGATGTGTATAAAAGTTAAAAAAAGTGAATGCCATACTATTTTGAAAATCGTTTGCGTTCAAGGGGTAAATTCTTTAGAACAAAGTACAAATTACCAAATTGAATATATAATGAGCAAGTATAAACAATTTATCATCCAATTACCTGAATACTACTTAATTGCTTTATCTCTTTTAGCTACCTATGCCCTACCCTTTTCCATCAAACCCATTGCAATGGTGCTGGCAGTCATTTTCACGCTTCAAATTATTTATAAAAATAAAACCACTGGACATATCATCGCAAGCTTATTTTTTATAGCTAATATTTTTATGTTATTTGCATTTATATCCGACTTAAATGAACTTCCACGGTTCAATGTCCATGCCAAAGAATTACTTTTTGGAGGATTATTATTTTTAGGATTCAACATATTCATATCCGCATTAATGCTGATTAAATATCCAATTAAAGGAGAAAACCATCATCTTCAAACAGATTCATAATTTGCAAAATTTAATATCGCATGCTGGAACTTACTCCAAAAAGTGCCAATGCAAATCAAATGAATATGAATTATTTGTTGAAAAAATGAGAAATATTTTTTGTGTTAATAGATAAAATTTCATAACATTACAAAGGATAAAAACAACAGTTAGGAAGCCCATCAGGAATAAAAAAACTGACGTGTCCGCTTTCTATTTTAAGCCCATCACCGATTCCGCATTTGTCCTTTATCGTATTCATACCGTCCCTATACCATTGTATTATTAAATTCAATTATAATTGATATTAAATACAAATATAATACATACTTATTCAAATAGTATATGTATTATATTCTAATTATATTTGAATTATATTTGAATTTAACAATACAAGGGTATAAGGACGGTGTAAGGACATTATAAATACGACTTATGCAAAAACAGACTCGATGCTTTTTTAAGTAAAGTAGAACTCACAACTTGAGCAGATTCAGTCAACTACGCTTAAAGAACAATTATCAATACACAAATGGATGATAATTGAAATAGTTGGTTATTTTTACAGTAGAATTGGTTCTCTAAAGGTAAGCAAAGCCAGTTATATTTCATAACTTTGCATTATTATTAGCATTGATTGTATAATAATTTCAGAAAATCATATAATAACAATTAAACCAACTTACTAACATGAAAAAAATCTTCTTAATCATGGCGCTGGTCCTTACTTCCGGCCTTTATCTTACTATGATGGCCCAAACCGATGCTGCCGGTGGTCATAAAACCAAACCCATGAAAGGCAATAAGGGTGAGAAAATATTCATCGAACAGGCTGACAAGAGTTTAGCGGTGATTGAAGAAGCGGCCCGCAAGTTACAGATCAAAGGAACTGCTGTGGTGGCCTTTATTCCAGGAGAAAAAACTGAAGCCTGGATTTCGAAGATGAAAGTAATAGGCTTTTTTACCAACAGTGATTCAAATACGCTTGGCGTTGCTTATACCAAGGCTGCTGAAATGGCTGATACGTTTAAAGACAGCGGCAGTGGTATTCGCAAACCATTAACTGGTGAATATGGATGGCAGGGCGGAGCTATTAGAAAAGTAGAGGGCGGATATATTCTGGCCACTTTTTCGGGCGCAAGCGGAGAACAGGATTACGCGGTATCCAAAGAGGGCTTAGATTGGCTTTTTCAATATTATTCAAAAAAATAAATAGGGAACAGTGTTGGATACAAGAATACATAAAGATAAAATTTAATCTACTCAGCAGGTGACTTGGAGTCACCTGCTGAGTAGATTACAAAATGATTAAATTGTTGAATTACAGAGTGATTAACCCGTTTGTTTTTTACTTTTGTATCCAATAAACTGAAATCAAAAAATCATGAGACACTGCCTTCTAATACTCTTCATATTTGTAGTTTTTGCAAGCACAGCACAAGAAAAGCTGGTCATTTCACATGGGCCTTATCTTCAACATTTGGGTGAAACCGATGTGACAATCATCTAGACCACCAACAAGGATGCGGTATCGTGGGTGGAACTGGCACCTGACGATAATACACACTTTTATCTGGAAGAGCGTCCGAAATATTATTCAGCTCAATATGGGTTTAAAGATGTTTCGATGGTGCACACCATTCGCCTCCGCAACCTGGCCCCTGGTAGTACATATCGCTACCGGATTTATTCGCAGGAAGTATTGAGTCAAGAAGGGTCCAAAGTTCAGTACGGAACAGTAGCTGCCACCAATGTTTACCGTGCCAAGCCTCTGAAATTCAGCACAACAGATCAATCGAAGGAGAATAAAATTTCGTTTGTGATAGTCAATGACATTCATGGGCGCAACGATCTGCTGGAAAATCTGTTGAATAAAGGAGATTACAAAGCTGCCGATTTTATCATTTTCAATGGCGACATGGTGAGCGAACTGCAGAATGAGGAACAGATGTTTGGTGGTTTCATGGATACCGCCATCCGACTGTTTGCCAGCGAAAAGCCGATGTACTAAGCCCGTGGCAACCATGAGGCCCGTGGTAATTTTGCCAATGCTTTTTCTCAATATTTCACATCCCCTTCAGGAAAACTGTATTATTTACTGCGTCGTGGCCCGGTTTGCTTCGTAGTGTTGGATTGTGGTGAGGACAAACCCGATTCGGACATGGAATACAGCGGCATCGTGGCGTTCGATCAATACCGGGATGCAGAAACTGATTGGCTTCGCGAAGCGCTTAAAAGCTTTACATTTACCGATGCGCCCTTTAAGGTGGTGATATTGCACATGCCTCCGTTTGGCGGCTGGCATGGGGAAGAAGAAATGGCTTCGAAGTTTGTTCCATTGCTGAACGAGGCCAAAGTGGATATAATGTTATGCGGCCATCTACATAAATATATCAATCAGAAACCAGAGAACGGAGTTAATTTCCCGGTGATTGTAAATTCGAATACCACGGTCGTGAAAGCAGAAGCTGATGCCGAATTGCTGAATTTGAAAATTATCAACGAAAAAGGCGAGCAGGTTGATTTGATTCAACTGAAGAAATAATAAGATTTTTATAATAAAACATTGATCTGGTATTTCCAGATCAATGTTTTTTATTCGTTGTATTATACTAAAAACGAGATAAATTTACACATTGCACAAAGCAGTTTTGCATAATTCTTAAAGGAAAATGAACATATAATAACATAGACCCTGCTGATTCTCTTAGTAAACACTCCCCCAAGTTATTTCCATAAAAATGAATGATCATAAGACCCTTTTTCCCGTAGGGAATTTATATCCATAAAGCGCATAACCTCGTGAGACAAATTTACCGTAGGGAATTTATATCCATAAAAAGCATCGAATGGTTGAGCCATGTTTCTCGCGTAAGGAATGTATAATTAATTGATTGTTAATTCCCTATGGGAAAATTGGTTCTTATTCATCCTTCTTTTTTTATTGATATAAATTCCCTACGGGAAATGGGTCTCCCCGGGGTATACTTTTTATGGATATGAATTCCCTACGGGAAATATGAACCATTTTCGACCCTGAATTTTAAAAAGCAACTTTTTATCAATAAAAACCAGATTTATAGAACATTGGTTTCCGTATGCTGCATCTTCATGCCTGCAAGAATTAACCCAAGAAGGCAATCGTACATATTGGGCGCTTTCTTTTTTTACAATAAAAACACAGAACTATTTTATGGGAACTATCCTATTTAAGTGAAGCCCCTGTCGCTCAATTATGCAAAGGAAGCATAAAAATAGAAATGATGTAATCTTTTTCAATAATTGTATAATGCTACCCAGTATTATTTTCTTAACTTTAGATTTTTCCAGATTGGAATTATAAATTTTTAATCTTTCTTCCATATGAAGACTCCCAATGTTCAAAAATCAGCTACAAGTAATTTCAAATTTCCCAAATCGGTAACAGGCATGCAAGGGCTGGATGAAATTACATTTGGCGGACTACCAAAAAACAGGTCTACCCTGTTATTAGGGAATACAGGATGCGGGAAAACCATTATGGCAATGGAATTCCTGGTAAATGGAATTGCATTGTTTGATGAACCAGCGGTATTCCTTGCCTTCGAAGAAAAAAAGGATGACCTGTTACTAAATCTAAAATCAATGGATTACGACCTGGAAACACTTATTGCCGACAATAAAATGTACATCGAACAAGTACGGATTAGTCAGGATGAAATAGTAGAAACGGGCATGTATGATCTTGAAGGCTTGTTTGTGAGGCTTGAACAGGCCATTTATAAAGTAATGGCAAAGCGTGTGGTGTTGGATTCGCTGGACAAGCTTTTTAACGGTCTGGATGAAAAAATACTCCGTTCAGAATTTCTGAGGCTTTTGAATTGGTTAAAAGAAAAAGAAGTAACTGCTATCATTACCTCCGAAATTGGAGATCCCTTTCTCACGCGTAAGGGTATAGTAGAATATGTAGCCGATTGTGTAATCATATTGGACAACCGTGTCACCAACCAGGTTTCAACAAGGCGATTAAGAATTGCAAAATACCGTGGTTCAATTCATGGCAACAATGAATATCCTTTTACCATTGATGAAACAGGAATATCTGTTTATCCTATTATAAGTGAAGCTGTTCAACAGGAATCTAGTACTAAAAGAATATCCTCCGGCATTAAACACTTAGATGACATGCTGGGTAAAAAAGGCTTTTATCTGGGCAGCAGTGTTCTTATATCCGGAACGGCCGGTACAGGAAAAACCAGCATAGGCACTTCATTTGCTTATGGTGTTTGTAAAGCTAAAAAAACCTGTCTTTATTGTGCCTTTGAAGAAGCGCCCAACCAGATCATAAGGAATATGGAATCTATTGGTTTTCAGTTAAATCCGATGGTTGAGTCAGGAATATTGACTTTTTATTATGCAAGACCCACCTTACAGAATCTTGAAATGCATTTTCTGGCTATTAAAGAAAAAATAAAAGAAATAAAACCTACTGTCGTCATTCTTGATCCAATTACCAATTTAATGACCGAAGGGCCCAACAGCGATATCAGGTCAATGCTCACCCGGTTTGTAGATTATTTAAAAACCATGCATATAACCGTCATGTTTACAGCGGCCATCACAGTGGGATCCATAGAACGGAATCCGAGCGATGAGGGTATTTCATCCATGGTGGATACCTGGATCATGGTGCAAGACATTGAGGTAGATAACGAACGCACCAGAAGTTTGTGTGTGATGAAATCGAGGGGTATGCCACACTCAAACGAAGTACGTATGTTTAAAATATCAAGTAAAGGAATTACTTTACATCCCCTTATAGCAGAGAAAGATAGAACTCCGGCAGATACCAAAAGAAGCGAGAAGGAACACCAAAATTTATCCACTTCCAAAGAATCTAACGAGTTGAAAGAAAGCTCCCGTCAATAAGAAAATAGAAATAAAATTATTTTGATTGGTTATTCTACTGGAAACATAAGTTGATTACAATGGCAAAAAAAATAACTGATACGGTAAAAGTTAATGCAGATGCTTTAAAGGCCAAAGGGAAAACGTATGTTCTTAAATTGTTTGTCACAGGCATATTACCAAACTCAGCCCGGGCGGTTATCAATATTAAGGCTATCTGTGAAAAATATTTAAAAGACAGGTATGAATTGGAGATCATTGATATTTACCAGCAACCGGATCTGGCAATCACTAATGAAATAATTGCAGTACCACTGCTGATAAAGAAATCTCCACTGCCTGAACAACGAATGATTGGAGACTTGTCAAATATTGAAAAAGTTCTTAAAGTACTTGGCCTTAATAAATAATTAGAATTCTATTCTGATGGCAAAAAATAGCAATGATCTTAAAGAAGAAACTGAAAAGTTGAAAGTAGAAAATCAAGCGCTTCGGCAACAGCTCAATGAAGTGAATGAAACAATTGAAACAATTAAAAGAGAAAATATTGATGCATTGGTTATTGCTCATGAAAAAAATATTAAATTTTTCATAGAAGAAACAGCTGATAAACCCTTTCGACTATTAATTGAGAATATGCATGAAGGAGCGGTTACGGTGAATGAAGATGGATCAATTCTATATTGCAATTCATCCTTTGCAAACATGGTGAACTTGCCTCTACAAAAAATAACAGGTACAATATTCGAAAAGTACATTGATGATTCCCTCATGGAACCTTTTAAAATTTTGCTTAAACATGACGGAGTGAAAACGCTAAAAGAAGAAGGGTATATTTTTGCGGAAGCAGGCAAAATGGTACCTGTGGTGATGACTGTAAATGCTTTGACTATTGATATTATTTTTGTTCTAAATATTATTATTTCAGATCTTACTATTCAATATGAACATCAGGAAAAATTAAAGTTGCGAACGAAGCAATTAGAAGAGATAAATAAAGAACTCGCCTTTCAAATTGAGGAGAATGAAAAACGGGCTGCTCAATTGGTCATAGCAAATAAAGAAATGGCTTTGGCTGCTGAATTAGCAATTGCAAATAAAGAACTCGCCTTTCAAAACCAGGAGAAAGATAAACGGACTGCTGAATTGCTGATTGTCAACAATGAACTGGCCTTTCAAATCAAGGAGAAAGAAAAACGCGAAGCACAATTAAACATTGCTAAAACGAATGTAGAAAACCTGGAAGGACTTAACATTCATAAAGAGACGATACTTGCTACGCTCTCACACGATTTAAGAAGCCCTATGGCTGGAATTATCCAAATGACTGAGCTGCTGAAAGATAATTTTGAAACCATGAAGGGGGAGGAATTAAAAAAACTGCTTGACATTCTATATGATTTATCAACCGATGAGTTAAGCATGTTAGACTACCTGGTGGAATGGGCAAGAATAAAATATGCAGCCGAGGCGTTCTCTCCTGGAAACATTGAGCTTGTTAAATATGTGAATAAAGCTTTTGATACTTTAAAAGAACTGGCGATCACAAATAACATTCAACTGTATAATGAAATTAAGGAAAACATAACTGTTTTCGCGGACAAGAAAATGTTAACTTCTATACTTCAAAACATAATTTCAAATTCAATAAAATATACTCTCCCGGGAGGAAAAGTGACAGTTTTAGCAAAAACGAAAGATGATAAAATTATTGTTGAAATAAAAGATACGGGAATAGGAATTTCTAAAGAAGTAAAGGAAAAACTATTCGCACCACAAATGAAGGCTCTTTTAAATGTAAGGAAAGGAAACAAAGGAGCCGGTATAGGATTATTATTAATTAAAAGTTTTGTAGACAAAAATGGTGGTGAAATATGGGTAGAAAGTATAGAGGGTGAAGGTTCATCCTTTTATTTCACATTACCTGCGGAGAAATCATTGGATTAAAAATGAATATCCCCCTACCCCTTCACACTATATGCATAAGGATGAAGGGATAAGCAAAACAGTGCCCACGAACACACAATTTACTTTTGCTTAGCATCTCATGTTACGCAAAGGAGCAAATAGACAAATAGACAAATAGACAATTCTGTGAATTGACCCCGTGTACTCGAATTGGCGCTAACTTCATGTGATTTGATTTGTAACAACTTGATTATTAGGACATGACTTTATGCAATTATCGCACACCAGATAGGAAAAGATACTGGAATGAATCATTTTGTAGGATTTAAAAACCGATATAACTTATTATACAACTGTTAAACCAATAGGAAGTACTGCTTCAAATCATTGATTATCAGTATAAATACACACGAAGTTAACGCCAATCCTTACGCATGAACACGTAAACAATGAAAAAGGAGGAGGGATAAGGGAAGACACTTTATTATATCATTGTCCATGCATAAGGTAAATTATAAATATATTTTACCTAACTTTGGTTTACCAAAGGCAATAAAGAAGGCGATCATTAAAAAACGATCGCCTTCTTTTGTTTAAAAAATACGCAGACCTGTAAGCCGGGTTCTGTGTCCACCCCCCGAGTACTCGGGGGAAGATCTCTATCATTTATCTACCCGGGATATTACTAACCCGATCTAGCAGCCTACCCCTCACGGCTTCCGAAGAATCAAAACGGGCCGTTCTGTATTCCGGCGTACCGGAAAATCGTGATATATTTGGCTTTGCAACCCATCAGAAGTACGGCTGATTGTGTTGCCACAACCACCGGTGGGCTTTTACCCCACCTTTTCACCCGTTCCCTCCCGATTACTCAGGAGGGTGGTCATTTTCTGTTACCTTACTGCAAGCTTTCGCCCGCCTTCCTGTTAAGAAGCATGGTGCCCTGCGTTGCCCGGACTTTCCTTCTCCCAGTTACCCGGGAGGCGATAGAGCGGTCTGCACTGCAAAGATGGGAAAAATAGTTTCAAGTTTCAAGTTCAAAATTCCAAGTGGTACCGCTTCATTAGAAAAATTCAGATAATAAGAAACATAGAATAAGAAATAGTTTAAAGTTTCAAGTTTCAAGTATGGTTTGCGAAGTATCATGCTTTGATAATTTCTTATTTCTTATTTCTTATTATCTGAATTTTCCTAATGAAGCAGCACTACTTGAAAATTTGAAACTTGAAACTTAAAACTATTTAAGCGTTCCGCAGAATCACCATGGTAGCACCAAATCCATATTCTTTAAAACTGGCATCCTGAAAATCATACTTTTTATATTTTGTACTAAGCTCTTGTCGAAGCTCATGCTTAAGAGTTCCGTTGCCAACGCCGTGGATAAAAACAATCCTTCGGGTTCCATTTTGGATGGCAGTTTCCAGTTCATTGCGAAACCTTCCTAACTGAACTTCCAGCATTTCATGGTTCGTCAAGCCCCGTGTATCTTCGAGCAATTCATGAATGTGCAGGTCAATTTCCACCATATCAGGAGACACAATTCTTTTCACCACTACCTTAGGTTCTTCTTTTTCAATAGTGATTTTTGAAAGTTCAGTCACAGTCAACTTGGCCATTTCAACTTCCATATCAGGCCCCAGCAAAGGAAAAATCATGGCAGTCTGTGCAAAGAAACGTGTTTTAATATAACTGTTCATCCTGAAAAACTTCACAGGGTTCAGGTGCAAAGATTTAACAACGGGAGCTTCCAATTTGGTAGATGTTTCCCTAAAAAACAACAATTGAAATTGAAATTCAGGCAGCTCATTCAGATCGAAGCGGCTGAAACTTTCGAGGTATCGTTTACTATTAGGGTTCATCTTTCCTGATTCAACGCTCTTGTACTGTTTATCTTTCAGGTGGCTATAATTGTAAAGTACAAAATTATTGCTATCGTTCACCATGTATACTTTCAGTTCGCCTTCCACCGGATTGTTTGAATCCTGCGGTACAAAAGCCATGTAACAATCGGGAGCATCTTTTCCGGCCACATATTTTGGTTCAGCTTTGGGTAATTCCTTTTTTACCGGCGACACTTCCTCCTTTTCATTGGCCCGGATCTTTGCCTGTCGTTTTTCCGTATTCATCGAATTGGCATCATCCACTACCACCACCTCGCTGATCAGCGTGGGAACTTCAAACCCATCATAATCTTCAACATTCACCATGGTTTTGTTGAGTACCGATTTTACGACTCCCCCACCCACGGCATTTAAAAATTTCACTTTGTCTCCAGCTTTTATCATTTTGAAATATTTTATACAAAAATACTATAAATGATGCAAGATAAAAGATAAAAGATTTAAGACTTGAGATTGAAGATTGTGTGGTCAGCAAAATACAATGGCTCTAAGGTATTTATAATAAATATAGTTCACAAATTTGATGAAATTATATAGTTCCATTCGTCCTAAAAATCATTCGCTTCATCAATAGAATATATAATGGAAAGTCTGATCCTTTTTATTGGAACCTACCGGGTGGAATTAAGTTAAATTATATGAGAATTCATTGTCAAGCCATTTAGGAATATATGAATAATAAGTAGATAATAAGTAGATAATAAGTAGATAAAAAGTAGGTCATAAGCTTTTTTACTTATAAGGTACTAATTATGTACTATAAAAGTATTAATTTAGTAATTACTCTTAAATGACTTAAGTAAGAGACGAACCAGACTCATCGCTTTTTGGAAAAGTGGAAGGCAGTTGTATTTATACATTTTTAATGATAGAACTTAGACTTTTCACCCCAACCAATGTACAAAAAAAAGGGTTAATTCCTCCCGGAACCAACCCCTTTGTTTGAAACTGCAACTTTAATCTTAAATATGCAGAATTAATGGATAAACAAATCATTGTAAGCAATTTATACCCGCTCTCATCTATTTATTATTTCCCCTTATTAAAAATTTATTATCGCTTGATGAATCGTTCAGATTGAAAATATTGATCAGATAAAATGGTCATAAGATACATTCCCGGCAGTAAATCACCAATTTCAATTACTTCATTCAAGTTATCAACCGATATTGTTTTTACCAAAGCGCCAGTCATTGAGCGAATTTCAGCAACCATCTTTTTAGAAGTGTTATTCATTCTTTGAAGCTTGATCTGATTCAGCGCAGGATTGGGAAAAACAGTCACCAATTGATTGCTAATCTTTTTACCATCGCTGATAGAAGTTCCATAATCGTTGGCGCGCAGTTTTAAGGAGCCAAAATAGTTGGCAGTTTTAAAATTGTCGTTGGCAGTTGCCGAAGTCATATACATTGAACCGATAAAGTTTTCGCGGCTTGTAGTTTGATCATTGTCACAATAGGCAACTGTCAGACCCATCACTTTATTGGGAGTAAGTGTTACTCTGCTCGCTTCGGGATTTGCCATATTAAAGCTGGCAGAATAGTTTTTGATTGCCACTTCCCATTGGTATGTATGGGGAGCGATGGTATCCATCACCACTTTGATATTGTTTTTATAGTTCACTCCGTTACCCGCTGCATCTAAATCAATTGCATCATAACTCAGGCTGACGTGATAAGCAAAAGCATTGGTATTTAACAAATGATCTCCTTTAGAATGGTTTTCATCAATAAAAATCTCCAGGCAATCATCATCCCACCAGCTGTCAGTTGGGACAACGTGGTCATCAGAAAGCTGATCATCAACGATTTCAAACAACAGATAAAGGTATTCAGCATCCCATGCAACCTTGTACTTGCCTTCAAAGTCACCGGCAGCCATTTTGACCCCATAAGGAATCCATACCTGGTTGATAGGTTTCCATTCCGCCTTTGCCCAACATGCTTCAGTGGCCGCACCATCAATTACCACAGGTGTTATAGCTTCAACCGCATTGATGGTGTCCTTTGGCGTCTGGGAAAAAGCGTTTATTGAAAAAGTGATGAGAAGAAAAAACAAAAATTTGTATCGAAGATTCATATAATATCATTTAAATGTACTAAAAAACTTTGGTATTGCAATTAAAATTTCTCCCATTTATTGTTCGTAAAATGAGCGATTCCATTATTTGTTCCAATCCAAATGGTTAAATCGGTATCTTCTACAATACAATAAACTATATTGCCTGGCAGACCATTAAAATTATTGTAGTTTGTCCATTCGGAACCTGTTTTGACATATATGCCATTTTCAGTACCAGCCCACATTTCTTTACCAGATGTTTCTAGTACGCTATGTACGCGTTGGTCTCTCAGGAAATACTCAAAAAACCCTTCCTTATTATGCGAATTGGTTCCTCCTATGTTCCTTGTTAGTCCTGTTTTAGATCCAAACCATATAGCACCATCACTTGAAGCGAATACGCAAAAAATAGTGTCTGTTGTTAGTTCACCATTATAATTATTAACCGGGTTATGCGCACCTCCCAACAATTGTGATGCTCCGGTTATGGCATCTACATTACCAGTACCTGTGTAATAGACATGATATAAAAAATTACCATATGTCCCAAAGAAACAATCGTTTGCTCTGAAAGCCATGCTTCTAACATTCACTACTCCCCCCATGTTATTACGTATTTCATCGTTCCATTTCCAAATGGTATCATTAAAATAGGCCAATCCCTCCGGAGCACCTAACCATTTTTTATTGAAAATATCTATGCCATAAACAGAGATAAAATTATCATTGCCGCCTATGATTGTTTTATTTAAACTGTCAACCAATGAAGTTGAGTTTACTTCGGCTTGAATAGTATATGCTCCTAATGAAGAGGAAATTAGGATATTACTTTTATTTTTAATGACAGAATTTATTTTCTTTTCGTTAAAATAAGAGAATTCATAAAATTTATCCTTCTTTAAAAGAAACAAACCAGAATCAGTTCCTATCCATTTGGCCCCGGATAAGTCGACAGCAATTGAATTAACAGGAATGTTTGTAAAAGAAATATTGCTTAATTCTTTCTGTACCAATAGATTATCTGTTTCAATATTATTATTGTTTTCTTTTTTACAAGAAAACAAAAAAATCATAATTAACCCCACCAAGATATAATGAGTTGTTTTCATATTTCAATATAAGTAAACAATTTTGTAAAAACAATGCATTGTAATGCTCTACTTATTTTTAGTATTTAGAAATTATCTAATAATAATTTTTGATGTGAAAGTATTTAAAGAAGAACCTGAAGCAATTACTTTACAAATATATGTTCCGGTAGTTAATTTATAATCTTTAACATTGAGTGAAAATGTATTTACACCTGCCAATTGACGCAAATTCTGAGTAGATATAACTTGCTTTCCATCTAATGAATAGAATTCAATATGAACATTGGCGCTACTTGAAAGTGCATATTTTAAGGTAGCAACATTGTACACGGGATTTGGGAAAACGGACAAAGAATTTGTTTGTTGAATAGAATTTTCGTTAATTGAAGTAGTAACTACCAATGATGAAGGAACACTGATAAATTCAATACCAGAATTGAGCCCCAAATTACGGCTATATTGTTTATCAGTTTTATTGTTCCAATGTTCTTGAACTCCCAAAGAGCCAACAGGTGAAGTATGACTTGCAGAATTCGGGTCATATTTAATTGCGGCAGGCCAATTTGCAGGATCTGCAGCCTGAAAAATATAATCCTGAACACCCGCCACTAAGGGAAAATTTACATTTCCATGTGCCGATGGGTAATCCTTATATTCAGTATAAAGAAAATCGAATCCAGTTGATTCTATAGCTACCGGATCCTGAGATACAAACAATGAAGAAGTCCAATCGTTATTAAATGGGGGCATTCGCCATTTCTCTATATATCCATCCCAATTTCTTCCACTCCACAATCCATCTACAATATATATTAATGTATTTCCGCCTAAATTTTTATGGGCTATATAATCAACAATATGTCGGTAAATTCCCATTGCCTGGTTTTTTGCACCACCATCAACAGGATAATCATAATGCAAATAATTAATCATAGATTGAGAGGATGCATTTTGACTCCCATCAATAACAGAACCCTGATGGTTTTTTGCACCAATAGTAATACCTGCTGAATTGTGTGATTTCAAACTTGGCATGTTAATTAAATAGGCGGCATCAAGATAAGCTTGAGGAAGGCGTGATTTAAATTTATTGTCACTGGTAAAAAACACATTAGCTGTAGAAATTTTAGTCTGTTCACGACCATCTGTTCCCAGACCTTCAATATAATGAACATTTGGGTATTTAGTGTGGCAAGGGTCATAAATTTCGTCTGGCATTCCTCTGTAAGGGTCGCCAATAGTAATATTCGCCTGGGCTATTTTCATTGTATCAATAAGTTGATCTAATAATGCCATTGCAAGCTGTGGGGTAGCATTTAGCGCATCATTAAGCTTTCTGCCTCCGTTGCCCAAAGTTGTACAGTTAAGTTTCACAACTATTTTCTCACCACTTTTATATCCAACGGCACCTTTATTGTGATTGGCGTTAAAGTATTTAAAGATTGCATCCCAAGCCTTTGCGGAAGTATTTTCACCTGAGACCTTCTTTATACCGTCTGCCAGCATTTTTTCTACTACAACCTGGTCAGTGTTTTGATCCATAAACCAATAATCACCTTCTGTATTGTTGCAATATTCATTTGTTGCGTCTTTGTCCATTACCCAAACAACCCTGCCAGGATAAATGCCTTTTGCAACTCCAATAGGCGCATTTGGTGCCAGATAAGAGGCATCCACCATTGCAAAGGATGCTTCGGTTGCCGATGGACTGAAAGAAATAAGCAATGAAACAACAAATACCAGTGCCAATGCTGATTTTAGAAGAAGTAACCTGCCTTTCTTTTCTCTGAAAACGTAAATGGTGGCTGCCAGTCCAATCAGGTATAAAACAAAGGCTGACATAAATGGGGCCGAGGCCTTCATACAAGGATACGATGCCCTGCTGGGTTTTGGAATAACCCTGATTAAAAACCATATAGTGGAACCAATTCCTAAGATGAAGAAGGCAAGTTTTGTATGACTGAGTGACCCAACTATTCTTTCAAATTTTAGTTTCAGTTTCAGTTTCATAGTATTAATTTTTAGTTAGTTAATTATTACAACTTATAAATCATTTGAAGTGTTTTCAAATTCAAATTGTATGTAATAATACCATTTATATTTCATATTTCAAAGGCAACAATCACTAATCATAAAATGGTCCGGTCAATGACCTTTTGAAAGCATTACGGGTGACCAGAACATATATTATCATACCAATGGCCACACCCGTAGTGTTGGCCAGAACATCGAGCCATGAAAATGTGCGCCCGATATGCATTTCTAATTGAAATATTTCCATTAATATCCCCCACCCAATGGTTGCAGGTAAAATAAACAAGGTTCGCGACCGGTATAATTCAATTTTCAAAGCCCATGAACTTAGCATTGAAAAAATAAAGTACATCATAATATGCACCACCTTGTCAATTCCTTTAAATAGTGGGATTTTGGGAAAATCCTCCGGTGGCAGCAATGATAAAGCCATGATGCATCCCACATAACTAACAACCAATGCATAACGGAAAGGTAGACGGACAGATAAAAGAAAAGCAATCATATAGTTCGATATAGTAGTGGAAATCAATAAAATATGACAACCACCTTAAGTTCAAAAATTAACAAACATTCAACCATTTAAAACCAAACATCCCTATAAATTTACAATAAATACTTGATTTGCACAAAGCATGAGGCAAAAAAAATAACAAAGGCCAACCGTCAATTGAACGGTTGGCCTTTGATTTTATTAAGCCTGCATGTAAAAATCTATTTCGCGTAACTGATTGCACGCATTTCGCGAATGACAGTAATTTTTATTTGTCCCGGATAAGTCATCTCATCCTGTATGCGCTTAGCAATATCGAACGACAATTGTTCTGAATCTTTGTCGCTAATCTTGTCACTTCCAACAATCACCCTTAGTTCACGGCCAGCCTGAATAGCATAAGTTTTCAGTACCCCCGGATATGAAAGAGCAAGGTCTTCAAGAGTTTTCAAACGTTTAATGTATGATTCCACCACTTCGCGGCGAGCGCCCGGACGGGCCCCTGAAATGGCATCACAAATCTGGACAATGGGTGCAAGCAAGGTCGTCATTTCCACTTCATCGTGGTGAGCGCCAATGGCATTGCATATATCTGGTTTCTCTTTGAAGCGTTCGGCCAACTTCATACCCAATACTGCATGTGGTAATTCGGGCTCGTCATCGGGTACTTTACCAATATCATGTAACAATCCGGCACGTTTGGCAGACTTAGCATTCAAGCCTAATTCGGTAGCCATGATGGCGCAAAGGTTTGCTACTTCTCTTGAGTGCTGCAATAAATTCTGGCCATAGGATGAACGGTATTTCATTTTACCGATCATGCGGATTAATTCAGGATGTAATCCATGAACACCCAAGTCGATGGTTGTACGTTTTCCGGTTTCAATAATTTCCTCTTCCACCTGTTTGCGTACTTTTTCAACCACTTCTTCAATACGGGCAGGGTGAATACGACCGTCGGTCACCAGTTGATGAAGGGCCAGACGGGCAATCTCACGGCGTACAGGATCAAATCCTGAAAGCACGATGGCTTCCGGCGTGTCGTCCACAATAATTTCAATACCCGTAGCGGCTTCCAGAGCACGGATATTACGACCTTCACGACCGATGATACGGCCTTTAATTTCATCACTCTCGATGTGGAAAATGGTCACTGAATTCTCAATGGCCGTTTCGGTTGCAACACGCTGAATGGTTTTGACCACAATTTTTCTGGCCTCTTTGTTGGCTGAAAGTTTGGCCTCTTCCATGATCTCGTTGATGGTAGACATGGCTTCTGTTTTAGCCTCATTCTTCAATGATTCAACCAATTGAGCTTTGGCCTCTTCGGCAGACAAACCAGATAAAACCTCCAGTTTTTCAACTTGTTGTTTGTGAAGGCTTTCCACTTCATGCTCTTTCTTATCAAGCAGTTCAAGCTGAATGTTCATATTTTCACGAATGACTTCCACATCATGTTTCGAAGTTTCAAAATCCTTAATGCTTCGGGTCAATTCTTCTCTACGTTGGTTCAAACCCGTTTCACGTTGTTTCAATTTGGCTTCGAAACTGTTGACCTTGACATTCTTTTCAGCAATGTACTCTTCATGATCAGATTTCAACTGCAGAAATTTCTCCTTGGCCTGTAGGATTTTATCTTTTTTAATGATCTCTCCCTGAGCTTCAGCTTCAGTAACAATTTTGCTCTTTTTGCTTTGTAAAGCTTTGTCCCATAAGAAATAAGACAGTGCCCCTCCTCCTAAAAAGCCAGCTATGGCATATATAATCTCCATTTATTATTAATTAAACTTGTTTACACTAATAAACCCACACTTTTTATTCAAACAGGCAATCAAAAGAAGGCCGGAACCTGAATAAAAAAGGCGGGTTTAAATATATGATAAAAATTTCTTCTTATTATAATGACAAATAATCACTCAATTCTTCATCCAGATTTTTCAACTCATCAAACAATGGAGACCGGTCAACTTCTTTTTCAAGCTCAATGTTTTTTAGCACAAACTGAAAAGCCGTCATTGCTAAAAAGTCCTGCGTATCCTGGCTTGAATTTGAATACCTCTGCCGATATTGGACAATAATATCATTGATTATTTTGGCAGCTTTTCTGTATTTCTCCTCATCGTCTCTATCCACCTTTAACGGATATTCACGTCCGTCTATCTTGATTTTTATTGAAAGCTTTTCTGTCATTTTTTTGTGTATTACTGATTTAAAAGAGCAATACATTTATCAATTTCCCGCACTAATTTGTGTATCTTATTTTTTGCATCCTTATTCTCATCATCTGATGCAACCAACATTTTTGCCAATTTCAAATTTCCATATTTTTGCTCCAGTAAATGATTTTCCTGATGAAGTTGACGAATAATTTCTTCCAGGCCTCCAATTTTCCCAAGTAGCTGGTCTTTTTCCTGCTTAAGCAAATCGTGCCTTGCAATCATTTGCATCACTTTTTGCTTAAATTCAATCAGTAAATTTTTCTCCAGATCAGTCATTTCATTATACTTTCATCGACAAAATTAACATTTTTGACCAATAATTGTAACGACCTGACAAAAATCTTTCTAACTCAATGAAATTTAACCAGTATAATTTCCCGGGAGCCCGTGAATTATCGCAAAACAACTTATGTACATTTAAATTCAAAATCACATTGTTAACGTGAGTTGAATTGAATGATCATGCAAAAAAAATGAATTGAACAATGATTGGTTATACCAAACAGAAGGATATTTGTTTTGTGTCAGACAATTTCCCCTTGGATATATTGGTCTCTCTTTATGAAAAAATATAGCATGCAAATTACCAAATTATGATGGCAGTATCACTTGCGAGGAAAATAGGCTAAATTATTGATTTATAGCAATAAGCCTTGAAAATCTAAATTCACCAATTTGGTGAATTGGTAATGTTGTAATTTGTAATTTGTAATATTCGTTTATATAGAACTCAGGTTATTTCATTTTCAGGCAATCTTGTTTTGCAAATATGAATAGGAAGAATAAGTTTTATAATTTCGCAGCTCAAATGAAATACAATGAAACGACTCATAGAAATCATCACTTTTTTGATAATCGGCCTGTCGGCCTATTCTCAACCTTTAGGGCCCATTGATGCAAATTATTATGCTGTACCAATGAAAATTCCATTTTTCCTTGCAGGGAATTTTGCAGAATTACGGCCCAACCATTTCCATGGAGGCATTGACATCAAGACTCAGGGAAGAACCGGAGTACCCGTTTATGCTGCTGCCACAGGGTTTATTTCAAGAATATCAATCTCTCCAAGCGGTTACGGAAATGCCTTGTACATCGACCATCCAAACGGAACGACCACCGTTTATGGCCACCTCGAAAGTTTTGCTCCTCAGATTGAAGATTACATCCGCAAAATCCAATATGAACAAAAGATGTTTGCCATTAATCACATTGTGCCATCGGAAACTTTACCTGTTAAAAAGGGCGATCAAATTGCAAAAAGCGGAAATGCCGGTAGCTCAGGTGGGCCACATTTGCATTTCGAGATCAGGCGGACCAAAGAAGAAATTATGTTGAACCCCTTGTTATTCCACATGCCGGTAAAGGATAAAATCAAACCTGTCATTCAGGCATTGATGGTATATCCGGTTTCTGACGATGCAGGTGTATCAGGCAAACAACTACCGCAACGCTTCGAAACAATATTGACAGGCGGTAGTTATCAGTTGAAAAGCAAACTACCCATTGCTGTGTGGGGGAAAATTGGCTTTGGCTTGCAGGCCATCGACTTACTGGACGGAACTCCTAATAAATGTGGCATTTATAGTTTAAAGCTGAGCATTGATAACCAGTTGATTTATTCATTCACCATGGATGAAATTGTGATTGATGAATCGAAATACATCAATTCGCTCATGGATTATGCGCTGGCTATTCACACAGGCCGCAGATTATACCGCACATGGATTGAACCGGGCAATAAACTATCGATTTACGATGTTGCTGAGAAAAGGGGAATCTATCAGGCCACCGATA
>Ga0209512_1002286_pt1 | contig 20791 bp, 18 predicted proteins | sample frozenSSSSmetaG_FD_184142 | JGI IMG/M metagenome (GOLD analysis project Ga0209512, IMG submission 184142) | Glacier valley bacterial and archeal communities from Borup Fiord, Nunavut, Canada, to study Microbial Dark Matter (Phase II) -... | ecosystem: Environmental > Aquatic > Freshwater > Ice >...
TAGCATAAAGTATGCCAACGGTTTTAGCCAGACGATTCTGTATCCCTTCGATAGTACCCTGATATTGGGCTACAACCTTATCCATTTCTTCCATTGTTTTTAGCTCCTTCCTTGAATCAAATATATCGAAAATCTAAAATCGAGGGATTTTTCGTAGGAGGCTGCTCCGTCAGCCGATGATTATCGCAGGACAGAGCCTGCTCCTACATTAAATCCCTTCCGACAACCTCTTACAAAGGTTTTGGTTTTTTGGTAATTTTGGGCTCGGCTACCAGCACACCATCGCTCCATTTCCCCATAAATCGTTGGGAGGTGGTATCCCCAAAGGCACTATCGCAATCTTTATTTTCCAGGGCGCAACTTTGCAGAGCATCGGTGAATTTCCAGATGCCGTAAAAATTCAAGGCATCGGGTGGGGTGCGGTTAGTCATGCCGTGTTCGGCGATAAGTCTGGGAATACCGTGCTGGTCGCTAGTCATGGTGATAAAATCACGGTTAGAATCGGGTAACTGGGCGGTATTTTGCCAGATAAGGCGGGCGGTGCGGTCTCCCACCACAATATCCGCATCTCCCACCAGCACCAGCATTTTTGTAGTGGCGGGCAGATTATTCAACCCTTCCAAATCCAGCGGGAAAGTATTCAACGAAGGAAAGCCACAATTACTGCAACCGCCCGGTGTAATGGTAAAGAGGGCTTTGGGAATGGGCAGGTTGTTTTTAGTGGCCTGGGCGGCAAAATTCGCGGCAATCACTCCGCCCGCGCTATAGCCCACCACGCTAAATTTATCCAGTTCAGCTTGGACATGGGTTGATTTTTGAAGTTCCGTCAGGGCGTTTTTCAAGGCGGTTTGAGCGTTATCGCTGAATTTTAGACCACTGGTTTCGCCCCGCGTCTCTTGATAAATCGGGTAGACTACAATATTCCCACGCCTGACCAGATGATTAATCCAGGCCACGTATTTATCCGGCTCTATGTCAGTAAAACCGTGCAACAGCAAAATTAGCGGGGCTTTTTTGGGAACGGGGTTGGTCGGTTCATATAAATAAAATTTTGTCCCGGCCTCGCCATATTCGCTACTGGTTATTCCACCAAAAGAATAGGTCGTACCACCCGGCCCGCTGGTCGGTTGGGTTGGCGGGGTAGCCAATACTATGGTTGGGCTGGGAAGCACTGTCACCTCGGCGGTTGGAATAGCGGTGGGTAGGGCAAGGGTAACAGTGGGTGGAACAGGGCTTGGTATTTGGGTTGGGGTAGCGGTATCACCACAGGCGACTACCAGCGTTCCAATTATTAACAAAGCTAAAAGTAAGCTCAATTTCTTCAAGGCTATCATTATTTAGAGTTTCCTTTCCGCCGCCAATTATAGCCTAAAAAATCACTAATGATTCATCAGAAAGCCTCAAATCAGCTTCACAAGTTTGCTAACATCTGTTAAAATATGAACAAAGCAAAGGCATTTCAGCGATGTAAGATTTTTGTCAAAATAATGTTCAAGGATGAACCGTCCCCGGCTCTGTCCTGAATAAAAGGCCAGTAAATTGGAGCGGACAATGGAAAATACCCCATTTAAAATTAAATGGCAAAAAGCGGAGCTGCATGTAGCTCCTTCAGGAACTTCTAACTCTCTCGGAAATTTAAAAAAAGGTGCTGTTGTTATTGTTACCGAGGATAGCAACCCCTATTATTACAAAGTATCATTGGATAATGGGCTAGAGGGCTTCGTTTACAAGGATGCGGGCGAGAAAGTAAAGGGCTTGCAACCCACCAAACTACCCTCCCTGAGCGAAATGGCCGAGATTAGCAAACCTTCGACCAATGGCACTGGCCCTACTATGGATATTTCCGTCGAAAAAAGTACCTCGGCGGCTAATGGTCGTCGCCCGATAGGTGGGATGGGTCGCGCCCGAAACGCCGTTCCCCGTATCACCGAATCTTCTCCACCTACTACGGCGCGGGTGGAGGGTGTTGGGCCGGGTGTAAATATAACCTCCGCCGAAATTGCGGTTTTCGACAAGCCCGGTATCATCGGTAATCAGGTTGCCAAGCTAAAACGGGGCGAACGAGTCAGGCTGCTGGATGATGATGGTTTTTTCTACAAGATTCAGCTGACCACCGGGGTTACTGGTTACATCCCACGCTACGCTGCCGAAGAAAAGTAATTTCCGCTTCTGAAAGTTTTGCTAAAGGGTTTGGCGAATTTGACCAGACCCTTTAGTATAAAATTTTGGAAATAAAGCGTTAATATTAAGCCTGTAAAGGTTGCCTGGAAAAGCCCACCTTGTTTACTCTATCCGCCTGTATTTCCGACCAATTCCAGTGAGGTAACAAATGAGTGAAAACCCAAAACTAATAAATTTTGATACTGCTCCACCTATACAGGTTGTGCAATATGACGATATGATTAGAAAGTTTGTACCTGGCTACGACGCGATATTTCAACTTGCCCTGGCCCATTTTCAGGTAGTATTGGCTTCAACTCCGGCATCTTTGTTAATTGTGGGAGCTGGTAGCGGCAAGGAACTGATTACTTTCGGGCAGGCCGACCCAACCTGGACGCTGACCGGGGTTGACCCTTCTGCCCATATGCTTTCGATTGCTCGGCAAAAAATAGCCCAATATAATCTAGCCGAACGAGTCACCCTGCATCAAGGCTTTGTAGAGGAACTACTTGCTACAACCGAGTTTGATGCGGCTACCTGTATTTTAGTAATGCACTTTTTGCCAGATAATGGGGCTAAATTAGCTTTGTTATCGAATATAGCCGCCCGCCTCAAAGTTGGTGCGCCCCTGGTGCTGGTAGACATTTTTGGCGGGCGAAGTTTTGTTAAGGAGTTAGAGCCAACCTGGATAAGGCATGGTGAACAAATGGGACTAGCGGTAGAAGCTATGCAAAAACTTGGGAGAGCCCAGGACGAATTTTATCCGATTCAGGAAGAGCGTACCCTGGAGCTTTTCAAACAGGCAGGTTTTGCGAATCCTACGCGCTTCTATACCGCTTTGTTCTATGGCGGCTGGATTGTCACCAAAGCAAGGCAGGAGCAAGAATATTCTAAAGTTGAAAGTTAAAGGTCGTAAGTCGAAAAACTAAAATTCACTGATTTTTGACTTTCGACTTTTAACCTTTGACTTGCTACCGACAACTGACAACTTTAAAAGGGGGAAAGAATGAGCGAATTGGAAAATGCTGAACTAAAGCGGGCGGTAGATGCCCGTAACGAGGATATGGTGACAATGCGCCGCGATTTACACCGCAACCCGGAACTGTCTTTCAAGGAACACCGCACCGCTGGGATTGTCGCCGATAAACTCAAGGAAAGCGGTCTGGACGAAGTGCAAACAGGTGTGGGTAAAACGGGGGTATTGGGGATTTTGCGGGGCGGACTTCCGGGTAAAACCTTGCTCATCCGGGCTGATATGGACGCGCTACCAATTCTGGAAGATGTGGACGTTGAGTATAAAAGCCGCAATGCGGGGGTGATGCACGCCTGTGGTCATGATGGGCATGTTTCGATTGCCCTGGCGGTGGCTTCGATTATGGCTGAAAATCGCGCTAAAATTGCCGGGACGGTCAAATTCGCCTTTCAGCCCGCCGAGGAAATCGTTAGCGGGGCGAAACCCATGATTGACGAGGGGATTATGAACGGGGTAGATGCCTGTATCGGCTTACACCTGGGTAATCAGCTTGAGGTAGGCAAGGTGGCGATGAACGCTGGCCCAACGATGGCGAACGTGGATAATATCGAAATTACTGTTAAGGGGCGGGGTGGGCATGGTAGTCAGCCCGAAAAGGCGATTGATTCTATTGCGGTTGCGGCTTATGTGGTTACGACTATCCAGACGATTGTGAGCCGCGAGATTGCCCCTTCCGAGCCTGCCGTGATTACCTTTGGCACGATTAACGGTGGTTTTGTCTCTAACGTTATTGCCCCCGAAGTAAAACTGACCGGGACTGTCCGCAGCTATAATTCCGAGGTGCGCGATTTGATGATTCGCCGGATTGAGGAAATTGCTACAGGTGTGGCTCGCTCGATGCGCTGCGAACTAAAATTTGATGTTACCTATAGCTGTCCGGCGGTGGTTAACGATGCGGCTATGTCTGACTTTGTGCGGCAAAGTGCGATTCGGATTATGGGCGAGGACAATGTCGTGCCCTTGAAGCCGATTATGGGTTCGGACGATATGGCCCTGTTCCTGAAGGCTGCCCCCGGCTGTTATTTTGTGGCTGGTTCGGGCTCTACCACCCGCGAGACTTTCCCGCACCACCATCCGCGCTTTGATATTGAGGAAGGTTCGCTGGCGGTTGGCGTGAAAACTATGGCCCGCACCGCTTTCGACTACCTTTCTTAGGCGGTAGGCGGTTGCCAGTTGTCCGCCCTCGGTTGTGGGTAAAACAAATACCGCCACCGAAGAATTTGATAATGGGCTACTCGCTCATTGTAGTCACTTTAGTTGATTTTTTAAGGTAATTTATGCAAGAAGCAACTCTTTATAAACGAGCGACAGGGTTAGCTAACACTGGAAAAAACTTGTATGCCTATCGCATATTTTTTTCATTATCCAGAAAAGAACCTGAAAATGTTGCGATTTGGGCTTGGCTTGCTAAAACTGCCCCTACACTTTCAGAATTCGAGCATGCTTTTAATCAAATTAACAGGCTAGAGCCAACAAACTCTGAAATAATTGTTTTACAATCCAAGTTGACCAAGTTGCAACTGCGGGCCAAAAAACAACAAACAACTGCTAAAATCTTAGGTGTTATTGGGGGCTTCTTGGGACTTCTTGGCAGTTTATACTCGTTGGTCTTTTCCATTGTTGAAATTGTTATGAGTTCCCCACCCTATCCCCCCGAATTTGGTTTGATTTACATATTAGCTTTATTTGGCATTATTGGGATTATAGGAAATTCAGTTGGTTTTAGAGTAAGCTTACTTGTTCCTAAAAACCCAGATAAATATAGTAGTTATCAATATACTGTTGGGGGTATCAATCTGGTCTTGAATTTCTTGGTGCCCTGGATGATATTTGGGACTATATTTTTCTTGCTTGCTGGGTGGTTTGGCGAGAAAAGCACTCGTGTCTAAAGTAAACCTTATTCCTCTTTTTCGCTTATAGCCACAACTTTTTTCAGAAATATTAATTAGATTGTTCCGGGTGGGTTGATGAGGGTGCGGGCCATTCTACCCGTTCGTAGATAGCTTTCAGGGATAATTCTATGTCCAGGGCGGGCAAATTCAGATTTTCATCCAAAAGATTATAGCTTTCCACCGACCAGATTCGACCTTCCCCGCGTCTATAACATTGAATATAGGCCCGGTGCTGGTCTACCAGCACATAATTTTGAAGGGTTGGGACTTTTTTATATAACTCAAATTTGTCGGTTCGGTCATATTCGCTGGTGGAGTCGGATAAAACCTCAAAAATAACCAGAGGATTAGTGATAGTGCTGTCACTATTTGGGGCTAAAACGGGATTGCCACAAACCACCATCACGTCCGGGTAAGTATATAGTCCTTCAACCTCAATTAAAAGGCGCATGTCCCCGGCAAAGGCTTCACAATTTCGCCCGCCCAGTGCCGCGAACAAAAGCCCTGTCAGGTTGCGGGTAATGCGGTTATGATTAAGGGAAGCCCCTGCCATCGCGTAAATTTTGCCGCGATAATACTCGCTTTTATATTTAGCGGTTTCTTCTAAGGCGAGATATTCTGCCGGGGTATAAAGTTTTTGGGCCGTTTGTGACATTATTAAATTCCCTCCACCCCTTCATCATAAGCGGTGGTGGTGGGTTCGTCAAGCTTGTTAAATCCGCTCGTAGCTCCAACTGACCATCTCGTTACCGTTATAGGGCATCAGGCCGTGAAAGGGGCGGGGGTCGTCGTCAAAGACCATCGGCAGAAACAGGCGGTCACTGGGCCAGAGGTTCAGGTTCAGGATTTCCTCACGGGCGACCCATTCCAGCGTACCTTCGTGGTTGCCAGCGTGCGGTTCGCCGCTAAAACTTTCGATGCGGAAGATAAAACCAAACCAATCCTCACCCTCTTTGCCAAAACCAGGCCAGGAGATAGTGCCTCGCAGCAGAATTTTCTCCGCCACCAGCCCCGACTCCTCGAAAATCTCCCGCCGCATGTTCTCGACAACATTCTCATTGTTGGCGATTTTCCCACCCAGCCCGTTATATTTGCCGTAATGCAAATCATCAGGCCGCTTGTTGCGGTGAATCATCAGCACCTTCGCCCCGTCCGGCGATATGATGTAGCCCAGCGTTGCAATAATTGGTGTGTACATAAGTTTACTTATTGGTTATTAGTTAAAAGTGCCAAGTGCCGAGTTTAAACTTAACCCCCGACCCCTTCCCTAGTGCAGAAACCCAAGAGGTGTTGTTCAATAGAGGATTTACACCCTCTCCCATTCGGTGGGAGAGGGCGGGGTGAGGGTTTGCCTTAACTGACCTTTGAGTGTAGAGTTAGGCCAATATTCCCCCTCATCCTAGCCTTCTCCCCAGGGAGAAGGGATAAGACCGCCCCTTTGCACAAGACCTCTTGGGTTTCTGTACTAGCAAGGAAGGGGGAATTTCTTAGGGGCAGACCTCCGTGTCTACCCTGGTTTTTAACATCCTGTTTATCCTATTCATCCTTGTAAATTGAATTTCAACCCCGGAAGGTTGCGCCGACCTCCCGCGCCAATCGCTTCTCGATTTTCTCGCGGAGTTTGTTGGCTTCCTCCTCAGTCATATTGCGTTCTTCAGGCTGGAAAGTCAGGCGATAGGCCAAACTCTTTTTGCCTTCGGGAATCGGCTTGCCCCGATACAGGTCAAACAGGGTAATATTAGCCAGCACTTTGCCACCCGTTTCGCGGATGTAGTGCGAGATTCTGGCGGCGGGGGTATCCTCGTCCACAATTACCGCCAAATCCTGAGTTAATACGGGCAGGCGCGTCACCGTTTTGTAGCGTTGCACCTCGCGCACTTTGAGCAGCGTTTCTAGGTCAAATTCGGCGATGGCAACCCGTTCCTCCGGCAGCTCGAAGGCGGCGGCAATTTTTGGGTGTAATTCGCCCAGCATCCCGATGTGGATTTTCTCATTATCTTTGTTGACGAAAACATTAGCCGCCCGTCCTGGATGTAAGGCCGGGGAGTCGCTGGCAACCTCGAAAGACAGACTGCTTGCCGGAATATCCAATCGCGCCAACAGGGTTTCTACCGCCCCTTTCAGGTCGTAGAAATCTACCTTTTCAACCTCTTTCACCGGGGTGAAACGCGACAGGGGCAGCCGCGCCCCGCTCATGGCAATCGCCAGGGTGCGTCGTTCGTCTGGCAAGGGATTATCAGGGCGGGTCAGGTAGACTCGACCAACCTCGAAAATTGCCACCCGCTCCACAAAGCGACGATTCTCGCTCAGGATACCGATAACCGAAGAAAGCAGGGTCGGGCGCATATATTCATGCTCACTGCTCAAGGGGTTCGCCAGTTTGAGCAATTTGGTCGGGTCGCTCCAGGGCGTTCCGGCGGGGGCAGCAATCGAAAGCTTTTCCAACTCCGCCATACTTATCAGGGGATAGGTAATAACCTCGCTCAGACCGCTACCCACCAGCACGTCCCGAATTTTCTCCTCAAAGCCTAACAACTCGTTGGTGGTTTGTTCTGGCAAAACCCCACTCAGGCGGGTTTCGGGGATTTTGTCGTAACCATACATCCGGGCTACTTCTTCCACCACATCGGCCTTGATAGTCACATCGTTGCGATAGCTTGGTACGGTCAGCAGCAGACTTTCGCCCCGGTCTTCGATTTGGAATTCAAGCTGTTCCAGCATCGTAATAACTTCGGCTTTGGGCACGCTAATCCCCAACAGGCGGTCAATCTCCGATAGAGGAAAATCCAGCACCCGCAACGGTTTGGGGTCGAGGTACTCGTCAATAATCCCTGTTGCGATAGTACCACCTGCGTACTCGTGCATAAGTTGGATGGCCCGCCGCACCCCCAAAGTGGTAGATTCAACATCTACAGTGCGCTCGTAGCGTTTGGCGGCCTCGCTTACTTTGGCGAACATTGCCCGCGCCGTTGCCCGAACATAGAAAGGATTCCAGTTTGCCCCTTCCAGCGCGACGGTCTGGGTGTCGTCTTTAATTTCGCTACCCGCCCCACCCATAATCCCAGCCATAGCGGACGGCCCTTCGGTATCACATACCAGCAATATTTCCGGGCTAAGGGTACGCTCTATGTGGTCAATCGTTTCCAGCTTTTCGCCCTCTTTGGCCCGCCGCACGATTAACTTTTGCCCACGAATCTCTTTGTAGTCAAAGGCGTGGAGCGGTTGACCTATTTCCAGCATCACATAGTTGGTAATGTCCACGATGTTGTTGATAACGGGCTGATCGGTGGCTCGCAAACGGCGTTGCATCCACAGGGGACTAGGCCCGACTTTAACCCCTTCAATCAGCATCAGACTGAAGCGTGGACATAAATCTGTCGCCTCGATTTTGACGCTGATTTTCTCCTGAATAGCTGGCCCTTCCTCTTTAACCTCGAATTTGAGAGGCTTGATTTTCTGCCCGGTCATTGCCGCCACCTCACGGGCAATGCCGTAGATGGACAGGGCGCGACCCAAGTTCGGGCTTAAATCCAAATCCAGAATTACATCGCCTAACACCTGTTCGAGCGGCATACCAACGGGCGCGTCCGGCTCAAGCACCATAATGCCCTCGAATTCCTCGCTGACACCAAGTTCCAGTTCGGCGGCAGCGACGGCATCACTTTCCACGCCGCGCATTTTGCCCGCTTTTACGGTGAAGTAGGGTAACTCGCTGCGTTTTCTCTCCAACGCCCCCACAAGTTTACCCTCATCCGACAATTTGTGACCGTCAATCAACCTTGCACCGGGCAGACAGAGCGGGCATTTGTCGCCCTCTTTCAGGTTCATCGCTCCAGTAATAACCTGATAGGTGCGCGTGCCATCGGTAATTTGTACCACGCCGAGGCGGTCAGCGTTAGGGTGTTTTTCGGTTTTTAATACCTGCCCGACCACCACTTTATCCCAATCGGCCCCGGTGCGGATAATCGCTTCTACTTCCAGGCCGCGCAAGGTTAAGCCCCGCCCAATTTCCTCGGGTGTCCAGGTTATATCTACGAAATCTTTAAGCCAGCTAATCGGTACTTTTATCATTTTTCCTTAATTCTCCTGCCTATTCAGGTATTAGGTGTTAGGCATTAGGCGTTAGGTATTTAATTTGAACCGCCAAGTTCGCCAAGCACGCCAAGATTGTTATAATTTTCTCTGTATTCTATGATGGTGATAGGGTAGACACAGAGATCTACCCCAACAATAATTCTTTATTCTGGGCGGTTCGCGAACCGCCCCTACGAATTCCTTCTAATTTTCGATTTTAGATATTCGATTTTAAATTTCCCTAACCCCTATCCTCTATCCCCCAATATTTTCCCACTTAGCCAGAAACTACCTTCAACCACTCCACCCACAAGAGGTTGACCCTGCACAATCTGGGGGTCGGTGATGATATCGAAAGTGCCGCCAAAGGTTTTGACGCTCAGGTATTGGAACTGGCGATTAGTAACCGGGTTGGTACGTAGTTCGGCGACCTCAATGTGTCCAGAGAAAAGAGCCTCGGCGGTTGGTTGCTTGTTCTCTTTTTCTTGGGCGATAAACAGCCCGGTGGGGATAAACGCCTCAGTCGCCAGACCGTGTTCCCCGCTATTTTCAGCACCCTTTTGCCACTCTCGATAGGATTCATCGGTTTCAAAGCAGTCCAGGCGACGGGCGAAGGCGGCGATTTGCACTGTGACTACTGCCGGGAGCGTCAGTTTAGCCAGGGCGATTTCATAGTTCGGCACTTTAAAAACAAAGGGATAATCGCCGCCACTGGTTTCATCTTCGGGCGGGTTGGCCCAGGCGTAAAATGCCCCGTCCAACGGAAATTCTGGGTCTACCACCGTTTTAATTACCTTGACTAGCATCCGGCTATTACCCGAATAGTGCGGATTAATCCCCACAATCCGGCGTTTAGTCCCGTCCGGCACTGATTGTATCCAGAGCTCGACTTCGCCCGCCGCGAATTGGGCGTAGAAGCCGCTCGGTGCATCGTAAGAGTCACTATAACGAGCGGCCTCGTACATAAGGCTACCGATTTCTTCTCTAGTTTCTGCCGGGAAGCCCAGCATCGTGAAATGGCTTGGCATACAGAACAGACCTAACCCCCTAACCCCCTTCCGCTTTTGGGAAGGGGGAAAGAAATCTTGAATTTCAGCACTCTACATTTCTTACCGACAACCGACAACTGACAACCAACTCAGGCGAATTGCGACAGGAAGCGTAGGTCGTTACGATAATATTGCCGGATGTCGTCAATATCGTATTTCAGCATGGCTATACGTTCCGGCCCCATCCCGAAGGCATAACCGGTGTAAATTTCGGGGTCAATCCCAACCCCTGCCAGCACATCGGGATGCACCATCCCCGCGCCCATAATCTCCAGCCAACCGCTATATTTACAGGCTCGGCAACCCTTCCCGCCACAAACCCCACAGCTAATCGAGAGGTCAACCCCCGGCTCCACGTATGGGAAATAGTCGCAACGGAAGCGCACCTGACGGTCTTGCCCGAATAGGCGACGAGCGAAATCCGCCAGCGTCCCACGCAGGTCAGCCAGCGTTACCTTTTTATCCACCACCAGCCCCTCGCACTGGTAAAACATAAACTCGTGGGTGGCATCAGTGGCCTCGCTACGGAAACACTTACCCGGCACAATAATTCGAATGGGCGGACGGTTGGATTCCATAAAGCGCACCTGATTGGGCGAAGTGTGGGTACGCAACAGCACCGAATCGCTGAAATAAAAAGTGTCATGCAATGAGCGGGCGGGATGCCCCGGCGGCATGTTTAGCTTCTGGAAGTTGTAATAATCCAACTCTACTTCTGGCCCTTCGTAAAGCTGGAAACCCATTTGGGTAAAGGCTGCCACAATCTCGCGCAAGGTTTTATTGATAACGTGGATATAGCCAGGCATAACCGGGCGACCGGGTAGGGTAATATCTATTCTGTCAGTAGCCAAGCTATTTTCCAGGGCCGCTTCTTTTAGCACCAGTGTGCGTTCGCCCACCGCTGTTTCAAGAGCTTCTTTTGCCGCATTAACTGCCTGTCCGACTAATGGGCGTTCCTCGGCGGGTAAGCTGCCCATACCCCGCAGAAACCCGGTGAATTCGCCCTTTTTACCAAGATATTTAATGCGCCACTCGTCCAGGCTGGTCAAGTCGCTCACCCCCGCCAGTTCGGTCAACGCGGTTTGTTGCACTTGATTTATTTGATTTTGTAACTCCGACATTTTCACTCCTCAGAAAATAAGGGAACAAACCACCAAGACACCAAGACACCAAGAAAAGATAGAATTACTTGGCGTTCTTGGCGAACTTGGCGGTGAAAATTAAAATCCTAAAACCTAACGCCTATTACCTAAACGCTATAAAATAAAAACGCTGCCATGCCAAACCGCCCTGGTGTCAGGGACGCGGTTGGGCCGACAGCCGAACTATCAGCGCAAAATTAAACCACGCGGTACCACCCTGCTTGCCTTCCCAAAATTCGGGGAAAGCCGCTTAGTTAGATTGCCTGTGTTATATAGGCAATTGCTCTTTAACGGGATGCTTCCGGGCTAGACTACTCTGCTAATTTGCATTTCACCTGCCAGCTCAGGAGTGAACTTCAGTACCCTTGCCCCGAAAAGGTTTTCAGTCTGTGGCCTTTTCTCCCTGAAGGTTACGGCGTACTTACTCTCTCCGTCTCAGCTTTTAGCTATAAAGTAACAGGTCAAAAGTCGAAAATCCTATAACCGACAACTAACAACCAACTGTTACTACCTTTGCGGGGAACTATCCCGCCCGAATATTTTAGCTTACTTCGATAAATTTGTCTAGCTTGCCTAAAACGCTTTTCTGCTGATTGTTATTATCTACCAAAAAGAGGGCTAATTGATAGCGTCCAGCTTTGGTCGGCAACTTCAAGCCCTGTTGAATATTAGCGGGACCATTGTTAGGCCACATCCAGGTGGGGTAAAGGCCATTCAGTGGCACAGCATCGGTTTCGTTGACAATTTGCCCGGTGCTATCCAGCCAGACCCAGCCTAGTTGGTAACTGCGGGCGGTGGGTGTAATCGCCTCCCACTGCGAACTGACCTGAAGGGTTTCGCCCGCTTTCCCGGTGGTTGGCAAACTCAGCCCGTCCAGTCGGAAACTTTCGTTGTCTAGTTGCAAGGTTAAGGGATTAATACTCGGCAGTTGTTCTGGCAAACGTCCCTCAAAAAGATATTGCCCCACCACCACTTTTTCTTCCGGTCTGGCGATAATATTACCATCGGCGGTATGAGTGAAATCCAGCAATCTGCGCCGCTCAATTGTCACGCCCTTCTTTTGCAGCACCAGAAAAGCTTTGTAATCGCCCGGTGGCAAGGCTTTGGGGTCGGGCGGGGTAGGAAAGAGGTTATTGGAATAAAACTCGGATACTCGCAAGGTCGGCAGACTGACCGAAATGCCCAGGTATTGTTTTCTTGGGCGACCATATTCCACCGGGGTATAGGCTTTGAAAACAGTCTCACCTCCGGCGGCGGGCTCAACTTCCAGTCCTATTAGTAGCCAGCTTGAAGGGTCTTCCGACATAGTGGCTTCGCTGCGGACGATTAAGCCCGTGTTGATAAGCTCGGATTTATACTGAATAGTTAGATTGGGTCGCAAGCCGAACTGCTGCTGGAAAGCCGGGGTGCGGGTCAAAACCGCCGCGCTGCCGTTTTGATAAAGTATCTGGGTGCGCTCGTCCAAATTAGCCTGATTAATATCCTCGATAAACAGATAGGGGTTTGAGTCGGGGGTGTAGAACCAACCCTGGAAAGTTAGCGGCTCAAGGTTTAACAGGTCGTTGGTGCGGCGACTACGCGGCTGCTTGAAAATCCCGACCTGTAGCCAGTAGGCGGGTGTGCCAGGTTTCACGGCGTAACCCACTGAATACTCACTAATTTTCAGGTTGTTCCGCATCCAGTTAGCCACGTTATAGCCGTCCTGAGTAATTACCGGGTAGGGTCGGTCAGGGCGAGGGTGGTTTATCCAGGTTATTGCCAAAAATAGGCCGAACAACAAAACTCCTAAAACTGATTTGAACCACCAAGAAGTTGAAAATTTATTTAAAATTCTTGGTATCTTGGTGTCTTGATGGTTGATTAAAAAGCCTAAAAATAAAACTGCCAGCACCGGGAATAAATAAGCCGCCGGATAAAACAGCTTGTAGAGGGAGTAATACGAGCCAATATTAAAGGCCGTTTTGAGCAGCCAGAAGCCAAAACCTTCCGCCGCTACGAACCCGCAGAACAGGGCTACTATCCGGTTTTGATTTGGGCCCCGCCCCAAACTTAAAATCAGCCCAATAAACGCCAACAGCAACACAGGCCAGGAATACAGGCTCAGGTCGGGCAGTACCACCTGCCCCTCGTTAGAAACTGTACCTAGTCCGGCTTTCAGGCGGTCTTTCAAAAACAGGGCGGATAATAAACCTAATGGGAGTAACAAACCAAGCAACCAATAAAAACGTCCCAGCCAGCTTTTGCCTTGCCAGAATAAAACCGCCAGCCCAAACGCCCCTAAAGGTATGACCGCCCAGGTGGGATAGCCGATAATCAGGCTACTTACCGCCAGCCCGAATAATGCCAGTGTTTCAATATTCTGGTCGCGCCGCCACATTAGCAGGTAAAACAGCGACAACATTAACATTGCTTGGGCCATCACCTGGGCAAAATAATTCTGCTCGGTAAAGCTGCCAAAGGTGTAGGGGGAAGGAATCAACGTGAAACCCGCCGCCAGTCCCGCTAATGGCAATCGCCAGGGTTTACCCACTAATAACAGGCTGACAATTGCAAAAGTTGCCCCCGCTGCAATGGCCGCAAACAGGGCGGTCAGGGGATAAATAACATGAATAAGGTCAATAGTAGTGGTTTGAGAAACGAGTGAGGCTACTGTGACAAAGGCGGGAGGATACTCAATGCCATCTTGTAGGTTGGTGCGTTGGTCGGTGGCGTGAATCGGCAACTTGCCGGACTCGCTGATATACTCGGCTAACCCGTACTGATGGGGCGCATCAACGGTGGTGCCGACGGGTAGCAGATTGGGGCGACCCAGCCACAGGGCGTAGACCAGGAAGCCGCTTACCACCAGGGCAAATAGGGCAAACTCGGCAAAGTCCCAATTACCCCAGCTATAATAACCCTTTTTGATCTTACGCCACAGATTCCAGCTAAACCCGGTTATTAAGACCAGCACTAATGGCCCAACCGTCCAGGGGCGCAGGGGTAACCCCACCAAATCCAGCAAAAAGGCGCACAAGACCGTCCCACCCACCAGCATCAGCCCCAACCCCAGCGTGTGTTGCATCAGGCTAACGTGGATTGGCTCGGTGGTGGTTAAATTTGGTTTTTCTTTGTGAGTTATCAGTTGAAAATCCAAAATCGGGAAAATTTTACAAGGATGGACAAGATAGGCAGGATGTTTGGGAAATAATTGTAGGAGCAGGCTCCGTCCTGCGACAATCATCGGCTGACTGAGCAGCCTCCTACAAATTTTTGCTTTTTTTCAGGGTAGACACATTGGTCTACCTCTACAAAAGTCTTTTTATTCTGACTCCTGACTCCTGACTCCTGAATTCTGTTGCCTTAATGCCTCAAAGATAATCAGACTGGAAGCGACCCCGGCGTTAAGCGACTCGGCCCCACCCGGCATCGGGATATTAAGAATCTTGGTGGCGGACTGCCAGCCTTCCGGGGCGGGGCCGTGCGCCTCATTGCCGATAATTACGGCGGTGGGTATTTTCCAGTCTACCTCATAATAACTAACGTTTGGTAACTCCCGAAAGTTCGCTTTGGATTCCCCTTCTGGCGAAATTTCCCCTTCCGCCAGCAAAATTTGTTGAATGCCCAATTCTTCCAGTTTTTTGGTGAGGTCAGTCCACTTTTGGTCGAAGCGGGCGGGTACATGAAAGTGCGCCCCCATCCCCGCCCGAACTACTTTGGGCGAATAAATATCCACCGAGCTTTCGGTTAGCCAGACCGCCGCGTTACCCGAAGCCCAGGCCGAGCGCATAATCGTGCCTAGATTGCCGGGGTCTTGCAAGCCGTCCAGAATGATATGTAAAGGGCGGGCGGCAAATTGTTCGTCCGTCCAGTTCAAAAAGGGCATTGCCGCCACAATCCCCTGCGGATTCACGGTATCGGAGGCCGCCGTGATAACTTTTTCTACAACCGGGTAAACCCCCTTTTTAGCGGCTACCAGCTCGGCTAATAATAGCAACAACCCTCGCCCCGCCTCGGTTTTACGCAAAGCATCGGGCTCGTAGAGGGTAAAGGTTGGTTTGGTGGGGGCTTCCAGAGCCTCGGCTACCAATCGTACCCCTTCCACCAGAAAATGTCTGGCCCCATAGCGGTCTTTTTTATTCAGCAACAGGCGTACAAATTTAGCCTTGTCGTTATCCAGACTGCTGATAAAGCCGCCCTGAGCCGCTTCACTTTCAAGGTCTATGTTATGAAATTTTTTGGGTGGCCCGGCGGGTTTAACCTCACTGCCGGGTCTGATTCCTTTGGCCCGCCGTTCGTTGTAGGCGGGGGAGGATTTTCGTTTTCCTTGCATGTTACTTCTTTCGATAAAAAAGGCCGACTCGCTCAAAGCGGAATCGGCCAAAAAGTTTCGGGTTAAGCTAGGTTAGGCCGCGTGCGGGGCGGTTTGGTGTTTCTTGGCAAGCTCAACGATGTCTTTAAAAGCGGCTACATCGTTGACGGCCAATTCTGCCAGCATCTTGCGGTCTACTTCCACCCCGGCTTTGGTCAAGCCTTCAATCAGACGGTTATAGGGCAGCCCTTCCAGGCGACTAGCGGCGTTAATACGCTGAATCCACAAGGCTCTCATCTCTCGCTTGCGGTTGGCACGGTCGCGATAGGCGTACATACCCGCCTTCATCTCAATCTGCTTCGCCATTCGATACTGTCTACTACGTGCGCCGCGAAATCCCTTTGCGCGATCAAGAACCTTCTTGTGTCTGCGTTGGCTCGCTGCGCCGTTTGTTGCTCTAGGCATGTGTTACCTCCTATTGTTGGCAATTTTTAGCCAACAGTTAGCAATTTTAAACCCCGAAAGCCCACACGGGCGGTCTGGCACGGACGCAGCCAGTCAGGGTCATTCACTTCTTAAAACTTAGTCAAGGCCATAGGGCAGGGCTTGCTTGACGTGATTACCTATGCAAGGACTCATCACAATGGATTTGTCTGCCAGGTATTTATTGCGTTTGTTGCGTTTCTGGCGGAAGTGGTAACGCCGCACTTTGGGCATCATCACCTTGCCAGTAGCACTCAACTTGAAACGCTTGGCTGCCCCCTTATGGGTTTTCATCTTGGGCATTGGGCCGCCGTACTCCTTTCAGTAGCTGTTTTAACCGCACATGATAATGCGCCGAAACGATTTGGTCACGGCGCAATTCAAGTCTGGGAATTTTATCACATTCTGACAGTAATTTCAAATCCTGATTTTAAAAAATTACGCTTTAGGAGTTATAGCCATCCACAACATTACCATGCCAACCAGGAGGACAATGGCTGGGGCAATCCAAAATGTATTAAAATCGTCGGTACGGACAATTTGAGGGTTGTCCCGCTTATAAAGAATATCGAATTGGTCGCCAACTTTGCGGTCACCCAACGTATTACTTTTAGTCGAGCGGTTACAACGGTCTGAAACACCCTCCACTATCGCCCCACCTTCAGTCTGAAACTGGATTACCGCACAACGTGGGCTATCGGTCAGGGCTATAATGGTTGCCGAGGTTTTTTGGTAGAAAAGTATCGCCATAATATTTGAAAACAAAAAGTAAAAAGCCCCACCACAAAAGAAAATACCAAGCAGCAAAAATAACAGGTGGGTTTTTCTACCCCAGCGTTTGGCGTGTTTTGGAAACTTGTTTTCCAGTACCGCCAACCCATTGGCATTGAAATCCCGAATGTAGCTGGAAACCGTTTCAGTAGTCAGATAGTGGTCGCGGGCTATCTGATGCGGTGGAATGCCCTTGCTGGCTTCAAAAAGAATCGCCGCTCCCAGCCGTTTGGAGGTGCTGGTAAACGGACTAACCAGCCGCCGGATAGTTCTTCTTTCACTGTCAGTTAATTGGCGCAAACTATAATAAAATGACATTCCAAATTATCTCCAGCTTTGCCGCTTCACAATGCTATTATTTTGTTCCCCCTTCCGCTTTAGGGAAGGGGGTTAGGGGGTTAGGTCAAATCACATAGGATGGTTCTACAAAGCGTCCGTCTTTCATCGGCAAAACCCGGTCGGCTTTGCTGGCGATTTTGGGGTCATGCGTTACCATTACCACCGTCAGGCCCATATCACGCCGCAAGTTCAGAATAAGGTCTAGAATTTCCTGACCGCGCTCGCTGTCCAGGTTGCCCGTCGGTTCGTCGCCCAATAACAGAGCTGGTTGGTTAGCCAAGGCGCGGGCAATTGCTACCCGTTGTTGCTCACCACCCGATAGCTCTTTGGGCTTGTGGTTTAGACGATGTCCCAGCCCCACCAGATTTAGCAATTCTTTGGCCCGTTTCTCTGGGTTAAAGCGCGATTTATCATCAAATTGTACCGGCAGGGCCACATTTTCCAGAGCCGAAAGGGTTGGTACTAAATTAAAAAATTGAAAAACAAAACCAATAGTACGGTTGCGAACATCTGCCAATTTATCTTCGGATAATTTACTAATTTCCTGTCCCGCCAGCACAATTGTGCCAGCACTTGGCGTATCAAGGCCACCAATCAAACCTAACAGCGTGGTTTTGCCGCAGCCGCTCGGCCCGACAATCGCTACCACCTCGCCCTGCTCTACCGTCAAATCCACCCCTTTCAGAATGACAATTTTCTCTTTGCCCATTGGCAATTCTTTGGTTAAACCGCGTGTCTCAAGTATCGTTGCCATAAATCCCCTTTATTAGCCGTAAGCCCTCAGCTATCAGCTATCAGCGATTAGCTTAGGTTTTTTTATACTTTAGAATGTCTTTTTCAGTCCAAAACTAATCCAATTTTTGAGTTGTTTAATAATATCTTTAACCCAATTAACTGTCCCCTGACTTTTCAATTTTGCTGGGCAGCTTTAAGGTGATAAGCCAGGGGCCGCTAAGGGAAGTCGCTTCTGGTTGACCGCCCCGTCCCATTCCGCTATCAAATGATAGTTTGGGCACTTCCAGGGTTAGAGTTGTTGCTGCCGGGTCAATAAGCGGTTGTACCACATAATTATGCTGCCAGTCGCCCATAAAACCACCACTCGAGCCTCGGTTCATCAGGTTATAAAGCGTGCCTGTATCATCAGTCAATTTCAGTTCCGTTGGTCGCGGAAATTGGCGGTGGTCAATGTTCATGTCTGGCGCAAACCGAATATTCAAACTCAAACTGAACGCGCCCTGATAAATTTCCAGGCCATTGACCAGCATCAGCGTGTCATTGACCTTAACCGACCCACCAACTGGCAGGACTTCAACAAAGTTAGCTATTTCCAGCACTGCCTCCAGCAGTCGGGGGTTTATTCAGGTTGCACCAACCGCCGCAGGTTCTGGCAACTCTTTTTCCGCCGAGGTTTTATCTTCAGCCTCATTTTCAGTTGCATCGGCTACTTTGTCTAATTTTTTAGCAACCATTGCTACCTGGGCATCCCCACCGATTACGATATTGGTAGCTGTTGCCCAACCCTTTTGTTGGCATTTTTGGCAAAAACTATCGCCATGCTCAGGACAATAAAATTTATAACACTGTCGGCACATCCCAATAGCTCCGTTTTCGCAAATATGACAGCGCATAATGACCTCCCTGAAAAAGTCTTGAGTACCGATTAATGAGCCGAAAGTTAAAGGTCTAAAGTCGAAGAACCTAACCCCCGGACAAGATACATCGTGTCCCTACTCATACCGCAGCACCACCAACGGTTTTTCCTGAACCGCGCTCCAGGCACTAACGATAGTAGCGAAAATTGCCAGCCCTACCCCTAGCAACAGAAGTAGCACCGCCGTCAGGGGCGACCAGGTTATATTGAGGCTGGCACGGGCTGTCCCGGTGATGTTATTGACGTTTATAGCGATAAGCACCCCGAAGCCGACCCCAATCAGGCCGCCCAATAGCCCTACCAGCCCACTTTCCCACAACAAAATCCCCATTACCCGCCGCCGTTTGGCCCCCACCGCTTTTAATACTCCAATTTCAGTACGCCGTTCCAATACCGCCAGTGCGACATTATTCGCCACCAGAATTGCCCCGCTAAACAGGCTTAACAGGCTCAAAATCAGGGGGAAGGCCAGGAATTGGTCAAGAATTCGGCTGAAAGTGTTTATCAGGTCGTCCAGGTCAAAGACGTTCAAAATAACTCCTTGTACGCCTTCCAAAGTGGCTTGCTTTTGGGTTCGGTCTACAAACATATAATACAGGTTCACGGGTGCGCCAAGTTTAGCGACTGAGTTGAACGGGGCAATCCAATCGCGCTCAAAATTAACCACCTGATTCCCGGCATCTAGTATCCCGATAATCTCAAATTCTAATACGGTATTGTTGGGCTGACTGGTGCGTCCACCGCCAAAGGTGCTTTGCGCCCGGAGCGTTACTTTATCCCCCGGCTTGAGGTTATAGTTTTGGGCTACGGTTTGTTTGATCATCACTACATTTTTATCGGCATCTTCGGCGGTCAGGTTGCGTCCCGCCAGAACCTTTTGTTTACCCGCCGCGCCGGGAGCCTCGCCATTAACGTAGCCGCGCCCACTTACATCAATACCGCTAGTCCCACCCGGTGGAATTGCTCCGTTGATAGTTTGCAGACGGGCGTTGGCAAAGTTCCCGCTAAAAACCTTTTGTAATCCCGGAATATCTTTTAGTTTTGCGAGAGTGCGGTCGTTGGCAGCCGGGTCGGGTTGCCCCACCAACGAGCCCGCCGCAAGATTAAAGCCAACGGCGTTATAGCCAAGCTGAATATCAAAAGCATCTTTGATGGTGGATTTCACACTGTCGGCCACAAAGGTAATAAAGCTGATGAAAAAGAGGCCGACTATCATTACCAGAACGGTAGTGGCAGTGCGCCCCCGGTTGCGGCTGAAACTACGGAAGGCCATTTTTATGCTGGGATTGCGGGGGGTCGGTATCAAGCCCACCAGCGCGATAACCAACCATAACAGCCCCACCAATATCAGGAAGACCACCAGGGTTATCAGCGAAATTATGATGCCCAGCAAGATGTTGCCCAGCAGCACTCCAGCTATCACCCCTAACAACAGGCCCATAATTAACAAAATTACAAAGCTGGCAATCCCACCCACGCGCGGGATAAACGAGCTTTGGGCGCGTAAAACTATCGCCGGACGTAATTTGGCGGCAGCATAGGCCGGGAGAAAACCAAAGACCGCCGAGGTTAATATTCCAACCATCAAGCCCACAATTATCGGGGTTGGGTATAAAGCCCAATTGAGCGGGCGGGCGAAAAAGCCTTCTGCTACCCCTTTGATGCCCAGCCCCAGCAACTCGCCCAGCACTACCCCTAAAATGCTTCCGCCTAAACCCAATATCAGGGCTTCCACGGTGAAAATAAAGAGAGTCTGACGGGTTTTGAGGCCGAGAGCTTTGACCGTTGCGATTTCGCTGGCCCGTCGCCCTATCACCACCAGCATCGTATTAATCACGCCGATACCGCCGACCAGTAGCGACAACAGCCCGATATAAGATAGGAAATCTTTGGTTATATCCAGGCC
>Ga0209512_1002287_pt1 | contig 20790 bp, 19 predicted proteins | sample frozenSSSSmetaG_FD_184142 | JGI IMG/M metagenome (GOLD analysis project Ga0209512, IMG submission 184142) | Glacier valley bacterial and archeal communities from Borup Fiord, Nunavut, Canada, to study Microbial Dark Matter (Phase II) -... | ecosystem: Environmental > Aquatic > Freshwater > Ice >...
GCCGGCCAGGCGATGCTCGCCGACTCCATCCGCACTCTTGCCAGCGCTGCCGCCGCACAGAATGCGGTCGCCGCGGTGCGCGGCCTCGTGCGCGGGCGCCTCACTGTGGGCGCCGAACCGTGCATCGGCGCGATCGATCTTCCGGCCGAACTCGGTCGATTTCGAACCGCGAACCCCGGGGTGGAGGTGCGCCTGCGCTACGAGGGCTCGATCGAACAACTCGACAGCGTTGCGAGCGGGTTACGGGACATGGCCCTGGTCGTGGCGACCGGTCCCGCCCCGCAGGGAGTGCGAATGCGCCAAGTGAGTTCACAGAAGCTCGTGGTGCTGTGCCATCCGGATCATCCGTTCGCCGCTCGAGACGAAGTCGACATCGAGTCGCTCCATCACCAGCCGATGATCGGTTTCCAATCCGGGTGGGGCGCCCACGTGCTGGCGCGCCGGGCGTTCGCGGTAGCCGGCTTCGACTACCGAGCAGCGATGGAGGTCAACGACGTGCATCCGCTGCTCGACCTCGTCGGCTACAACCTCGGGGTGGCGATCGTGCCGGCGAGCTTCGCCGCGAAGCGTCCGGACACACTGTGCGCGGTGGCGCTCCCGAAGAGCATGCCGCAATGGACGGTCGCGGTCGCGGTGGCGGACGAACCGAGTCCGGCCGCCACCGCATTCCTCGATCAACTGTTCGAGGAGGCCCCTCAGGCGGCGTCGAGCGTCGAGAGCTCGTCAGCGGTCAAGGTGAGCTCGGCGGCCTGAACCGAATTGGTGATGCTCTCCGGCCGCGATGCGCCGGGGATGGGGATCACACCCGGCGACTTCGCCATCTCCCACGCCAGGCACACGACCTGCGGGGTGATCCCGCGGTCGGCCGCCACGCGCCCGAACGCCGCGAACCGGTCACCGAGCGCACCCGCCGAGGTGATGCCGCCGAGCGGGCTCCACGGTAGGAACGCGATCCCGAGGTCGTCGCACAGCTCGAGTTCGGGCTCGCTGCTGCGGAACGCGGGCGAGAACTGGTTTTGCACCGCTACGAGTCGACCACCGAGGATCTCCTGGGCGAGTCGGATCTGTTCCGGATTCGCGTTCGAGATGCCGGCCTGCCGGATCGTGCCGGCATCGAGCAAATCGCGGATCGCGCCGACGGAGTCCGCATAGGGCACCTCCGGGTCCGGACGGTGGAACTGGTAGAGGCCGATCGCGTCGCCGCCTAAGCGCTTCAGCGACGCCTCCGCCGCCTGCTTCAGATACTCGGGCCGGCCGTTCACGGTCCAGGAGCCGTCTCCGGGGCGGAGGTGGCCACCCTTCGTGGCAACGAGCACACTCGACGTGTCCCCACCCCAGGAGGCGATCGCCCGCGCCAAGAGTGATTCGTTGTGTCCGACGTCCGTGGCGGTCAGGTGGTAGGCATCCGCCGTGTCGAAGAAGGTCACCCCCAGGTCGAGAGCGGCATGGATGGTGGCGACGGAGCGGGCCTCGTCCGGGCGACCTTCGATCGACATGGGCATGCCGCCGAGGCCGATCGCGCTGACCTGGACGTCGCCAATGGTTCGTGACTTCATATTTTTCGGTTCTCTTTCTGTGGGGCGAATACTGAGGGGTGAACGGATTACTACCAGGCGTAGTCTTCGGGCGCGGTCTTTCGACCGGGGAAGATCTCGTCGAGTCGGGCGAGGGCATCGGCGTCGAGGGTGACATCGAGTGCGCGGACTGCCGCATCCAACTGGTCCATCGTGCGCGGCCCGATGATCGGTGCCGTGACCGCCGGCTGGTGCAACAGCCAGGCCAGGCCGACGTCACCGGGCTCGTGGCCGAGCTCGTCGGCGAGGTCCTCATACAGCTCGATCGCGATGCGATGCGTCGCGAGCGTCTCAGCGGCGCGCCCCTCCAGACGGCGCTTACCGTCCCGCTCCTTGCGGACCACTCCGCCGAGCAGTCCGCCGTGGAGCGGCGACCACGGGATGATTCCCAGGCCGTTGCCCATTGCCGAGGGGATCACCTCAAGCTCGATGTCTCGCGTGAGCAGGTTGTAGATGGATTGCTCGCTCACGAGCCCGGTGAAGTTGCGTCGGCGGGCCTCGGCCTGGGCCATGGCAATGTGCCATCCCGCGAAGTTACTGCTACCGGCGTAGAGGATCTTGCCCTGCGCCACGGCCGTCTCCATCGCCTGCCAGATCTCGTCCCACGGGGTGTCGCGGTCGATGTGGTGAAACTGGTAGAGGTCGATGTAGTCGGTCTGCAGTCGCGAGAGGCTCGCGTCGAGTGCGCGGCGAATGTTGAGCGCGGACAGCTTGCCCTCGTTCGGCCAGTCGGTCATGTCGCCGTACAGCTTTGTGGCGAGTACCGTGTGCTCGCGTCGGCCCTCGCCCTGCGCGAACCAGTTGCCGAGGATCGTCTCGGTCGCACCCCTGCCGAGCTCGCCGCCGTACCCATTCGCGGTGTCGAAGAAGTTGATGCCGCAGTCACGCGCAGCGTCCATGATCGCGAACGAATCCGACTCCGTGGTCTGCGGACCGAAGTTCATTGTGCCGAGGCACAGGCGGGAGACCGTGAGGCCGGAGCGGCCCAGATGCGTATATTCCATGGTTCTACATTCCTCGCACCAGACCCACCTGTCCAATAGGAGATCCAGATGCCACTGAGCACTCTTCCTTCTCAATCACAGGCACCGAGGTGCCGCGCGGCGATGTGTCCGCTATCTGCGAGTGCCAGCTACTCCAGTTGAGGCAGCGGACACCACCAAGATGGCTGTCAGGCGACTCTCCGTAACTGTCCAGCAGGCGCTGGCTATCGTCGTGGATCAGAGAAATATAAATGGGTACCCGGAGAGGATCACCGTCGTGCGGCGTTTCATCGCCTGCCTGGCTGCCGTAATCATCGTCGGTGGAATCGCGGCCGGTGCAGTGTTTGCGCTTTCTCACAGCGATTCGAGGATGGGGTCCGCCACGGCCGGTCGCTCTGCTCCCAGCTGTCTATCGGTCGCGCCTACAACGGTCGGAACACTCACCGTTCCCCCAGGCCCGATCGCCGGATACTGCCAGGACCGCCTGGTCAATGCGGCTCAGGTCATCAACGCGGCCCGGCGCTCGGCATCGGAGCTCAGACCCAGGCGATTGGCGTGATGACGGCAATGGGCGGGTCCGGCCTTCGCAACCTCAACCACGGCGACGCAGCGGGAGCCGATAGCCGGGGACTGTTCCAGCAGAGAGCCAATGGCGCGTGGGGCAGCCTGAACGATCGGATGACCCCGTCGATCGCTGCACCTACCTCGTACTGGAGCGATGCGGCCACCGTTGTTGCCGCTCCCACCAGCACCGCTGTCCCGGCCAGGTGACGGGTGCGGTCCGGCGAAGTCGATTTAGCCGACGGCGCCGCGCTCGAGGGACTTGACCTTGTCGAGGAGCGCGCTGATGGCAGCATCCTGCGACGCCAGGTGAAGCTGGATCTGTTTCGCCTCCTCAAGAATCGCCCCCGCATCCTCATAGGTCGCCGACGACCGAGCGTCAGCCGCGGCGGCCTGGATGTTCTGGCCGACGATGATCACCGGAAGCAGCACTAGCTGCAGGAAGGTCTGCGCGATCCACGCGATGATGACGATCGGATTGTTGCTGAGAATCGCGGCTGGCAGACTCACCAACGCGATTGCTGCGAACACGTAGGCACACCACATCGTTCCCACAGTGGTGGTGATCCCGAGTCCCACCTTCCGGTTGAACCGGTTGACGAGCTTGTCTTGCGGGTGAATGCTCTTCGATGCCGCCCGGACCGTCGGCGGTCCCTGCTTCACACGATCCGTTACTCGGGCGTGTTGCTTATATTCGAATGTTTCGCTCATGTGCCTGCACTTCATTTCGTTGTCGAGGTGAAGCGATTCTGCCAGCCTCCGGGCTTCCGACACGCACCTGGAGTCGCTCAGCGCGTTGTGCGCGGTGACTTCGCGGTGAAGCGGGATGCACGTCGCGCGACTCGATGCGGGTAGCCGCGGCGGCGCACGGGTGCGATTTCGACCTGCGCGGCCACGCGGGCGAAGAACCACCTTTTCGCGATCTCGACGAGCACGAGGTAGAGCACGACCATCCCGACCAGCGCCAGAAAGAACGGGGCCGGAAGGGGCACGAACCCGAGCGCACCGTTGAGCGGCGAATATGGCAGCCAGACGCCGATGGCGACCACGCCGATCGACGCCAGGGTGAGTCCGAGCGATGGACGGCTGCGGAAGAACGGAACACGGCGGGTGCGGATGGCGAAGATGATGAGCGTCTGTGTCGCGATCGACTCGATGAACCATCCCGATCGAAACTCGGACGGCGCCGCGCTCAGGACGAAGAGCATGAGGGCGAAGGTGGCGAAGTCGAACAGCGAGCTGATCGGCCCGAAGAGCAGCATGAAACGGCGGATGAAGTGGATGTCCCAGTGCGACGGTGCCTGAAGCTGCTCCCGGTCGACCCGGTCGCTCGGGATCGCCAGCTGGCCGGCGTCGTAGAGCAGGTTGTTCAGCAGGATCTGACCGGGAAGCATCGGAAGGAACGACAGGACCACCGACGCGACAGAAGCGCTGAACATGTTGCCGAAGTTGCTCGACGTTCCCATCAGCACGTACTTGATCGTGTTGGCGAAAATGCGGCGACCCTCCATCACGCCGTTCGCGAGCACGCTGAGATCCTTCTCGAGCAACAGCACGTCGGCCGCATCCTTAGCGACGTCGGCTGCGCCTTCGACAGAGATGCCGATGTCGGCCCGGTGCAGGGCCAGAGCGTCGTTGACGCCATCGCCGAGGAATGCGACCGAACGCCCCTTCTCACGCAGGCATTCGATGATCCGCGCCTTCTGCTCGGGTGAGACGCGGGCGAAGATGGTCACTCGCCGGGCGGCCTCCCCCAGTTCGGTGTCGCTGAGGGCGTCGATGTCCCCGCCGGTCAGGGTGCCGCCGGAGAGCATCCCCAGGTCGGCGCAGACCTTCTCGGCGACCTTGGCGTTGTCACCGGTCGCGATTTTGACGGCAACACCGAGGGAGGCGAGCTGCTCGAGGGATGCGCGAGCATCGGCCTTGGGTTTATCCACGAAGACGAGAAAACCGGCCAGCACGAGGTCCCGCTCGTCGGCGGGCTCGATCTGGGCCAGGCCCGGCGCAGAACGAGTCGCCACGGCCACCACACGCGCGCCCGCTTCGTACTGCGCCTCGAGAGTGGCCTGGGCATGCGCCGAGACCCCCGGGCAGCGCAGAAGGATGTCCTCCGCTGAGCCCTTGGCGATCAGAAGTGGAGAGTCGTCGGCGTCGGCGACAAGAACACTCGTCATCCGCCGGTCGTGGTCGAAGGCGAGCAAGTCGAGCTGACGCGTACCGCCCAGCACGAATGACGCCGCCTGAGGGCTCTGCCACAGGGCAGCATCCAGCGCATTCAGACCCACCACCGATGGATGAGGTTTCGTGTAGTCGGTCTCGGTCGACAGCAATCCCCAGCGGAACAGTTCGTCAGCGGTCGTCGATCCGTCGGCAGGGATCGCGGCGGTGAAGCCGATTCGCCCCTCCGTCAAGGTGCCGGTTTTGTCGGTAACCAGCAAATCCAGGTCGCCCAGGTCTTCGATGCAGACCAGACGCTTCACCAGCACCTTATTTCTGGCCAGGGCGCGGGATCCCGTAGCCAGGCTTGTGCTGACCACCGCCGGAAGCAACTGGGGCGTGATCCCGACCGCGATCGCCAATGAGAACAGCAGCGACTCGATCAGCGGGCGCTGCAGAAGCAGGTTCGCCACGAAGATCAAGCTTGTCAGCACGATCGCGACCTCGAGGAGCAGAAACGAGAAACGGCCCAGGCCCTTCTGGAACTCCGTCTGCGGCTGAGCCGTCGCGAGACCGACCGCGATTCGGCCGAAGACGGTGCGGGGCCCGGTGCTGATGACGACGCCGGTGCCGCCGCCCGATTGCACGACCGTTCCCATGAGGAGGCAGCAGTCGAGATCACCGATACCCGCTGCGGATGGGACTGGTGTCGGATCCTTCGCAACCGGCATCGACTCCCCGGTCACGATGCTCTCGTCACATTGCAGGTCCTTGCAACTGAGCAGTCTCAGGTCACAGGGAATGACCGAGCCAACACTCAGCGCCACGATGTCGCCCGGCACCAGGTCGACGACGTCGACCTCTTTGCGTTCACCGTCGCGAAGAACGACCGCGCGGTGCCTGACCTGGTCATGCAGTGCATCCGCCGCCCGCTCGGCACGGAACTCGTTGATGAAACCGAGGCCCACGCTGACGAGAAGGATCACCGCGATGATGACGGAGTTCGTGGCGTCGCCGAGAAAGGCCGAGATGATTGCCGTCGCGAACAACAGGATCAGGATGGGACTTTTCAGTTGCCGACCGAGGACCACCCACGGCCGGGCTCGATGCCCGCGCACCGCATTCGGGCCGACGGAGGCAAGGCGGCGAGTGGCCTCTGCGGATGTCAGGCCGTTCGGACTAGTAGTCAGGCCTCGGAGAACATCGTCAACGGATGAACTCGCAGCACTCCTCAGCGCATCAGGAGCGGTGGCCAGAACGAGTGATGTCTTGTCGATGGGATTCTCTCCGGTCGGACTGTTTCGACTGTGTGCTCAGTGTGCACTCGTCGGCGATTACACACCAGTGTCCTGCGTCCTTGATTCATCTGTGTAACTGTGCACGCCCGTGGGTTAAGGTGCTGCTCATGGGCCCAAAAACCGAGACGAGCGTTCATATACACGAGCACCGGGCTCCGCCGCTTATCGCGATCATCGTCATCCTGGGGATTTACATTCTCATCCCTAAGGAGGTGCAGGCGCTTCCCAATTGGGTGGTGCCGGCGTTAGCGGCGCTGCTGGTCATCCCCCTGGTCATCCTGAACCCGACCCGATTATCGAAAGAGACATCCTGGTCGAGGGGGATCTCGATCGCTCTGGTGATTCTGCTCGCGGCAGCCAACCAGATAACTGTCGTCTTCCTGATCGGCCAGTTGTTGAACGGTCATGCCAAAGGCACGGATGTCCTGCTCACGGCTTTGCAGGTGTGGATCAGCACGGTGATCGCGTTCGGTTTGCTGTACTGGGAACTCGATCGAGGCGGGCCCGTGGCCAGACGCGACCCCCAGCTGTGGGCAGCAACAAACGCTGATTTTCGATTTCCGCAGAACGACGGTCCTGCCGTAACCGGAGCGTGGCGCCCCACGTTCCTGGACTATGCCTACATTGCGCTGACCAACATGATGGCCTTCAGCCCGACAGATGCGATGCCGATGACGGTTCGCGCCAAACTCGTGATGGGTTATCAGGCGATTACTGGTTTCGTTTTGCTCGCCCTGGTCATCTCCCGGGCAGTGAACATTCTCAATTGAGCAGCGCTTTCACCGGCTCACTTTCAGGTGCGCGGCATCTCAACCCGGCACAGCCACGAATGTTCATGTGTGCCATGGTGCTTTCGTTAAAGTTCCGGGCGTATAGTCCCAATTGCAAGGCGCTTGTCGTTAGCTGAGGCTCCTTCGCGGATATAAGCCAGCGACCCGCAACGTCGAGAGACGCCGAGGGTCAGGACAGGTTGCCCCGGATTAAGGGGTAGCCCCGATTGGCTCCCGGGTGACCGGGTTCACGCCGCGAAGTGCCAAAGGTCCTACGTGGAGAGGCGCCCGGACCTCCCGGTCCGACTCTCCGTATGCGCGTGACGAGCGGAGAGGAGCACGCTGATGAGCGATAGCCATAGTCCGTGCCTCCTGCCGCCGCCAGCTTTCTGCTGACCCGCCACAGGAGATCTTCCCGCTGCCGCCTGCTCGCCTTTCGAGTACCGGTGCGATGTGCGCTGCCCGACCACCTACCCGACGACCTTTCCCGCTGTGCGGACGACGGAGATTTTTTCATGACCACTGATCTGAACACCCCACCCCCCACCGGCGCATCCGCTGTGCTGGATTCGGCTCACCTTGGCGATATCGAGGGCGGCCTCGGCACAATCCGTATCGGCGACGATGCACCGCGAAAAAAATTGTCGGCCAAGCTGAGGACTCTGCTGGCGATTGTCGGACCGGGACTGATCGTGATGGTCGGCGATAACGACGCCGGTGCATTCGGTACCTACACCCAGGCCGGCCAAAACTACGGCACCACTTTGCTGTGGACGCTGCTCTTGCTGGTGCCGGTGCTGTTTGTCAGCCAGGAAATGGTGCTGCGACTGGGAGCAGTCACCGGTGTCGGGCACGCACGCCTGATTTTTGAACGGTTCGGAAAATTTTGGGGTGCCTTCAGCGTCATCGACTTGCTGTTGCTGAACGGGTTGACCATCATCACCGAGTTCATCGGCATCAGTCTGGGACTCAGCTACCTCGGCATCCCCCAGATCCCCGGAGTGATCGTCGCCGCCGTCGTCGTGATCGCAGCGGCAAGCACGGGATCGTTCAAACGATTCGAGCGGGTGTGCCTGGTGTTGATCATCGGCTCCCTGGTGCTGATCCCGATCTGGTTCCTCGCGCATCCACCGCTGGGACAGATCGCGCATGACTTTCTGATCCCCGGGTTTCCTCCGGGCGCGCAACTATCGACGGTGATGCTGCTGATCATCGGGATCGTGGGCACGACGGTGGCACCGTGGCAGTTGTTCTTCCAGCAGTCCTACGTCATCGACAAGCGGATCACCCCGCGATTCATGAATTACGAAAAAGTCGACCTATGGATCGGGATCGCGATCGTGATCGTCGGTGCCGGGGCGATAATGTCTTTCACCGCCGCGACGTTCGCCGGACACAAGGAGTTCGGCAAATTCACCGACGCGCTCGGCGTTGCAGAAGGACTCGGCAAGTACGTTGGTCCGGTCGCTGGGGTGCTGTTCGCGATCGCCCTGATTGATGCATCCATCATCGGGGCCGCCGCGGTTGGTCTCTCCACCTCGTATGCGCTCGGCGACGCGCTGGGTCTGAAGCATTCGCTGCACCGCAAGCCTAAGGAGGCCAAGGGCTTCTATGCGATTTTCGTCGCTCTGCTCGCTGTTGCCGCGACCGTAGTGCTGATCCCCGGCAGCCCGTTGGGGCTGTTGACCGTGGGGGTGCAGACCCTGGCGGGTATCCTGCTGCCCTCCGCGGTGGTGTTCCTGTTACTGCTCTGCAACGACAAGCAGGTGCTGGGGCCGTGGGCGAACGGAAAATGGTTGAACCTGTTCACCTCGGCCGTGATAGCAATCCTGGTGATGCTCTCGCTGGTTTTGACATCCAGTGTTCTCTTCCCGGGCATCACCGGAAGCACGATCCTGTGGATCCTGGGTAGCGGCAGCATGTTGACCGTAATTCTCGGCATCGTTTTCGCTGTCTACCAGCGTCTGCACCCCGCTCCGGCAGCCGCGGACACCGTCGACCGAGCCGAACGCCCGACCTGGCGGATGCCGCCGTTGGCATTGTTGACCCGCCCGCAAATGTCTGGGGCGCGACGTTTCGGCTTGACTGTGCTTCGCGGATACCTGTTCGTCGCCGTGATCCTCGTCATCGTCCGGGTCGTTCAACTCGCGCTCGGCCACTGACAGTGCGACCACCGCGGCGCTGCCTATCATCCGCGCAATCAATAGGCTCATTCCATCGGCCGATCACTGAAAAGGCAAGGTCATGAACACGAACTCCACCACCACATCCAGCACGCCCGTGCGTGTCATCTTCCTGTCTGCTCTGCTCGAGCACAGCGTGGTTGACACCACCGGCAAACTGCTGGGCAAACTGGCCGACATCATCGTGCGGCTGCGCGGGAGCGACTACCCACACGTCAGCGCCCTCGTTCTGCGGATGGGCACCGGCACCATTTTCGTGCCGATCGCCGACGTGCGCGACATCGGCGGTGATCGCATCGAACTGGGAACAGCGCGGCTCGACGTGCGCCCGTTCGAACGGCGCGAGGGCGAGGTGCTTCTGCGCAAGGATGTGCTCGGCCATCGCCTGATCGACGTGGAACGAGTCGAGTTCGTGCGCGCCCACGACGTTCGGCTCGCCCGCGCTGACGATGGTTGGGTCGCGACCGGCCTGGATGTGCGCAAGCCTCACTGGTGGGGCGGCAAAACCAACCATGCCAGCCATCCGTCCCGGGATTGGCTCTCGTTCGAGGCCCTTATCGGACACGAACCCTCACTGATTGTGCGCTCCCGGTTCGGTCAGTTGCACCGGCTGAAGGCGGCCGAAATTGCGGACCTGATCGAGACGGCGACAGCAACCGAGCAAAACGAGATCCTCACCCAGGTGCATGGTGACCCTGAGCTGGAAGCGGATGTTTTCGAGGAACTCGACGACGAGCGCCAGGCGCAGTTATTAAAAACCCGCAGTGCAACCGAGGCGGCGGAAGTGCTCTCGCGGATGCGCACCGATGATGCCGCCGACGCCATTTCCGACATGCCACAGGACCGTCGCGGAGCCGTCCTTGCCGCGCTACCGGATCTCCAGCGCAGCAGGATAATCACCCTCCTCGGCTACAACGACGCTACCGCCGGTGGCTTGATGGCACTGGAATTTCTTGCCCTCTCCGAGAGTCGGACCATCGGCGACGCCCTGGAAATGATTCGCATTGCAACCGGGCAACAGCCCGAAGCGCTGACCACGATCTACTCTCTCGACGAAGACAACACCCTGACCGGCTGCATCAGCCTGGTCAGCGCCCTCCAACAAGACCCGTCCACCGTTTTGCGCGAGGTCGTCACCGGTGACCCGATCCACGCCAGCCCAAGCGACGACATCATCGACATCACTACCCGAATGGCCGACTTCAACCTTCTCACCCTCCCCGTCATCGACGAACGCGGACACATCCTGGGTGTGATCACCGTAGACGACGCACTGGAAGCAGCGATCCCCGAAGACTGGCGCCGCAGAGAAAAGCAACAACACGAAACGATCCTCGGCACCAGCGAACCCCGATGAACGCGGCGACCGTAGGAGCAGAGTGACTCTGGCAGAAAAGGTGCGCCTCACCGTCCCTTTCGCGGTGGTCGACGCGCGGTGAATGGAGACGCGATCGCCAGCAGGAGTGGCCGGGCTGATCTCCGCGGCTGCGCGAACTACTGGCCAGCAGGGTTGGTCAGAAACAGCCGCCCCCACAGCTCCCGCAGATACTCTCCGAACTGCCGCGTCCACTCGCGCCCTGTAACCAGCCGCGCTTTAGGCTCGAAACCTGCGGTCGCCCAGACCACGTCGGCGACGTACTGGTCGCTCAGCTCGGCCCTGAGCTCCCCGGTTGAGCGCGGGTCTGCAGTGAGTTTGAGCATATTCGCGGCATGGCGATTCATGATCTCGGTGAAGAGCGCGGCGCAGTCTGTGTCGGTCTGGGCGGCATCGCTCAGCGTCACGAAGATAGGAGCGGTTCGCGGGTTCATCGCGGCCGCGGCATCCGCATAAATTCTTATTTTTAGGGTCGCACCGGATGCCGCAAGCATGTGCTTCACGCGGGCCTTGGCGGTGTTGGACTTGGTGAGGAGAGACTTCATGTTGTTGGGATCCTTCTGCGTTGTGAGAGACCGGGCGCGAGCGCGATCCGATCGGCGCCTCGAGAAGAGGCGTCAGTGATATGGGTGTGTGGCACCTCGGAAACCCATCACCCCACCACCCCACGCAAAACGCCGGCCCGCTCCCCGTAATGGACAGCGAACCGCCTGTCGTGCCGCTGTTCAGAGGGCCGTCACCAGCGTGGCCGGTGTACTCGCGGGGCAGTCGGTCCCCACTCGTGCGGTTCAGCAGGCTCCTCATCGCCGATTGCCTGGACGATCACCGCGTGGTCGGAGGATTCGGGTCGGCCTCGAGCGGACGGTTGACCGCCGGGCCGAGCGAATCGCAGTGCGAATCGCTGCGGTTCAGGAGCTCCTCGGCGGCGACGTCTGCCAGCTTGCGCTCGCGCTGATCTCCTGCACCCTCCCGGCGCTCGTGGATCTTCAGGAGTCCGTCACGATCTGCCCGGGCCGCGATCCCCTCCACGGCGGTGCACTGCGCCTCGGTCAGGCTGGGCCCAATCAGTGTGACAGGGCCGGCAGCCGGCGTCGACGCGGATGGCCGGGGCACGCTGAGTTTCCAGCGAATCCCGAAACCGGGCTTCCCATCCGGCAGGCGGATCGCCACCCGGGTCGGGCGGAGATTTGAGCGTGTGTGCATGTGGCTTTTGGTTGAGGCGGTGATGGGTGGGCTTACCCGGTGACGAGAGCCGAGGCGACGTCCGACCCAGCCCCGCCGTCCTCCTGACCGGCCACGCCGACCGACCGTCCCGGCACGCCACCCATCCCGTCGGTTGTGACGCAAGACCCAGGGCACGCCGCCCCATCCCGCTGACCGTCCCGGTGACCACCACCAGCACGGTGCCCGTCTCGCCGGGGCGTTCTGATGAACCATGCCCCCACGACTTCATCTGGGTCAACTTGCGCTCCGAGCTCGACGGCCTGGAAGGTGTCACGCAATAGCCGCTGCTCCCGCACAGGTGGTTTCGCCGCCCCCGCGACCCACCGCGAGACCGGCCTCGGAGTCTTACCCGTGATGATCGCCAACGCGCGACACGAGCACTCCGTTAGTTGTTGCCCTTCGTGCACGTCTGCTGCGACGCCGTCTGGCCCGAAATATCCGACGGAAGCGCGACGGCGCTCGGGGCGGGCGTGGCAGCGCCCGACGTGGATGGCGATGGTGTCGCCGTACTTCCCGGCACGGCGGGTTGCGACGTCGGATCCAACACGGCGGCGCGGCCCGTCTTCCCCGTGAGGGCGACAGGCTGGTCATTCCTCAGCGCCGCGTTGAGCACGAGAGCGGATGAGGTCTGGGGCACAACGCGGTTCGGGTTGGCCGGATCCGAAATCGCCGGGTACTGCAGGAACACCATGTTCCCGAGGCCGATGCCCTTGAGCGCGAGAGCGATCGCCACGAGGTTCGTCGGCCTAGTGAGACCTTCGGAGAGCTGCATGTTCGCTACGGCGGCCTTCGCGAGCGAGTAGAGGGTGATCGGGTTGCTCAGCACGCCCTCACTCGTGACCTTGCGCATGAGAGAGGAGAGGAACACCTGCTGGTTGCTGATCCTGCCGAGGTCGCTGCCATCACCGACGCCGTGACGGCTGCGCACGAAGGCCAACGCGGTCGCGCCCTGGATCACATGCTCCCCCGCCGCGAGGTTGAGGCCGTCGAATCTGTCATTCACCGGGGTCGCGACGCAGACCGGGACGCCGCCGACGGCATTGGACATGCCGACGACGCCGTCGAAACTGATCTCGGCCGCATACGGGATATTGACTCCCGTCATCTTCTCCACGGTGAGCACGGTGCACGAAAGACCGCCTCGGGCGAGCGTCGAATTGAACATGACCTGGCTTGCGCCCGGGCGGTCTCCGCAGGCGGGCACAGGCACGATCAGGTCACGGGGGATGCTCACGACGACGGCGTTGGTGTGATCGGCCGAGATGTGCATGAGCATCGTCACGTCGTTATTGCCGGCGCCGGAACTGCCGGCGAGGTCACTCTTGGCCACGCCGGCCTGGCCGGTTCGAGTGTCGGTACCGACGAGGAGCAGGTTGACTCCGCCCTCGATAGCTCCGATGTCCGGAACCTCCTGCACCTTGGTGCCGGGAAGGGCGGCCAGATGGATGCCGGGCTTGATGCTCGACACCGTGTCATAGATGGCGAAGGCGGCTACGGATGCGGCGCTCACGGCCGCCACCGTCACGACAGCGGCGAGCCACTTGGCCACGGTGGCGAATGGGTGCCGCGAATGGAGTCGCGCGTGCCTCATGGGCGGTTCCCCCCGACGATTGCGATCGCGCGGGCGCAGCGGGGGGTGGTCCGATGGCAGATTTCCCGTCACGACAGCATCCATTTCTTGTTCACCCAGCAAGACATTCGGACCAATTTATCCCAGGGCACCTCGGCAAACTCTGTGAAGAGCCTCGCTCAGCCTCTGAATTGTCACATGAATGAGGACACCTGTGGCACTGGCTCTCGACTTGCCGGGAGAACACTAACGACTCATGCATCGCGCTGCCGACGTGTCGGATCCGTGCGGAGCCCGGGTCGACGCGACGTCAAATCAACGCCCACCGTATCGACGAAGAAGGCTGCCGTTCTGGCTTCGGCCAGATGGCCCACTCCGCATCAAAGGGCGGTGTCGTGGCGATGACACTTCCGGCGGCCCGGGATCTCGCCCCGTCGGGAATCAGGGTGAACACGATCGCCCCGGGAATAATCGAGGCACCGATGCTCGCATCCCTCGGTCTCGAGGTCGGCGCATCGCTCGCCGCCGGTATTCCGTTCCCCAAAGCGCCTTGCCCGGCCCGACGAGTATGCGTACCTTGTGCTCATGCTCCCCGAACACGACGACATCAACGGTGAGACCATTCGTATGGATGGCGCCCTCCGCATGGCACCCCACTGACAGAATCAGCACCAGCGAACGGAGCGGCTCATGTCAGGTTCGGTTATCGTTGCCGGGGCTCGGCCCCCCATCGGAAAGCTGTGGGGCGGACTGTCGGGATTCACCGCGGCGGAAGTCGGCCGGACGGCGATCGCGGCGCCCCGGCAAGTCCGGCATTGCCGACTCCGAGGTTGACTACATGATCATGGGGCAGGTGCTGGCGGCCGGGCCAATTACCGCCCGGCAGGCGGCGGTTCGGGTCTGCATACCGATGAGCATTCTCTCCATCACCCTGAGCAAGGTCTGCCTCTCCGGCACGCAGGCGGTCATTAGGGCCGACCAGTTAATCCGCATCGGGGGCTTCCGGGTGATTGTCGCCGACCCTTGGAGGCTGGATTACGCGCCGTCAACTCCGAAGACGCATCAGTGGATTCAGGCTTAGTTCGCGGTAACCGGTTCGGCTCTGCGCTCCCGCGGATGATCCGGCGTGCGCGAGGTCGAACTGGTGAGTCCGCGACTGATGACGAGGCGCTGGATCTGGTTCGTCCTCTCGAAGAGCTGCATGACCTCCGCTTGACGCATGCATCTCTCGGCCGCACAAACCCGGGTAAAATTATTCCCGCCAAGCACTTGCACGGCGTCGGTGGTGACCTTCATGGGGGATCGGTCGCGATCCGCTTCGCGACCGACGCCTGTCGGCTGTGCGGGCGTCCGGCATCCCGTCGGCGGGCCGCGTCGAGATAGGTGCCCGTGCAGAATTCGCGGCCGCGGCCATGTCGGCCAGAAGGAACCCGAGCCCGTCGTGGTCGAAGATCCGCTTGCCGAAGGCCGTCCGCTCCTTTGCTTAGTCGATGGCGACATCGAGCGCCGCCGGGGCGAGGCCCGTTGCCACGGCCGCGATTCCTGGGCGACCGCAGTCGAGGGCACCGAAGGCAATCGACAATCCCTGCCCCCCCCCCCCCCCCCCCAGGCGATAGGGCTCGAGAAGGGCACCGTTACAGTAGGCACCGGTCTCGGGCCGGCGTGCAGCCCCATCTTCTGCTCCGGCCGGCGGAACTCGATGCCGTCGGCCGCCCCGGGGGCGAGAAAGCACGATATGCCGCGCCACCCCGGGCTCGTGCGGACGAAGAGGGAGTAGAAGTCTGCGCGACCGCAGTTAGTGATCCAGGACTTGGCCCCGGTGTTGCGGTAGCCGTCGTCGTCTCGCTCAGCCCTGCAGGCGAGGGCGGCGACGCCAGCACCTCGATCATCTGGAGGTACACCTCATAGGGCTGGCCCCCTCCGCCCAACTCCTCCGAGAACGGAAGTCCGAGCGGGCCCGCATCGCCCAGCTTCGCGAAGAGCCCATTGGGGCAGCTCTCGGTCTGCTCGTATTCATCCACGAGGGGTGCGAGCTCCCGGTCCGCGAGGTCGCGGGTCAGCTCGAGCAGATATTCCGCTACCGGGATGGGAAGTAGGGGGTCCACAGGCATTTCGATCCCCCTCAGTACGCACATCGATACGTCCGTTCTGTGCAACTCCTAGTCGGCCGAACGGCACGTCGGAGGCAACGCCGAGCCCACTCGAATCGCGGCGAATTTCGGCCGTGTGCAAAGATATTGAGTGGCACGACCAGATACACGAAAGCTGCTCGCAGGTCGCAGTACGCCCGCCACGGTGAAGGGATCCGTCATGAGTGAGACCAGACTCCGCAACCGCCCGGGGGGGTCTGGCATCGCTCGCCACGGCAGGCTCAACCAGTCCCACGCTACCGTCACGGTTCTCAAGTTCCTCGCTACCGCGCTGGCCGTCGTCGTGGTGAGTGTGGCATCCGTCGCCGGGATCGCGGTCAGCCAGCTCAAGGGCAACGTCAAGACGGTTCACCTCGTGGGCGAGACCCAGGGGACACCGCCGGACCTCGGTTCATTCGAAGGCGGCTTCAATGTCCTAATCGTCGGCAGCGACAGCCGGGCCGGATCGGGCGAGAAGGGTCCCACCAGCGAACTCAACGACGTGACGATGCTCGTGCACGTGGCGCAGGACCAGACGAACGCTGTGGTGGTGAGCATCCCCCGCGACATGGTCGTGCCCATTCCCGCCTGCCCGAAGCTCGATGGCAAGGGAAACTACGGTGCGATGGCGGCCCAGCCGATCAACAACACGCTGACCTACGGTGGACTCGCCTGCACGGTGGTGACCGTCAAGGCCCTCACCGGCCTCGACATTCCGTTCGCCGGCCTCATCCAGTTTCAGGGCGTCGCCCAGATGGCTGACGCGGCCGGTGGTGTGGACATCTGCGTCAACGGGCCGTTCCACGACAGTTACACGGGCCTGAGATTTCCGGCGGCTGGAACGTACACGATCTCGGGCAACGACGCCCAGCTGTTTCTGCGGAGCCGTCACGGTGTCGGTGACGGAAGCGATCTCGGCCGCATCAGTTCTCAGCAGGTGTTCCTCTCCTCCCTCGTGCGCAAGATCAAGAGCGACGGAACCCTCGCCAACCCCGGCAGGTTGTTCGCCCTCGCTACGGCGGCGACGAAGAACATGAAGCTGTCGACCAACCTCACCAACCTCACCACCATGGTGTCTATGGCGCTCGTACTCAAGAACATCCCGCTCGACCGGATCGCGTTCGTGCAATACCCGGGCACGACCGGGGTCGGCGGCGTTTACCAGGGCAAGGTCGCACCGCTCACCCAAGTCGCCACAGCGCTTTTCGCCAAGATCAAGGCCGACCAGCCATTCACGCTCGACTCCGGCACGGGTCGCGGAAGCGTCGCGGCGCCGTCCGCTTCGCCGACGACGGCTGCCACTCCCGCGCCGTCCGGCTCGCCCAGCGCGGCGGCCGCCGGGGACGCAGCCGAAGTGCTGCCGGGAGTCCTTGGCCAGACCGCGGCCGACCACACCTGCTCGAAGGTCAACAAATAGCAACAGACGGCATGCTAGCGTGTGCCACGGAAAGCCTGGGGACATCATGAGCACTGAGGTGGCGGTCGCCCGGCGCAACAACAACTTCGACGTTCTCAGGATCGCGGCCGCGATCGCCGTCATCTTCGGGCACGCGTGCGTGCTTCTTGGGCGTCCGGAATCCACGCCCGTCGTGTTCGGCCTGCCAGTGGAGCAGCTGGGGGTGGCCGTGTTCTTCGTGATCAGCGGCTACCTGATCATGGGCAGCTGGCAGCGCACGCGTTCACTGCCGCAGTACTTCACCAGTCGGATCCTGCGGATCTTTCCCGGCCTGATCGCCGTGACCGTGTTGGCCGCGTTCGTGGTCGGCCCGCTCGTCACGGTGCTCGATCCGTCGGCGTACTTCTCCAGCAATGGCACTTATTCTTATCTGCGGAACGCTCTTCTGGTGCCGAACTACCAACTGCCGGGCGTGTTTGCCAACAACCCATTTCCGGTGGCCGTAAACGGGTCGCTTTGGACGCTTCCGGCCGAGTTCGCCTGTTACCTTCTCGTGCCGGTGATCGGGTGGCTGCGCGGTCGCTTGCAAGTGGTCGGCTGGGCGCTCTTTGCAATCGCGTCCGCCCTGGTCACGATTGCGTTCCACTTCGAGTTCTTCGGCGCGCGGGTCGAGTCGGCCGCGCTGATGTGGGTCTTCTTCGCCGGTGGAGCCATCGCGCGCCTCACCCTCAATCGGGAGCGTTTCCGCCTCGATATCGCGGGCATCATCATCATCATCTGGATGACGGTGGTCGGCTTCTTCCCGCAGTACGGCGTCTACGCCTCCTGGCTCGCGCTGCCGTACTGCGTGCTCGCACTCGGCGTGCAGTCCACCCCGGTGGTGCACCGTGCCTCGCGCTTCGGCGACCTCTCCTACGGCCTCTACCTGTGGGCGTTTCCCGTGCAGCAAGCGGTCGTGCACTTCCTCGGGGTGATACCGCTGGCGGTCGACCTCGCCATCGTGATCCCGATCACGGCGGCGCTTGCCTTCGCGTCCTGGCATCTGGTCGAGCATCCGAGCATGGAGCTCGCCGGTCGACTGCCCTGGTCAAGGCCGGCGATCGTTGCCGGCCTGCCCGTCACACTGGCGTCACCGTCGAGTTGAAGCGCTGGTTGGCCCCCAATTGACATCGGGGACGAGCCGGGCGTCCTAGCGTCGGCGCCGACGGCGGCGGCTGAACCAGAGGAACGCAAGAGCGATTCCCAGGGCGACGATCCCGAGCGCAACGATCAGGATTCCGACGGATGCGGAATCGGTCGTTGCCACAGCGGTGGTCGAGAGGAACACGACGGGGTCCCCTCGTAGTTTGAATGTTTTGTGGTGTTTTCGGTGCAGTGCGTTCCCGGCACCGGCTGCACTCTACGAGTCCCCCTTTTCCTGTACAACGAATCAGGATCCCCAGTGCGGAGCAACGACCTCCCCAGTTCAGGGGCGAGAGCCTGTGCGCGGACTCTCGCCGACTCGGCCACGGCACCGCGTGCCGCGTCGATTGCGGTCGAACAGTTAGAGCTGTCGCATAGTTCTGCCGAGTGCACCACCCGGCGAAGGTGGAGAACCCGCAAGGGTTCCGGGGGCCCAAATCCCTCCGTCTCGACCAAAACACAAGATCAGAGGCCCATTCCGGGAGCACTTTGTACCGTCTTTGGCTGGCTCTGGGGCTGGGTTTTCGACCGAGTGTCCGTGGAATGTCCGGACTTTTTGACGAGGCTTTCGGCTGCGGCGAGGCGTTGGATGAAGTCGCGTCGGTGGCCTTCGCCGAGGAAGTTTGCGTAGATCGTGAGGACGGTGCGCGCCTCGTCGCTCAGGTACTCCGCTACCTCGTGCACGGAAGTTCCGAGTCGCAGCCATCTGGAGGCGGCGGAGTGCCGTAGCGCGTGGCGGCGGAACCCGAGCGGGAACTAGCAGGCAACCCCGACCGCGAGCTGGCCGTCGCAGCGGTTGGTGAATAGGTAGTCGTCGGGGAACTTCCCGGCTCCGTGCGTGCGGAAGATTGCCTGAGCCCGAGGCGACAGCGGGATCGACCTGGTGCCTCGCCAGCATTTTGGGTCCTTCTCGTGGTAGCCGTCCGAGCGGGAGCGTTCGACGTTGAGTTGCAGCAGCGGGGCCTCCCCCATCCAGCTCACGCAGATCACTCGCAGCTCGCCCCAGCGCACGCCGGTGGGTGGCATGAACTCGAAGACGTCCGCGATATCGGAGCGCCGTTCGCGCAGGCTCTTGAGCAACGCCGCGCCGCGCTCCCGGGTCGGGATCTCGCTTGAGTAGCGACCGCCTGGCGGAATGCCGGTGTTTCGATTCGCCACGACGCCGAAGAGTTCCGGGGCCAGCTCTCTGTGACTCCCCCGGCCGCCACGGGGTAGAGCATCGAGAATGGCAAACCCGCACAAAGCGCGGAGCTCAAAGAACGGGAGCCCGCACAGCTGCCCTCCGGTCCAAAACTCGCACGCGAACGGGGCACCCTCCGACACGAGCGCCCGCTTTCCCCCGAAAGCAGGGAATCCCCCGGCAAACCTCGGCCAGGGGTGGGTGAAGGCCACCGCACCTGGCATGTCCGCCATCTCACGTGGCGCGAGAGGCAGAAACTCAGTCGCAATAACCAACTTCCGTCAATGTCAGTTGCAGGGCTGCTCTCCTGCCCGCAGGTCACGTCCCGTGGGGTGGTGACCTTTCCGGCTTGTCCGCAGTGCTTCGTTAACGTGAGTGAGCCATCGTGTGCTGGTCAGTGAGAACTGGTCAAAGTTACTCACGAAGGACACAAAACACGATGGCTCTAGACCAGTCTGCCCTGCTCGAGCGGCGCCGCCGGGTGGGGCAGGCCCTCTACGCGGTCGTGATGGAGGCCTACCTGCACGGCGTCTCCACCCGCAAAGCCGACGACCTCGTCAAGGCGCTCGGTGCCGACGCGGGGATCTCGAAGTCCGAGGTCTCGCGGATCTGTGCGGACCTGGACCAGGAGGTCGGCCAGTTCCGCGACCGCGACCTGTCGGTACTCGACTTCCCCGACGTATTCCTCGACGCAACCTACTGCAAGGCCCGGGTCAATCATCGGGTGGTCTCGCAGGCGGTCGTCGTCGCGTTCGGGGTCGCCGCAGACGGACGGCGGGAGGTTCTCGGTTTCGACGTCGGAGACAGCGAGAACGAGGTCTTCTGAACCGGATTCCTCCGCGGGCTCAAGACACGGGGTCTCGGCGGTGTGAAGCTCGTCATCTCCGATGCCCACGCCGGACTGAAGAAGGCCGTCGGCGTCGCGTTCCAGGGTGCCGCCTGGCAGCGCTGCCGCGTGCACTTCATGCGCAACGTCCTCTCGATCGTGCCGCGGGCCAGTCAGGAGATGGTGGCCTCGATCATCCGCACCGTCTTCGCCCAGCCCGATAAAGCCCACGTCGACGCCCAGTTCGACGAAGTCATCCGGAGGCTCACCAAATCGCATCCGAAAGTCGCCGGAATGCTCAATGACGCGAGGACTGATCTGCTCGGCTTCGCCGGATTCCCGGTCAAGCACTGGCAGAAGATCTGGTCGACGAACCCGATGG
>Ga0209512_1002290_pt1 | contig 20781 bp, 10 predicted proteins | sample frozenSSSSmetaG_FD_184142 | JGI IMG/M metagenome (GOLD analysis project Ga0209512, IMG submission 184142) | Glacier valley bacterial and archeal communities from Borup Fiord, Nunavut, Canada, to study Microbial Dark Matter (Phase II) -... | ecosystem: Environmental > Aquatic > Freshwater > Ice >...
GCAAAACAGAGAACAAAAAGCCCGGATTGGGCAAAAGAATTATAATCTGAATCAGTATAAAGATTTTAAAAGAATTTTACACATGAGCTCCATCAAACTAAAAAGATTTTGCAGCTATACTTCTGGTTTAAGGAATGTCGCTGTCAATTCAACTAAAAAGGGTTGCTTTAGCTTTGTAATGATATGTTTGACATTTACTTTGTTTGCTCAAAACAAATCAGCTACAGAAAATTCATTGCCTGTTGCATGGACCAGTTACCAAAAAGTAGCTACCTACGAGAAGGATTTTGCGGATATGAAAGCGCATGGCATCGGTCTGGTAGATATGGATGCACGTGATGTGGCTGACGCGCGTGAAAAGCTAAAGTTGGCAAGACAATTTGGGATGAAATACCATATTAATTTGCCAGATATTACCGAACGGGCCAATCTGGTACGCGAGGTTGGTTTTGAACCAGTTGATGCACTCATGATTGGTGGGGTTTATCAGGGAAAAGCCATCGACCGGCATTTGTTTCCGTTCAAGGCAGGAAAGAATACGATCGTCATCGAGCCACCTGTTTACAACAAGGCTTATGCATACACCGAAAACAACGGGAGCACCAGTGAAGCCGGATTAGGCGATCGAATTGCACACTATTATCCCGAAATGACCAGTCCGGTGAAAGCCGAAATTGTAGTTCCCCTGAAAATCTTCGACGGTAAGCAGCATCTGAAAATAATTACAGCCCGACTATCAGAAGCTCCGGCAGGTTCAAGGCCGGAATCCGACAGTGTAACACCTGATATGCCGGTTTCACCGGAAACAAAAAACCGGAAGCTCTATCAAATCTCATTCGATCTCACCGGATTGGATGCGGCCTTGCTCAATCAGGTTGGAATTGCCGTTTACTGGCCATACCATGGAACAAAGAAATACTGGCTGTTTGGTCGTGGAAATGTAAGTGCTGCCGCTCCCGGCACACGTCAGGCTCTTCAAAAAATTGTTCAGAAGGAATTGTCTAAATGGACCGAGGCCAACAACGGTACATTCCCGTTGGATGTGGTTGCAGCAGTTCGCTATGGCGATGAGTGCTTTTACATCACCGGTCATTCACAAACCAACGGATCGGCTGCTGTCAATTACCCGTTGTGGGATTTCAGCGCGCCGACTGTTCTGGCATTCAAAAAACATGCTGGTAAAACTGAATACCCGCGAACATGGGGGTTTCCTGAAATATACGGGGAGCAGGCCTATGGATGGTGGATGTTCAATTTACACGAACAAACAGCTAATCTGGTTGGTGTGGTGCATGAGGAAATTGCAAAAACTGCTCCCGGACTCAAATTGTTCAGAAATACAACCCGCATGGGTATCTTCGATCTTTCCAACAACCTTGATGGAAGTGGACAGGAACTGCTTGCCAGGAAACTTGACATCGTCCATCTCGATCCCTATCCTGTAGTTGGAGGAGGTTACAATGAGGCCATTCCGCGGGACATGAGCTATTGTTCAGGATTGGCCCGACGTTACAATAAGCCGCTCATTCCCTGGATGCAGGCACATGTCTATGGTCAGCTGCAAAATGTCACTCCGGAACAAGTGGACCGCATGGCCGATGAACAATGGGACCAAGGTGTAGATGGCATTATCTGGCTGGGTTACGGCGATACATATCCGAACGTACGACCAGATAGTTGGCAACGAGCTTCTGCTTTCCATAAACGACTTTCAACTACTTTACCGCCAAAACCAAAGGCTAAATTGGCCGTTTTACGTTCATATAATAAGATGGCTGCAGCAAGCATCTGGGAAAATGGACAAATTCGTAATCCTTCAGATTGGCTGCTTCAGCAGTTCCTCGAAGTGTGGGCTGTCATTGGAAAAAAACCATATGATGTTTTTGAAATTCCACCTCAACTTTCATTAGAAGAACGATTAGAACTCGAAAAAGAGTTGAAGAATTATCCATTTGTAGTTTCCACATTTCCATGGAAAGGTTCATGGATAATCGGTGCAGGTGAACGCGAATCGATAGCTGATCCCACGAAAGCGAAGGAATTTCAACAAAAATATGAATCGGAGATCATCCAAAGAGGTTGGTAACTTTAAGAATGAATAAATTATATGCGAAGATATTCCCTTATGAACAAACAAATTGGACTTACTTTTCTTTTCGTTTTGGTAATATTGACAATCGGCTTTGGTCAGAAAAGTCCGAATCTGAATGATTGTCTCAAAAAGAGCCAATGCAAGGCTTCAGTGAGGTTTACCAGCTACGACTACAATTTTTACAGTAAGCCCAGGCAATTTTTGAGCTTACCAGTTAATGAACCCGATTTGAAGCAGGAGGCGCATTTTATGGACGGTACCTGGCAGGTTGATTATCAGGCCACGGTTCCATTGGATCGTCCAGATGGGCTGGAAGTTGATTTTCATTTCAAACTAAAGAAAGGGTCTTCTCCGCAAACCAGTGTCACGATCGATTTTGCTTTTAATAACTGGTCAAAATCAAATTATGTTCTGATGCCCGGTGCCACATACAACGGAAACCGCTTTGAATCGCGTCGCATTCGTTATTCTCCCAAATTACTGGATTCAAGGGATATTGGTCCGGATGTTCCGATGATTATTTCGGATGTTCCGCGCCTCAATATCAATGATGGTCCGTCCCGGATTCAGGAACGATCTGGTTCTATGAGTGTGCCAGCTATTGGATTTCAGTCGGATTCTACTAAAAGTGGATTTTGGTTGCTAACACATCAGTCAACAAAATTTGGAGACACTGGGATTGGAATTGAAGAATCGCGCGACCGAAAATCAGCAGTGATCAGCTTAACAATTCCTGTCGTTCGCGAAAATTATCAATATTTTATTGCTGATAATCAAGCTGCTTCGAAAGATAAAGCACCGGATTTTAAGGCAGGTGATGAATTTACCATAAGATTCCGTTTATATCATTTTACATCGCCTCATATTCAGGGATTGTACGACCGATTTGCGGAAATCAGAAAAGACATCGTTAGCAATACCAAATTGAAACCATTTATTCCTTTTTCCTCCTGTTTTTCGGTTCAGGAAACAAAGTTCAATGAACAAAATTGGGTGGATGAATACGGTTATTATTCAGTTGGAATGCGTGAGAATTTCCTGCAGGATTGGCAAATTGGCTGGACTGGTGGGATGATCAGCACTTATCCATTGTTGTTCGCCGGTAGCGAAATCAGCAAACAACATGTGATCAGGAACTTTGATTGGCTTTTCCCTAACGGGATATGCCCCGCAGGTTTTTTCTGGGATTCGGGTGAAAAAGGGACAAAATGGATCGGTGGCGATATTCGAAAACCAAACGCCAGAAACTGGCACCTAGTACGCAAAAGTGGCGACGGTTTGTATTACATTCTCAAACAGTTCCTATTGATGAAGAAGGAAAATATTCAAATAAAACCTGAATGGGAGAAGGGAGCAAAAACAGTTGCCAATGCTTTCGTCAAACTTTGGGACAAATGGGGGCAATTTGGAAATTTCATTGATAGTCAAACAGGAGATGTTGTAGTTGGTGGCTCAACGAGTGGGGCTATTATTCCTGCGGCTTTGGTCATGGCAACCGAATATTTTAAAAATCCAGAATATCAGCGGGTAGCGCAGGTTTCGGCAGAATATTATTATGACAATTTCATTCAAAAAGGGATTACCTGTGGCGGCCCGGGCGATGCGATGCAAAATCCCGACAGCGAATCGTCGTATGCGATGCTTGAATCATTTATGCTGCTTTATGAATCAACGCTTGATCAAAAATGGTTGAAAATGGCAGAAGAGATGGCTAACCAATTCACAACATGGGTGATGCCATACAATTATCAATTTCCGGCAAGTTCTGCCTTGGGAAAGCTGGGAGTACAGACTATCGGAATTGTTGGAGCAAATACACAAAACAGACACGGAGCTCCCGGTATCTGCACCCATTCTGGCATCGCTTTGTGGCGTTTGTTTAGGGCTACGGGAAATATCCGGTATATGAACTTGCTAAGGGATATTGCCTTTGTAATGCCGCAATACCTTTCGCATCCGCTTCATCCGATCGAAAAAATGAAAATCGGCTGGATGTCGGAGCGGGTAAGTACCACCGACTGGCTCGAAGGAATCGGAGAGTTAATGTATGGCTCAACCTGGGCCGAAACCTCACTGATGTTAACTTATATCGAACTTCCGGGAGTTTATATTCAGCCTGATAAATCATTGGTTTGCGTGCTTGATAATATTGAAGCCCAGATAATTCAGGATAAACCTAAGATGCTTAAAATAAATTTTACAAATCCGACACAAGCCATGGCAGTGGTTAGATTATTTATTGAATCATCAGGACAAGCTAAAATTCCTTTGGGTGAGAATGCTTTGTGGAATGGAACAACCATCAAATTAAAACCGGGCGAAAGCCGTACAATGAATTTTAAAAAGTAATCCAGTAGCATCTAAAAAAATGAAAAACAGATTAATCACTTTTGTATTGTTAATAGTAGCCGGATTCAATTTGCTGGCTCAACAAAATGTTTCGAAAATTTCAGATCCGCTGGAAGTTGTGAGATTAATTGGTGATAAGCTGATCAGGGATACGCCATTTAAATACAGGTTGACGATAGCCGACAATAATCGACTCTTCAATGGGTTGCATTTTATTGACTTCGGACGGACATTTGGTTTGAAACAACCTGCAGTGGCTTATGCTTTTACTCAATTATCTGTCCATCAAGATACTGTTTTAACTATTCAAACAGCGCATAACGATGGATGCAAGATATGGGTCAATGGGAGTTTAGTTTACGTAAAACTCGGAAAACAAAAGTTGGAAATCAGGTTTGAAGAACGAAGTGTCGAAATGTCAGATCAGTTTTCAGTTCACTTGAAAAAGGGAGAGAACAGTTTGCTAATCAAGTCAGAGACCGTTGGAAATGAATGGGTTGTTTACCTTCAGCCACCAAGTATGAAAGGTGCAATTGTAAGCGATTCAACCGAATATCCGGTTATTGGAATTAAGTCTGTTCCAAATGTCGATTCAAAAATTGTTGATTTGACCAACTGGTTGGTAATTGGACCGTTTGCCAATCCAGACGGTAAAGGAATCGAAACCATTTATGCGCCGGAAAAGGAAATCGTTTTCGGTAAAATGTACGAAGGGGTGGTTGCTCCGATTACATGGACGATTCCGAAAATTGAGATTCTTGGAGATGTAATCGATCCGCTTCCCTGGGGAACCAATTACACCTGGAATTACCACAATGGAGGTGTTGCCTGGGCCATGCAGCAATTAGCCGAAGTTACCGGAGAAAAGAAGTACAATCAGTATGCGACCGATTTTTGTGACTTTCATATCAACGGGTCACCCTTTGTCAACTACCAGGTAAAAACCTTGCGGGCTGTAAATTCGGCAAACAACGGATTTTTGTTTTCTCCATTACTGGATTTTACCCTGGCACCGGCACTTCCTTTTATTTACAAACTTAGGAAAGAAAATGAATTCAATAACCGGGAAGCTTATGCGAATTACATCGATCGGATGCTCAAATATGCCAAAGATGAACAGGTACGTTTACCTGGTTCCAATAATTATACACGTCTGACTCCTGAAAAATATACAACCTGGGTGGATGATATGTTTATGGGAATACCCTTTTTAATTCAGGCTGCTCAATATGCCCATTCTCCCGAAGAAAAGAAACTGTTAATGAATGATGCTGCCAATCAATTAATTAAATTTAATGATCAGGTTTGGGACAGTGAAGCCAATCTATATATGCATGCAAAGTATTCTGAAAAAGATGTAAAACTTCCGCACTGGTCGCGTGCCAATGGATGGGGAATATGGGCGATGACCGAAGTCTTGCTTGTCCTTCCGAAGAAACATCCAAATTATAAATCTATTCTCGAATATTACCGGAAACATGTGGATGCCTTGGTTGCCCTTCAAAACAAAAACGGCTTTTGGCTTCAGGTTTTAGATCGACCTGATTCGCGGGAAGAAGTCTCCGGAACAGCTATCTTTACCATGGCGATGGCTCGTGGTATTACGAATGGCTGGCTGAATGCCCAAAAGTATAAACCTTTTGTGCAGAAAGGTTGGGAAGCTTTGAAAACGCAAATCGAACCCAACGGAACAGTACACAACATCTGCTATGGCACCATGTGCTCGGAAGATGTGAATTATTACCTTGACAGACCTTTTTACGACAATGACACCCACGGACTATTTGCCGTGCTGTTTGCAGGAATTGAAGTAAGTAACATGGACAAAAAATTGAAGAAATGATCAAATACATCAGCCTGATTATTCTGTTAGTCATTGTAAATTCGGTGACAGCTCAGCAAAAAAACACAATTCTGCTTCCGGTAAAACTTTCCGATCAGGAAATAGCCGTGGTTTTAAAAGAAATCGAAAAAACGGATGCCAAATACGATCCGGATGTTCATCTGGTACGGTCGATACAATCGGTGCATTATCACTCCGATGTAAAAGAAGAAACCAAGATTCACAGCACCATGGCTTCGCTAAATTATGCCGTTGCCTTGCTTGATTCGCGCAAACCTGAATTCAGGGAGCGAGCTTTTGAGGTGCTAATCGCTGCGATTGCTCTTCAGGATCAGAATCCAAATTCAAAAACCTGCGGTGTTTGGCCATACTCACTCGAAGAACCGTTGGCAACCAAGAAAACACCTGCCGATCGTAATTGGGCCGATTTCTGCGCTGTTCCCATCATCAGTATCATCAATAACCATAATGAAATTTTACCATCTGATCTAAAAGAGAAAACCCAAAATGCACTTTTACTGGCAGCCAAAGAAATAAGGATGCGGGATGTACGACCTGATTATACCAATATTTCGCTGATGGGATTGTATGTTTGCTACATGACTGCCGATATGTACGATGATGCTGATTTGATGGGATATGCACGTCGGCGGTTGAAGTCGTTTTACGATTGCACCCTCCTTAACAAAGGATTTATTGAATACAATAGTCCGACCTATTTTAAATTGTCGCTCGACGAAGTGCTTCGGTTAAAAGAACATATTATCAATCAAGAAGATCGTACCATGCTAGATTCGATTTACCATACCGGATGGAGCATTATTGCACGCCATTATCATCAGCCATCGGCACAATGGGCAGGTCCTCATGGCCGGTGCTACAGCGTTTTATTGAGCCCGGCGACTTATAATTGGTTATACGCTTCTTCTTCAGGTGGAAAAATCAATCCGCAAACGGCCGAACCCTATTCAAAAGACCCGAGCCCGATCCTTAAACATCAGATTCCTGCTAATCTGATGCCGTATTTTATCGCACCTAAAATGCCCCGCATCGAAATTGACACCTTTATTCGTGGCGGTCAGAACATAGAACTTAATCCAATGGTCTCTTACCAGGAAAGTGATAAGGGAGTGATGATTAAGACAAAAGAGATAGTTGGTAAATCTTATTTCACCAAAGACTTTGTTTTATCGTCGGCAAACCAATCGTGCCTCTGGAATCAACGCCGCCCGCTCATTGCATACTGGGGAACTGAACAGAAGCCGGTTTCCATGCAGATCAGGTTTCTGCACAACATGTACGATTACGCTTCGGCTAATATTTTCTGTTCTCAGGATTCAACCAATGTATTGGGAGCCATTAACTTCACCACCAATGGAGGTGACCGGCACGTCACCATTGATGTGATTAAAGATGCGACCATTAAAGCCACTGATCTTCGGTTGAGGTTCGAATTTACGGGTGATTTAAGCAGCATCAACTTCACATCCACCGATACAAAAAACAGAGTAGTCAATGGTAGCTCAGGCAAGGTAAATTTCAGGATTGAACTTCCTGTTGCGAAATTTGGAGATTTCAGCGGTACACTGACAACTGGCGGCGATAATAAAAACAAGTGGATTGATTTTGTAATTTATTCCGGAGCTGAAAAGGATTTTAATTTTGAAAAGATTCAGGAAACCATCCTGGGATTTTTAGTTACCTTGAAAAATGGGCCAATAACTCCTAAGGAAAAGGTTGCTATCAGCCAGTCCGGAGACCAGGTGGAATTGAAATGCAAAAACCTGAAAATTGTAGCTCAAACCAAACCCTACGCTGAAAAAGTTTCGCTCGTGTTGAAATAGTGCTAATTTACATTAAGATTCATTTATATTTCCCTGTTATGATGCTAAAAGTCAGATTATCATTGTTTTTGTTTCTTTTCATGCAATTGACCTCCTGGGCTGCGATTAATATCAATATCAGGCAATTTGGAGCCATGAATGATGGCACGACACTGAATACCATTAAAATACAAGCTGCCATTGATAGTTGTTATCGCATGGGAGGAGGAACCGTGGTTTTCCCGAAAGGAGATTATCTGACAGGCACAATTGTACTTAAAGCCAATGTGACCCTTGACTTTGAAGCTGATGCAGTTTTGCTAGGAAGTAAAAACCTGTCTGATTATAAGTTAAGTGACTCTTTTTTGGCTGAAAAAAACAGGTATGTGAATCCTAACGGACAGGCACTGATTTATGCATTCGGTTCTGAAAATATCTCTATTACCGGACAGGGAACGATTGATGGACAAGGACAGTTTTTTGAAGCGATGTCACGGCAGGAATCTATACCAGTGTTCAGAGGAGAAGCTGTTGCTAAAAAAGTGTACCCTCAGCGACCAAGATTAATAGAAATGATCGGATGCAACAATGTCAATATCAAAGGTGTTCAGGTAAAAAACTCACCAAGCTGGGGAATTCATTTAATTGGCTGTGAATCTGTATTCATTGATCAGTTGCGGCTTGATTCACATGTAAGGCCAAACAATGATGGCATCGATATCGAATCATGTAAAACAGTATTTATATCCAACTCCTCAATTTACAGTGATGACGACGCCATTTGTTTCAAGAGTAGTATCGAAGGATTTTCGGTTGAAAATGTTGTGGTAACCAATTGTATATTAAGAAGCAATTGCGCGGCAATAAAATTTGGGACTCCTTCTGCTGCTGGATTTAAAAATATTGCAGTTTCCAACTGTACGATTTATGATTGTGCACAGGACGCGATTAAGTTTATGGCTGTTGATGGTGGAATCGTTGAAGACATTAGCATCTCAAACATTACTATGCATAACGTCGAAGGTCCGATTTTTATGCGTCTGGGTAATATGGGTAGGAAAGTACATCTGAAAGGATTTGAAGCCTATCAAAAGAATTCCAAAGATGAATCACCGGTTGGCATCATGAGAAACATACGGATTTCAGGAATTACTGCAACCATGAAAACAGTTGATATTCAGGATTCGATGCTAAGGGTTGCATGGGATAAAATGGCAGTTCTGGGAATTCTTGTAACAGGGATACCCGGACATTGTATCGAAGATGTTACTTTTAACGATATTCAGCTTATTTATCCCGGGGGAGGCAGCAAGCAAAATGCTTCAAATAAAGTCCCTGAAATTGAGGACATGTATCCGGAACAACATTTCTTTGGTATACTGCCATCGTATGGAGCTTATGTCCGTCATGCCAAAGGAATTGTGTTTAATAATGTAAGGTTTAAATTGGCCAGTCAGGATTTTCGTCCGGCGATCGTTACGGATGATGTTGAAAACCTGGAACTTGTTAATGTGAGTGCCGAAGTTGACAAGGAAACAGAAGCAATGGTTCGAATGGTAGATACCAAAAATGTTCTGATCAGCAATTGCAGATCTTTAAGCACAACCAATGCCTTTTTGAAATTAGAGGGTAAAGAAAGCGGAGATGTACTAATGCTTTCGAACGATTTCCGAAAAGTAAACAAACCTTATGTTTTGGATAAGATTGTATCTTCAAAAGAGGTTAAGATTAAGTAAATAAAGCTATTAATCCTGTTAAGGTCAAAAATTATGAAAGTTAAATTGTTGCGTTCCTGTTTGATTTTATTGTTTCTGTTTTCATGTTCAAAATCCGGTTATCGCGACGATCATATTCAATACCAAACTGTGCAGATGTCTCCTGATGAGAAAAAAATCGTTATGGAATCGCTCAAAGGAATGCACGAAAAGTATGATCCGGAGATGAAGATGCTCACCTCAAAGCTGAATGGATACAACTACCACACTGACGCATCGGTCGGAGTGTTTCACCAGATCCGTTCCTCGTTTTCGTATGCTGTTCTTTTATTGGATCTCGATGACAAACAATACACCCAAAGGGCTTTCGATGTGATCGAAAAAACTATCACTTTACAGGATCAGGATACTACTTCAAAATCGTGTGGTGTTTGGCCGTATTACATGGAAGAGCCTTTGGCCACCAAAAAATCGCCCATCGACTACAATTGGGCCGACTTTAATGCGGTTAGTTTACTCGATGTCTGGATGGGACATCAAAACCAGATTCCTTCAGAATTGAAACCCAAAATTAAAAATGCCTTGATTCTGGCAGCAAAATCAATTCAGAAACGGAACATGGGGCCACACTATACCAACATTGCCATCATGGGAACGTATGTCACCTACATGGTTTCGCATTTGTTCGATCTGCCTGAGTTAAAAACCTATGCTCAGAACAGACTAAAAACCTTTTACGATTATACGCTCGACAAAGGCGGGTTCACCGAATACAACAGTCCGACCTATACCATAGTTGCTCTGGATGAACTGTTCCGTATGAAAAGTCATATCATCGAACCTGTTGCCAAACAACAAATTGATTCGCTGTACTCCATTGGATGGCAAACAATTGCAAGGTACTACCATCAGCCAAGCGGTCAGTGGGCAGGACCTCACAGCCGTTCATACAGTACCCTTGTAAAACCTACATTTTATTCGATCCTGAAAGAGGCTTCTAACGGAAGAATTGATATCGGAATAGAAGAAAAACGGAGCGAGGTGAAAATTAAACACCAGATTCCGGAATACCTGATGCATTATTTCCTTTCGCCCGAATATCCGCGAATTGAAAAAGATGTGTTCGAAAAACTGGATCCACAAACTACAGGAACCTGTTATCTGACAAAGAACTATGCAATTTCAACAGCCAACCGGTCAAGCCTGTGGAATCAGCGACGTCCGTTCCTTGTTTATTGGGGAACACCGAAATCTCCGAAATATCTACAGGTCCGGTTTATGCACGATAATTACGACTTTAGTTCGGCCACCATGTTCTGTCAGCAGTATGAAAATAAGGTACTGGCAGGTATTAATTTTGTCTCTAACGGTGGCGACAAACACATCAGCATCGATCGTCTGAAAGATGGAAAATTCAAGGCCAAAGACCTTCGATTGCGCTTCGAATTTGGAAATATTTCCAATCGTGAAGTGCTTGCAATACCGGCATCGACCAATGAACCTTTCAATTTCGTTATTGATCAGATGCAATTTTCATGTCAGTTGTATTCTGCAGAATTTAATGGTCTGAAAGGCCATTGGGAAAAGGGTGGCGATGGAAAAAACAGCTGGCTTGATTTTGTATTCTATTCAGGAACGGAAACTGAATTCGATCTGACCAAAATCACCAGAGCAGTCTGTGGATTTACCTTTTCGGTTGATCCGGTTGGTCAAAACCCAGTGGTAAAAAAAGCAAATGTTTCAGAAAAGGATGGTGTTTTGAAAGTTGAATGGAACGAAATGGAACTCGAAATTCCGGTTAAACCGCAGGCTCCATCAAATACATTTATCTAACAAATTAAGCTATGAAAAATTCTCTTAGAATTATCCCTATTGTCATCCTGTTACTGGTTGCTTCCCTGAGTAGCCAAAGTCAGCTCCAAAAGTCGAAGAAAAGTGAAATAAAACATCATATTCTGCTGCGGTCATCGTGGCAGACTGTTAATATTGGCGACATTGCCCATTCTCCCGGGGTTTTGGCATTGTGCGAAAAATATCTGCCCGAAGTTGAAGTTCGATTATGGGCGAGCAATGTGGGTGATGGCGTAAAGGAGATGATTCAAAGACGTTTTCCAAACTTACAAATCATTTTGAGTTCGGATACCCTTGCTTTAAAGAAAGCCTTTACTGAATGTGAATTTCTTTTGCACGGCTCCGGCCCCTACTTGGTTGCAGACAAAGATGTTGACCGATGGATCAAAGAAACCGGTAAACCATACGGCGTATATGGAATTACATTGTCAGAGGCCCCGGCAGATATTGTCAGGATTCTGAATCAGGCAAAGTTTGTATTCTTCCGTGATACCGTTTCGCTAGAACTGGCAAAAAGCAAAGGTATAAAAGCACCAATTATGGAGTTTGGCCCCGATGGAGCTTTCGGCTGCGATTTACGAAACGATGCGGCAGCACTGAAATTCATGACTGAAACCGGATTGGAAGAAGGAAAATTTATGTGCGTAATCCCCAAATACCGCCGTACCCCATACTGGGAAATCCCCGGCAAGAATGCTTCTTATAACGAAGCAACTGATAAACGGAATCAGGAAATGAAGGAACACGACCTGAAACCTTATCGGGATGCGATCATTGCCCTTGTTCGCGAAACGCCTATGAAAGTATTGATTTGCCCTGAAGATATGACGCAGGTCAAATTAGGTAAGGAAATGCTTTACGATCCACTACCCGAAGATGTCAAGAAGAAGGTCGTTTGGCGGAACCGTTTTTGGCTTACCGACGAAGCGTTGAGTGTTTATGTGCGCTCGGCTGGTTTTTTTGGATTGGAACAACATTCACCCATCATGTGTATAGGGAACGGAATTCCGGCAGTGCTTGGCCGTTTTGAAGAACAGACCAGCAAAGGATACATGTGGGTTAATATTGGTCTGAAAGACTGGTTTTTCGACAGCGACAAACCAGATCAGATGGACCGGCTGACTTCTACAGTCTTGTCGCTGGCAAAAGATCCTAAGGCTGCACGCCGTAGGACCGTGAAAGCCAATGAATTGGTTGAAAAAAGACAAGCGGAAACGATGCAAATTGTAAGGAATTGCCTTAACACTGGAAAATAGATTAAAAATGAATATCCGAATTACGAGAATATTGAGAGCGAACTCTTTAATCGCTATTCTGTTTTTTTTGCAGTTAGCATTTTTGACTGTATTTCAGCTTTCAGGCGCCAGCAAATTAAAATCAGCCGGGTATTCAGTTCCTGAAATTTCGGGTACCGCAACAATCGAAGACCGCAAAGAAATGGGTGGAGCCTATTTCCCACTTCAAATTGTAACCATTCAGACAGATTCTCCTGAAAGTGTACTCGTTCTGAAATGGAAAAATGTAACTAAAAAATCATTGGGGAAAGCGCCCAGGTTGCGTCTTACCACGGCTTCTGGCTTACGTTCCTGGCAATATCTGGATATAACTTTGCCAGGTGGTGAGCTTTTAGGATCAATGGATATTTCTATGACCACTTCCTACCAGGTATTTGAACTGATCGTTCCAACCAATAAGATAGATGCTTTGCTGAAATCAGGGGTGGAAGTCCGCTCGAGAGGCGAAGGAGAACCGGTCAGTTTTTTTGTACAGGGAAGTGAAGTGACCGATGCTTTGTGCCCGCATTTGCTGATTCCCGGTACCTTGTCACCCCGCGAAGAGTTCCTGAACCGTTTTGTTTCCAAAGCCGGAATTGATGGTTACGGTTGGCAAGGCGGATGCGTACTCGATGGATTGGCCGCATTGGCATCCAGCGCTAAAAATCCGGAACCGTATCAAAAAGCGCTTGAAAATTTGCTCAATCTATATTTTCCCAAGGGAGTACCGCTTCACACTTATCCAAGCATCGAAAACACATCATGTGTGGCACAATTGGCAAACAGTCAGCCTCATCATCCTGAAATTGAAAATGCACTGGCTTTCTGGAAAATTCGCGAAAATGAACAGAGTGAAGTGGTCGATCACAAACAGGTGGCTGCCGAAGGAAACTATACCGTTTCGTGGCCATTGGCTGTCATTTCCAAACAATTGAACCGACCCGAGCTGGCAGAGAAAGCCGTTCAGGGACTTCGGTTTCGCACCAAATACCTGATTGACGAACAAGGTGATCAATGGCTTCGCTACAGATTCGACATGAATCCGTTGCGTACCTACAAACATTGGTCGCGAGGCAATGCCTGGTATTTCCTGGGGATGGCAAAAACCATGGATGTGTTGCCTGAAATTCCTGCCGATTTAATCACTGAATTTCAACGTGCAGCAAAACACCTTGCAAACTTGCAGGATACCGAAGGCATGTGGCACATGTTTGCCTGCGAACCTGAAACCTCGCCCGAGTCGTCCGGAACGGCAGGAATTGCTACAGCAATGGCTATTGGTGTTCGCCACGGTTGGTTGGGGAAAGAGTATGAACAAATTGCCCGCAAAGCCTTAAAAGCCCTCGAAAACCGACTTACACCCGACGGCTTTCTGATGTGCGTGGCACATTGCAACCGACCCGAAGGTGGTGAAAAATTCCAGCGGGAAACCAAGGGTTCCATCCTGAAATTTGGAATGGGCTTTTATGCGCAATTGCTTGCCGAACTGGAACCGCCAAAATAAAGGACGTGTATTGGTAGGCAAAAATAGATCAAGTCTTTGCAACTCGAATGTTATTTAAATGTAGCCAAAGAATATATTATGAAACGAGCATGATTCTACGATCACAAATCGAAATGATTTTAAACTTCATGCGAATCGAAGATCAACGGAGTTAATTCCATCTAACCACTTAAAACAGATTAATAACAGATGAAATAGCCATGACTAAAGAGTTGCAGACAGAAGATGAGAATTAAATCATGGCTATTAGCTTCGCTGATCTTCGATTCCAAACGACCTCTTAAAAACAAATTATATACGTATGAAAAGATTAAATTTATTGCTGTTGTTAACCTTATTGAGTCTCTCAATAAAAGTCATTTCTCAAACACAAAAAGATATAAGCGAGCCTTTGCCATCCCGCCAGGTTCACCTCGACTTTCACACTTCGGAATATATTCCGGGTATAGGCGAAAAGTTCAATAAAAAGCAGTTTCAGGAAGCCTTAAAGTTGGGACATGTGAACCAGATCAACATTTTTGCAAAGTGTCACCATGGCTGGAGTTATTATCCGACTGAAGTTGGTAAAGTGCATCCCAACCTGAAATTCGATTTGCTGGGAGCTGAAATGGAAGCCTGTCACGAGATTGGTGTGAAATGTCCGATTTATTTCACCGTAGGTTGGAGTGCCCGCGATGCGGAGGAACATCCCGAGAGGACCATGCGCACCATTAGCGGCGCCATTGCTCCGGATGGATACAATTTCAATGCAAAACCTGGCGATGCCCGTCCCAACTACTCCTGGAAACGAATGGATGCCAGCGCTGGAACTCCTTATCACGAAATGATCATGAAACAGGTTGAAGAGATCTGCAAACGCTACAAAGATGTGGATGGTTTCTGGTTCGATATTTACCATGTCGAAAAACTGAACTACAATCAATATGCCATGGCCAGGATGAAAAAGGAAGGTATTGATATTTCCAATCCAAAGGCCGTGGAGCGCAGCCATGCTTTGGCTTTGAAAGCCCATATGAAGGAATTGCGCGAACTGGTTGCAAAATACCATCCAGAAGCTACCGTCTTTTTCAATTCAGCCACCCATTTGGATGATAAGTCAATCTTTACCGAACGCCTGTTTGATATGAACACCCATGCAGAACTCGAAGATTTGCCTACAACCTGGGGAGGATACGATAAGTTGCCACTGGAAGCAAAATACCACCTGCAACAAGGTACTCCTGTAGTTGCTATGAGCGGAAAATTCCACAAAGCATGGGGCGAATTTGGAGGTTTCAAGCATCCAGATGCCATTAAGTACGAAGCAGCTGCCATGATTGCGAATGGTGTATCCTGCAACTTTGGCGATCAGTTGCACCCTTCTGGCGAAATGGACCTGGAAACCTACCGAAACATCGGGGAAGCTTACAAATACGTTGAGAAAATCGAGAAATACGGATTGGGCGGAGTGCCCAGCTCGAAACTGGGCATGTGGATGACCCTTGATAATGTTGCGGATCACGGTGTTGTAAACATGCTTTTGGAACTGCACGATGATTTTATTGTGGCTGATGAAAAGAATCTTGATCAACTGGAACTGCTCGTCATCCCAGGTTCAAATTGTTTGACTGAAGCACAGGCCGAAAAAATCAATGTCTGGGTAAAAAAAGGAGGCAAACTCATCGTTTTTGGGAAAGGTGCCCTGGATAAAGAGGGTAAACAATTTGTTCTGAATGTAGGTGCTGATTATCTGAAAAAATCTGATTTTCAGTTTGATTATACGGTTGTCAAACAGGATGTCGGCAATAACATTGTGACCAGCCCATTCCTGAATTACGAAGCCGGATTGTTGGTAAAACCAACTTCAGGCACAACCTTGGCCTACATTCGGGAACCCTATTTTAACCGCACCTATGCCAAATACAACGGTCACCGCGAAACTCCCTACAAGCTGGAAAATTCGCAGTACCCGGCAGTGGTAAGAAACGGCAATGTGATCTTCTTTGCGCATAACCTCGACCAGTTGTATTATACCCATGGAGTGCGCATGCACCGCGAATTGGTGAAGAATGCCATCGACCTGTTGTACCAGTCGCCGGAGTTAAAAGTGAATAATCTTCCTAGCTGTGGTCGCGTAAGTTTCCTGAACCAGAAAAAAGATAAACGTTATGTGGCTCACTTGCTTTATGGTCCGGCCATATTGCGCGGGGAAGTGCAGGTGATTGAAGATTTGGTTCCCATTCCCGGAGTTGAAATTGAGGTGAATGTTCCCGAAAAGGTTAAAAACGTTTATCAAATTCCGGAAGGCAGGAAACTAAGTTTTAGTAAAAGCGGAAATCAATTAAAAATCAAGGTGCCCACTTTTACGATGCATACAGGTATCGTGTTGGAATATTAAGAATTAAACTGTATAAATAAGTGAAAATAAGACATTTTCAAAATGGAATAGTAATTTTAATTTTTGTTCAGCTAATGCTGCCGCTCCAAAATTATGGAAATGGGAATGCTGCATTGGTGAAAAAAATTAAATCGGCTAATGGTCTGGTTGCATTTTGGGACTTCAGGGAGAAGGAAGGCAGTGCACGAAAAGCATTCGGAATGGGTAAATATCCATTAAAAGAAGTGGATGGCACTTTGCCGCGAATCAGCGAAGGACCATTATCGGGCTATTCAGCACAGTTTGGAAATAACGCTTATTTGTGCTTGTCAAACGTAAAGGCCGGCAAATTAAATATCTACGGTAAAAATCAGGGAGTAACCAAAATTGCCTGGGTAAAATGGACCTGCGAGAAAACCGGGTTTGTTGGAGGTATGTGGAATGAATACCAGGATGGAGGCAAGCGCCAGTATGGACTGTTCGTTTCCCTACCTTATTATAATGTTAAAAATCAGGTGTGTGGCCATATTTCACAATCAGGAAAACCAACACCACCATTCCCGTATTCCATCGATTATTCAGCAAGTAAACAGGAGGTTGCAGTCAACCAATGGGTTTGTATTGCTTTTACCTACAATGGAAAAGAAATAAAATCATTTCTAAATGGCAAATTTGAAGCCCGTGAACCGGAATTGATCGATCACACGATCGGTTTTGCAGGTTATCCAAATGGATTAACGCAATCAAAGAATCCCTGGTGTTTTCCGGATGGAATAGGGAATAATGGTTCCGATTTTACGGTTGGAGCTGTTCTGCTGAAAACAGGAATGGGTAACTTTTTCAAAGGCTTGATAGGTGGAGTGGCAGTTTTCAACCGGGCGCTGACTGATGATGAAATAAAATTATTGAAATGAAAATGTTACAAATCCTGTTAATTGCAATACTTCTTTTTGCTGATGAACCTGCAAGGAATTAAAATGCCAACTTATCTGGCCTTCAAATTTTTGAATATGCTGGGGAAAACAGAACTTGTAAACTCCGATTCTCAATCGTGGGTTTGCAAGGACGACAAGGGAACCCTGACGGTGATGACTTTCAATTACACGCATCATGTCTATGAAAAGGACGAAAATAATCAGAGCTATTTTGGAAAGCTTGTTCCAGCTCCGCTAATCGGGAAACAGGTCATCGAAGTAAAAAATGTTCCTGAAGGAAAGTACTTTCTGGAAGAATACCGGATCGGATATCGTTCGAATGACATCTATTCGGCCTATTTTGATATGGGGAAACCCGATTATCTGACAACCGTTCAGGTTGAAAGCCTGAAAAAAATAGGCTCAGGCGAACCGTTTGACCGGAAGATTATTATCGTATCTAATAAAACCGTAAAATTGGAGAATGAAATGTTTGAGAACGAGATTCGGTTTTACGAGCTTACCCAGCTCAAATAAGGAAAAACAACCAAAAGAATTAAAGGAGATTTTCGATCTAATATCCAACATGATAACTAATGAATTCAACTAATTGGAAAATTTCAGTAAGAAACTTATTGAAGCACAAATCGCTCTCACTAATTAACATTTTAGGACTGGCAGTGGGTCTCGCTTCCTCTGTACTGATTTTAATGCACGTGGCTCACGAATACAGCTACGATAAAAACTGGGAAAACGCTGATAATATTTATCGAATCAGTTACAAAAAATTGCAGAATGGTTCCGTAAGTTTTAACAGTGCCCGCTCGTTGGGTGGAATGGCTCCGGTTTTAAAAGAAAAAGTACCCGAAGTGATTGGGAGCACACAGCTTTTTAAAGATGTGGTGACAGTTTACAACGATGATAACCAAATTCAGGACATTCAAATGTTTGTAACTGATTCAACATTTCAAAATGTATTCAAACTCGACTATATTGATAAGAAAACCGATAATCCGTTAATTCCGCTCTATTCTTCGGTCATTTCGGAATCAGCGGCATTAAGCTTGTTCGGAACAAAGGATGCTGTTGGTAAATGGTTCAAGGTATGCCAGGGATGGCGATTTTGTGTGACGGGTGTTTACAGGGACATACCATCAAATTCACACATCTCTTTCGATATGTTGCTGAGCTGGCAAACCTATTCCCATTATTTTCAGAACTGGGATGATGTAACTGGCTCTGAAGTAATTAAAAATCCTAAGGCATATATCCTGAATAAGCAGGTAACGAGCTGGGAATATGGATATAATGGATGGTATAGCTATCTTCTTCTACAACCTGGAGCAAATCCAAAGCAAATTGAATCGAAAATTGCCAGGATCGCAGTTGACTACACCAAAAAAATTACTCAAAATAATGGAAAGGCCGAGTTTCAGCTACAGCCCATCAAAAGCATTCATCTTAATTCAAACCTTGAAAATGAAATCAAGCCCAACGGCGACCGTAATTCGGTTATGGCAATGGTGTTCATTGCTTTGGCTATTCTCGTTATAGCATGGATTAACTTTGTGAACATCACGCTGATCAGGGCAGTAGAACATGCCAAATCAATTGGATTGCGGAAAATGGCAGGGGCGACGAAAATAAATCTTGTGTTTCAATTCCTTGTCGAAGCGATTATCACCAATCTAATTAGTGTTATACTGGCACTTGGATTGGTATTTCTCCTGAAAAACTGGTTCTCATCGGTTAGCGGTTTGCCTATTGTTGCATCAATTGGTTGGAATTATGCCCTTATTTTAATTGCAATCATCATGGCAGGTATTTTGATTTCAGGATTATACCCGGCGCTATTCCTTTCTTCTTACAAAGCCATCGATTTATTCAAAGGTATTCATACTTCGGTTACAAATTCGCTTGATTTGCGCAAGTTTCTGGTTGTGGCACAGTTTGCTGCATCCATTTTCCTGATTGCCGGTGTAATCACTGTTTTCAAGCAAACTAATTTCATGAAAACCCGCGATTTGGGTGTAAATCTTGAACGAACGTTGGTCTCTTTTTCGCCTCCAACCCAAATTGGTCGTCCGCAACGAATAAGCAAACTGAACACCTATAAGGAACTGATCATGCAAACGCCCGGTGTTGAATTTATCACAACTTCCTCGATTCTACCCGGGAAGGAAATTCTGTGGAAAAAACAGGATGTCAGAAAAGTGACTGACCAGCCCTATATGGCAAATCTTTTTGCATATGCAAACATCGATTTTGATTTTATTCAAACCTTTAACCTTTATTTAGTTGCAGGACGGGGATTTTCGAGAGCGGAAAATGAAAGCAACAACACGATGATCGTAAACGAATCAGCGATGACGCAGTTGGGCTATTCAGACCCGTCCTCTGCTTTAAACTCATTCGTAAAGGTTGGGGATAAAGAATTTAAGATCATTGGAGTTCTGAAAGATTACCACCACGAATCGCTCAAAAAAGAAATTAAGCCCATTCTTTTCTTTTATGGTTACCACTGGATGTCGGACATTGGGTATTATTCCATCAAGTTAAACTCCGCCCATTTGAAACAAACGATCAGCCGGATTGAAAAAATCTGGAAACAGACCTATCCGGAAGATCATTTCCAATACTTCTTTCTTGATGATGAATTTAATGCACAATACAAAACCGATCAGGCATTTGGCCGGGTATTCACGTTGTTTACCTTTCTGGCCATTTTCATTGCAACTATCGGTCTTTTTGGACTTTCAGTATATTCAGCCAATCTACGAACCAAGGAAATCGGGATTCGAAAAGTAATAGGTGCACGAATTCTGGAAATACTGGTAATGCTGAACCGCAATTTCATAAAATGGGTTGTTATTGCTTTTGTAATTGCCACTCCACCGGCATGGTTTATATTGAATAAATGGCTCGAAAACTTTGCCTACCAAACCAATTTAAGCTGGTGGATTTTTGCCCTGGCTGGATTAATATCAATAATTATTGCAATTACTACCGTGACATGGCAGAGCTGGAGGGCGGCAACGAGAAATCCAGTGGAGGCAATAA
>Ga0209512_1002291_pt1 | contig 20780 bp, 18 predicted proteins | sample frozenSSSSmetaG_FD_184142 | JGI IMG/M metagenome (GOLD analysis project Ga0209512, IMG submission 184142) | Glacier valley bacterial and archeal communities from Borup Fiord, Nunavut, Canada, to study Microbial Dark Matter (Phase II) -... | ecosystem: Environmental > Aquatic > Freshwater > Ice >...
GGATTACCTGGTTGACCGCATCTCGTGTAGTGATCACATCCCACCATTGCAAGATATCATGGCTCAACGTCTAGCCTCAGCATGACGCTTGTCTGTTTACGTTCGCCCCGGGTTATTGAGGTGTTACCTTTTTTTCTCCAAAATCACAAATTGGGTATTTCCACGGCTCCCAGTTACATATTGGCAAAACTCTGGTAAATCATGTACCCGCTTGCCTTGAAAGATTATATCCATCTCACTGTCAGGGTTCCTCATTGGTGCGGCTTTCGAATAATCAACTTCTATTTATTGAAATGGTCACGAAAAGTTGAGTTCTATAACCATATTGCTTTTTCTATAAAAATAATATGGCGGTTTACCCCCACAAAGGGTGCAGGGCTTTACCACCCTATCTTTTTCAACCAGGTAACCACTGTTCCGCAACTTGTTTCAAGTACGAATGCGGTGCTAATTCCATGCTTTTAAAACTAATTATTTCGTAAGCATCTGGTTGCGCTAACAGTGCGCGCAACAGTTGGTTATTTAAACCATGACCGGATTTATGTGCGCTGTAACTGGCTAATAATGGATGTCCGATCAAATATAAGTCGCCGATGGCATCCAAAATTTTGTGCCGTACAAATTCATCTTCGTAACGTAATCCATCCGCATTCAATATACGAAATTCATCCAGCACAATGGCATTTTCAAATGAGCCGCCACGCGCCAAACCCATACCGCGCAACGTTTCCACGTCTTGTACAAATCCAAAAGTCCGCGCTCTGGCGACATCTTTTACATAAGACACGTTGCCAAAATCAACTTCGGCCGTTTTGCTCGTACCATCCACAGCGGGATGATTAAATTCAATAAAAAATTTGAGTTTAAAGCCGTGATATGGATCCAGGCGCGCCCACTTTTCGGTATTGCCATAACCTTCACGCACTTCTACCGGTTTGAGAATACGAATAAATTTTTTGTCCGCGTCTTGTTCTGCCTTTCCGGCTTGCTGCAACAAATAAACGAAAGAAGAAGCGGAACCATCCATGATGGGAATTTCTTCTGCGTTGACATCGATATATAAATTATCAATACCAAGTCCGGCACAAGCCGACATCACATGTTCGACAGTAGAAATTTTGGCTTTTTCATGCGTCAACGTTGACGCCATGCGGGTATCGCCAACGCCTGATGCGGATGCGGGAAATTCAACAGGCGGATCTAAATCTACACGCCGAAAAATAATCCCCGCGTCTACCGCCGCTGGTCGCATGGTGAGTTTAACCTTTGTGCCGGAATGCAGACCAACGCCTACCGCGCTGATGCTTGTTTTGATTGTTCTTTGTTTTAACATGGCCGCGGCCTCTCCGAATCGTCATTCCCGCGTAGGCGGGAATCCAGTATGGTAATCCTATGGCGATAGCCATCATTATTTATTTTTCCTAGACGTTGAAGAAAGAACGATGGCTATCGCCATAGGATTACCATACTGGATTCCCGCCTACGCGGGAATGACGATGATGAAGATTCAAGTCTAATAAAAATTTAGCTTTAGCGAAGATTTAACCTGGCGCTTATGTATGGAACGGGAGTTTTATTTCAACTGCCCCAACAACGCTTCTGCGCTCGACACCTCAAACTTACCGCCCTGCTCTACATTTAATTTCTTCACAGCACCATCCACCACCAACATCGAATAACGCTGCGAACGCACACCCATTCCGAATTTACTGAAATCAGCATCTAACCCTAACGCGCGGCTGAAATCGGCATTCCCATCCGCCATCATGCGAACCACGTTGGTCACTTTTTGTTCACGACCCCACGCACCCATCACAAAAGCGTCGTTGACCGAAACACACCAGATTTCATCGACACCAGCTTCTTTTAATTTTCCGGCTAAAGCCACATAACCCGGCAAATGTTGTGCGGAACAGGTTGGCGTAAAAGCACCTGGCAAACCAAAAATAGCGATTGTTTTACCCTTTGTTAAATCAGATACGTTAAATGTATTTGGCCCGATGCTGCATGTGCCGGTAGCAACTTCAACATATTCAGCCAGACTTGCTTGCGGTAATTTATCGCCGACACGAATTTGTGCAGTTTTTTCAGTAGTCATTGCTTTCTCCTTGATTAAAAAAACGCCGCAAACAAAAATGTTTGCGGCGATTACAGATTTGTAGGGTGGGCACGTTTTGTGCCCACCATGTTTGATTAATTACATCCTTAAATCAATTCCATCATTTTCCCCGCGGCTTGCAATGTTAATCGAATTCGCAATTTCACACATGGTGGGCACAAAAACGTGCCCACCCTACGAAAAACTTAATCCGCTTGTTTGCGTAAAAAAGCAGGAATATCATAAGTTTCCATTCCATTCTTCTCTAGCGCACGCACCGTTTCTGAAGCAGATTCACGGCGCCACACAGCAGGGCCTCTCGGACTTTCAAAACCATTCGTGCTGCCACCATTCGAGTTACCCGACATGTGCGGTGACACAGCTTCGTTATGCGTGCCAGTACGCAGCATCATCGGTGCTTGCTGAACAAGCTGGATCGATTTTTTATTTCGTCCCAAACCAGTGGCCACCACCGTCACGCGGATGTCGTCGCCCATATTGTCGTCGTACGCGATACCTTGTGCAATCGACGCATCCGGCGCAGCAAAAGCGCGTACTGCGGCCATCACTTCACGAATCTCTTTTCCTTTCAAACTACGGCTTGCAGTAACGTTGACCAACACACCGCGTGCGCCGGACAAATCAATTCCATCTAATAACGGCGAAGCCACGGCTTGTTCAGCAGCGATACGCGCCCGATCAATTCCTGAAGCGGTTGCGGTTCCCATCATCGCTTTACCTTGTTCGCTCATGATCGTTTTTACGTCATTGAAATCGACGTTGATATGTCCGGGAACATTAATAATTTCAGCGATACCGGCCACGGCATTGTTGAGCACATCATCAGCGTGTTGCAACCATTCCAGCATGCTGTCGTCTTCGTAAATTTCTTCTAATTTTTCATTCAAAATAATAATCAGAGAATCAACATGAACAGACAACGCTTCTAATCCTGCATCAGCAATGTCCATGCACTTCTGGCCTTCGTAAGAAAACGGCTTTGACACTACAGCCACGGTCAATGCGCCGAGTTCCTTAGCGATTTGCGCCACGATCGGTGCTGCGCCAGTGCCAGTCCCGCCACCCATACCTGCCGCAATAAACACCATGTGCGCGCCGCGCAAAGAATCTTCGATACGCGCTCTGGATTCTTCCGCTAACTGGCGGCCAACATCGGGTTTCATACCCGCACCCAAACCGGTTTCACCGATTTGAATTATGTTCTGCGCTTTAGATAAAGCCAGCGCCTGAGCATCGGTGTTAGCGACCAAAAATTCAACGCCGCTCACACCTTTGTTGATCATATGCTGAACGGCATTACCGCCAGCACCACCAACACCAACCACTTTAATAATGGTTCCTTGTGTTGCACTATCTATCATTTCAAATTCCATCTTATTTCTCCCTTAATTCGTTCGATTGACAGTTCCTAGTCGATAATCATCACAAAAGGTTGTCACGACTAACGACTAAACACTGCATTAAAAAATTAACGACTCTTTTTTACCGCAAACATCTGACGCAAACATCTGATTAAAACGTCCCAAAAAACCATTCCTTTATACGCTGCCAAACCGCTTTTGCTGAACCTTCCTGCCGTGACACCAAATGCCCACGCAAATACTGCTTTTTTGCTTCTAACAACAACCCTAAAACTGTCGCATATCTTGGACTGCGAACGACGTCCGATAACTGTCCCTGGTATCCAGGCATGCCGATGCGAGTCGGCTTTAAAAAAACATCTTCTGCTAACTCCGCCATGCCCGGCATGATGCTGGTTCCACCTGTTAAAACTACGCCCGATGACAGCACATCTTCATACCCAGATTCACGAATAACTTGCTGCACAAACGCGAACAATTCTTCCACACGTGGCTCAATGACAGCGGCCAATGACTGACGTGACATAGAACGCGGTTCACGGTCACCCAATCCGGGCACTTCCAATGTCTGATTTGGATCAGCTAACGTTTGTTTAGCAACGCCATAACGAATTTTGATTTCTTCCGCTTCCGCAGTTGGTGTACGTAACGCCATTGCGATGTCATTGGTAATCTGGTCACCCGCAATGGGAATAGTGACGGTATGACGAATTGCGCCTTCGCTAAATACTGCGACGTCGGTCGTGCCGCCACCAATATCGATCAACACCACACCTAATTCTTTTTCATCGGGAGTGAGCACAGCATCTGCTGACGCCATGGGTTGCAAAATCAAATCCGCCACTTCCAATCCACAACGACGCACGCACTTCACAATATTTTGTACCGCGGACACCGCACCAGTGACGATGTGCACTTTCACTTCCAAGCGGATTCCGCTCATGCCGATGGGTTCGCGCACGTCGTCCTGATTATCAACAATAAATTCTTGCGGAACGGTATGCAACAATTGTTGATCGGTTGAGATATTGATTGCCTTTGCCGTTTCTATCACACGCATCACGTCGGCAGCGGTCACTTCCTTATCTTTAATTGCCACCATGCCGCGTGAATTAATACTGCGAATATGACTACCTGCAATGCCGGTATACACATGCCGGATTTTGCAATCGGCCATTAATTCAGCCTCTTCAAGAGCGCGCTGAATCGACTCAACCGTAGCTTCAATATTGACGACCACGCCTTTCTTCAGGCCTTTGGATTCATGTTGTCCAAGGCCGATCACTTCATGTCTGCCATCTGGCATGACTTCCGCTACGACAGCAACTACTTTGGAGGTGCCGATATCTAAACCGACGATTAAATTCTTCGCATCTTTTGTCATGATTTTTGCTTCTTCGGTTTGCTAATAACGCTCAATTCCTGGCCGATGGTTTTTAATGCAAAACCATTTGGGTAGCGCAGGTCCACGCTTTCTATTTTTCCTTGCAAGCGGTTAGCCAGTTCCGGATAAACCTGTAATAGCCGCTCCACTCGTTCTTTTAAAACTGCACTTCTATCTTCACGACCTAATTGCACAATCAAACCATTGTCTAATTTGATTAACCAGGCATAACGCTGGCTATAATTTATTTCTTCCGGCTCTAATCCAATCTTCTTAAACCAATCTTTAAATTCCAGATAATGCGCCAGCACTTCTTTTTCACTCCCCACTGGACCGCTGAATTCTAATAACTTAGTGTCCTCTTCTGCTTCAGCCAGATTAGCGATAAAAATCTCACCTTTGGTTGAAAGTAACTGGCCATTTTCGCCCCAGGTTCCGAGCGGACTGTGCTCTTCTAAAGTGACGATCAATTTGTCAGGCCATTCACGTCGTACACTGGCTTTTCTGACCCACGGCACCATTTCAAAAGCGTGTCGTACTGAATCTAAATTAGTCGTGAAAAAATTTCCTTTTAAACCTGGCAATGCGGTGCTACGAATAATTTCTGCGTTCACGTGCGTTAAATCCGCATCGTTCAGACCTTCAACCTGAATTTTATTTACTGTAAACATCGGACGTTGCATCAACATCCATAAGCCACCTAAAACTAACAATAAAACACCGACACCAAATAAAACATTTGCTGTTGCATTTAATGATTTGATGTCGTTCCACATATAAGTTACGCGGAGATTCTGACTGGAGCACTGGCTGAAACACGCAAGTCAAGTTCGGCCATTTTTAAAATCTCAACACACAAGTCGGCATAATCTATTCCTGCTGCTTTAGCTGCCATTGGTACTAATGAATGTCCGGTCATTCCGGGTGAGGTATTCATTTCTATTAAAAAGGCTTTATTGTCTGAAGCACGTATCATCACATCTGCGCGTCCCCAACCACGACACCCTAAAGTACGATAAGAAGCCACGATCATTTCCTGAATGGCGTGTGCCTGTTCATTGGGTATCTCAGCCGGGCAAAAATATTTCGTATCGTTAGTAAAATATTTTTGCTGATAATCGTAAATGTCGCCTTGTGGAACCAGTTGAATTAGCGGCAATGCGTGCGCGTTTTCTTCTTTTCCTAACACAGCGCAAGTTACTTCGATACCTTCAATAAATTGTTCAGCGATGACGGCACGATCGTACTTTGCAGCGAGCGCATAAGCTGCCGGCAATTGGGCAATGTCCGTCACTTTAGTCAGTCCAAACGTGGAGCCTTCATGAACTGGTTTTACTATTAACGGCAACTCCAGATACTGTGCGATCGCAGACCAGTCACTGGTTTCTGACAACATAGCAAATTTGGGGGTTGATAAACCATTGGCTAACCAGACGCGCTTAGTCATGGCTTTATCCATCGCTAATGCAGAGGCCAGAACTCCAGAGCCTGTGTATGGAATGTCAAGTTGTTCCAATGCACCTTGCAAGCTGCCGTCTTCACCATAACAACCATGTAAAGCGATAAAAACACGATCAAATTTTTGCGCAGCTAATTCCGCTAACGTTTTTACACCGGGGTCAAAAGCATGCGCATCGACGCCTCTGCTTAATAAAGCTTCCAATACACCTGTGCCGGACATGATCGACACTTCGCGCTCGGCTGAACGCCCACCAAATAACACACCGACTTTTCCTAATTCTTTATTCATTATTTTTTATCCGTAAATCGAACATCAATCTCGTAGGGTGGGCACGTTTTTTGTGCCCACCATGGTTGATCAATTACATTCGTAAATAAATTCTATGGTTTATCACTCGCTACGATTTATTGATCACTCGTGACATTTCAAACATGGTGGGCACAACGGCGTGCCCACCCTACGCCAACCTTGCCGGAACCCCACTTATCGAACCGGCGCCCATCGTAATCACCACGTCACCATCTTTCAGTATGCTTAATAAAGTAGAAGGTAAATCGGCGATATTTTCTACGAATACCGGATCAACCTGTCCTAACACGCGCAAGGCACGCGACAAGCTGCGACCATCCGCCGCAACAATTGGCGCTTCACCTGCGGCATACACCTCCGCCAATACCACCGCGTCCGCAGTGGATATGACACTCACAAAATCTTCAAATAAATCCCTTGTTCGTGTGTAGCGATGCGGTTGAAATGCCAGCACGACCCGACGTCCCGGATAAGCGCCACGTGCGGCGGCCAATGTCGCCGCCATTTCTACCGGATGATGTCCGTAATCATCAACCAACGCAAAATGGCCATCCTGTCCAGGCAATACAATTTCACCGTAACGGGTAAAGCGCCGGCCGACGCCGTTGAATTCACTTAGCGCTGTTTGAATAGCTTGATTAGAAACACCCAATTCACGCGCAATCGCAATAGCAGCGCAGGCGTTTTGAACGTTATGCATGCCCGGTTGATTCAGGCTGATTTGCATATCGGTGTAATTTTTTTGAACCATGGTGAATTGCATCATTCCGGCAATCGCTTGTGCATTGACTGCACGTACATCAGCTTCTTCATGAAATCCATACGTTGTTACGGGCTTAGAGATTGAAGGCAAAATTTCACGCACGTTGACGTCATCCAGACAAAGAACGGCGACGCCATAAAACGGCAGGCGTTGAGTAAATTCAACGAACGCTTGTTTGAGCCTGGCAAAGTCATGACCATATGTTTCCATATGATCGGCATCAATATTGGTAATCACGGAAATGACGGGCGATAAGTTTAAAAAAGAAGCATCGGATTCATCCGCTTCAACCACAATAAAATCACCACTACCCAATTTCGCATTTGCACCCGCACTATTTAATAAGCCACCGATCACAAAAGTCGGGTCTAAACCAGCTTGCGCCAACACACTGGCCACCAGACTGGTCGTCGTTGTTTTGCCATGTGTTCCGGCAATGGCGATACCGCTTTTTAAACGCATTAATTCAGCCAGCATCATGGCACGCGGAACGATAGGAACATGGGCAGCACGTGCGGCGATTACTTCAGGATTGTCTTCTTTCACGGCGGTTGAAGTCACCACCGCATCAGCGCCGGTGATATTTTTTGCGTCGTGACCCAACGTAATTTTTGCGCCCAAATCAGCCAGACGCTGTGAGGCTGCATTGCTGGTTAAGTCAGAACCAGAAATGACGTAACCCAGATTCAATAACACTTCAGCGATGCCACTCATACCTGAGCCACCGATGCCGACGAAGTGTAGATGTTTTATTTTGTGTTTCATTCTGGTTTTTTACCTTGTGTTCTATCCATGAATCTCAAGCTGCACGGTGATTTTCGTAGGGTGGGCACGCTTTTGTGCCCACCATGGTTGATCAAACTTATTTCCACTTCTCCATGGGTTTCAACCACTTCGCTTTATTGATCTTTCCAAACTTTCCGAAGATGGTGGGCACAAAAGCGTGCCCACCCTACCGCTTAATTACCTCTTCCAGCACATCAGCAATCACTTCGTTCGCCTGCCGCTGTCCAAGTTGATACGCCGTTTCTGCCAACGCCAGACAATCAGACCGTTGCATCGTACTAAGCATGTCCGCTAACTTTTCTACCGTCATTTCATTTTGCGGCAAATGTATCGCCGCATTTTGTTGCGCCATCCAACGCGCATTGTTACTTTGATGCGTCGTTGACGAAGCCATCAACGGTACTAAAATACTCGCCACGCCAGCTGCGGTTAATTCCGAAACAGTAATCGCCCCTGCTCTGCAAATAACCAGATCGGCATCTGCGTATCTGTCCGGAATATCATCAATAAACGCCACCACTTCAGCTTCTACCTGTGCTTTTTTATAAGCAGCTTGCAATGCATCGACATGTTGCTTGCCGGACTGATGCGTCACAACTGGTCGCAACTCAGTTGGTAACATGGCCAACGCAACAGGCAATGTCTCATTCAAAATTTTTGCACCTAAACTTCCGCCCATCACCAAAATACGCAACGGTCCGGCGCGACCGGCAAAGCGTTCTGCCGGATTGGGCAGAGAACAAATTTCTTGCCGCACCGGGTTTCCGGTTACTTTTTCTTTATTCGCTGCCGCACCAAAATCTGTCGGAAAGCCAAACAACACACGTTGCGCAAATCGCGCTAACAATTTGGTTGACAACAACAACGCCGCATCCGCATTCACCAATACCAAGGGAATCCCGCGCAACCTGGCCATTAATCCACCGGGCACCGTGACATAGCCACCCATGCCCAACACAATATCCGGTTTGCGCTGACCCAGAACTTGAAAACAACGCCAGAAACTCAGCGCTAATTTCAACGCACCGGTCACACTATGCGACCAGCCTTTGCCACGCATTCCGGAAAAGTCCAACGCATCCATCGCAATATGATTTTTCGCAACAATGTCGCCTTCCATACCGTGCGTCGTTCCTAACCAGCTCACTTCCCAACCGCGCTCTTGCAAGGTTTTTGCGATGGCTAATCCCGGAAAAATATGACCACCAGTTCCTGCCGCCATAATCATGATTCGTTTAGATAGTTTCATGCAGGCCGACCACCGTGCATCAATGCGCGATTTTCATAATCGATCCGCAACAAAATCGCCAACGCGACACAATTCAATAACATGCCCGAGCCGCCATAACTCATTAATGGCAACGTCAGCCCTTTGGTTGGTAACAGTCCTAAATTCACGCCCATGTTAATAAATGCCTGCACGCCAATCCAGATCCCGATGCCTTTTGCCGTTAATCCGGCAAATGTTTGATCAAGAGCAATCGCCTGACGTCCAATATCGAACGCGCGTTTAACCAGCCAATAAAATAAGTACACCACAACGACGACACCGACAAATCCTAATTCTTCACCGATGACGGCCAATAAAAAATCGGTATGCGCTTCAGGTAAGTAATGTAGTTTTTCAACGCTGCCACCCAGACCAACGCCAAAAATTTCACCTCGTCCAAACGCAATGAGTGAATGTGATAACTGGTACGCTTTCCCTAACGCGTTTTCTTCCTGCCAGGGATTCAGGTAAGCAAAAATTCGCTCGCGCCGCCACGGTGACAAGGCAATGACCAGACTAAAAATACTCACCAATAACGTGGTCATTCCAGCAAACCAGATTCCGTTCAGACCGCCTAAAAATAAAATACCCATCGCAATACATACAATCACGACAAAAGCGCCCAAGTCTGGCTCTAACAGCAACAGTAATCCAACTAAGCCCACCGCCATTGCCATAGGCATAAAGCCTTTTCTGATCTTATGCATGTACTGTTGCTTGCGCACGGTGTAGTTCGCGGCATACAGCAGAACAAATAATTTCATCAATTCGGACGGCTGAATATTGATCACTTTTAATGACAACCAACGCTTTGCACCATTCACGCCTTTTCCCAAACCCGGAACAAGTACTGCCACCAGCAATATCAATGTAATGACAAAAAGGTAGGGAGCATATTTTTGCCAAAACTCGATTTTGATTTGAAATACACCATAGGCCACTAATAAAGAAAAACTAACAAACACCGCTTGTCTGTATAAAAAATGGGTATTGGCATAGTTGGCATATTTCGGTGAGTCAGGTAATGACACGGATGCGGAATACACCATGACCATGCCCAACAACATTAATAAAACAGTTACCCACACCAGCATCTGGTCGTACTTCAACATGAGCGAACGGCTGCCGCCGGCGTTTGCGTTAGATGACCACATTGAGGATAAATAATGTTTCATATCACCAGATCCCCACATCCCAAACCAATTTCTTTCACTGCATCTGCAAACACTTGTCCACGCTGCGTATAACTTTTAAACATATCAAAACTTGCACAAGCCGGTGACAACAGCACAATATCGCCAGCCTGTGCTTTTGCCGCTGCTGCTGATACCGCCAGTTCCAGGCTGATGCAACGGATCAACTCAGTTCCGCTGCCATCCAGTGCTAAAGCAATTTCATCGGATGCCTGACCAATTAAAAACACGGCTGAAACAGATTGTTTTACTGCGTCACGCAACGGTGCGAAGTCCTGACCTTTTCCCAATCCGCCGGCAATTAACCAGATTGCAGCGCCTGGTTTAGCAAGCCCGTTAATTGCCGCAACGGTTGCATACACGTTGGTGCCTTTACTGTCGTCGTAATACGCCACCTCTTTAATAGTGGCGATCAATTCCACGCGATGTGGTTCACCCTGATACTCACGCAAACCATGCAGCAATGGCGCCATCGGTAAATTAATCGCCCGGCATAAAGCCAACGCGGCAAGGGCATTGACCGCATTGTGCGTGCCTCTGATTTTTAGCGCATCGGCTGGCATTAAATGGGCAACCTGCACTTCAATTTCGACTTCGACTTCGACTTCTAAACGCGTGCGATTTTTTTGTTTGCGTTTAGTTGGCGCAACTTCGTCTTCCACCGCATTCGCTATGCATAACCATGTCATGCCGTTTTCATTTTTTAAACCAAATTCATTTGGCAATGTTGGTGTTGACTGTCCAAAAGTAACTATGTCAGCGGATGGCTTTTTCATTTGCATGACTGCACTGTCATCCCGATTTAAAACTTGTATCGTGTGCTCTGAAAATATGTTCGCTTTATCAGCGGCATAAGCGTCCATCGTGCCGTGCCAATCTAAATGATCTGGCGTGAGATTTAATACCGTTGCCGCATCGGCGTTCAGGCTGTACGTGCGATGCAATTGAAAGCTGGATAATTCCAATACCCAGATTTCTGGTAACGCATCTTCGTCCAACGCTGTGCGCAATACATCCAAAACGGCCGGGCTGATATTGCCGGCGATACGCACGTTTTTTCCAGCCCGTTCAACTAGCAAACCAACCAGACTGGTTACCGTTGTTTTGCCATTGGTGCCGGTAACCGCAATTACTTTCGGCTGATATTTTTGCGTCTCATGCAGATGTTGCAAGCACTGTGCAAAAAGTTCTATTTCGCTCCAGACGGGAATGGTACGTTCGTTTGCAATTGGAATTATTTCGGCGAGTTCATTGAGCTCGGATAATCCTGGGCTGACGATGACGAAATCAATACCTTCTAATAACGCTGCGGCGAATTTTCCACCAACGTGTCCGCTAACGAATTCAGCGTCCGGTGCAAATGCGTTCAATTGGGCTAACCGTTCCGGCACTTCCCGTGTATCAGCCACACGCAGCACAGCACCACAGCGCACTAACCAACGTGCTGCGGCAAGACCGGATTCTCCGAGTCCTAGTACCAGTGCTTTTTTATTCGTGTAGTTCATTTGTTTTTTTTAATCTCTCTGATTACTTCGCTGTCCATGATCTCCCGTGCTTTAGCTCCCTCTCCCGTTACGCGGGAGAGGGTTGGGGAGAGGGCGGTTGCGATGCTTCAATCGTTATTTATTAAGAACAATTTTATTTTTACGACGGCACTTATTAACGTTATCTCCAGTTTCACGAACCCTCTCCCCAGCCTCGCTATAAAACTCTTTGGGCTCAGGAAACTGCCCTTGCAAGGGCAGTTCGTTCCGCAGGCGCAGTGCATGCACTGCGAAACCCCTGCTACACCCCGCGTAACGGGAGAGGGAGCCGCACCTCGGTTCATGTACACAATCCGGTCGGATAACGGATGGAGGATTTCTCTGCCGTGGAATGCAAAACCATTACCGCAATTTCAACGTCGACAACCCCAACAACACCAACATCATCGTAATAATCCAAAACCGCACAACCACCTGCGTTTCTTTCCACCCTTTTTGTTCAAAATGATGATGCAACGGCGCCATTAAAAACAATCTCTTTCCTGTTCCAAATTTCTTTTTGGTAAATTTGAAATAACCCACTTGCAAAATCACCGAAATGGTTTCTACAACAAAAACGCCGCCCATCATGAACAACACTATTTCCTGACGCACAATCACCGCCATCGTTCCCAATGCACCGCCTAACGCTAATGCACCAACGTCACCCATAAATACTTGCGCCGGATGCGTGTTAAACCACAAAAAGGCCAACCCTGCTCCGGCCATAGCTCCACAAACTATTAATAGTTCACCGGCGCCAGGAATATGTGGAAGTAACAAATATTTTGAATACGCCGCATTACCAGTGACGTAAGCAAACAGCCCCAAAGCGCTACCTACCATGACCGTTGGCATAATGGCTAAGCCATCTAATCCATCGGTCAGATTAACTGCATTACTGGTACCCACAATCACAAAATAAGTAAGTGCAATAAACCCCCAAACACCTAACGGATAACTAATCGTTTTAAAAAATGGCACGATCAGATCGGCTCTGTTTGGCAGTTCCATCGTTAATCCAGATTGAATCCATTGAAAGAAAATGGTGAACGATTGCTCATTGGATGGTGCCGAAACCGAAAATGCCAGACACACTGCGGCTACAATTCCGATCAAAGATTGCCAAAAATATTTCTCTTTTGAGCTCATTCCTTTGGGATCTTTAAAAACCACTTTGCGATAATCATCCACCCAACCAACCGCGCCAAATCCCAACGTCACTACTAATACAATCCAGATAAACCGGTTACTTAAATCTGCCCACAACAAGGTTGAAATTCCCATTGCAATCAGCAATAAAACACCACCCATGGTTGGTGTGCCTGATTTAACTAAATGCGTTTGCGGTCCATCCGTACGTACCGCCTGACCAACCTTTAATCTTGCCAACATACGAATAACACCGGGCCCGGCTATCAAACCTATCGTAATCGCGGTGAGCGTGGCAAACACGGCGCGAAACGTGATGAAATTAAAGACACGCAATACGCCGATATCGTGTTGAAAATAGTGTGCCAGCCATAGCAACATAGGATTAGCTTTCGAGATTGATTAAGTACTCAACAATACGTTCCATTTTCATAAAGCGCGATCCTTTAATTAACACCGTGGTGCTGCTGGTTACCGAACTTTCTAATTTTTTCAGCAGTAATTCAATATGCTCAAAGTGCTGCGCACCCTGACCAAAGGCGCTACTGCTATGCGACGCTAATGCGCCTAAGGTATACAGCTCGTTAATGCCGCGCTGTTTCGCATAGACACCAATTTCTTCGTGATAAGCAGAACCATCCGCGCCCACTTCACCCATCTCACCCAGCACTAATATTTTTTTTCCGGATGCCTGAGCTAATACATCAATTGCAGCGCGTACTGAATCCGGATTAGCGTTGTAAGTGTCATCAATAACCACCGCAAAATTGCGGGCTTGTTTTATTTGAAGACGCCCTGAAACCGGTCTGAAATTATGCAATCCCGCCACAATGGCTTCATTACTACAACCTATCGCATGACAAGCCGCAATGGCCGCTAATGCATTGCGTACATTATGCAAACCGGCGGCGGGCAGGCGGATTTTAAGTTGCGCATTTCCAACCTGCACTTGCAATTTGTTACCAAATTTGGTTGCTTGATATCGTGCTGAAATGCTGGCTGTACTAGTTGCCTGCTTATTTTCCAGACCAAATGTAATGACTTTGCGATTCCCCGCATAACCACGCCATAAATCGCTGAATGCATCATCAGCAGGAAATACCGCGATGCCGTCAGCAGGTAAGCTCAAAATGACCGCGCCATTTTCTTCCGCTACCGCTTCAACACTTTGCATAAATTCCTGATGTTCGCGTTGTGCGTTGTTCACCAGGCCGACAGTCGGCAACGCGATGGCGGCCAACTGGGCAATTTCGCCCGCATGATTCATGCCCAGCTCGATCACCGCGGCACGATGTTTTTCGTTGAGACGGAATAGCGTTAGTGGAACACCAATTTCGTTATTGAAATTACCTTGCGTTGCTAATGCAAATTCCGCGCCAAATTCTGCGTTTACTATGCCGGCAATCATTTCTTTTACAGTCGTTTTTCCATTGCTACCAGTCACAGCAATCAATGGAAGCGTAAATTGTTTACGCCAATACCGGCCTATTTCTCCCAGAGCGACGCGTGTATCGGAAACGATTAAGGCTGGCAATGCACAGTCAGCAGGCAACTTCTCAACCACTACTGCCGCGGCACCCTGTGCAGCGACTTCACACAAAAAGTCATGCGCATCAAAACGTCCACCACGCAACGCTACAAATAAACACCCTGGCGTTATTTTCCGGCTATCTGTTACCACGCCTTCAAAGTCCACATCCAGAAGTTGTGTCGAATTCATGCACGTCACATTTTTTTGCAGTTGCGCCAAATTTGCTCTCATAGTCCAACTCCTTTGCTGGCGATATTGGCGAGCGCAATATGCGCATGATCCACATCAGAGAAAGGCAATTTTTTTCCTTTGATTTCTTGATATGACTCATGTCCTTTTCCTGCTAACAAGACGACATCGTTTTTTTCTGCGTGCTTAATCGCATACAAAATCGCTTTTGCTCTGTCTGATTCCAATAACGGTGCTGGAAATCGATTGGGTGTAAACCCGGCTGCAATTTGCGTCATGATTAACTCCGGTTCTTCACCGCGCGGATTATCACTCGTCACAATAATTTCATCGGCCAGCTCAGCAATTTTTCCCATGACAGGACGCTTGCCAGAATCACGATCTCCGCCACAGCCGAAGACACACCACAATTTCCCTTGCCGCCCGGAAGCCACTTCCTTTAGATTCAGCAACGATTTTTCCAGTGCATCTGGTGTGTGTGCGTAATCAATAATGACTAACACACGACCTGGCGAATTCAGTTGTTCCATGCGACCCGGAACGGAGGTTAAGTGTTCAACAGCGTGAACAGCTTCGCGCCAGGCAATGCCTTTTACAAACAATGTCGCCAATACCGCAAGCACGTTGCTGACATTAAACCGACCGATCATTTGCGTTTTAATGACACCAGAACCAAAGGGCGACGCAAGATGAAAACTGGTGCCGCCCTGATAATTACGTAATGCACTTGCTCTCAGCATCACAATTGAATTTGCGATTGAGTTATCTGAATCTTGCCCATTAACGGAATAACCGATCACCTTTGTGCCACGTGACTGACATAATTGCGCTAAACGCACACCGGCCTCATCGTCCAGATTCACCACGGCCGTTTTCAACTGCGGCCATTCAAATAACTTTGTTTTAGCCGCTTCGTAATTCGTCATATCGCCATGAAAATCAAGATGATCGCGTGTGAGATTAGTCAGCACCGCCACATCGATGTGCATGCCATTCATACGACCTTGTTGCAATCCGATAGAAGAGGCTTCAATCGCTAATGCACCAATGCCATGTTCACGCTGAGTGGCTATTATTTGTTGTAGTTGAATTGCATCCGGGGTTGTAAAACCAGTGGCATCAAATTCACTCATCAAACCATTTCTGGCGACACCGACACCTAGCGTCCCGATGACACAGGAAGGAATGCCTGACTGTGACATCGCGCGCGCTATCCATTGGGTGCAGGATGTTTTTCCGTTAGTTCCTGTCACAGCAACTGTGAATAAAGAAGCGTCTGGTTGATTCCGATAACTGCTGACGATAAAACCGGATTGCCATAATAAATCCTGCACTGCGAGGTGCGGCACGTTCCATTTTTCGTTCCACTCAAACTTCTGTTGATCGTCATTCCTGCGCGGGAATGACGATCCTAAGAGGAGGAACGATTCCTCTTCATATACAACAGCCTGCGCGCCCAGCTCAATGGCCTGCTGAATATAGTTACGACCATCTCCCTGACCGACCGGATAAGAAAAAAATACATCACCAGGTTGCACTTTGCGTGAGTCAGCAACGAACTTCAGCACCTTCGTTGAATTTAAATTCTGTAACCACTGAACAATTTGATTGATCTCCATCACATGACATCTCCCACACTATTATCGGGAATCAAACTGGTGACGTCCGAGTCTGGGGAAATATTCAAAATGCGCAGTGCATTCGACGTAATGCTGGCAAACAAAGGCGCAGCAACTTGCCCGCCATAATGCGGACCGGACGGTTCTGGTTCATCCACCATCACCGCCACAATAATGCGCGGATTAGATACCGGCGCTAAGCCGCAAAATGAAGCGACATATTTTTTGACATATTTACCGCGCTCTACTTTATATGCTGTTCCGGTTTTACCAGCGACGCGATAACCAGGCACTCTGGCGCGCGTTGCACTTCCTCCTGGCTGCGTTACTGTCTCCAACATGTCGCGCATTATTTTTGCTGTCTCTTCCGAAATAATGCGTTCAGCCGTCGCAGGCTGATTGGTCTTTTTAAAAGTGAGCGGGATTAGTTCGCCATCACGCGCAAAGATGGTGTAAGCGCGTGCTAACTGAATCGTTGATGTCGTTAATCCATGACCGTACGCCATCGTTGCCTGTTCAATCGGGCGCCATGTTTTGTAGTTACGCAGTCGACCAGTTGCTGTTCCCGGGAAGTCAAATTTAGGTGCCTGACCAAAACCCAACTTGGTATACATCTCCCACATTTCTTGCGCCGGCATTTGCAGCGCAATTTTTGCTGTGCCGATGTTGGATGATTTTTGAATAATTTGCGCTACAGTCAACGCGCCTTTGGGATGCGAATCACCAATGGAAGCGGAACCTATCGTCATTCTTCCGGCCGTTTGAAAAATAGTTTCCGGCTTAACGCGATTGGTTTCTAACGCCAGCGCAACCGGAAAAGGTTTCATGACTGAACCGGGCTCATACGCGTCCGTCATAATCCGGTTGCGTAACTGCGCACCGGTTAAAGCCGCACGCTTATTTGGGTTGTACGAAGGTAAATTGGCCAGAGCTAATATTTCACCGGTGTGCACATCAACCACCACAACACCGCCTGCTTTTGCTTTAAATTTTTCCAACGTTTCTTTTAGCTGCGCATAAGCTAAATATTGAATTTTGCTGTCGATCGACAAAACTAATTCATTACCATCGTGCGGTTCGTTAACGGCGCGCAGATCTTCCACGATATGTCCCAACCGGTCTTTGATAACACGACGACTGCCTAATTTTCCGGCCAGACTGGATTGCGCTGCCAACTCCATTCCTTCCTGACCCGCATCTTCTACATTGGTGAAGCCAACAATGTGCGCCATGGCTTCGCCTTCAGGATAAAAACGTTTGTATTCTTTGCGCGTTTCAATACCATCCATCTTGAGTGCGAGAATTTTATCAACGGTTGGTTGTTCAACTTGTCTTTTGAGGTAAACAAACTGCCGGTCAGAATCTAATTTTTTGCGCAGATCCTTTTCACTCATTTCCAACAGACCCGCTAACTGGTGAATTTTTTCTTTTGGCTCATCCAGCACATCTTCTGGAATTGCCCATATCGCTTTGACAGGTAACGATGAAGCCAACACTAAACCATTTCTATCGGTAATTTTGCCGCGTGTTGCTGGCAATTCGATGGTGCGCGCATAACGTGATTCACCTTGCTTTTGCAAAAAATCGGTGCTCATCGCTTGCAACCAGAATGCACGGCCAACTAACACCACAAATCCGATAAACAAAACAAACATCACCAACCGCGAACGCCAGACCGATAGCTTTAAAGCCAGTACCGGATTCGTAAAGAACGGCACTCCTTTGGCGTTGGCTTTGCGCCCGGATGAGCGTGAATTTGAAGCTGGTTTGTTATTCATTTTTTCCCGAATTGGTGTTCGCTTTTGTATCGGCTTTCGCATTTACTTTCGCATCTATTTTTTTACTATCTAAAGTTAAATATTGCGTACGATCTGCCGTCACCGGATGCATGTTTAATTCTTTCATCGCACTGGCCTGAATACGTTCATGCTTACCGAAATTAGATTGATCCAACTGTAATTGCGACCACGCTACTTCCAACTGACGCGCTTCGGTTTGTGCGCGTTCCAATTCAATAAATAAATGACGCGCCTGATGTTGAGTTCTCACCAAAGTTAACGCACAAGCTAATAAACCCAGTAACAATAAAATGTTGATGCCATTGCTTCGCATACTTCTCATATTTGTGCCGGCAAACGCTGCGCGATACGCATAATTGCTGAACGTGCACGCGGATTGGCATCAACTTCTGCTTTACCCGGCATCACTTTGCCAAGTAATTTCATCAATGGTTGCGGCAAATCTTTTGATTGGATTGGCAAGCGGCGATCCGGTTGTTTCACTACCGCTTTGGAGGCCATGAATTGCTTCACGATCCGGTCTTCTAATGAGTGAAAACTAATCACGACCAACTTGCCATTAGCAGCTAATAATTCAAACGCTTGTGTTAAGCCGCTTTTAAGATCTTCAAGTTCTTCGTTGATGAAAATCCGGATAGCCTGGAAGGTACGAGTGGCCGGATCCTTGCCTTTTTCGCGCGCGCCCCCACACTTCCTGACGGAATCTGCCACGATACCGGCAAGCTCTCGTGTGCTTGAAATTGGTGCAATTTGCCGGCGAGCTGTAATCGCCTTTGCAATCTGAAAAGCAAACCGTTCTTCCCCATAATTTTTTATAACCTCCCCGATACTTTTTTCTGTTGCTGTTGCTAACCAGGTTGCGGCCGATATACCGCGCGTGGTATCCATGCGCATATCAAGCGGACCATCGGCCCGAAAACTAAAACCACGTGTTGCGTCGTCTACTTGCGGTGATGAAATTCCTAAATCGAGTAGCACGCCATCTACCTGATTAATACCGCGCGCATTCAGCTCCTCTTGCATCGTCGCAAAACTGTTATGCACAATAGAAAAACGGGTATCGGTAATTTGATTGGCGTTGGCTATGGCTTGCAGATCTTTATCAAACGCGATCAAACGCGCATCCGGGGCTAATTGCGAAAGCAGTAAACGGCTGTGTCCGCCACGCCCGAAAGTGCCATCGATATAAATGCCGTCATTTTTTAACGGATGTAACGCAGCGATTGCTTCGTTCAGCAAAACAGTGCTGTGTACAAATGTGGAAGCTTCTTTTGGTGATACGGGATTAGTTTTTTCAGGCGGATTAGTTTTTACGGACGGGGATGGATTGGATGTGGAAGGAATAGTCATGCGTTCCTCAGAAAGAGAAATTGCTTAACACATCAGGCATACCTGAAGAGACAGCCTGAGTTTCGCTTTCCGCCAATTTTTGTGCATTCCAGACTTCAAAATGCGTTCCCATTCCCAGCATCATCACGTCGCGCGCTAATTCCACTGCGCTGCGCAATTCAGGCGCAACTAAAATCCGGCCGGCGCTGTCCATGTCCACATCGCACGCGTTACCTAACAATATGCGCTGCCAGGAACGCGCTGACATTGGCCATGCCGCGATTTCCGCCCGATGCGCTTCCCATGTCGGGCGCGGAAATAATAATAAGCAACCATGCGGATGACGCGTCAACGTCACGCTTCCTTCGCACTGCGTTAAAAGCGCGTCACGATGCTTAGCCGGAATAGCCATCCGGCCTTTCACATCAAGAGTAAGTGCTGAAGCGCCTTGAAACACAGGAGAACCTCGTAGTTGTCAATTGGAGAGGGGATTTGTTTTCGCGGGTAAATTTTCGTAAAACCTCTTAAAAAATTACCACTAAAAAACACTTTTTCACACTTTTATCCACTTTAATTGAAGCAACTAGTACGGTCAAGCAAAATTAGACTAAAAACACGAATTTATTTAATGAAGTCAAGGACTTAGCTGCGATTGCTAAACTATTGAATCAGAGAAATATTACATGGAATTAAGCACTTAGATGGGGAACTGAAAGTATCAGATTAGATGTACACATGGATTTCAAGAGTCAGGCGTCAGAAAACAGAAAGCAGTAAAAATTAAGGAAACGCAGATTTAATCAAAATTCACTCCCCCAATAAACTGGGCTGCATTTTTTTTAAAATCAGATCAAAAAATGCGGCAATTTTTCTTTTTTTGACCGATTTTCGCGACGTAGTTACCTTTTTCAAGGCACAAGCGGGTGCACCTGGCCCCACTTTGCCCGTTACGGGCGCAACTCTCCCCGCATCCTGTATAAATTACTCAATC
>Ga0209512_1002292_pt1 | contig 20773 bp, 16 predicted proteins | sample frozenSSSSmetaG_FD_184142 | JGI IMG/M metagenome (GOLD analysis project Ga0209512, IMG submission 184142) | Glacier valley bacterial and archeal communities from Borup Fiord, Nunavut, Canada, to study Microbial Dark Matter (Phase II) -... | ecosystem: Environmental > Aquatic > Freshwater > Ice >...
ACAATGCCGCCATCAATATCAAAGTCTTCGGGGCATCGAAGACCTACCAGACCGTCGGTCAGCCGCAGGTTCGCCTGCGCAGTCGGGTTTGACGGTAGAAGCCCCTGCCTTTAGGCATGGGGAGTATGTCACGTTGTTATTTCATCTGCGCCTGAATCGCAAAGAATTCGTTATTTTGCTACACTGTTGAGCAGACATGGTATGCCTTTTGTTGTGTTTAACAATAGAACATACTTTGCCTTTTCCTTACCTTCATGCTTATGGGGTAGGAGGACTGCCCTTGCGATTGCCTTGGTGCCTATTGCCCAACTTTTACAGACCTTGCAAACGTCAAAGCAGGTTACAATCGGCGCACTCTATTTTTGCAACCCCGCGAGGAACACACTATGGCGGATAACCTGATGCAACCCACTAATATTATGCTGAATACATCGCCGGACGCGCCACCGCCCACCGACCCGCTTTGGTATAAAGATGCAATTTTTTATGAACTGCACGTTAAAACGTTTGCCGACTCGAATGGCGATGGTATTGGCGATTTTCCCGGCCTGACCGAAAAGCTCGATTATATTCAGGCGCTCGGTGTGGATTGTATTTGGCTGCTGCCATTTTTTCCGTCGCCACTGCGTGATGACGGTTACGATATTGCGGAATATTACAGCGTTCACCCCGATTATGGCACGCTGGAGGACTTCAAAACATTTCTAACAGCGGCTCATCGGCGCGGCTTGCGCGTGATCGCTGATCTGGTGATGAATCACACGTCCGATCAACATCCGTGGTTCAAAGAGGCGCGCAGCAGCCCGACTTCGCCCTACCGCGATTATTACGTGTGGAGCGATACACCGGATAAATACAAAGAGGCGCGCATCATTTTCACCGATACGGAGCGCTCCAACTGGACTTGGGACGAACAGGCGGGCGCATACTTCTGGCATCGCTTCTTCTCGCATCAGCCCGATCTCAACTATGACAACCTCGAAGTGCAAGAAAAGATGATCGCGGTGATCCATTATTGGCTTGACATGGGGCTGGACGGCTTTCGCGCCGATGCCGTGCCGTACCTGTTTGAGCGCGAAGGTACGAACTGCGAAAATCTGCCGGAAACGCACGCCTATCTGAAGCGTGTGCGGGCTGAAGTGGACGGGCGCTACCCCGGCAAGATTCTACTGGCTGAAGCGAATCAATGGCCGGTCGATGTGCGTCCGTACTTTGGCAATGGCGACGAGTTCAATATGGCCTTCAACTTTCCAGTCATGCCGCGCCTGTACATGGCAATGCGCAAAGAAGATCGAGTGCCGATCGTGGATATTATCCGCCAGACGCCGCCCATCCCGGATAACTGCCAGTGGTGTACCTTCTTGCGTAATCACGATGAACTGACGCTTGAAATGGTCACCAACGAAGAGCGCGATTATATGTACAACGAATACGCCAGCGATCCGCGCGCACGGCTCAACCTGGGCATTCGGCGACGGTTAGCGCCCTTGCTGGATAACGGGCGGCGGCGGATCGAACTCATGAACGCGCTGCTGTTCTCGCTGCCCGGTTCACCGATCATCTATTATGGCGACGAAATCGGCATGGGCGACAATATCTATCTGGGCGATCGAAACGGGGTGCGGACGCCGATGCAGTGGAATATCGATCGCAATGCGGGCTTCTCGCGAGCCGAAAGCGCACGGCTGTACGCACCAGTGATCAGCGATCCGATGTACGGCTATCTGGCGATCAACGTCGAAACTCAGCAGCGCGTCGCGTCATCATTGTTAAATTGGATGAAGCGCGTGATCCACCTGCGCAAGCGCTACCCGGTGTTCGGGCGCGGCGCGATCACGTTTCTACAGCCGCAAAATACCAAAGTGCTGGCGTTCGTGCGGAGTTACGGTAACGTGAAAATTCTTTGCATCAATAATTTGTCGCGCTTTTCGCAGCCCGTTTCGCTTGATCTCAGCGCTTATGCAGGCAGCACACCGATCGAGATTTTTGGCGAGGTGGCCTTTCCGGCGATCAGCAGCGATGCGCCGTATTTTCTGGCAATCGGCCCACACTCGTTCTATTGGTTCCGGTTGGATCACACGGCATAATGTCCGGCTTATAAAAAGCTCTGTCCGCACCGACGACTTGCGAGCGCGATCAACAAAATGCACATCGAACTTGAACATATCACCAAGCGTTTCGGCGCATTATGTGCCAACAATGCCATTTCCATGACCCTCGAGGGCGGCCAAATCTATGCAGTATTAGGCGAAAACGGCGCGGGCAAAAGTACGCTCATGAAGATTCTGTCTGGCTATCAACCAGCGGACACCGGACGGATCGTTATTGACCAACAGCCGATCGCATTCAACAGTCCGGCAGATGCGCTGGCACACGGGATCGGAATGCTGCATCAGGACCCGCTCGACGTGCCGACACTCAGTGTGCTGGACAACTGTATCCTTGGTCTGCCCGGCGGCTTACTGCCCGATCGCCGCACGGCGCGCGCTGCTCTCATCAAAACGGCGGCGCATCTCGGCTTTTCATTACGCCCGGACGCTTTTATCGACAGCCTGACCATCGCTGAACGTCAGCAGGTTGAAATCGTGCGCCTGCTCAGCCAGAACGCACGGGTCTTGATCCTGGATGAACCCACCACGGGTATTTCCGAGGTGCAGAAAGATACGCTGTTTCGATCGCTGAAACAGTTGGCACATGACGACGGCTTGATCGTGATTCTGGTGTCGCACAAATTAGAGGATGTTGAAAAGCTGTGCGATCAGGTGTACGTGCTGCGCACAGGGCAGATCGTCGGCCAAGAGCGGATGCCGTGCCCGGTGGTGCACCTGATCACGCTGATGTTCGGCCAACACCTTGAACCTACCACGCGCATAGCCGCAGCGCATGGTGAGGTGATCCTCAGCGTACGAAATTTGCAGGTGAAAGACGAGCGGCTGACACTTGACGCGCTGACGTTGGATGTCAGGGCGGGCGAAGTGATCGGGCTGGCCGGGTTGGATGGCAGCGGTCAACAGGCGTTTTTGCGAGCGTGCGCTGGCTTGTATCCCACCCTGCAAGGGCAAATTCTGCTGGAAAACCGTGATATTACGCCGTTGTCCTATCATGAGCGGCTGCACTGCGGAATCTCCTATGCATCGGCGGGACGGCTTGAGGAGGGCTTGACGGCTGGCCTGACCGTGGCTGAACACTTCGCGCTGGTCGCTCCGAAAGGTGCGCGCGTCGATTGGGCACAAGCGGATCAGGCCGCCCAAGCTGCGATCGCGCATTACAAGATCAAAGCGCAGCCGACCAGCCCGATCGAAACGCTGTCCGGCGGTAATCAGCAGCGCGTCTTGCTGGCATTGCTGCCCAATCCGCTGAAACTGCTGCTGTTGGAAAGCCCGACGCGCGGCTTAGATGTGGAGAGCGCACGTTGGGTGTGGAGTCAACTGTTAGAACGCCGCGCGCAAGGCACCGCGCTCATCTTTTTATCGGCGGAATTGGATGAAATCGTCGCGTATAGCGATCGGATCGGGGTTTTCTCCAACGGACGCATGACCTTGATCGATGATCCGGCGCACATGTCGATCGAACAGTTGGGCACCCTGATCGGCGGCAAAACAGCATGATCGCAAAACCACGTACCGCGCGTATCAGCGTCCCATTAAGCCGCACGCTGATCGGGGCAATCACGATTGTGCTGGCATTGGTCGCAGTCTTAATCGCGATCGGCGTGATCCTGATCCTCATCGGCAAAAATCCACTGGCAGCGGGTGAGCAGCTTGTACAGGGCGCGCTCGGCACGGCGGCCAGTCGTGCGGACGTGATCATGTTTGCGCTGCCGACTTTGCTCGGCGCGAGCGGGCTGCTGATCACGTTCACGGCGGGCTTGTGGAACATCGGCATCGAAGGGCAAATCACGCTAGGCGCGATCTTTGCGACGATTTTGGCGCGCAGCGTCACAGCAACCGATTCGCCCTTAATCGTGCTGCCCTTAGAGCTACTGTTGGCAATGTTGGGCGGCGCGTTGTGGGCAGCACTCACCGGCTTGCTCAAATTGTTTGGCAATGTCAACGAGATTTTTGGCGGCGTGGCGCTGAATTTCGTCGCCCAAAACATTTTGATCGCACTGCTGAATGGACCGTGGAAAGCTGGCACTTATTCGAGCACTGCGCCCTTCGCTGCGCCCGCGCTGCTGCCTGCGCTGAATGGTACGCGCCTCAGTCCGCTTGCCATCGCGATCACCTTGGCAGCATATGCAGGAGTCGTGTTCACTTTGCGCGGAACGCATTGGGGATTGCAGTTGAAAGCGATGGGTCGCAATGAGCGATCGGCGCTGCTGTTAGGCGTCCGCACACGGCGCAATACGCTGTTGGCGTTGATCGCGTGTGGCGCACTGGCTGGTTTAGTCGGCGCGATCGAGGCCTTGTTCGTGCGCGGAAAGTTAGCGCCAGGAATTTCGGGCGGGATTGGCTTTGCCGGAACTTTGTTGGCGCTGCTTGTCAATTTGCGAGCAGGTTGGCTGCCGATCGTGGCGCTGCTGCTGGCGATCGTGCCGGTGGGTGGCCTCAAGCTGACCATGGCGCTGGATGAGTCGGTGCAACTGGATACATCGCTCGGTAATGTGTTCCAAAGCGCGCTGGTGTTGGCGGTGCTGCTGGCAAATGGCATTCGCGCCCGTTGGCGAACGCGCCCCACCATGCAGGCAGCTATTGTGCCGGAGTCCTTGATCATCTCGGCAGCCGCCGAAATCACCACACACACGATCGGGAAAGGGTAAGCATGGCAGACGACATTCTAATTCGACAAATTGCCGGAATCGTGACCAGTGGCACGCCGATCGTGTTGGCCGCGCTCGGTGAAACGCTGGCAGAGCGAGCAGGCGTAATCAATCTAGGCGTGGATGGGACGCTGCTGCTATCGGCGGTGAGCGCATTCATCACGGCGTTGGCGGTTCAAAAGGGACTGAGCGGTCACATGGACGCCGGACTGGTGACGCTGATTGCAGCGTTGGCCGGATCGTTGGTGGCGATGTTGGTAGGCGTGATCGAGTCGTTGGTAGTCACCATTTCCAGCATCGAACTCAAACAAAGTCAGGTGGCGATCGGCTTTGTATTGACGCTGTTAGGGCGCGATCTGGCAATCTTTTTGGGCACACCGTATCGCAGTCAGGGCGGTATTCCGGTGCTGTTCCTGCCGATTCCGCTGCTGAAAGATATTCCGCTGTTGGGACCGATCCTGTTTCAGCACGATTTATTCACGTATCTCAGCCTGATCACTTTGATCGTCATGTGGTTCTGGATTTTCCGCACCAAGCCAGGACTCACATTGCGCAGCGTTGGCGAGCGTCCGGCCACCGCTTTTGCACGCGGCGCGAACGTGAATCGTATTCGTTACATTTATACAGCGATCGGCGGCGCGTTGATCGGGCTAGGCGGCGCGGCTTATACGCTGAGCGTGAACAGCACCTGGGATGAAAACGCAGTGGGTGGCAATGGTTGGATCGCCTTGGCGATCGTCATTTTCGGCGGGTGGCAGCCGCTGCGGGTGGTGATCGGGGTGTATCTGGTGGCAGCGCTGCGCGTGCTCGTGACGAGCGTGCAATCATCGTTCGATCCGGCGCTGGTTGGCCTGATGAATGCTGCGCCGTGGCTGCTGATGATCATCACGCTGTTTCTGGTGAGCGGCTCTTATTTGGAGCGACTGCTCAAAATTTTACCGCGCAGTGTACATCCGGCGTTACGCGCACTGCTCAGGTCAAAGCCGCCTGCTGCGCTCGGCACGCCGTTCGAGCAAGGGTGAAGGGCTAGGCGCTGTTAGTTGCTACAATCTAACCGATACCTTTTTTGAAATCGTTTTATCTATTATTAGGAAATCATAAGTTTAATAGATCATGGGCGAATGCATCAAAATATTTAAGCAAACGTTGCGCCTCTTTGCGATCTTTCTGCCCATGTGCTGCTACACTTGCACGAGTGTAGGTATCGCGTACAAGACCTGAAATTAGTTCTTCTACAAGATCGATTTTTTTAATCATATCTTCTTCACTTGATCCAGCACCGCGTTGTCTCAATATGTACACAGCTCGCTGCTTTTGTGTAGGCCCCTTAGTGTTAGGTTCTTGCTTGTATCCATTCTGCTGCATCACTTTAGTATCGGGAGCTAATATGTCTAGCATTTGCCGTAAAACTTCTCGAATCTCATGAGCGATGCTAACCCAAGTTATTCTATCCCCCTCCAAATCGGCTCTTGCTTGAGCATAGCTTAATGCCAATGGCTGTGATAATTTTCCTAAAGCAACTTCTATCTCATTCGGCTGCACTAAATGGCTTTGTTGCTTTCGTTTCACCTGCTTAACTGACGCGTGCTCCAACGAATTTCGAGTTGTTTTTACGAGATTTTGAATATCCTGCAAATATAAAATAAACAGTTCGTTAGTCATGTTTACTCATCATTCCGTCCAAGTAAGTGGGTAGAGATACTCTTGAAAATAGCATCATAGGTTTCAGCGGAAGCATCTTCGGGGATAATTACTTGAATATTGAAGTGTATTTCTGGTGTTATTCTTGCTCCCATTGTTGTGCTTTTAACTTGCGCTAATACAGGGACTTGTATTTCTTGTTTGTTTTCACTTATTTGTCCTGGGGGGACTTCAGTTTTTGAAATATTTTTGATGTCGAATTTTTCGGTAGCCATTTCTCTAGAGATAATAGTGCTTTTGCCTCCTACATTCTGTTCTAGACCATAAGCAGAAATGTTAGATTTGAATACCAACCAACATGCTTTTGCATCATCTGCGTTTAGTTTGTGTTCGTGTTGAAAATAGTCAATAGCTACAACATCTTCAGGCACACGTTTCCCGCTATAAGAACTAATAAATTTGGAAAACATCTCATTACTAAATAAAGCACCATATACCGCTTTGATTTTTGATGACTCAGATTGAGGTTCGATAATGTCTTTACCTCGGGGCGTTATTTCAAGAAACTCTGCTGAATAACCACCTGCGGTAAGTCCATACGCATTAGACGATATCACAAGTGTACGACTAGCACCGCTATCAGCAGACTTTTCTAGCTTTAGAAATACTATAAGACGCCGTACTTTGTCGCCCTGTCCTAACTCAAATACCGCTTCAGCTAACTTAAGTGCATCGCTCAGCGGTAAACGAGGGAAAGCACCACGTGAACCCTTTACTTTATCTTTAGCTTCATCTGGAGGAACATTTGACATTTGAGAGTGCCTCTAAATTCTTGTACTGCATAGTTGTATTGCATGGTAGTACAACAACAAGTTTTAATCAAGAGGCATTTCCATAATAAATTTACATATAACGCTTCTATGGTAAGCTCAGCACGCTTCGCGCCCCCTCGATATACGCCAAACTCTGGTGGCGGAAATACGTATTGTACAGCTCCGCATAGTGGCCGCCTGCCGCTAACAGCGCGTCGTGATTGCCTTCCTCAATGATTCGACCCTTGCGCAGCACCACGATTCGATCGGCGGCGCGCACGGTGGAGAGGCGGTGAGCAATCAGGATCGACGTGCTGCGCGCTAAAATCAAGCTGAGCGCTTCCTGAATTTGTGCCTCAGTGAACGGATCGATGCTGGCCGTTGCTTCATCCAGAATGAAGATCGACGGATTTTGCACCAACACGCGCGTCAAGGCGACCAGTTGGCGCTGACCCATTGAAAGCCGCCCGCCGCGTTCACCGACTTCGGTTTGCAAGCCGTCGGGCAGCGTGTCGAGCCATTCGCCGCCACCGATACGCCGCGCCATATCCTCGACTTCGGCATCGGTCGCTTCCGGGCGCGCATAGCGAATATTGTCTGCGATCGTTCCGGCAAACAAAAATGGCACCTGCGAGACGATTCCTAAATGGCGACGATATTCCGGCAAATCCAAGGTACGAATATCGCGCCCATCGATCCGCAGCGCGCCGCCCTGAAATTCATAGAAGCGCGCTACCAAACGCGCAATGCTGGATTTGCCTGCGCCGGTGTGACCCACGAAAGCGATCGTTTCGCCGGGTCGAATGTGCAGGCTCAGGCCGGGCAGTACCGTTTCTTTTTCGCTGTAGCGGAACTGCAAATTGTCGAATTCGATCTCGCCTTTGACCGTCGGTACCGCTTCATCCGCTGTTTGCACCACTACCGTAGGCGCATCGATCAAGGCAAAAACGCGTTCAGCGGACGCTAAACCGGCTTGCAATTGACTCCAGAATGAGGCAACGCTGGTCAGCGGATCCCAGAAGTACCAGACCGATTGAATGAACAGATACCATGCGCCCGCCGAGATCGCGCCGGAAACCGTGCTGCCTGCGCCGAAATACAGCAAAATCGCCATCATGATCCCGGCTAACGAGTTGAGCGTCGGGAAAATCATCGCCAGCACGCGCCCACGTCGCAAATAGATCGTGTACGCCTGACGATTCACCGTATCGAATTGGCTGTAAATGGCGGCTTCTTGCCGGAAGTTCTTGGCAACGTTGATGCCTGTGACCGATTCTTCGATCAGGTTGTTGACGTTAGCAAGGATGCGGCTGGCCTGCCGACTGGCATTACGCGCCGCCTGTCGAAACAGCAGTGCCGCGATAATGAAGAACGGCGACATGGCCGCCAACAGCAGCGCTAAGCGCCATTCAATGAACAGCAGCAGCACGAACAGGATCAGGATCATGACGATCTGGCTGATCAAGTCGGTGACCAGTACCACCACTTGCGCAAACTCTTGCGTATCCGACGTGATACGGCTGACGATCTTGCCGGATGGAAACTCATCATAAAATGACATGTCGCGCGAGACGGCTGCCCCAAACGCGTCGTTACGCATTTCGCGAACGATATTGCCGATCGCGCGACCTGACGCACGCCGCCGGACGTAATTCGTGCCCCATGACGAGCACGCCGTCACAAAGAAAATCACGACCAATGCGGCAAGCACGGCAGGCGATGAATTGCCCAGAATCACGTTGACACCTTGCGAGATGATCACCGGGCGCGCCGTATCGGATAACGCACTGAGGATCACGGTTGCGGTCACCACGCCGATTTGCCGCCGCTGATGGGCAAAGTAACGCAAAATACGCCGCACCAATTGTGCATCGGTATATTGGCGATCGTAGGCTTCTACATCGAGTCCGTCAAAAATATCGCCCATGAATTACCGTCCCGGCTCCAGTTCAGGTTGATCGATTTTCTCAGGGACAGGAATGCCTTCAGGGATGTTTGCTGCTGAGGCCGTGCGCGCGTTTTCGGTATCGAAAATGCGACGGTAAGCGTCCGACTGCTGCATCAGATCATCGTGCGTGCCTTGCGCCACAATCTGACCTTTGCGCAGCACCAGAATATGATCCGCCCATCGGATTTGCGAGAGGCGGTGCGTGATCAAGAAGGTCGTGCGTCCCTGTGCGGCGTGCAAAATCGCGCGCTGAATCTGATCTTCGGTGGCGCTGTCGATTGCGCTGGTCGAGTCGTCCAGAATGAGCACGCGCGGATCGGTCAGAAAGGCGCGCGCTAATGCAATACGCTGACGTTGGCCGCCTGAAAGGGTCACGCCGCGCTCACCAACGACGGTCTGATAGCCATCCTTGAAGCCCGTGATAAAATCGTGTGCCTGTGCTGATTGAGCGGCTTGCTCGATCTGCGCCTGCGTGGCGTTGGGCGCTCCGAACGCAATATTTTCACCGACCGTGCGCGAGAACAGGAAAATGTCCTGCTCGATGTTCGATATTTGCGAGCGGAGCGACTCCATCGACCATTCGCGCACATCGATCCCATCGATCAGCACACGTCCGGCGGTCACATCATAGGTCCGGTTGAGCAGCTTGACCAGCGTACTTTTACCCGCGCCGGTTTGCCCCACAATGGCGACCGTTTGGCCGGGCTGCACCTCGAAACTCAGATCACGCAGCATGGGCGCAGCATCGCGATAGCCAAAGCTGACGTTCTCAAAGCGGATCGCACCTTTGATCGGCGCAGTGTGCCCGTTTGGGTTTTGATCGAGTTCGGTCTCTGTCTCGATCAATTCGCGAATGCGCTGCGCGGCAGCCATGCCGAGCGACAACTGCGAATAGCCGAACAGCGATACCCACGTCGGGAAGCCGAACATCTGCAACGTGCCCATATACGTAATAATCCCGCCGATGTTGATCAGCCCCGCCCGATATAAAATAATCGCGTGCAGAAAGCCGATCCCTTCCGCAATGCCGAGCAGCAGCAAAGGAACAAAGCGCGCTTCAATATCGCCTTGCCGAACGGCTGCATCGCGATAAGCGCTGGCACGGCGATTGAACTCGACGAGTTCTTGCTTTTCCTGTGATGCGCCTTTGACCGTTTCGATCCCGTCGATCGTTTCGGCAAGGCGGCTGTTCAGTTCGCCAAAACGTTCGCGGACGGCTTCCGTAGCGGGCTTCAATTGCGAGCTATAAAAGCGGATCGCCAGAAAGTAGCCAACGATGAACAGGGCAGGCGCTAAGATCAGCTGCGGATGAATGCCGGGCGATACAAACAGCGGAAAAAACAGGAACATAGCTGAGCCGATGATCGTGTTAATGCCGGGGCTGAACATCAAATTCAGCTCGTGAACGTCGTTGGTAGCGCGCGCCATCATTTCGCCTACTGCATGGACGCCGTGGAAGGTCATGCTCTTGCCGAGCAAGCTGGCATATAATTCGTCGCGCGTATCGCGTTCGAGCCGCTGCCCAACGATTTCGCTGCTGAAATTGCGCATGAACATCAAACCGCCGCGCACTAACTGCGAAATGATGATCCAGAAGGCACAGGTTGCCACAATGCTCAGATCGGGTTTAGGTTGAACGATCGCGTTGAAGGCGACACCGATCAGGGCGGGCACTGCAAAATTGCAGGCGGCATTGCCCCAAGCACCAATGAGAAGCGTCACCAACAGCGGTTTATAGCGGAAAATGTGCGAAGCGATCCAGCGCGGCGTCGAGCGCCGATCATAGGAGTGCGCGTCGGCAACGACGAATTCGCTTGCAGATGCACGAGAGGACATCAGGGCAAGTCCTTATATGAGCTTCGGTTGTCGTGTTGCGCCGAGTCTACCATGAAACAGGCGTTCTGTGAATGATCAAACAGGTTAAGAAGCAACTTTTCGGCAATATATATCAATCTACCGCCACAAATATTGGGCAAAATTGCAGAAGGTTTATCGCACAATTTTTTCTACACTGAGACGTAGGTTTGTTCCAGACAACATGCCTGTACACCGAATAATACTTAGATCGTGCTTTCCGCTTTGGTTCGGGAACTCCTGTTTGATCGCGTTGAAGGCTTGTGCTGGTTGGTTTGAGGGAACCCACCGGGATGAGCCAACAACCTGTTCTGTTGATTTGCCACATGCGCTATACTTGTGGGCGTTGTGCAATCAATCAAGAGGATTCCCTATGTACCAGCATCGTTTTTTGCGAATTGCTTCTATTTTGTTGGTTTTGCTCGCTGCACTCTACAGCAGCCACACTCGGCCTGCTGCCGCCCAAAGCGACATCACCTACACCGCCGACTCAGGTTTTCGGCCTGCTAATGACGGCTTCGGCTTTGAAAATTATAGCAATGATGTGGCTTATCAGAACTTGACGCCCGCTGAAGTGCGCGTTTTATTTGGCGATCAGGTGTGCGCCAGCTTGAACGGCAACACGTGCATCCTGACGCCACCCGGTCAGGAATGGATGGAAAAGGTCAACAAAGACATGGGCGGCGGCCATTGTGACGGCATGGCCGCGCTTAGCTCATTGTTTTATGTTCAGAAAGAACATGTCGCTGATTATGGCGGCAGCAAATCATTTGACCTGAAGATTGCGGATAACGAAAAGCTGCAACGTGAGATTGCGCGCTGGTGGGCAACGCAAGCGACCGCCCCTGCCAATCAACAGGACGTGAAGGGTACGCCCAACGACGTTTTGGCGCGTTACATCAAGGACACGAACGCTAAAACCGAGTCGTACACGGTGGGCATCTATCAACCCGATGGCAGCCAGGGTCATTCGATCACGCCGTATGCCGTGGAAGATAAAGGCAATGGCATTAGCTGGTTGATGGTCTACGACAACAACTACCCGGGCAAAGAACAGCACATCGAAATTGACCAGAACGCTAACGCCTGGAAATACACCACGACCACCAATCCGAGCGAGCCAGAATCGGAATATAAAGGGGACGCCACCACCCAAACGCTCACCTTGACACCTGACTCGGCACGCCTGGGCAGCCAGCAGTGCCCATTCTGTGAAGCACAAGCCGCCAAAACGAATGGTCTGGCGCTGGCCGCTGTTCGCTATAACCAGATTTGGGTGGCCGGATCAGGTACGCCCGGCAGCTATCTGAATGTGCTGATCACCGACGAAGCGGGTCACAAGCTCGGCCACGTCAACGGCAAATTCATCAATGAAATTCCGAACGCCTCCTATGTCGTTCCTAAGAGCGGTAACCTATATGACGACTCAATCGAGCCGTTCTACAATGTTCCAACGGGCATAAAATTCACGGTCGCGCTGGACGGCGCAACGCTGAAACAAGCCGAAACCGCCGAGATTGCAATGATTGGACCGGGCTATGACCTGGGCGTTGAAGACATCAAGATGCAGCCGGGCGACCACGACGAATTGAGTTTTTCGCCGGATGGCACACAGTTCAACTACAAGCCGAGCGGCAGCGAAGCGCCTAATCTGGTAATCGGAGTACAGCAGCCCGCCGCTGACTATCTATTTGAAATCAAAGGCTTTGAAGTGGATGCAGGCGCGTCGGTGCAGGTCAATCTGGCGCTCGACAAGGGTACGCTGAGCGTTGGAACGAAAAACGCCACCAACCCAGCCCAATATGCACTGGTCGTCAATCGCATCGATCAGAAGACCGATGAAACGTTCTCACATGACGGGATCGATCTGGCTGCGGATGAGACGGCCTATATCGAATTTGGCAAATGGGACGGCAAAGGTGATCTGCCAATCGGTATCGATGCTAAAAATGATGGCACGATCGAAGTCACCACGCCGGAAACCAATCAACAAAAGTAAAGGCAGCTTTCAATCCTAAGTCCCTTCCTCGTTGTGAGGGAGGGGCTTTAAGGCGCAAAACTCCTTCCCAACCGTACAAAATCTTGCGCTTCCGTGCATCATAGAAACTCTGACAGCGCTTTTCGCTGTTTTCACTCTTGACGACACGCTAGGCGCTCGCTATAATGGTCGCTATTGATGTGGGCGTGTAGCTCAGTTGGGAGAGCGCTACAATCGCACTGTAGAGGTCATGGGTTCGACCCCCTTCACGTCCACCATAAAAGAAGCCGCGTAGTTGTTCAGCACCGCGCGGCTTTTTTGTTTCCAGTGTTTTTGTACACAGTGTCAGCGCATCGCCAGCAGCAGTGCCACCGCCAGTCCGATGCAAGCGCCCGCCAAACTCCACGAGCCGAGCCGCTGCGCCATGGCAGCCATTACGCCTAACGAATAATCGGGGTACAAATGATTGTGCACCGAAGTCTTGATCAGCATCAGGCCGATGGTTGCTACTACCGCGCCCGCCCCACTGGCTGCCCCTATTCCAATCAGCCCTGGAAACCATGTTCGCGCGCGAAAGGTACGCCCACTGGCAAACTTGAAAACAGCGTGCGCCGTGCCGATCAATGCGATGCCAACACCCAATAATGCCGCCAGCCAGACGGTATCCTCAGGAGTCAGCCATAGAAAGACGCCAATGCCGAATAGCAGCGTGATCAGCGAAAGCCGTTTAGGGTAAGCCGGAATGGTTAACGGGTGCATCTGACGGAATAGGTACGCTCTTTAAGTGATCGCCTGATGATAACGCACATCAGAAACACTTTCGGTTAATATAAAGCCAGCCTCAAAAAGCGGCTTCGACATTGATCCGAAAGTGAAAGGTTGCATCATGCGTTTTTCTTTGAAATTTCTCACCCTATCAGCGCTCGCCTTGTTAATCATCGCAAGCGCTGCATTTCCGGCGCGTGCTGCTGCCAGTGCGCCATTGCTCATCGGACTTAAGGGTGATATCTGGGCATGGGATGGTCAGGCACTTCAAAAGCGTACCAACTACGGCAACAACTTCGCGCCGATTCTATCACCGGACGGCACGCACATCGCCTATGGATCAACAGCTCAGGGTGCTGTCGATAATCGCAAACTGGAAGGTGGGCACAGCGGCGCTGATCCTACCAATATTTACGTGCTGACAGTTGCCAACAACAACGCAATTCGAATCGCAGAGCAGCCCGCCGACGCTGTGTACCGCATTGGTGAAAAAGCGAAGTTCACGCTGCGCTCGACGCCTAGCTGGTCACCGGATAGCAAAGCAGTTGCTTGGACACAGTTTTTGTATAACTCATCGGTTGGCAGTGCAGGAACCATGCAACTTGTAGTTTACGATCTGGCCACTCAGAAATCGCGCGTTATCGTTGATGATATTCCGCAAGCTGCTGGCGAAGGCGGTTCTACGCTCGATCCATCATGGGGTGCGGGTGGGATCGCGATCGTGAATTCCCTGACTGTCAATCCATCGCCAACTGATTTTGCAACTGATCTCACCGTTTACGCCCCAGACGGCACCCTGATCGCGCATAAGGGTTTCAAAGTTGACCAAAGCACCGCGCAAACGTTCTGGATCAATGACAGCGGCAAAAACTATATTGCGCATGGCGCGTATGACAATGCTTCAGGTATCACGAAATGGTCGCTGTTTGATCCTGCCAATCCTGCTAGTTTAATTGATATGAACGGCGTGCCCGAACTGTACAGCGTCAGCGCACCGAATGGAGCGACCATCTACGAGGGCGCACAAGACAGTTGGTTCTCCAATGTGGGCGGCCTGCCTTCAAAAGTAGCCGATGCCAAATCCGTTTACTATCTGACTAGCGCCTTTGCGATTTCGCCGGACGGTCAGCAGATCGCATATGTCAACTATGAGCCCGGCACCGTGACTGTCGCTGCGAACGGAAAATCAAGCATCGTAGCCCCTGACAGCGCGACGGCGGTGGTGTGGGGCGCGACAGCGTGGCGCGTTCGGCACCAGTAAGAAGCAGGCACGTACAAAATCAGGCGAAAGCATTGATTGACGAAAGTTTCCCCCACCCTAAATCTGCCCCATCCCGGCCTTCCCCCAGTTCGGAGGGCAGGGGGTCGCCACGCAGCAAAGCGGCCAAAATGAGGGCAACGCCACGTGTAAAACAATTCAGCAGGCGTGGGCGGGGGTGGAGGTCAGGCACGGATCGGATTGGCAAAAGGGGCAGATCGTCAAAACCAGCGGCTGAGTCGGCGCGGTTGGCTTGCCCACCGACACTGAGCACCCATAAAGTAGAGACCGAGCGTACCAGCCATAGCCGTTCAGCGCGAGCGGGGTCGGTCATGGCGGTTTTTTTGCCAGTGCCAACCGCCGCGCTTGAGGGCTTTGAAACCGGCTTCAATTGGGCAGCGGGCGTTTTGAAACAGACAATGTCTACATAGCGAGCACATCCAGCGCGCGTAGCGTTCGTTTTGGTTAACTCATGCTACCTGGTTTCATGCCTCATCTCAAAATACCTTCCCCGAAAAGCTAACCCCCATAAAGAGGGCAAGGGGAGTCGGAAAAGTCCCTCCCCCTTGTGGGAACTGACTTTGCACGTGTCCCGAAAGATTGCCAGATACCCACCAACTCGATTCAGTATATAATGTATTCTTAACGATTGGCGGGTGTACTGCGCACTTGCCACCGCTCTCCGACCTTGCGCTCGCAGTTTATCGGTTCACTCAAAAGGATTTTTACGATGAACTTACAAATCCACGCCCGAAACATGGAAGTTGACAGCCGCTTACGCGATCATCTGGAAAAAAAGCTCAGCCGCCTTGACCATTATTTGCCAAATATTATGGATGTGCGGCTAGACATCGCCACCGTACATCACCGCTCGGAAGGCGACCGCTCGGTAGCGCAGTTGACCGTCCGCAATGAGCGCGGAATGATCCTGCGCGCCGAAGATAAACAGCAAGCGGACATCTTCTCCGCAGTCGATACCGTGATCGATAAGATGTATCGCCAGATCAGCCGCTACAAGGGCAAGCGCCGTCGTCAGGGTGGCGATCGTTTCGATCAAACCGACCCGGAGTTTGCGGCATCCGAGCAGCCGCCGAATACCGACGAAAACGATACGGGTACCGATGAAAAGGTGGTGCGCCGTAAGCAAATCGGGTTAGCGCCGATGAACGAGCAAGAAGCGATCGATCAACTTGAATTGTTGGGACATACCTTCTTCGTGTTCTATAATGCAGATACGGCAGCGGTCAACGTGCTGTATAAACGCAACAGCGGCGATTACGGACTGCTGGAACCTAGCGTCGAATAATCTCCATATACCATATAACAGCAGAGAGACGGAGCAAGCGTGGCGATCGGGGCAATTATCATGGTGGGCAGCGCGGGCGAGTCGCCGCAAGAACAGCTTGTTTTGGCGGCACAGCGAGCCAGCGCGATCGATCTGATCTATGTACTGCGCGGGCATGGCATCGGTACGATCGTCGTTGCTGCCCCCACCACCGATTGGCTGCCGATCGATCTCGATGTGATCCGTGATAACGATCGACAAAGCGAGCCGTTCCATTTTGGCTTACGGCTCGCCGCGCTGATCGAACATTACGGAATGGATACGGTCATGTACTTTGGTGGTGGCAGCGCGCCGTTGGTGAACAGTTCTGTCAGCGGCATGATCGTTGGCTTGCTGGATCGGGCGCTGCAACAGGATTCGTCAGCGATCCCATCACACATTGTGCTCACCAATAATCTGCATTCCAGCGATTGGGCGGCGATCAGTCATAGCGATGCAGCCTTGCCCGTGATCCGGCAAGCGAACCGCGATAACAGCCTGGCCTGGCTGCTGCAAGAAAGCGGCGAATACGATGTGCGCGTGCTATCCGGCGTGCGTCCCGCTACCAGCATGGATCTTGATACGCCGAGCGACCTGGCACTGATGGCGCGTCACCCGGATTTGATGCCCGGCTTGCGCGGCGTGGTGGCCGATGCGCGGCTGCACCCGATTCCGATTGATGCCGTGATCGAAGTCGCGCGGCGCGAAGGCAGTACCGTTGCTTTGATCGGACGCTTATCACCGTTGGCGTGGCAAGCCTTCAACAAAGCGACGCGCTGTTGGACGCGCGTGATCGCTGAAGAACGCGGCATGGTCGCCAGTGGGCGGCTTGAAATGGGCAGCGTTCGATCGATGCTGTCGCCGTGGATCAAGGCGCGCGGTGTGCAAGGCTTTTTTGATGATCTGGCAGAGCTGGCAGACGCCGCTATTTTCGACAGCCGCGTATTGTTCGCGGCGCAAGGTGTATACCCGGACGCTGCCGATCGTTTTGCGTCCGATATGTTCTGGATCGACGCTATACGCGATCCGTGGCTGCGCGACTTTACCGCTGCCGCCGCCAATGCGCGTATCCCGATCGTATTGGGTGGGCACAGCGTAGTTGCGGGCGGATTGTACGCGCTGGCCGAGATCATCCAGAGTCGGCCTTAAATTGGCGGGGTTTCTTGCTCAGCCGAGCGAGCCGCACGTACTTTTGAAACTCGTACCACGCCATGAGTCCGCTGAGCCGCAAGCCGTGCAAACCGTCCCGATAGCCGTGCAGCGTGACAAAACGCCATAGGAATTGTCGTAACGGCTGCAACACGTAATTTTGCGGCTTGACCCGTATTCCTTGCTTGAACAAACTTTGCGCTGCGTAATCAGTGTAGCCCTCTTGTTTGCCGATGAAGTGCGCCAGATCGCGATAGTTGTAATGAATCAGCGGCGTACTCAGGTAGCCCGCCGCGCCATCCAAAGTGACCGTCTCGTGCACATCGCGCGTCAGGTCATAATGGGCATGTTCGCGCTGTAACAGGCGTAGTTGATAATCGGGATACCAGCCCGCGTGACGGGTCAGCTTGCCCATGATGTAGTTATCGCGCGGCACCCAATAGCCGCGCACCTCACCTGACAACGGATCGCTGATGCGCTGCTGAATTTCGGCGGCTTGCGCAAAGCTCGATCGTTCGTCAGCGTCCACAAAATACACCCATGTTTCGCTGACCGCCTGTAATGCCGATTCGCGCTGATCGGCGTAATTGCGCCACGCATGAAAGATCACGTCCGCGCCCGCCGCTTTTGCCAGTGCACAGGTCGCATCGGTGCTGCCGGAGTCATAGACCAGCACACGATCTGCCCAGGCCACGCTGTGAATGCAATCGGTGATATGCACCGCCTCGTCTTTGGTCAGGATGATCGCGACCAGATTCATACGGATCGCGCGCGCCGATCGCGCATGAAGCCGAGCAACAGCAGTGCCAGCACACTCAACCAACCGACGATCGAAACGATCACGCCCACGTATAACGACAAAGGCCGATACTCGAAGCGGACGACATGATCGCCCGCCGGGACGCACACCGCGCGAAACACCGTATCGGCGCGCTGAATATCGGCAGGCTGGCCGTCGATAGTGGCACGCCAACCGTTGTAATATTGATCGCTGAGCACCAGCACGCCGCCGCCGCTTGTTTTAACCGCCACTGTATCCGCGTGATAATCAGTGATTTCTGCCGTTGGGTTTGTTGCGCCATTCGCGATCGGGCAATCCAGCGGTTTCGACAGGTACACGATCGTTCGCAGATCATTTTTGCCCGCTGCGATCTTTGCGCGAACGGCGTCATCATTTGGCTCAACGATGATCGTTTGTGCCAGCCATGCGCGCGGAAACGCATCTTCACGCCGATAATAAATGCCGCCGTCCGCAATCCCGATCAGTTTGAAATTCGGCTTATCGTACGGTTTCGTGGTCAACACATATTTGACGCCCAACAATGTGCTGACAGGCGTGGTCGGATCGTTGGTATCGCCATAAGCGCGCAGCTTTTGATAAGCGTCAATGGGCAGTGGATCGTAGCCAGCGACGTTCAGGTGTCCCGTGACGCTTGCCAGATTTTCAAAGCCGGGTGGCGCGATCACCCGCGCATCAGCGCCCGTCGGCACGTTGATCCGTGCGCCCGCCCATACGGCATCTTCGTGAAGCACGCTGGTCGTGATAATCGGGATCGCCACATGCCACGCATCTAAGGTGACGAGCAAGCACGTCAACAGCAGCGCACGCCCCGCCGACTTCGGATCGAGATCACTCCACAGCCACAGCACCAATCAGACCCCCAACACGATGATTGACGTTTCCGTCAAAGCGCCGCTCACCAAGAACGCGCGTAACGGCATCGGCTCAACGTGACTGGCGCTGGCATACCATCCCGAAAAGAACACGCCACCCGCAAACGCAATCGACGCTGCGATCGGTAACCAGCGCCGGACGATCGGGCGCAGCCGTTCGCGTCTTTCCGTCGCATCGCTGGTTTGTAAGGCACTGATCAGCAGCGCGGTGAGTCCAGCCATGCCGATCAACACGAAGAACAGACCGCGCGCGGGCGTCCGAAAGAGCGTGAAGCCGGGCACCCAACGCAGCAGGATCGGCAGCAGTGCGCCTTCCAGCCCGACCGACCATACGCAGCCAAAGGCGATCATGCCAACAAAATACCAGTTAGCACGCCATCGCCAGCGAAACGCCAGCGGGATCGCCAACAGTGGCAGCAATCCAGCGTAGGCGCTGAACGCCTCGAAAAAATCCGCGCCCCAATAGTAGTATGGCGGAACTTTCGGGTTGCCGAACAAATTAGGCACGGCCAAACTCAAAAATTGCGCAGGTGGCAGCGCGAACGAATTGGCGAACGACAGATCGGCGTCACTGCGCGCGGACACAACCGTCAGTTCAGCGGCGGGCACGGCTAATGCAGCGCCTAAGATCAAGCCGCCGATGCCGATCACGGTCAACTGAAGAGTAGCAAAAACCCCCGCCGTCAGCATTGCTTGCGTCGTGCCCTCGATTTCCGCGATATGCAGCACCCACAACGCGATTAACGCCAACCCGCCGTACACCACCAGCGGCGGATAGCCTGCTAACAACATGACGCCGAACACGATCACCCCTGGTAGCGCTGATCGCCATGTGCCACGCCGCAAAGCGTATCGGTAAGCGACCATGCTCCACGGAATCCAGCCGAAAATGACGAACAAGTTGTAGTGTCCTGCGTAGAAGCGCGCCGCCGCCCAACCGCTCATCCCGTATACAACGCCTGCCAACAAGCTGCCGACATAGCTTACTTTGCGGTTATTAACGGTAAAGCTGCGCAGGAATTGGCTCATGCCCCACGCGCCGAGCCATGCGTGAAAAACCATCGACAGGTTCAGGCCGCGCACGGTGCCCACCAGCCACATGAACCACGTCGCCGGATAAAACAAGGCAGCGTGCGGATTGCCGATGATCGGGTGGCCGATGAACTGATGCGGATTCCATAAGGGCAGTTCGCCAGACAGCAATGTTTGTCGGATGTACTCATGCAGCGGATAGAACATGCCTTGAAAGTCTTTGCCGTCCAGCGCCTGACCCGTAGCAGCCCACACCGGGCGCAGCAAAATGAGCGTCAGCAGCGCTAAAAGGATGGGCAGCAGCCACGGACGCCGCTCAAATGTATTTTCCATAGAATCCTGACGCTAGGGTGTGTGCGCTGCGCAGTAGTGAATTATGCCGCACGCGCGATAAACATGGTGGCTTAGTATATCCCGTTTGCACTACTTCTATCGTTAAGCCTAAATGTGACATACTCCCCATGCCTAAAGGCAGGGGCTTCTACCGTCAAACCCGACTGCGCAGGCGAACCTGCGGCTGACCGACGGTCTGGTAGGTCTTCGATGCCCCGAAGACTTTGATATTGATGGCGGCATTGT
>Ga0209512_1002294_pt1 | contig 20762 bp, 15 predicted proteins | sample frozenSSSSmetaG_FD_184142 | JGI IMG/M metagenome (GOLD analysis project Ga0209512, IMG submission 184142) | Glacier valley bacterial and archeal communities from Borup Fiord, Nunavut, Canada, to study Microbial Dark Matter (Phase II) -... | ecosystem: Environmental > Aquatic > Freshwater > Ice >...
ATAACTATCGGTCTGCTTGAATTTCAATGCTTCAATGTAATAGAATCTTGCAACGGTCCATTGTGATTTTTTATAGTTTTCCTCAGCAATTTTAAGCTTCTCCAAATACGATTTTTCATTACCGCTAAGATTTTGTTCAGATGCAAATTTCTGATTTGCAAGTGATTTCGCAGCTAAGCTATCAATAATTAATTGAATCTCATTGATTCTTTGAGCAGGCAAAAGTTCTGCTGGTTTGATTTTTTGAGCTTCCCTGTATGCAGAAATTGCCTCAGAATACAATTTAGCTGTAAAATAGGTTCCACCTTGGTTGATAGCATCGTTGTAAAGCTTTGTTTTAGCAGTTTCCTGATCATTCGCAAGTTTATCTGACTGCATTTGAGCCACAATTTTATCGATTTCGCGAATCCGCTCAGTTGGATAAACAGGCACCTGATCGATAGATAATGCCTGAAGGTAGAATTGCCTGGATTCAGGGTAATTTTTAGTAGTAAAAAGCTGATTAGCTTTATCAATCGCCTCTTTATACTTCTGTTGTTTCAGCGCTATTGCTTGTTTTTCAGATTCCTGACGAACACGTTCAGTTTCAGCAAGCAGAATCTGTCGCTCCGTTTCAGTAATTTTTGCTTTAACAACCTCATTGCTTTTTAATAGTAATGCACTTTTGTAGAGCGTGAGTGCTTCAACAAATTTCGATTGCGTGACATTGGCATCTCCGGCAGCAATCATCCTGTTGAATTCTGCGTCTTTCTTTGCTTTGTCACCTGCCAATGCAAGCTGTTTTTCAGCTTCGACAAGTCGAGCCATTGCAATTGAATCACTTGGTTTGATGTCGAGTGCTGACTTAAAACTGATTATTGCCTCTGCAAATTTTGATTGGCCAAAATTGGCATCTCCGGCGGTCATCAACCTGTTGAATTCTTCATCTTTCTTCGCTTTGTCACCTGCCAGTGCAAGCTGTTTTTCAGCTTCGGCAAGTCGAGCCATTGCAATTGAATCACTTGGTTTAATGTCGAGTGCTGACTTAAAACTGATAATCGCCTCTGCATATTTTGATTGGCCAACATTGGCATCGCCGGCAGCAATTAACCTGTTGAATTCTTCATCCTTCTTAGCTTTATCACCTGCCAGTGCAAGCTGTTTTTCAGCTTCAGAAAGCTTAGTAAGGGCAACTGAATCATTTGGTTTGATGTCAAGTGCAGACTTAAAACTGATAATCGCCTCTGCATATTTTGATTGGCCAACATTGGCATCGCCGGCAGCAATTAACCTGTTGAATTCTTCATCCTTCTTTGCTTTATTACCTGCCAGTGCAAGCTGTTTTTCAGCTTCAGAAAGCTTAGTAAGGGCAACTGAATCATTTGGTTTGATGCCGAGTGCAGACTTAAAACTGAAAATCGCCTCTGCATATTTTGATTGGCCAACATTGGCATCTCCGGCAGCAATCAACCTGTTGAATTCTTCATCCTTCTTTGCTTTATCACCTGCCAGTGCAAGCTGTTTTTCAGCTTCAGAAAGCTTAGTAAGGGCAACTGAATCATTTGGTTTGATGTCAAGTGCAGACTTAAAACTGATTATCGCCTCTGCATATTTTGATTGACCAACATTGGCATCTCCGGCAGCAATCAACCTGTTGAATTCCGCGTCTTTCTTCGCTTTATCTCCTGCCAGTGCAAGCTGTTTTTCAGCTTCAGAAAGCTTAGTAAGGGCAACTGAATCATTTGGTTTGATGTCAAGTGCAGACTTAAAACTGATAATCGCCTCTGCATATTTTGATTGACCAACATTGGCATCTCCGGCAGCAATTAATCTGTTGAATTCCGCGTCTTTCTTCGCTTTATCTCCTGCCAGTGCAAGCTGTTTTTCAGCATCCGCAATCCGAGCCAATGCAATTGAATCGCCGGGTCTGATTTCCAGGGCTTGCCTAAAACTACTTATTGCATCTGCATATTTTGATTGACCAACATTGGAATCGCCGGCAGCAATTAACCTGTTGAATTCTGCGTCTTTCTTCGCTTTATCGCCTGCCAGTGCAAGCTGCATTTCAGCATCCGCAATGCGAGCCAATGCAATTGAATCGCCGGGTCTGATTTCCAGGGCTTGCCTAAAACTACTTATTGCGTCAGTATATTTTGATTGATTGATATAGGCATCGCCGGCAGCAATTAACCTGTTAAATTCTACATCTTTCTTCGCTTTTTCGCTGGCCAAGGCAAGTTGTTTTTCAGCATTCGCAATCTTTGATACGGCAACAGGATCATTGGGTTTGACTTTTAGTGCGCCCTTATACAATTGAATGGCCTCATTATACTTCAGGCTATTGACATTGGCATCACCCATGGCAATGAGCCGGTCATATTCCGCCTGAATTTTGGCTTCATTTCCAAGATTTTTCAAATCGGAGGCCAACTCTTTCAGTTTCTCCTTCACAAATTTATCTGAGGGTTTAATTTTTGACGCTACACTATAAAGGCTAAAGGCTATTGACAAATCATTTTTTTTCTCTGCTTCAAGCGCTTCAGCCATTTTTTGATTAAAATCTTTGTCGTCAATGTTTTTAAGGGCAGCGTCAATCTCATCCTGAATAACCTGATCGTCAATTAAAATATTCGAATCAAAATTATCCAACGTCCCATTTGGAGAATAGGTTACTTTGCCAATTGGCTTGCCTTCAAAACTTAATTTAGCGTCTGGCACCTTTTTATACAATGTAATAACAACATAGAATGGAGGAAATATGCTGTCCTTTTCCCAAACATCGCGCGGTATCACCGTCGATACAAGAATCTCCTTATCGTAATAACCTTCTTTTGAAATGGATAATTTATACTCTTTAAAATAACTAATCTCAAGGTCAAATTTACCTGAAGATGGGATTGCCATACTTTTTTCAATTTGCTTCGAGTCAAGATCAATAAGTCTGACTACAGCGCCTGACGGATCTCCTTTATCCATCTTTACTCTTCCGGGAATTTGAAAAAACTTATATTTAGCCGAGCCAACAGGTACACGCGAAGATTGTCCTTCAGCCTTGCAGACAATTAAAAGCATTAAAAAAATTAGAAAAACCTGAAATAAACGACGAACCATATATCAGTGAATTGAACAAACAATGAGAAAATTTCCGGCAACAGATACTACTAACAAAAATATCATTTTTGACGATACAAATCCATCACCGTATTTAAATAGAAGTAATTCGAATATTCCAATATACAATCCTCAGAATAATACCATCTTAATATTTTGATATTTAAAACCTTACTCAACTGATGCAATTTTGAACTAATATTAAGAGAAGGAAAATTGACTATTTATCGATATGATAATCAACCAGATCAGGATGGTTTAAACGGCTCTTTCGTGAACCATAGCTAAAATAAAGGATCAGGCCAATTACAAGCCAGATTCCAAAACGCATCCAATTTGTAATACCTAACTCGCTCATAAGATATAAATTAGTCAAAAGTCCGAGAACCGGAATTAAAGACCATTTCCTAAGGATTGCATAAAACGAAACAACCGTTGATACGATGATAAATACTGAATATGGAATCAAATGGTACGAGTCTAAAAATTCAGTTAAAATACTGGCAAATAAATTATTATCCGAAATTTTTCCAGAACCTGAGAAGGACAATATCACAATAATAAATAGCCAGATTGGAAGTAAAAAATACCGGCTATTCAGGTAGGGCACTTTAAAACCTTTTTCATTCTCAACTCTCTTTCCCAAGGGATTTAAAACCAGAATACCACCTGAGACCAGGATAAATGCGAAAAGTGTTCCAATGCTTGTGAGATCAGTCACTTCGGTCAAATTCATAAAAAGAGCGGGGACTGCTACCAGAATGCCGGTGATGATGGTTGAAAATGCCGGTGTCCGATATTTAGGATGTATCTTGCCAAAAACCTTTGGCAGCAGACCATCGCGGCTCATGCTCATCCATATACGCGGCTGACCCAATTGAAAAACAAGTAAAACACTTGCCATTGCAATAACAGCGCTTAGTGCAATTATTCCAGATAACTGATGAAGATTCAGTCGCTCAAAAACAAATGCGAGCGGATCGGCCACACCCAGTTCACCGGATGAAACCATTCCAGTAAGAACCAAACTTACAGCTACATAAAGGATTGTCGTTATGATTAAAGCCAAAAACATCGAGATAGGGATATCGCGACGTGGATTATTACATTCTTCGGCAGTGGTAGAAATAGCATCGAAGCCGATATAGGCAAAGAACACCCCGGAAACACCTTTTAGTACGCCGGTAATTCCGTTAGGGGCAAAAGGGTGCCAATTGTCCGGACTCACATAAAAAGCGCCAACGCCAATCACTAAAAGCAAAATCCCTATTTTTAGTAGCACCATGATATTATTGGCCACTTTAGATTCCTTAATTCCCACATAACATATCCAGGTGATTAAGAAGACAATACCCAAAGCCGGAATATCCGCGATGATACGAAACTGACCAAATTGAGGAGCCGAAATCCATGCATTGTAAGCATCCTGAAGTGAAAAGCTAAGCTTGCTGAATTGGGTGCCATCCTGCAACGCCTGGACTGCAACATGATAACCTCTTGACGCAGATAAATAATCGGTGGTTAAAAACTGAGGTATATGGATACCCATTCCGTCCAATAGTCCCGTAAAATAACCAGACCATGAAATGGCTACCGCGATGTTTCCTATCGCATATTCCATAATCAGATCCCAACCAATAATCCAGGCCACTAATTCACCAAAGCTGGCATAAGCATAGGTGTATGCACTTCCGCTGATTGGTATTGATGAGGCAAATTCTGCATAGCACATTGCAGAGAGGCCACAGGCAAAAGCAGTAAAAACAAACAACAATGAAACAGCGGGTCCTCCACTTGCAGCCGCATTGCCGATGGTGCTAAAAATCCCGGCACCCACGATCGCAGCGACTCCCAACGCGGTCAGGTCAACAACGCTGAGATTGCGTTTCATCCTATTTCCGCTTTCTGACAAAAGATCAGCTTCGCGGAGAATATGCGGAACAGATTTTTTACGGAATAAATTGGATATCTTCAATAAACAATTCGTTAAATTTTAGCAACTACCTATTTGATAATATTTTACCACTAATACGAAGTAATTCTGTCTCAGTTTGCTTCGCCTGAAACTGAGCAAGAAGTCAACTATTTTCTGCCTCAAGTTGCATAATCTGAATTTTTCTCAAATCAATGTCACTCAATTCACCCAACCTATACTTTTCGAATGCAATGAAAGTATTCTTCTTTGACATTTTAACGTTTTCGGTTTCAAATTTAACCAGTTTCAGATTATTTTGATAATCATTATATAGCTGAAAAATCTGGGATTCAATCTGTTTTGTAACCTGTTGAAGCTGAATATCTGTAGTTTCACGTTGAATAAGCGCATTGGCTGAGTTTCTGCGTCTGTTGAACCCCTGCTCGTTAATACTCATATCCATCCCTTGTTTGCTCAAAGACATGCGCAGAAAGGGCTTCGATGGAAGTCTGTCTCCAGGCTTTTAGGCTTTGCTGAACTTGCAACATACATCATTAAATCAAAGAAAACATAGGGATTCAGCTTGGATTCTCTTTTGCAAAATCCAGCTCCTTTGGCAGTTGACATCAACTCTTCATAAGTAAAAAACATTTTCCATTGATCTTTCAATGGAAAATGTTGAATTTTCACATATCCCCATAATATATAGCACTAAAAAAAGAACCGTATCTACCCAAAATATTATCTGGTTCATCCAAGTATAGGTTGACGGCTATGGGCCGAAACCCTTCTTTTTGCTATTTTACCGGAGCATAAAAGCACCGTATCGGAGAATTAATTTTACCCTCTGCAACCAGTTTTTTAATCGCTTTATCGATCTCCTTTTTATCGATCCCCGTGGATTCAGCAATTTCGCCACCTTTTACAGGTTTTCCGGCATCCTCGATTGCTTTAAATACAAGTTCCTTCGTTTCCATAACAATACTTTTTTAAAGTTTATTGTAAATAAATATAAATTAATAACTTAAGAATATTTGATATTTGATTGCGATGTCTAAAGTTTAGATAATCTGTTTAGTAAATAATGATCTGCAAGAACAAGCGCTGCCATTGCCTCGACAATCGGTACTGCCCTGGGTAAAACACACGGGTCGTGTCGCCCCGAAGGATTAATCGTTGTCTCATTCTCGTTCTTGTCAATCGTCTTTTGCTTTTTCAAAAGCGTAGCAATCGGTTTAAAAGCCACGCGCCAGTAAATGTCCTGACCATTTGAAATTCCCCCCTGTATTCCTCCGGAATGATTTGTAAGCGTGGAAACCTGATCTCCAGCTTTAATAAAAATATCGTTATGCTCCGAGCCCGAAAGTTCAGTTCCTGCAAAGCCAGATCCATATTCGAATCCTTTCACCGCATTAATTCCAAGCATCGCATGTCCCAAATCAGCGTGGAGCTTATTAAACACAGGCTCGCCCCAACCAGAAGGGACGCCAGTAATAACGCCACTTACAACTCCTCCTACCGTATCGCGATTTCTCCCGGCTTCTTCAATCCGTGCAATCATCCGTAAAGCAGTTTCGGGATCAGGACACCTGACGATATTCGATTCAGTCAGTGTCAGGTCAATATCCTTGTACGCTTTATTCAACGAAATCTCCCCTACACTTGAAACCCAGGCATTGATTTTAATTCCCAAGCCAGCAAGCAATTGCTTTGCAATTGCTCCTGCAACCACCCTTGCAATCGTTTCACGGGCCGATGAGCGTCCACCACCACGATGATCGCGTGCTCCATATTTTTGATCATAGGTAAAATCAGCATGCGAAGGACGGTAAACATCTTTCAGCGTGTCATAATCGTCAGAATGGTGATCTTTATTCCGGATGATAAATCCAATTGGCGTTCCCATTGTTTGTCCCTGGAAAATACCTGAAAGAAATTCAACTTTATCATCTTCATTACGTTGAGTCGTAATATGCGACTGTCCCGGTTTGCGCCGATCTAATTCGCTTTGAATGAATTCAATATCGACCTTTAATCCGGCAGGACAACCATCGATAATACCACCGATAGCCCCGCCATGCGATTCGCCAAACGATGTAAGTCTGAAAATCCTTCCTAAAGTGTTCATATATAAAAAATTAATAAACCCGAAGTTTTCACTCCGGGTTCATAAAAGTAAGAAATTTTATCTAAATCTGAAATTCAGTAATAATTTTTAGTGGCAACCGCAACCGGAACTTTTCTGATCTCCACTGCCACAACGTTCAGATTCGCAACCGCCGTCACCGCAACCACTATCACCACAGCCACCGCCGCTGCCACAACCACAACTTGAGTTGTATGCTGCGTTTAGCTCTTCGTCTGTTGCATCGCGAACATCAAGAATTTCACCTGTAAAATGAAGATCTTCACCAGCCAACGGGTGATTAAAGTCCATCTGCACCGTATTTTCATCAACAGAAACTACAAGGCCTTCCATTCTCTGTCCGCTGGTTGACATCATCGGAACTGAATTCCCCGGTGTAATCAGTTGCTCGTCAATCTTGCCATCTACCATGAATATGCTTTTAGGAAGCTCAACGATAGCCTCTTCATTCACTTCACCGTAAGCATCGGCAGCAGCAATGAAAATTTCGAAGGTATCACTTGCTTTCTTTTCGGCAAGGCCATTCTCAAAAGCAGGCAACATCATTCCCGAACCATAAAGGAAAATAAGCGGGCTATCCTTCCCTGCTTTTTCAAATACATCACCTTCTTTACCGTCCAACTTCAATTCGTAAGTGACGGAAACCATTTTATCTTTTGCAATTGTCATAATCTGTTTTTTGAATCTATATATTAAGGGCACAAAGAAAACACGTTATTCTGAAATATACAATTCCAATTAACGGAAAAAAGTGAAAATTGTTCTGATTAACCAAGAATTAACATCCGAATTTTACCATTGAACGTGAACTGTGATGTCAATAAAAAATTCATTTTAATACTATTTTGGCGTAACAATCTCATATTTAATGTTATCAACACACGCATAGGCTGGCGTATTCATACCCCATGCACCCGTATCTGTTGATGCAAACCTAAATGTAAATTTATTGATTTTTCCAAGTGAGGACAAATCGATGGTTGTCCATTTATTCACGATATAATCTTTAGAATTGTCATCCGAACGGTAATCAGCAAGGTAAAAATCAACCGACTTAACCGAATCACCGGCAGTATTAAAACCTACTACAGTCATTTTAAACCAGTCTTTATCATTTCTGGTAGTTCCCCCGAATTTTTTCGCAAAACTCGGATCGCCGTTTTTAATGGTTAATGCAGTATATGTTGAATTACATACACTTATACTTTTCACAAGGTATTCAGCGCCGGCCGGAAATGAAGCATAGGTATCAGCTCCGAATGGCGGGTAATACAATGCGAATTTATTAGTTCCGTTCGCCCCGTCGAAAACACTGTATTGATTATTGTAGCTTGCTGTAGTAATGTCCGCTTTCTGCGAAAAGACAAACCCATCCCATGAACCATATAAAGCAGTGTAATTATTACTGAATTCTATACCGTTTGATTTAAATCCGCCGGTACCGTCTGAACCATTCCAGTATGAAGTACTTCCTAGGGCTAAGCTCTCGAGATCAACCGTTTTGATTTCCACGAGATCACCTGCCTCTTTTTCACAAGCTGTAAAAACAAATAAACTTAAACAAATTGCAATAAACTGATTCTTAATAGTTTTCATTTTCAAAAATAATTTGTTGATGATAATTTATAAAGCACTTACGTAAGTCAGTGATACAATTGGCACATAAGCATCCTGAGAAATTATCCGCAAGGAATTTCCTTAATTCAGAGTTGATTGGTTCATTAAGACACCAACATTCCAAAATCTGATCGTTTCGACATACGAACGAACTGTGACAGCGCGGACAAACTTTTTCCATAACGGAAGATTCTCGTGTTAATTTGCCGACTTTCTTAAAAAGAGAAAATGAATAACAATGAATTGCAGTTCATTTTTGCTACTTTCCCCGGAAAGCAAAAAATAATGTAGTGATTCTCAGCAGGTATTCTGGCTCGCCTTCTTTTTGATGCCTTCCCATCCGTAGATTGACGAACAGTGACTTGTAGTTCAAAAAGTTTGCACTAAGGCTTACAGCTGCGGGTACAGCTCCGGATTTAAACCGGATTCCCTTTTCATTACTCATTCCCGACATGGAACAAGTAATACTGAAAAACATGGCAAAGATAGAGAATATGATTTGGATATGATCTATTCGACAGTGGAAAATTTGACTAAAATACAAAAGACCGGAGAAAAAACATGTGAGCAGAAAGCCAACCATGAATTGCCTACAGCAATGGTGCAAAATAGAAAATCCAAATGTTTGAAATTTTTACTAATTTTATTCCTTAACAAAATTGTCACTTTATGAATCGAAATGAGGCAGCAAAACGAATATTGTATCTTCGGGAAGAACTTGAAAAGCACAATCATACCTATTACGTTCTGAACAACCCAACAATCGATGACTTCACTTTTGATCAGATGCTGGCTGAATTAATAGGTCTGGAGACTGAATTTCCAGAGTTTTTCGATGCGAGTTCTCCGACTCAACGGGTTGGAAGCGATCTCAACCAGGAGTTTAAACAGGTCACGCATAAATACCAAATGGTATCGCTATCAAATACTTATAGCGAAGAAGAGATGCAGGAATTTGACCTTCGCGTTAGAAAACTTACGGATGAAAATTTCGAATATGTTTGTGAGCTGAAATTCGACGGCGTTTCAATTAGTCTTACCTACGAAAAAGGGGTTTTAGTCAGGGCAGTAACGAGGGGTGACGGAGAAAAAGGAGACGATGTAACCGCAAATGTCAAAACAATCAAAAGCATTCCGCTTAGGTTGAAAGGTGATTATCCTGCTGAATTTGAGATTCGTGGAGAAATCCTACTCCCTTTCAGTGTTTTCGAAATGTTGAATCGCGAAAGGGAAGAAATTGGAGAACAACCGTTTGCGAATCCAAGAAATGCTGCATCCGGAACTTTAAAAATGCAAAACTCGTCCGTTGTTGCTTCCCGAAAACTAGATGCCTACCTCTATTACGTCTTAGGCGATAACCTTCCGGATGATGGACACTTCGAACTGCTTCACCATGCCTCGCATTGGGGATTTAAAATATCGGAACACACCCGCAAATGCAAAAATCTGCAGGAGATATTTGACTTTTTACACGAATGGAACATCAAACGTAAAGAGTTACCAGTGGCAACCGATGGTGTTGTCATTAAAATCAACTCCTCACGGATACAGCAGGAGTTGGGGTTCACGGCTAAGTCTCCCAGATGGGCCATTGCCTATAAATTCAAGGCTGAACGTGTCAGCACGACCTTGAATTCAGTAAGTTACCAGGTGGGACGTACAGGAGCGGTTACGCCTGTTGCCAATCTTACGCCTGTTTTACTTGCCGGAACAGTCGTAAAAAGAGCAACTTTGCACAATGAAGATGTGATCAAAAGCCTTGATTTACACATGGGAGACACCGTTTTTGTAGAGAAAGGCGGCGAGATCATCCCTAAAATTGTGAGTGTAGATCTGACAGGTCGTCACCCGATGAGTGAAGCAATTCAGTTTATTGAACGATGCCCTGAATGTAATTCACTATTAATCAGACAAGACGGTGAATCTGCCTGGTATTGTCAGAATGAAACAGGTTGCCCTCCTCAAATCAAAGGTAAGCTGGAGCATTTTATAAGTCGCAAAGCCATGAATATCGATGGTTTGGGCACCGAAACGATTGACCTTTTGTTCCAAAAAAAGCTAATAAATGATATTGCCGATCTATACGATTTAAAACAGAGCGATCTGGTTGATCTTGAACGGCTTGGTGAAAAATCTGCTACCCGGATACTCGAAAGTCTCGAAACCTCAAAACAAGTTCCGTTCGAACGTGTTTTATTTGCATTGGGAATCAGGTATGTAGGAGAAACGGTGGCAAAAAAGCTTGCCCGTGATCTGAAATCCATTGAGCGCATTGAAACTGCATCAATTGAGGAACTTACCGGAGTTGAAGAAATCGGAAGTAAAATTGCAGAGAGTCTAGTCAACTGGTTCGCCGACGTTAGAAATATACAGCTCGTTGAACGGCTAAAGCGTAAAAACCTCAGTTTTGAGATAAAATCGGAACAAAGAGTAGGACAGACAGAGAAGCTTAAAGGTTTATCGATAATAATTTCAGGTACATTTGAAAAATTTTCACGCGATGATTTGAAAGCGTTTATTGAATTAAACGGAGGGAAGAACGTGACTTCAATTTCGGCAAAAACAAACTATCTTGTTGCCGGAGAGAATATTGGACCATCAAAACTCGAAAAAGCTCAAAAGCTGAAAATCCCTATTATATCGGAGGACGAGCTTTTGCAACTTACGAATTGAAAGTAGACAATCTGTAACTATTTTTGAAAATTTAGAGAGCTATTAAACGATTTTGTAATTTTGACACGACATGTTTAAGAAAATTGTAAGATATTTCGCGAATAAGCGATTGTTTAAGTATTACCAGACCCGGCAGCGAAGTACAAAGATCAAAACGTTGAAAAATTCCAAAACAGTAGGAATTCTTTGGAATCCGGCCGATGAGGGAAGTATCGAAACATACGAATTACTTCGGAAAACATTACAAATCAAAGGGATAAAATCAATTGGAATTGCCTACATTGGTTCGGACCGCGAAATGGAAACGCTGGCAACGATTACCCATTCGGGATTTCTTCACCGGCGGAATGTTCGTTGGTTTGGCCAGCCACAAACCAATGGCGGAATTGAGTTCATCAATGAACCCTTTGATATCATGATAGATCTTTCGATTATTAAAGCTGTCGCGTTACAATATATATTGGTCTATTCTTTGGCAACCTTTAAAGTAGGATGGCAGGGAGCAGAACCCAATTATTACGACTTAAATATCGATGTATCCGAAAAGCCTCTTTGCAAATACCTTATGGAGCAGATTGTCTTTTATCTTGAAACTATTAATGAAAAGGGTTGATTGATTATATGAAGAATAATTTCCGAGGTGCTGGGGTCGCACTAATAACCCCGTTTAAAGCTGATCTGACGATTGATTTTGAAGGATTGGGAAAAATTGTTGAAAGTCAACTTGAAAATCAGATTGATTACCTGGTTGTTTTAGGTACAACCGCTGAAACGGCCACGCTTAATTCTACAGAAAAGCAACAAATTGTTGATTTTATTTGTAACCAGGTCAACGGTAAAATTCCCATCGTTGTCGGAATCGGTGGCAACAATACCCAGGAAGTAATAGAAATGACCGCTCAAATGGATCTATCCAAAGCAGATGCTATTCTTTCGGTAGTTCCCTTTTACAGCAAACCAACGCAGGAAGGAATATTCCAACACTATATGGCAATCGTGAAGGCCAGTCCGCTACCTGTTATCCTTTACAATGTACCGGGCAGAACCGGTGTAAATATGAGTGCCGAAACGACTTTGCGATTGGCTCACGCTTCAGATAAAATTGTTGCGACAAAAGAAGCATCAGGTAATATAGGTGAAATAACTAAAATACTGAGGGATAAGCCGGCTGGTTTCTCTGTCATCTCCGGTGACGATAGTCTTGTCGTTCCGATGATTGCTATTGGCGCCGAAGGGGTGATTTCAGTGGCAGCAAATGTTGTTCCGAAAGCAATTGCGGATCTGACACATTTTGCGCTCGAAGGCAATTTTAAGGAGGCCGCCCCACTGCACCTGCGGTTACAAAGAATTTGTGATGCTTTATTCGTAGACGGTAATCCTGCCGGAGCCAAAGCTGCTTTGCATTCCATCGGAATTATCGAAAATATTCTTCGCCTTCCGCTTGTTCCTGTAAGTACCTCTGCCTACCATATTTTAGCAAAGGAAATGACAGTACTTTTGCCACGTTAGATATTTTTCCTGTGTAAAAAACTCAACCTGCCAAATAATTTCAAAGAAGAATCAGTGCAAACCAAGAATTTTGTCGCTGTCATTTCCAAAGCTATTTTGCCGCATCACACCTTAGTATCCAAATACTTGAGTATACCATCGTGCTTTATGAATTTACAATACGGATAAATTCAATAAGATGCTTTTAAAGCTCAGTTCATAAATGTACTTTTGTAACCTTATATTGAACTGATATTTCAATGAATCAATCGTTTGTAAAAGAGAAGATTTTATTTTTAATTAATCCGCTCTCCGGAACAAGTCATAAACTGAATATGCCAGGATTAATTAATGAACTGATTGATTCTGATATTTTCGATATCGAAATAGTCATAACCAAATATAAAGGAGAAGCAACGGAAATCGTCAGTCAGAAACTGATTGAAAATTATCGGTATTTCGTGGCTGTGGGTGGTGACGGAACAGTTAATGAAATAGCTATAGCGCTCATTAACACACAAGCTATCATGGGAATCATCCCAGTTGGCTCCGGGAATGGATTAGCGCGGCATCTTCAGATCCCATTGCAACCGCGAAAAGCCTTACAACTTATCAACAAACGGCAACTTCAGGCAATCGATTACGGTTTGATTAATAGTAAACCCTTTTTCTGCACTTGCGGTGTGGGTTTTGATGCTGTAATTGGTGCGAAATTTGCTCAAAGTAAAGGCAGAGGACTGATAAACTACGTGCGAACTACAATCCTTGAGTATTTCAAATACAAACCGGAGAATTACCAAATCACCATTGATAATAAGCGAAAGATCAATTGTCCTGCCTTTCTGATCACTTTTGCAAATGGTTCTCAATACGGGAACAATGCATATATTGCACCTCACGCAGATATTAGTGACAGTAAACTTGACATGTGTATACTTGCTCCATTCAATTTGTATAAAGCACCGGGAATGGGCATCAGGCTGTTTTCTAAAAACATCGACAAAAGTCCGCTTATGAAAATTGAGAGAGCTCGTAATTTTATATTAGAAAGAGGTTCTGAAGGAGTTGTCCATTTCGACGGAGAACCTTGCATGATGGGGAAAAAATTAGAAATAACATTAATTAGCAAGGGCTTAAACGTACTTGTTCCGTAAACTCCAAAATAGGTGAATAATTAAAGCCGTCCTGGATCAGCTTTAACTTAAAATATAAAAACCGTTTCGGGAAGAAACCCAAAACGGTCTGTTATATTCAGAAATTAACTAAACAATCTTTAATCTACTTAATTCTAATAAACAAAATTCATTTTCGAAAGTTTCGAAATTGAATTATAAACAACGGTTATTCATCCAGTTTTCGACTTCAAAAGTCATATCGGCTTTTACAAATTCAGCAGCTTTATATTGTCCGGCTTCGATAGCGATATCGGGATTTTCATTCATCCAAAGACCAATTTCACTTACCAAATCAGCCTGCACAAAGTCCGCAGCTTTATATTGTTCTGCATCGATTGCTATGTCGCCGGCTTCGGAATTGATATTCATCCAGCGATCAATTTCGTTCACCATATCGTCCTGAACGTATTCCTTTGCACTATATTCTTCTACCGCTTCAATATTACTTTCAGCATCGATATTCATCCATGTTTCGGCTTCAAGAGCCATTTCTGCTTTTACGAAACCCTCAGCCTTATATTCGTTGGTACTTTCTACCATGCTATTCGTCAAGCTTTCAGTTGTATTTTCTGACTCTACCTTCGTTGTGACAGCATTAGCCACGGCCGGCTTGTTATTTGCATTTGCACCAAAAGTGCAAAGCATTGCGCTTAAAACAGTTACAGTAATTATACTTTTAACTGACCAGTTATTGACAGAATTAATTTGCTTTTTCATTTTTAATATTCTTTTAATCGTTTTAATAATACATTGTATTCAATACATTAAACATGCCAAACAATTTATTTGTTTCATTCATAGATGCTTGATAACATTAACATCATAAATAATTAACAATCAGCTGAACGGTTATGATCTTCAGGATGTCCGAATGTGAACATTTCGTACCGATATAAAGCACCGGAATTAAGCAATTCATTTTCGTTCTTTTCAAATACACGATAATTCCAAGGCTAACCATCCTGAACCTGTTTCAGCTTTGACTGATATCATGTTACAAGGTTTAAACGAAAATTTAATATTTGATTAGGGGTAATTTGCGAACTAAATGTCATTATGTCATTCAAACATTAACCAGCCATGAGGACACTATTTTTACTTGGAATTGCACTCATATCCTTTTTACTGAGCAATGCATTCATAATCAGCCCATGCATTCAAAATAAAGAGACTTTAAAAGCGATAACTAAAGTAAGCGATGCGGATTGGGGGAAACTCCACCTGTTGATCGAACATTCGTCAGTTGATACCGTGAAAGAAAACTTTAAATTATTTGTAAAAAAGAACGCGCTGGAAACAAAAGCATTGAACTGCAGAGATGGAAAGTATATTGGACTTACCCCACCTGATGACTATGGATATATTCACATTGTTTTTCTGGAGATTAATCAGGGGAAAATCGTTGATATTCATTACGATGAGATAAAATCAAATGGAAAAAGCAAAAGAACGGATATCGATTATAATAAGGAGATGTTAAAATCAGGGACTTCACCTTCTATTGCTTATCCAATATATGAACAGGAACTCATTAAAAATCAGGATTACATGAAAGTTGATGCGGTTACTGGAGCAACTTATTCCCTTTATCGGTTCCGATTGGCTGTTGCAAAAGCATTTGAGAAAGCCAACATCGAATAATTGATTGTTTGGTTTAAAAAAAAACAGCGAAACAACATTCAGAAATCTTCACTCAAACCTCAGAGAATCTGCTGGATCGGAGTTTATAGTATGCCACAATTGCCTGTAAATTGTAAAAACTGCCACAATGAATACTGCAATAAATACCAAAAAATAGTTTGTGAAACTTAGTGAAATATGGTAAGCAAACCGGTCAAGCCAATAGTAAGAGAGTAGAAAGGAAATGGGTAAAGCAATTATTCCAGCAATCGTAATCAGTCTGAAAATTTCTTTTGATAAAAGCAATACCAATTCTTTGGTTCCAGCTCCAAGGACTTTCCGAATACCAATCTCTTTTGTCCTGTAAACGGTGGTAAGCGCTAATAACGAGTATAGCCCCATGCAGGCAATGAATATTGCGAAAAACGAAAATACGACAGCAATCTGACCCGTCGATTCCTCTTCCTGATAAAATTCGCCAAGGCTCTCATTCATTGTAAACTGAGAAAACGAATCTGTAGGATAAACTGTTTCCCATAATTTCTGTACCAAACCGATCTCCCTCCTGTTTACAGGTTGTGATAATCGTACCGATGCAAATTTGACTTTTTCAGGATTGACAGGAAGTATAATAAGCGGCTGAACTTTTGTGTGAAGTGACTCAAAATTAAAATTGCCCACAACCCCTTTAATGATCAAAATGCTTTTGGAAGTATCAGCGTTTTGCCTGTATACGGATGAACCAATGGACTTCTTCAGATTGAGGTATTTAACTGCTTCTTCATTAACAATCACATCAATGGTATCTTTGCACGAATACTTTTTTCTGTAGAAACTTCCATCGGAGAGTGTCATCCCATAGGTGCTAAAAAACATGGAATCGGCCTCCATGACATACATAAGCAAAACATTCGCACTATCATTTTCATCCTGAAAACTTTCCATATCCATGAGCTTGCCAGGAACAGTATTTGAATAGGTAATTCCTTCAACGTTTTTTAATTCAACTAACTTATTAATAAATTTCTGCCCCTTATCCTCTAATCCAAACAGGTTCTGAATTACAAAAATTCGCTCTTTCTGAAAACCAACCCCATTTTGCTGAACAAACCTTAATTGACGATATATAGTTGATGTTGAATATATTATAACAAGAGAAAATACAAACTGAATAATTACCAGTAACCCTCGTAAACCTTTACCGCCAGCGCTAAACTGTTTTTGCTGCCTCAAAATGGTAGCGGGACTAAACCGGATGATATAAAACGCGGGGTAAATTCCTGCAATTACACCCGTAAAAAGTGTAACACTAAATATTACAGGCGAAAGTTTAAAGAGTAGAAGTTGAATATTCAGATTTGAGTTTTGCTGTACCAAACTTGTATTGGGATAAATCAACTCGACAATAACCAATGCAAAAAAGAGCGAAATAAAACTAATTGTGATAGATTCGGCAAGTAACTGCCTGGACAACTCCCGTCTTTGAGAGCCCAATATTTTACGGATGCCAATTTCACGCACCCTTCCGGCTAAACGGGCTGTTGAAAGATTGGCGTAGTTAATACATGCAATTAAAATGATTAAAATCGAAATACCTGCAATAATTAAAAGCGTCTGAATATTAACATTTTGCGAAGTTTCATACTTCAAATGCGAGAAAAGATGGATATCAGAAACCTTTTGCAACCGAAGCACAAAATATGATTTTTCAATGAAATCACCTGCCTCCTTATAAAAGCCTTTGTTAAATTTATCCTCCATAACTGATAAACGCAAGCTTGAAGAGTCAGCCATTTCTTTCATATCTGTCTCTTCTTTAAAACGAAAATAGGTATATACATTGTTAGCGGTCCATTGGAGATAAGGTAATACGACCGAAGAAATAGAAACGAGTGATTGGTAATTGATATGAGAGTTTACCGGGCAATCCTCTACAACGCCAGTTACTGTCCAATACTTTCTATTTTCATCCGAAGAACCTTTGACAGTACCCGGTATTGCAGATTTCTTCTCATCATTTAGTGTGAGAACTTTTCCAATTGCTCCTTCCGGGAACAACTGATTCGCAACAGATTTAGACAATATTATAGAACGCGGTTTATTTAAACAGGTTTTGGGATTACCTTCGATTAACTTAAAACCGAAAATATCAAAAAACGTAGAATCAACATATAAGAGGGTTCGGCTATCAAGAATTGTTGCAGCCGGGGATATAACAGGAATATCGCGGTCATTTTTAAAGATTCGGCATGATTGCTCAATTTCAGGTACATATGGATTCAGACCAAAAGCAAGCAAGGGTGAAGACAAGGCTGCATTTGATTCCAAACCACCTAATTTCGTTTCAATAAAGACGCGGTAAAGTCTATCAGAAGACGGGTGAAAATCATCATAATTCGATTGTTCCCAAATATATACCAGTACCATAATTGCACAAGCCATCCCAACTGCAAGACCAAAAACATTTATGAAAAAATACTCTTTGTTTCGCAGCAGATTTCGGATTGCCAGTTTCAGGTAATTGTTCATAAGGTAATCACAATTTAGTAGTTGCCATAGAGTAACTCTCCGTAACTACATGCCCATCAAACAAATAGATAATTCGTTGTGTTCGTTGTGCCATCATTAGCGAATGAGTTACCATAATGATGGTTGTTCCAGCTTCATTGAGTTGTGTAAGTTGCTGAATAATATCTTCGCCATGCGTTGAATCAAGGTTTCCGGTAGGCTCATCGGCAAGGATAATCCGGGGTTTGGCAATAACAGCACGCGCAACTGCAACACTTTGTTGTTGTCCGCCAGAGAGTTCATTGGGAAAATAATTGGAACGGTGTTTAAGATTAAATCTTTCCATGATTTCATCAACCCGCTTTGCCCTTTCAGCCTGTGGCACTTTTTGATAAACCAAAGGCAATTCGATATTTTCCCAAGCCGTAAGATCGTCGATCAGGTTAAAACTCTGAAAAACAAATGCAAAATTGTTTTTTCGAAGATCCGTTCGGTTCCGTTCTGAAATATCTGAAATCAAATGACCATCAAGATTGTACCTCCCTGAACTTGGTGAATCGATTAATCCAATGATATTGAGTAATGAAGTTTTCCCACATCCCGAAGGTCCCATTATACTTACAAATTCACCCTCGGAGACTGACAAATTAATATTGCTCAACGCTTTTGTCTCAACGTCCTTGTTCCTGAAAACCTTAGAAATATCAATCAGTTCAATCATAGTTAAATGTGAAACAGTTAAAAATTTGGCTATCGCGTTTATGCATGAACAGAAATTCTTCCGCAAAGTAGGAAAATAACCTCATTATCAAAAGTCTGTTTAGTCATAAATCGTACCACATATGCAATTAACTAATTAATAAACTATTGTAAATTACAGGAAAAAATTAATCGTCCGATATCGTACAATTACTGAACGATTTCGTACATTTACCTTTTTAAAATCAGGATGATTGAATTCTTTAAAAAAAGAATGATTCAAATATAGTATTGATTAATAATCACATAATAATTCAGGTCCCTACATAAAAACTTTCCGCATCATTGTGGCTTGGTGTTTGTAATTCAGAAAAATAAAAACCTTTTCGTTATGGATAAATTTGGAAAAATTCTGGCGGTCGATGATAATGAGGATATCCTATTCTCACTTAGGTTACTCCTTAAACCGCATGTGGAAAAAATTATCACAGCCAATGCTGCCACCTCAATTCCAGAATTACTTAGAAATGAGGAATTTGATGTAATCCTACTGGATATGAACTTTACGAAAGATGCTATCAGTGGTCAGGAAGGGTTTTTTTGGCTCAAAAAAATTCTGGAAATCGATCCGGATGCTGTCGTTCTTTTTATTACCGCATATGGGGATGTTGAAAAGAGTGTAAGGGCAATTAAAGAAGGGGCATCTGACTTTATTCTAAAACCCTGGCAAAATGAAAAGTTATTGGCAACTTTAAATTCTGCACTTAACCTGCGGAAATCGAAAAAAGAGATTGAGCAACTGAAGAGCCGTGCAAAGGCCATCAATAACATGATGAACCGGACATTTAAGGATTTTATTGGGAATTCAGCCGAAATGCAAAAAGTATATACTTCCATTTCGAAAGTAGCTGCCACAGATGCAAGTGTTTTGATCCTGGGCGAGAATGGAACAGGTAAAGAACTTGTAGCTAGGGCACTTCATAATAATTCAACCCGTGTCGATGAAGCTTTTATCAGCGTTGATTTAACCTCTATCAGCGAATCATTATTTGAAAGCGAGCTATTTGGACATACAAAAGGTTCATTTACAGATGCCAAAGTCGATCGCCCAGGTCGATTCGAGATCGCTTCTGGCGGCACCCTCTTTCTTGATGAAATAGGGAATCTGCCGATGCCGCTCCAGGCAAAAATTTTGACAATGCTTGAACGGAGAGAAGTTACCAGGGTAGGATCGAATAAACCAATTCCGATTGACATTCGCCTGATTTGTGCCACTAATATGCCTTTGCATCAAATGATTGAAGAAGGAAAATTCAGACAGGACTTGTTATATAGGATCAATACCGTTGAAATTGACCTTCCACCACTCCGTGAACGTTATGGAGACATACCTCTGCTGGCCATTCATTTTTTCCAGATTTACACAAAAAAATATAAAAAGCCGCTTCGCGGTTTTACGAAAGAGGCAATGAAACGGTTGGAAGAAGCAGGTTGGCCGGGTAATGTAAGGGAATTACAACATGTGATTGAACGGGCCGTTATTATGACAGAATCTGAATGGATAAACCATAATGACTTACAAATGAGGCCTGTAAATAAAGTTTCAGAGGAGCTGGATTTGGATAATTATGAACTCGACAAAGTTGAGAAAACAATTATTCTAAAAGTCATGAAGATGCACCAGGGGAACATTTCGAAGGCCGCTAGTGAACTTGGACTTACCCGCACTTCACTTTACCGTAGAATGGAAAAATATGGGCTCTAAAAATTTCAGAATTGCTCTTATAATCAGAATACTGGCAATTGTCGCAAATGCCTTTTTGATCATGTG
>Ga0209512_1002297_pt1 | contig 20744 bp, 10 predicted proteins | sample frozenSSSSmetaG_FD_184142 | JGI IMG/M metagenome (GOLD analysis project Ga0209512, IMG submission 184142) | Glacier valley bacterial and archeal communities from Borup Fiord, Nunavut, Canada, to study Microbial Dark Matter (Phase II) -... | ecosystem: Environmental > Aquatic > Freshwater > Ice >...
CAACCAGTTCCGCTTGGCTTAACTGCTCTATTTCGGTTTTTTCCTGCTGTGTATGATCTGTGGGCTTCTTCATGTGTCCACTTTAGCAGATTTCCCGCCCTCTATCATTTTTTACCTGAATCCTTACTTTATTTTAATAGTTAATATTGTTTCTACAGTAATGATAGAAAACCTGTTATTCAATTTGATAATGGATATAGACTATACTCTCATGACTTTTCAGATATAGTTCAAGATTAAAGCGAAGGGATTCTATTTGTATTGCTTATTTCAATTTAAATAAACAGGCTTTGGGAAACGTGGAAAAACTCTCCTAAAGCTTTAGATTGTGCCAGGGTAATAGAACGTTTTCCATTCACTACCTCTGAAACAACTCCTTTAGAACCGAGGATTCCAACTAAATCAGCTTGTTTAATTCCCCCTACCTCCATTAAATGCTCAAGTATCTCTTGAGGAGATGATTGTTCCATTGGATAATGTGTGTCTTCATAATCCTCAATCAAAGTTACTAAAAGCTTCATTATTGCCGCCTGTTCTGGGGTGTGATCGCACCTCATCAACTTTTCTACAGCCTCAAGAGCGCGATCATACTCTGCCTCAAAAGTAATCACCTGAGATGTGTCCTAAAAATTAGTCATCTTCATTTTTAACTCGTTGCCTCACAGAATCCGCATGAGAAGGTAATCCTTCAGCCTTTGCCAGCAAATCAATCGCCCCAGCAACTTTGTCGAGGGCAATATCAGAATACTGAATCAGACTAGAGTGCTTGAGGAAAGTCTCCACCCCTAAAGCCGAAGCATATCTAGCAGCGCCAGAAGTCGGTAAGGTGTGATTTGGTCCTGCCAAATAATCGCCGACTGCTTCCGGCGTCGAGTAGCCCATGAAAATCGCGCCAGCATGGCGAATACTTTCAAGTAGTGCCCAAGGATCTTCAATTTCCAACTCTAGATGTTCAGGGGCAAATTCGTTGGATAATTCGGCAGCATCAGTCAGAGATTCGACTACAGCAATTAAGCCGTAGTGGGCAATCGCTTTTTCTGTGTCTATTCGGCGTGGATGATCCACTAATTGTCTTTCGACGGCTACTTGGACATTTTTCGCCAAAGCCATATCTGTCGTCAGCAAAATTGCTGCAGCCATCGGATCGTGTTCGGCTTGCGCCAACATATCGGCGGCGACATGGACAGGATTGGCATTTTCATCAGCGATAATTAGCACCTCGGATGGACCCGCCAAAGAATCGATGCCGACAGTACCGTAAACGAGCTTTTTCGCCAGGGTGACATAAATGTTACCAGGGCCAGTAATCACGTTGACTTTGGGGATCGTTTCTGTGCCGTATGCCAAAGCCGCGATCGCTTGTGCGCCACCAACACGATATATTTCTGTGATCCCCGCTTCTTGTGCCGCCACTAACACAGCGGGATGAATTGTCTTGTCTTTACCAGGTGGTGTCACCATCACTCGGCGTGGGACACCAGCAACTTTGGCTGGGATGGCGTTCATCATCACTGTACTCGGGTAGCAGGCGCGTCCGCCAGGAACGTATAATCCTGCTCGGTCTACAGGGGTATAGCGCTTGCCAAGGACAATTTCGTCATCGCCAAAGTGTACCCAGCTTTTAGGTACTCGCTGGCGATGGAAGGCTTCAATCTGACGACAAGCAAGTTTTATCGCCTGGAGTAACTCCTTAGATACTTGCTGATAAGCCGTATCTAACTGTGAGCCAGTCACTCGCAGTTCGTCGGAAGTGAGGATTTGCCGGTCAAATTCGGCAGTATAATGCAGCACCGCTCGGTCTCCTTGGCGTTTAACCGCGCTAATGACCTCTCGCACCGTGGCTTCTTTGTGAATTGCCTGGTCATCATTGGTGCGATCGCAGATGCGTTGTAGTTCTGCTCGGATTTCGGCGTGCTGAGTAATGATTCGCAGCATGGAGTTTAGGACAATGCCATCTTTAGAGTTACCCGCCACAAGAACAAGTCTCAATCCTTGCCCAACAAGGGTAGAAAGCCAACTCGTACTAGTTATACTAGCTTAACCTGGATTTTTAGGAGAATCGCAATATTGACATTTTGGATGCTATATTAGTACATCTAGTATTTTGTCTGTATACTGATAATCTTTTTTGGAACTGACTGTGGCAAATTCAAGATCTGCTCTCAAACGCGCCCAAATCGGCGAACGAAACCGTCTACGTAACAAATCTTACAATTCAGCCGTCAAAACACTGATGAAGAAGTATTTTGCGGCTGTAGAAACTTATGCAGCAACTCCGAATCCAGAATTAGAGAAATCTGCTCAAGACCAAATGTCGGCAGCTTACAGCAAAATTGACAAAGCTGTAAAGCGGGGAATCATACATCCTAACAACGCGGCACGGAAAAAGTCACAATTGGCAAGAAAATTCAAAGCCGTTAACCCATACACACCTTCATAGCCATCGGTTATTCACACCTCTCCCATGCAGTTAATCGACACTCATGTTCACTTAAACTTTGACGTTTTTACCCCGGACATGGAAGCTATTCGTTCGCGATGGCATGCTGCTGGGGTAATTGCTCTAGTTCATTCCTGTGTAGAGCCTGCCGAATTTGCCAGCATCCAAGCTTTAGCTCAACAATTTCCCGAGTTGAGTTTTGCCGTAGGTTTACACCCACTGGATGCTAATAAGTGGACGCCAGAGATGGCGTTGGAAATTAAGACTTTGGCGAGTAATAACGCAAAAGTAGTGGCAATTGGGGAAATGGGACTGGACTTTTACAAAGCCGATAATTCTGAGCTACAGCGCCACGTATTTACTGAACAGTTAGCAATCGCTGAGTATTTAAATTTACCAGTGATTATCCACTGCCGGGATGCAGCGGTGCAAATGCGAGAATTATTGGCAGGGAAAAATCGTCAGGTACGGGGTGTGATGCACTGCTGGTCGGGAACACCAGAAGAAACTCAATGGTTTCTAGATTTGGGTTTTTATATTAGTTTTAGCGGGATAGTCACCTTCAAAAATGCTAAAACGATCCATGAATCAGCAAAAATGGTTCCGAGCGATCGCTTGTTAATTGAAACAGACTGTCCTTTTCTCTCTCCTGTACCCAAACGCGGCGAAAGGCGCAACGAGCCAGCTTACGTCCGCTACGTAGCTGACCAAGTAGCCCATCTGCGCGGGGAAACCGTAGAAGCGATTGCCGCTCAAACCACCCAAAATGCTTGTAAACTTTTTGGTCTCTCTTTACCCGGAATGTAGGAATACGCCAAGTTTTGCCCCTACACAGTTACATTTTCTGTAAAATTTACAGTAGGAGAATAAAAAATATGATAGAATCTGCTACTACAATTTGGTTATAATGCGCCATAATAGTAAAAGAAGCTTCTATGAACTTATTTTACTGAGATTGAATGCGCGAGTTCACCATCCTCACATCTCCACAAACGGATGCGAAAGATCCGTGTCTAAGAGCGAACTTCCGGAAGTTGATTGCCGATAGCAGGATGAGTCCATCCAAAATTCTCTGACTAATGGCTATTTTTAAACTTAAATGCCTTGAACCAAACGCAGTCGACTTAAAACAATTTATCCCGTTTCTACTCCAGGCGCTTTTAACATCCACCAAGCCTGGAGGTATTTTGCGTCAGAGGTAGTACTCGTAAGTTTTGAATAAGGAACGACAAAATAATGCCATTGGGAGGTCGAGTACGTGAAAATCGCTCAAGTTGACAATAATCAACACAATTTTTAGAAAGCCTTTCTACACTCTCCGGGTGTCAATCGCCTGAATCTGTGTGGTAAGACGGATTGCCTGGGTGTCAAGAGTGGACAGTCACAGGCAAAAAAGGGAAGTAAAGAAAGTCAAAACGTTTAAATCCTTGAAATAAAGGTAGATGCATGAATAACGAGACATACATTGAACCCGCCTTTTTGTTGCCCGACTTAATCGAAATTCAGCGAGCAAGTTTTCGCTGGTTTTTAGAAGAAGGGTTAATAGAAGAGCTTAACTCATTTAGTCCAATCACCGACTACACCGGCAAACTAGAGTTGCACTTTTTGGGTCACAACTACAAACTCAAGCAACCTAAATATGATGTAGACGAAGCCAAACGGCGGGATAGCACCTACGCGGTACAAATGTATGTCCCCACACGTCTGATCAATAAAGAGACAGGCGAAATTAAAGAGCAAGAAGTATTTATTGGCGACTTGCCTTTGATGACCGATCGCGGCACGTTTATTATTAACGGTGCCGAGCGGGTAATTGTCAACCAAATCGTGCGATCGCCTGGGGTTTACTACAAATCCGAAACCGACAAAAACGGGCGACGGACATACTCAGCCAGCTTGATCCCCAACCGTGGCGCATGGCTGAAATTTGAAACTGACCGTAACGACTTAGTCTGGGTGCGAATAGACAAAACCCGCAAACTATCAGCCCAAGTACTGCTCAAATCTTTAGGATTGTCAGATAACGAAATCTTCGATTCCTTAAGACACCCCGAATATTTCCAGAAAACAATCGAAAAAGAAGGGCAGTTTTCCGAAGAAGAAGCTCTCTTAGAGTTGTATCGCAAACTGCGTCCAGGGGAACCCCCGACAGTTTTAGGCGGTCAACAACTATTAGACTCGCGCTTCTTTGACCCTAAACGCTACGACTTGGGTCGTGTCGGACGCTACAAACTCAACAAGAAATTACGGTTATCTGTACCCGACACCATGCGAGTACTAACTCCTGGTGATATTTTGGCAGCAGTTGATTACCTAATTAACCTTGAATTTGACTTAGGTAATATTGACGACATTGACCACTTGGGCAACCGTCGAGTGCGAAGCGTCGGAGAATTGCTCCAAAACCAAGTCAGAGTCGGCTTAAACCGTTTAGAGCGGATTATTCGCGAACGGATGACCGTCTCCGATGCAGAAGTACTAACTCCAGCTTCTTTGGTCAACCCGAAACCTTTAGTCGCAGCGATTAAAGAATTCTTCGGTTCTAGCCAATTAAGTCAGTTCATGGATCAAACCAATCCATTAGCAGAACTGACACACAAACGCCGACTCTCCGCCTTAGGACCAGGTGGTCTAACACGGGAACGGGCGGGATTTGCGGTGCGGGATATCCATCCGAGCCACTATGGACGAATTTGCCCGATTGAGACACCAGAAGGACCGAATGCAGGATTGATTGGGTCATTGGCAACCCACGCCAAAGTTAACTCCTATGGCTTTTTAGAAACACCATTTAGACCAGTAGAAAATGGTCAGGTGCAATTTGAGCGGCCAGCAGTGTACATGACAGCGGACGAAGAAGACGACCTGCAGGTAGCACCGGGGGATACACCATTAGATGAAAATGGGTACATTACGGGGAAAGTGATCCCAGTGCGGTATCGGCAAGAGTGGGCAACGACAACGCCGGAGGAAGTTGACTACGTAGCGGTATCGCCGGTACAAATCGTGTCAGTTGCCACCAGTATGATTCCGTTTTTGGAGCATGATGATGCCAACAGAGCGCTGATGGGATCGAATATGCAACGGCAGGCAGTACCATTACTACGACCTGAGCGTCCTTTGGTGGGAACTGGGTTGGAAGCACAGGCGGCGAGAGACTCGGGGATGGTAATTGTCAGCCGGACGGATGGGGAAATTAGTTATTTGGATGCAACGAGAATTCGCGTGCGTCCGAAGCCAAATGCGCCAGAAGTGGAGTATCTCGTTTCTAAGTATCAGCGGTCAAACCAAGATACGTGCTTGAACCAAAGACCGTTGGTGCATATGGGTGAACGGGTGGTAGCTGGACAAGTGCTGGCGGATGGTTCTTCGACTGAAGGCGGAGAATTGGCGTTGGGACAAAATATCGTCGTCGCTTATATGCCTTGGGAAGGATATAACTACGAAGATGCAATTTTGATTTCCGAGAAGCTGGTACAGCAGGATGTGTATACTTCAATTCACATTGAGAAGTATGAAATTGAAGCTAGACAAACTAAGTTGGGACCAGAGGAAATTACTCGCGAAATACCGAACGTTGGTGAAGATGCTTTGCGCCAATTGGATGAACAAGGAATTATTCGGATTGGGGCGTGGGTAGATGCGGGTGATGTGTTGGTTGGGAAGGTGACACCGAAAGGTGAGTCGGATCAGCCACCAGAAGAAAAGTTATTGCGAGCAATTTTCGGGGAGAAAGCCCGAGATGTGCGGGATAACTCGTTGCGGGTACCGAATGGTGAAAAAGGGCGAGTAGTCGATGTGCGGGTATTTACTCGGGAGCAAGGTGACGAATTGCCTCCGGGTGCAAATATGGTGGTGCGGGTGTATGTCGCCCAAAAACGGAAAATTCAAGTTGGTGACAAAATGGCAGGACGCCACGGGAATAAGGGGATTATTTCCCGGATTCTGCCGCTGGAAGATATGCCTTATTTGCCAGATGGGACGCCAGTAGATATTGTGCTGAATCCTCTGGGTGTACCAAGTCGGATGAACGTCGGACAGGTGTTTGAGTGTTTGTTGGGCTGGGCGGGTCACAATTTGGGGGTGCGGTTTAAAATTACGCCGTTTGATGAAATGTACGGTGAGGAGTCTTCGCGGACAATCGTGCATGGCAAGTTGGAGGAAGCACGGGTGGAAACTGGGAAGGATTGGGTGTTTAATCCAGATAACCCAGGGAAGATTCAAGTGTATGACGGTCGGACTGGAGAACCATTTGACCGGGCGATTACTGTTGGTGTGGCTTATATGCTGAAGCTGGTTCACTTGGTGGATGATAAGATTCACGCGCGTTCAACTGGACCATATTCGCTGGTGACGCAGCAACCTTTGGGTGGTAAAGCTCAACAAGGTGGTCAGCGATTTGGGGAGATGGAAGTGTGGGCTTTGGAAGCTTTCGGGGCGGCTTATACTTTGCAAGAGTTGCTGACTGTCAAATCGGATGACATGCAGGGACGTAACGAAGCATTGAATGCGATCGTTAAAGGTAAGGCGATTCCTAGACCTGGTACGCCAGAATCTTTCAAGGTGTTGATGCGAGAGTTGCAATCGCTAGGGTTGGATATTGCTGTCCATAAGGTGGAGACTCAAGCAGATGGTAGCACCTTGGATGTGGAAGTGGATTTGATGGCGGATCAAGGTGGTCGAAGAACTCCTCCTCGTCCAACTTACGAATCTTTATCCCGTGAGTCTTTAGAAGACGATGAGTAACTAAGAGTGCGGTAGAGGCACGGGAAAGCCTGTGTTTCTACTGAATTAGGGCTGGTAAGTGCTAACTTTTAATGAGAAATATGAGACACCCGATATCGAATCAGTTTGACTATGTAAAAATCGGCTTGGCGTCACCAGAGCGGATTCGGCAGTGGGGAGAAAGAACTTTACCCAATGGTCAGCTGGTTGGTGAAGTGACAAAGCCGGAAACGATTAATTACCGGACGCTGAAGCCGGAGATGGATGGCTTGTTTTGCGAACGGATTTTTGGACCGGCGAAGGATTGGGAATGCCATTGTGGCAAGTATAAGAGAGTCCGGCATCGGGGTATTGTTTGCGAACGCTGTGGAGTGGAAGTTACCGAATCGCGGGTGCGGCGTCACCGGATGGGGTATATCAAATTAGCGGCTCCGGTGGCTCACGTTTGGTATCTTAAAGGTATCCCGAGCTACATTGCAATTTTGCTGGATGTGCCGTTGCGGGATGTGGAGCAGATTGTCTATTTCAACTCTTATGTTGTGCTCAGTCCCGGAAATGCGGAGACGCTGACGTATAAACAGTTGCTGACAGAAGACCAGTGGCTGGAGATTGAAGACCAAATTTATAGCGAAGATTCGCAACTGGTGGGCGTTGAAGTTGGGATTGGGGCTGAGGCTTTATTGCGGTTGTTGAGTGATATTCCGTTGGAAACTGAAGCGGAAAGTTTGCGGGAAGATATTGCGAATGCGAAAGGTCAAAAACGCGCGAAGTTAATTAAACGGTTGCGGGTAATTGACAACTTTATCGCCACAGGTTCAAAACCAGAGTGGATGGTGATGAATGTGATTCCGGTGATTCCGCCGGATTTGCGCCCGATGGTGCAGTTAGATGGTGGACGGTTTGCCACGAGTGATTTAAATGATTTGTATCGGCGGGTAATTAACCGGAATAATCGGTTGGCGCGGTTGCAAGAGATTTTGGCACCGGAGATTATTGTCAGAAATGAAAAGCGGATGCTGCAAGAGGCGGTGGATGCTTTAATTGACAATGGTCGGCGGGGAAGGACGGTGGTGGGGGCGAATAATCGTCCGCTGAAGTCGTTGTCGGACATTATTGAAGGTAAGCAAGGACGTTTCCGGCAAAACTTGTTAGGAAAACGGGTTGATTATTCGGGTCGTTCGGTAATTGTGGTTGGTCCTTCTTTGCAGATTCACCAATGTGGTTTGCCACGAGAAATGGCGATTGAGCTATTTCAACCGTTTGTGATTAATCGCTTGATTCGTTCGGGTTTGGTGAATAACATCAAAGCGGCGAAAAAGTTGATTTCTCGCGCTGACCCGAGTGTGTGGGATGTGCTGGAAGAAGTGATTGAAGGGCATCCGGTGATGTTGAATCGTGCGCCTACTTTACACAGATTGGGGATTCAAGCTTTTGAGCCAATTTTGGTGGAAGGTCGGGCGATTCAATTGCATCCTCTAGTTTGTCCGGCGTTTAATGCTGACTTTGATGGTGACCAAATGGCGGTACACGTCCCATTGTCGTTAGAAAGTCAGGCGGAAGCGCGGTTGTTGATGTTGGCGAGTAATAACATTTTATCTCCGGCGACGGGTAGACCAATTATTACCCCCAGTCAAGATATGGTGTTGGGGGCATATTATTTAACAGCAGAGAATCCGCAAGCGGCTTTGGGTTATGATCGCTTCTTTTCTTCAATGGATGACGTGATTATGGCTTATGAACAGAAGGAAGTACCTTTGCATTCTTATGTTTATGTCCGCATTGATGGGGAGGTGGAGTCGGATGAACCTGATACCGAACCGTTGAAAATTGACAATAATGATGACGGAACCCGGACGCTGAATTATAAGTATCGGCGGATTCGTGAAGATGCTCAAGGTAATGTGCTTTCTCAGTATGTACGGACAACTGCAGGTAGAGTAATTTTCAACAAAGCGATTCGAGACGCATTGGTTTGAATGACCTCTCCCCCAGCCCCTCTCCTGCGAGGAGAGGGGAGCAAATATACCCCCCCTTCCCTCGTAGGGAAGGGGGTTGGGGGGTTAGGTTTATAAGCTCATTTTCCCCACTATCCCTTTATTTTTAATATGACAGACACACCACAAAAAGCTGTATTTCGGAATCGTGTGGTTGACAAAGGTCAACTGAGAAAGTTAATTTCTTGGGCTTTTACGTATTATGGTACGGCGCGGACGGCGGTGATTGCTGACCGTTTGAAGGAACTTGGTTTTCGTTATGCGACCAAGGCTGGGGTTTCGATTAGTGTTGATGATTTGATGATTCCGCCTTCTAAGCGCGAGTTGTTGGAAGCGGCTGAGGTGGAAACTCGGGCGACTGAGGCGCGTTATCAGCGTGGTGAAATTACGGAGGTTGAACGTTTCCAGAAGGTTATTGATACTTGGAATAGTACTTCGGAGTCCTTGAAGGATGAAGTGGTGAAGCATTTTAAGGCGACTGACCCGCTGAATTCTGTTTATATGATGGCTTTTTCTGGGGCGCGGGGAAATATTTCTCAGGTGCGTCAGTTGGTGGGGATGCGCGGTTTGATGGCAGATCCTCAAGGTGAAATTATTGCTTTGCCAATTAAAACCAATTTCCGGGAAGGTTTGACTGTCACTGAGTATATTATTTCGTCTTATGGGGCGAGAAAAGGTTTGGTGGATACGGCTTTGCGGACGGCTGACTCGGGTTATTTGACTCGGCGACTGGTGGATGTGTCTCAAGATGTGATTGTCCGCGAGTTTGATTGCGGTACAACTAAAACTTTGTCTGTCAAGCCGATGACCGACAGTGGTAAAATCTTGATTCCTTTGGCTTCGCGGTTGTTGGGTCGGGTAATTGGCGAAGATGTTAAGCATCCCAAAACGAAGGCGGTAATTGCGACTCGTAATACTCCGGTGGATGATGATTTGGCAACGGCAATTGAAAAGGCTGGTGTTGAAGAAGTGATGGTGCGTTCGGCTTTGACTTGTGAAGCGGCGCGATCGGTATGTCAACATTGTTATGGTTGGAGTTTAGCTCACGCCAAGATGGTAGATTTGGGCGAAGCGGTGGGGATCATCGCGGCGCAAAGTATTGGTGAACCGGGGACGCAGTTGACCATGCGGACATTCCACACGGGTGGTGTGTTTACGGGTGAAGTCGCAAGACAAGTCCGGGCGAAGAATGATGGGACTATCCGCTTGCCGAAGAAGCTGAAAACAAGACCTTATCGGACTCGTCACGGGGAAGATGCCCTGTTTGTCGAGGCTAATGGCAATATGGTTTTGGATGGTAAGAAGGGCGAACATGGTCCGGGTTCGGCAGAAATTGCTGTGACTCAAGGTTCGACTTTATATATTGTTGATGGTCAGCATGTGAAGAAAGACCAGTTGTTGGCGGAAGTCGCAATTGGGGCGAAGACTAACCGCGCCCATACGGAAAAAGCTACTAAAGATGTGGCGACCGATTTGGCGGGTGAAGTTCAGTTTGCGGAAGTTTTACCGGAAGAAAAAACCGACCGTCAAGGGAATACGACCACGACTGCTGTACGCGGTGGTTTGATTTGGATTTTGTCGGGTGAAGTTTATAATTTGCCACCTGGTGCTGAGTTGGTGGTGAAAAATGGCGACACGATGACGGCCAATGGCATCTTGGCGGAAACTAAGTTGACTACTGTGCATGGTGGGGTGGTGCGTTTACCGGAGGCGACTCCTGGTAAGAGTACGCGGGAAATCGAAATTATTACCGCTTCGGTGGTTTTAGACCGCGCTGCTGTAACTGTCCAAAGTTTCCAAGGTCGGAATAATTACTTAATTTCTACTGCCAATAACCAGAGTTTTAATCTCCGGGCTACTCCTGGCACAAAAGTCCAAAATGGTCAAGTTGTGGCGGAGTTGATTGATGACAAATACCGCACAAATACTGGTGGTTTGCTGAAGTACGCTGGGATTGAAGTCCAGAAGAAAGGTAAGGCAAAGCTGGGTTATGAGGTGGTTGAAGGCGGTACACTGTTGTGGATTCCTGAGGAAACTCACGAAATCAACAAAGATATTTCTTTGCTGTTGGTGGAAGACGGTCAGTATGTCGAAGCTGGTACTGAGGTAGTGAAGGATATTTTCTGCCAAAACAATGGTGTGGTCGAAGTTACCCAAAAGAATGACATCTTGCGGGAATTGGTGATTAAGCCTGGGGAATTGCTGATGTTGGATGACCCGGAAGCGGTGATTGGTCGCGATGGTACTTTTGTCCAGCCTGGTGAGGAATTGTTAGGGCAAATTGCGACTGAGTTACGTTATATCGAATACATCGAATCTCCTGAAGGTCCGGCTTTACTCAGCCGTCCGGTGGTGGAGTTTGCGGTGCCGACTACTCCTGATGTGCCTTCGACGACTGCGGTGAATCAAGTTGGTCGGGCGATTGAATTGCGGGCGGTGCAACGATTGCCTTATAAAGATTCTGAGCGCGTCAAAACTGTTGAGGGTGTAGAATTATTGCGGACGCAATTGGTGTTGGAAATTGAGCAAGCTGAAGAACAAGATCATAATTCTTCGCCTTTAGCTGCTGATATTGAGTTGATTGATGACCCGGAAAACCCTGAGATTCAACGTTTGCAGTTGGTGATTTTGGAGTCGTTGGTGATTCGTCGCGATATTACGGCTGATGCGACTCAAGGTTCCACTGAGACTACTTTACAAGTTGTTGATGGTGATTCAATCGCTCCTGGGGCTGTGGTTGCTAGTACCCAAATTTTGGCGAAAGAAGGCGGGATTGTGCGCGGTGTCCAAAAAGGTGCTGAGGCTGTCCGTCGTTGTTTAATCTTGCGCGAAACTGACCAATTAACTATTCAGACGCCTGTCGCACCGAATTTCCAAGTTGGTGACTTGATTGTCGAGAATATGGAAATTGCCCCTGGTGTCCGTCTGGAAGAATCTGGACAAGTATTGCGGATTGAAAAACCAATTACCGCCACGGCGACTACTGATTCGGAATTGGCAACCACACATTATACCACAAAAATTCGCATTGGTCGTCCTTATCGCGTCAGTCCTGGCGCTGTTTTGCAGGTTGAAGATGGCGGTTTAGTGCAGCGTGGTGATAATTTGGTGTTGTTGGTTTTTGAACGCGCTAAGACTGGAGACATTATCCAAGGTTTGCCTCGGATTGAAGAACTTCTGGAAGCCCGTAAGCCTAAAGAAGCTTGTATTTTGGCTAAACGTGCTGGCGAAGTCAAAGTTGTTTATAGTGATGGTGATGAGGCTATAGCTGTCAAAGTTTTGGAGTCAAATGGTGTTGTTACCGATTACCCACTTGGACCTGGACAAAACTTAGTCTTAACCGATGGCGCACATGTCGCCGCAGGACAACAGCTGACAGATGGTCCGGCTAATCCTCACGAGATTTTAGAGACTTTCTTCAATCTTGGTAGCGATGATGGCATCTATGCTTGTGCTAGTTACGCCTTACAAAAAGTGCAGAACTTCTTGGTCAACGAAGTTCAATCGGTGTATCAATCTCAAGGCATTGATATTTCTGACAAACACATTGAAGTCATTGTCCGCCAAATGACCAACAAAGTCCGGATTGATGATGGTGGCGACACCACTATGTTACCCGGTGAATTGGTGGAACTGCGCCAAGTTGAACAGGTTAACGAAGCTATGAGCATTACCGGCGGCGCATTAGCGGTGTATACTCCTGTATTGTTGGGGATTACCAAAGCTTCTTTAAACACCGACAGCTTTATCTCCGCCGCCTCCTTCCAAGAAACTACTCGCGTCTTAACCGAAGCCGCCATTGAAGGTAAATCTGACTGGCTGCGTGGTTTGAAAGAAAACGTGATTATTGGTCGCTTGATTCCTGCTGGTACTGGATTCAATGCTTTTGAAGATTCCCTGCCTATCGATGACTATACTACTGATATTGGTAGTGGCGTCTTGGATGAAATTGATGATCCGTTGGAAGTGGTGTTGGATGACCGGACTGCTCGGACTTATAATCTAGAGTCTACTTCTTTGGAAACTAGTTTTAATCGGATGCGTAGCGATCGCGCGATCGTTGATGAGGATGATGAGTTGATTGGCGATCAAATCGTCGATCTTGCGGAAGAAGAAGAAGAGGACGATTTTGAGGACGATGATGACGATATCGATGATGATGAAGAGTAAGATATAACTTACGCCTTCGCTAATGCGTTAGGCATTAGCGAAGCGAAACCGTTAGCCACAAAGATTTTTAACACTTGCGGCTAACGCCTAACGGCTTCGCTTCGCTGGTGCTGCGCTAATGCGTAAGCTTACAGTTTAACGAGTCGACAGCAATTTTTGTAGATTTAATCGTTGGATTAACAATGACATTAGTCTCCAAACGATTTTTTTCGTCTTGCTGCCACTGCTTAAGAGTAGCAATAGATACGTGCTTTGCCTGAATTTCGCCTGCTTCCTCACGATGTGTCAAATCTTCCGTAGTAAATACACAGCAATCAATTAGATTGACTGGAATGTCCCATGTGCTTGAGAACTCTTTACGCAGATCTATTACTTGTTTAAATACTTTACTTCTGTGATCGTTCCGTCTTGTTCGCTCCGTCTTACCTGTACTTCCAGTAACTATAAATTTAGTTTCAATAAGTGTAATTCTACCGTTGCTACTAAGATAAACAAAATCACACTTTCCGAACTCTGTATTTTTACCATTTGGAGATTTTTCAAATAGAAGTAGGTCAGTGCATAATGGAAAGTAATTTTTAAGATTGAAAAATAAAAATGCTTGTAGTCCAAGCTCATTATCGTAGGGGAAAAATATCACTCCCTCAAAAAAACGCTTTATATCTTCTCTACTTTGAGGTTGCACCATTTTACAAAAATCGACAAATCCTTGCAATTTATTCATAATAAATGTCCAGATTCCATTGTTCGGAAAGAGAAAGGTAACATTTGTGCGATATTAGCATTGTTGAATGGTGAGAAGAGCGCAGGCTTTTGATTTCAGTTCATTATTTTGTTGTATGTTAGATACATTCAATTTTGCATACGCTGAGGATAACTTTAAGAAAATATTTTCATTTAAAGAAAAGATGTTGTATTCATTAAGATTCTGCAATTTGTCCTGAGCGATCGCCCTTAGATTACTACTAACACTCTACCTAAAGGCATATTTTTGAGTAAAAGTTGAGGGGAGCGATCGCTTGTATATATTTCTCCTATGCCAAAACACTTTTTAATCGCTTTTCTGATTCGGACATAAAATTAAAGAGTCATTTCCTAGAGTAAAGTTTTATGATCGTTGTCCATCATCTCAACAACTCGCGATCTCAGCGAGTATTGTGGCTGCTTGAAGAATTAGGGATTGAGTACGATATCAAGCGCTACGAACGCGATTCAAAGACGATGCTGGCACCAGAGTCACTGCGCCAAATCCATCCACTCGGTAAATCTCCTGTAATTACAGATGCAGACCTCGCGATCGCGGAGTCAGGTGCCATAATTGAATACATCATGGAGCACTACAGCAATGGTCGGCTAATCCCAGCGCCTAATACACCAGAGCGTCTGCGCTACACCTATTGGCTGCACTATGCGGAAGGCTCGGCAATGCCACCACTGCTTTTTAAGCTGATATTCAACCTTTTTGGCATTGAGGATAACGCCGCGATGACGTCATTTATTGCTCCTCAGGAGACGGGAAGCGCATTTGCTGCCGCACTCACCTTACTAGAAAGTGCAGGTTAAATATTTTGGTATTAGTTTGTAGTTGCGCTAGGTTACTATACGAGATACATGAAAAAGTTCAGCCGTCATGCAAGTGTGATGCTTTGATGAGCTACAACGATAACAGAACCAAAGCGCAGGGAAAAATTATTTTAGCTGACATAATTGATTATCAAGTTTATCTTGCATTTTTAATGACATGACAAAGCAGGTGATATTTTGGTTTACTTGTATTAATTAACAGAGAAAGATAAGATTTATGGTCATATATCTAAAATATTTAGTAGTATTTGTTATAAAATGTTATTCTATAAGCTATTAACTTTACATTAGAATTAGGAATTTCCCGGTGAATTTTGAAAAAATACTTGTACATATCTGAGATGGGGAAATGAAAATATGCATTAACATTAGCATGCTGCGTTAGTTACCAGTGTTGATTCTGTGTTCTAATTCTCTTACACTATTTTAGAAGTTAGTGAGAACAATTGTTTCTCAAAATTGGTAAAATAAACGCTACCCAGTTAAACTAGAAGTGGTTTGACGCAAGCGAAAATATTTTAGGAGACAAGATTGACTGTGCAGATTTTAAAATTATACATAAACTAATATTAATATTATGTCAACAGCAAAACCATCAGTTAGAGTTACCGATATTGCTGAATATATTCGTTATCAATCCTGTGATCGTCGATTTAAGTTAAAATTTAATAATTACGAACTTGCTAAGAAAATTCCATTCTCTGAGTTGATTTTTGCTACTTCTTTAGATCCAGTTTTAGAAGAAGAAGGTCGAAGAAGAGAGAATGAATGGGAAAAATCACTTCAAAAAAATGGCTTGTCTGACTTAACTCAAATGATTCAGAAATCGGAACAAGACAAAGCAACTGACTGGAATGACTTTGTTCAGAAATTGCAACATTTGCCAACAGGACAAAAAGCTTATGGACGGGAAATTTCTATAAACGGAAATTTTAGAGAATTTAACATTAAAGGACAAATTGATTTTGTAGCTGTATTGTGGGAAAACAATAAACCTAAGCTACGCTTGATTGAAAGTAAAGCATCTCGGAAAGATCGAACTTATCATCGATTCCAGGTTGCTTTATATAGAATGCTGGTGCGTCAATTAATAAAAGATAGTCCGATTTATATTAATGCAATAAATATCGATCCTGAAAATATCGAATGTGCTATTGTTCGCATTGATGAAAACACTAATAAAAGTCAGGAAATTCTTCAATCTGAAGCCTTAAATTTAGAAACCATAGAAGCTGATATTAATCGTCTTCTAGCCTCTGATGGTGCATTAAAGCGCATTATTGAAACTGACTTGGCTGATTTAGATTATCAGTTAGATCAAAAATGTAGTGACTGCACATTGAGTGTTCATTGTTTAGCTGAGAGCGCAAGAGAACATCGTTTAGAGTTATTGGGAATAGATTCATCAATTGTTACTTCATTGCGTAAAGCAGGTGTCAAGACTCTTGATGATTTAGCTGACCTTAATTTAACAGGGAACCAGGTTGCTCTTATTCAACAAGATATAAGTTTTACAGATAACTTAGAACTCCTTAAAATCAAGGCACAAACTCGTAGGCGTACCCTTCCCGATGGAGATTGTAATCCAGATAGTTATGAAGTACAAGCGCTACCAAATTATTCAGGAGGTCAAAGTCAACTTCCCGAACATACAATTAATGGAGAACGCCTGATTCGTGTTTATCTTTCTGTTGAGTATGATTATGTTGAAAATAGAATAGGTGCGCTGGCTGCTCATATCACTAAAAGTGAAGGAAAATTAGATGCTAGATTTGAGAAAAATGAAGATGGAAAATGGCAACCAGATCCTCAAATAAAAGAATATATAGAGGAAGGAGATGATAATAACGATCAACCTATTTATAAAGAAAAAGAACTTGAAGGTGAAGATGTAATTGAGTTCCAAACATCAGCATGGACAGGAGATTATAAAGTAGATAATGGTTCTGAAAAACAGCTATTACAAGGATTTTTATTAAAACTAGTTGGTAAAATTGCTAAGGTTGCTAAAACAGAAAAAGCACCAATTCATTTTTTTATTTGGTCACGTCAAGAAATAACCCAACTATTTGAGGGTTGTTCTCGTGTTGATTCTCAACTTCTAAGTCATTTACGAGAATTATTGGGTTGTCGTGAAAGTTTAGAACAATTAATTTATTCTTGTCTTTATGATGAAGTAGATCGTCGTTATGCTTTGGGATGGACAGGCAGAGATTTAGCGGTTGTAACCTCTCTCAAGTGGTTTGGAAGACGTTACCATTGGCAACGAGAGATAAATGGAAAACTGGTTAATTTAGATCAGGTTTTTTCTCAAGATATATTTGACTTCAAAAATGATTTAGAAATAGATGATAATAATCAATGGGCAACACCAAAATCTCAAAATGTTCGTAAACATCAGTTTGAAGTTAGACTAAGATACTTTAATTCTTTAAGTGCAGCTTATTGGCGTGCCTTGTGGCGAAAACTTCCTGACCCTAATGATCTAACTCTTTCATCCAAATTAAAAAATTCTATTATACGTTACAACGAAGCAAAACAAGTAAATTATCTAGAAGAGTATTTTCGCTCTCGTACTCATGCTATCAGATGGGTTGAAGAAGGTATTAGATTTAAAAATTCAGAAATAACTAAAGAATCTTTAATTATCGCTAATTTACCAGATTTCAGTTTAGGTGTAGATGATGCGGCTCAAGCAGGTATTGATTTTTTACGTTTGGATCAACATGTTAAGGTAACAGATTGGATTGCCAGTCATTTAGTCCCACCTATCTATCGTGTTTCTTTAGGGAGAACAATTCCTGTCAAAAATTTAGAGTCACTGGGTAACAATAGTCTGAAAGCAGAGATGAATTTCGACAGATACAATATTACTTCTGAATTTTTGCAAGCTAACTGCACAATTGATGCAGGTTCTTTTGTCAGGCTCAGTCCTACTTCTGATGATCCACATCAAGGTCAAACAATTAATCAACTTTTTGCTGGCGGAAGTACCTGTGTTGTAAAAGCAATCGACTGGGAGCGTAAAGAGATTGAACTTGTAGTTATACAAACAAGGAGTCCAGATCGTTATCAACTTCGTGGTCGGTTTTTTCCACAAGGAGAAGATATTTATGATTATGCCACTATTGATGAAAGTCCATCAGATTTTGTAGCTGGAAGAGTTGATCAGAGGCTAGAAAACAGTAATGGAAATCATATTTGTCAATGGTTAGCTCCACAAAATCCTCAAATCCCACCACAAATAGCTCCTTCAGCGAGTGATTTAGAAAAGTATCAAAATTTCCTCAATTCCTTACCATTAGCAAATAATAAAAAATTACATGCTCAGCAAATCGAAGCAGTAATAAATGGATTAAAAGCAAGAATTCAACTTTTACAAGGTCCTCCAGGTACAGGTAAAACAGAAACGACTGCGATCGCGACTTTTATGAGAATATTATCACGTCTTTCTGCTGGTGATATTGTTCTTATTACGGCTCATACTCATAGGGCTGTAGATAATTTACTTTTGCGTTTAGATAGCCTTTTACCAACTTTAGTAAAGCATTCAGCTAAATGCGAATTTAATTTCTTACCATCAATTCAGTTGAGTAAAGTGCATTCTTCAGACATAATTGAAGCTACTGGTGGAATTATAGAAGACTTTAAAGCAGATTCTTGCTTTAGCAAGATAAGACAAATGCGTTCTAACTCTGTCCTAGTTATTGGCGGAACAACTGGTGCAATTTTAAAAATGCTAAAAAAATTGCAAACAGCACAAACTTTTTCTAAAAACTATCCTCAAGGATTTCAAACAACTACTCTAATTGTTGATGAAGCAAGCATGATGGTATTTCCCCACTTTCTGGCTTTAGCTACATTAGTCAAAAATAACGGTGAGATTATGTTAGCGGGAGATCATCGACAACTTGCTCCTATTATTACCCATGACTGGGAAAATGAAGAGCGTCCTCCAGTTCTGCTTTATCAACCTTATGTTAGTGCATACCGAGCAATTCAAAATCTTAAAGAAAACTTAGATATTGAAGTTACTGATGAAGTAATATTACGTTCAGCTTTAAGTTTTACCTTCCGTTTACCACAAGTCATTCGTGAACTTATTGCACGTCTTTATAAGTTAGATGACATTGAATTAGAGGGACAAGATACAGTTAAAAACATAGAAGAAAATGAAATTGAAGGAACTTGGGAAAAACTTCTACAAGGAAATAGAGGTCTTTATCTCGTACTGCATTCTGAGCGTGAATCAAAGCGTAGCAATCAACTTGAAGTAGAAATAATCAAAAATATTCTTGATGCAGGTGGAAAACTATCTGATGGTTCTACTGCAATTCTCACACCCCATCGCGCTCAAAGATCACTGCTAAAAGCCGAATTAGAAAAATTCTATGGAAATGCTGTCGATGTAATTGATACAGTCGAAAAAGTGCAAGGTGGTGAGCGTGACAATGTTATTGTTTCTGCAACAGCAAGTAATCCATCTGCAATTGGCAAAAACGTGGAGTTCATTCTTAGTCTAAATCGCTCAAACGTTGCATTTTCGAGGGTTAAACAGCGTTTAATAGTAGTCTGCTCTAAAACTCTCGTAGATTATATTCCTACAGAACTTGAAAGCTATGAAGAGGCAATACTTTGGAAAGCTTTACGTTCCGAATGTTCACAGCTTATTTTTACAGAGAATATTAATAAGTATATTGTAGAGGTATTCACGCCTCCTTTAGATGAAATTAGTGAAATTTCAACAAGCAAGGGATAATTTAGAATTCAATTGCTGTATGATATTATACTTTATTTAGAAATTATAACCAAATGCCATCGATTTTTTGCCCAGTAATTGTAGATATCGTGGATATTTTCTAAAGTGGTAGAAATCGTTTAAGGCTTTTTATATTTATAGTCTACCTCAAACGAGTTTTCTTGTCATAGCGTTTTCTAGCTTAGTAAGGTACAGTAACACCAATGAGTAAACCAGCTTTGAATATTTTTAGAGAAACTTTATTCAAGACCTATTCAAGTGCCTTTGCCAAATCTAGATAATTTCTGGCACCGATAGCTCTTAGTATGCTCTTGATTTTTGAGCGGCAATTTTCAAGTGGTAAAAAATCTGGAAAACATGGTGATAGATTCATTAATTTAGCTCTTGCTTCCTAGATTACATCCTCAATTTCTTTGCCTTTTTGGAGCGAACAGTTATCCATAACAAAATAACCACCTTTCCAAAGAAGTGAAACTAGCTTTTGTAAAATAAATGCTTTAAAAGTAAGTCCTCAAATTGCACGCACCCACAAGACTGATTTCAGTAATTATATATTTAAAACCTATGGCACCGATTAAAGAGACATTTATTCCTAGTTCAATTGGAAGTTTACTTAGTGTTTGTTTTCCTTTTAGCGCAGGCAAATAGTTGCACTAAAGATAAATTTATTCCAGATTCATCAATAAATATAAGCTCTTCCGCAAGAATGCCTTAAAGCATTTGCTATAATTCCATCCTGTATATTTTCTTATAAATATAAACGATAACTAAAGCAGTCAGCATTCTAAGAATATTTAATTCTAAATTCAGAGTTTGTGTAGTATTTTTGTAGTTGAAACGTATTGTCTCCAGGAATGACGGTGGGTAGCAAGTTGTTTTTACCTACTGTCTTTTGGGCTAATCTAGGTAGCGATCGCCCTCAAATTACTACTCACACTCTACCTAAAGGCATATTTTTGAGTAAAAGTTGAGGCAAGCGATCGCTTGTATATATTTCTCCTATGCCAAAACACTTTTTAATCGCTTTTCTGATTCGGACATAAAATTAAAGAGTCATTTCCTAGAGTAAAGT